>OGIO01000908.1_pt1 | contig 29895 bp, 28 predicted proteins | sample 1571841 | NCBI WGS metagenome assembly OGIO01 (sample SAMEA2582111, study PRJEB24529) | metagenome | biome: Human gut stool | place: China | collected 2011
AGGTTGCTGTGGCACTTGCGGATGCATTTGGATGTTCTGTAAATGAGCTTCCGCTCTCCTTCGTTCTCTCCTGGTACGAACAGAAGGCCGTCTGCATCCTGTTAACACTCCTGCACCTGGGTATCAAAAATATCCGTCTTGGCCCTTCTCTTCCGGCATTCTTGTCTCCTAATATTCTGAACTTTCTTGTGGAGAATTATGGTATCGCACCTATCACCACACCAGAAGAAGACATTAAAACGCTGATGAACCATAGCAAATAGATTTTTTAAAATCTATTTATAATCGATAAAGCCGATGCTGAATTCAAAAATCCTGTATCGGCTTTATTGATTACTTCTATTTACCGTATTTTGAGGTCATTAGGTTATTGTTACTTTGTATTTGTGTCTAAGATCTTTTAATGTCCAGTCATTATAATCAACCTTTCCATCATTCAACAATCTTCCAAGCACAATTCCAGGATCTCGATCAATTCTTTCTGCAAATATTCTGATTGCTTGAACATCGAATCTGTTTTCTTCAACGAATTGTTGATACTGAACGCCAGGAATCAGCATATCCTCTGCATACCTATCAGCAATCTCTTCCTGTAATCCAGACTCTGAGTCAAAAGAAATGCCATAATCACCATTCATAATATGTCCTATCTCATGGAATAATGTAAACCAGAACGTATCTGAATTTAATCTTCTGTCATTCACCATCAACATAATATTATTGCCAAGTTTTTTGGTAGCACCATTAATTTTTGAGCCAGAAATATTAGGAAGGATAACAAAAATAACCCCCGCTTTTAAAAAGGCTTCTTTTATAAGTGGATAGAATGTATTATGATTTTTTGTTAATGTAAGCGCATAACTTACTGTTTCTTCAAAAAATGCTTTATTGAATTTAGGTGCCGTTGTTTTTAAAGCAATATTAGTTGCTATCTGTACCATGGTGTTAGCTTTAACAATATTAGCATCTGAAAGTTTACCAGTAGCACTTCGAAAACTTACTGCCATATCTCTTTTCTTGAAAACCGTAAGCGTAGCAACATTCAAGAAACTTCTTACCTGCACAATCTGCTCATCGATTTTTCTAGGTAAGTCTGGCAGATTGAAATGTTCTCGAAAATACTTATAATCAAAGAAAGAGAAGATTTCTCTCTCCTGCACAAGTTCCTCTTTTGATTTGAACTCTGCTATCAAAGCATCATAAGCATTTTGCAAATTAAGCCAATATGAAACACTTGTCCCAATCATTCTGGATAATTTCATTGAGATATCAATAGAAAGACTCTGCTCTCCACGAATCAAAAGGCTCAGATTCTTCGGAGTAGTGTCGAGCCTTTTAGCAAAATCTTCTTGTGTCAAACCACTTTCCTCAACTATCTCTTTAATATAATATCCAGGATGAAAAGCCATTTTGTCATCATATTCAATATAATTACCCATAATGCTTGCTCACCTCCGTTATCTCTATGATTCTAACATATGACGATATTTGATCTATATCACATGGGGTAAATGGATTTTTACTTTCATCAAGCGGCTGAAGAATAATACGCCACTGCTCTCGTCTTGATTTAACATCAATTGCAAAATAGCCATCTAAATTTCTCCCCTGCTTATTTGCCAGATTATGAAAATGAAAAGTTGGCTGTACAATAATATCTTTTATAGTATCAGCGTTTTCTAATGCATTTACTCGCGCGAGGAGACATGTGGCTAATACCATATCTCCACCAAATAATTTCTTTGCAGCTTTTACGCTGGTGCATTGAGCCTTGACTTTGTCTGATGCATATTCTAATTCCAAGTCCGCCCTCCTAACATCACCGCGTTCAAATTACCTATTAGGTAATTTATACTATATCATACTACAGTATATTCGTCAATCTTTGCGTCGCTTCGTTTTACAGATAAGAAAAACGTCCTGCCAGCACAGAACACCTTTCAAATCTTTATCCCTATACTTCTCTAACTTTCTCTCTTCTGCGAAATATTTTTCTGCATTTCCTCAATATTCTACCATTATAAAAGCCCACATTACAGCCGTGAGGATCACCTATTGTCAACCGACTTAACACTCAACCTGTTTCACGGATTTCAACATATTTCTATGTCTGCAGAAAATTCTCCATTGATGTAAAACCATTTATAAACAAGATCATTCATCATTTCTCTGTTATAGTTCAGACAAAATATAAAACCGTTAAATTGGAGATGTTATCAGCATCTTTTCACTTAACCAACTTTTGTAACGTAACCCTGTTACGGGAAGCCGGGTTTAAGGTTTTCGTAATGCGGGCATATCTCTTACATAATCTCAATAAACGTAGTTGCGTTGGACACTTTTATCTGCGTATCCAGTTCCCGAAGCAATGTACTTCTCTTTTCCTCCAGAGCGCTCAGCTTCTTCTGGACTTCCAAGGGATCCACCAGCTCTGTTGTATTTTCTTTCACATACGTATCCACCACTCCCAGCGGCTTTTCGTCCTTTGTCTTGCTGTCTTTTCCAAGAATACTGAGACGCATATTCTCGGCTGTTGACTGCAATTGACCATTTTTGATATCACAAAAACGAATTCTTTCATCATATTCATTTTTAAGCTTGCGCTGGAGTTTTCCTTCAAAATCTGCCTCATCCTCATAAACGCCCATGCCGCGCAGTCTTCCTCTGAGAGAAATCGCGCCTGCGACTGTGAAAACCCCATAAGATGTGGTAATCTCAGCTTTTGCATTAGAGGCAACAATAGCCGCATCAATCTTCTGGAACCGGTCAATCAGATCCGTGATTTGCTGATAAGCTGCTTGTGCATCCTTTGCAAATTTTTCCTTTCCACATCTTCCAGCATACACCTTTTCCTCGTTCGGCTTTATCGTATCTACAAAACTTGCTTTCTCAATCTTATCAGAAATCTTCTTTACCAGTAAATCTCTCTCATCAAGTGCCTGTGTCACTAACATTTTTTTGCTCATAGAAAAACCTCCCTCAAAAATCGTTTCTAAAACCATTTTAAGGGAGGATCTGTTCATTGTCATTGAACTTGTAGTATAATTCTATGCGATTTTCTTTTCTGTAATTTTTTCAAAATAAGAATAAAGACGTCTGTCCTGATCGGTCTGGGTTTTGATAGAACGCTTTATGACAGGCGTTCTATTACCACAGATCATCTCATCCACTGGCATCTGAAACAATTCACTGAGTGCATAGAGATTGTCAATAGTCGGCAGACTGTTTCCATTTAACCAATGATAAATGCTCTGAACACTGCCAAGTTCAAGATACTGCTGCACATCTTTCACGGTAATGCCCTTCGCATCCATGATTCTGCGCAGATTGATTCCGGTTTCTCTTTTGTTGATTAATGGGATCATCATGCACCTCCATCCATAAAATTTGCCTATTCAGGTTATCCCCATCCCTGTAAGGAATGGGTGCCGAAGGAACCACCGTCGAAGCGGATTCTGTATTACATCCATCCCTTCCAGACATCCGGCTGATATCCGAGCGTGGACTGCTTTCCATTTCTTACTACCGGTGTCTTCAGAACCTGCGGATTTTCCAGCACCTTTGCAAGCTTATCTTCATCCACCGTATATTTAATAAGTGCAAGCAGATCCTTGTCTTTACCTTCCCAGTTGATCATATTTTCCAGTCCGCCATTTGCCTGAGCAACGGAATTGAACTCGCCCTTGCTCATACCCTTCTCTTTCATGTCGATGAACTGGTACTTGATCCCCCGCTCTTTGAAAAATCGCTCTGCTTTCTTCGTGTCATTACATTTCCTCGTACCAAATATCTGTATGTTCATATTGGTTTGATCCTTTCATTTATGTGTATCATTAAAAAATTTGTCTTTTGCAGTATTATCTTACGCCGTTCTAACCACAACTTTCTTTCCGGAAAATGCAATTCCAAGCTTCAAAATATGTTCTGTTCCATTTTCATGCATTTCAGAATCATAGTGTTTCTCTTCTATCTGAATCAAAGCATCTTCTGCCAGATGTTCCAGTTTTTCTTCTCCAAGTCCGCTCTGCCATTTCAGTTCCATAATGATTCCCGGATATTTACATTCTCTTGGGAACATACAAATATCGTACCTTCCATCGCCTGACTCCCTGTTGGATTTTATCCTATACTGATTATCCATCAAAGCAATCAGCCCAAGAACCAAACCATGATAAAATCCTTCTGCTCCTGCATCGTAAAAACTAACCGACTTATCTATATACTCAGATATTGCTTTCTGCAATTTATCAAAGTCATTCGCATAAAGACTTTCCGCGATCCGATTGGCCGTTGTTCTTGTAATGGCTCCAATCTGCAACAAATGCGACAAGATTTCATTTTTATAAACTGCCGCAATTTCTTTATTCGGAATCGATACCTCACACAAATAACTGCCATCTGCCTGCAGGTCCTTCCTCGGTGCTTTCAAATATCCAGCTACCAGCAATAAGCTGTAAATATTTGCCGGATCTTCAGTCAGAGAACGATACACCACATTCTGGTCAATTCGGGCGATCACCCTTTCTCCCTGTAAAAGCGCATACAACCGCTCTGTAATATCTTCCGTTGCAGTCTTCAGCACATCCTCAAGGATTTCATTTTTTCCTGTATTTACCCAATATGCCTGCGGTACACATCCTTTGGAAATATAATTGATCACAGACCATGGATTATAGATCTCCTCATTTCCAAAATGATAACCATCATACCAGTTTTTCAGTTCTTCCTCTTTATCCAGAACTCCATAATATTGCAGCATCTCATGCACTTCTGCACTGGTAAATCCGAAATATTGATCATACTCTTCATCCAATACAGAATTTACAGTCAAATTATTCAGACCACTAAAAATACTCTCCTGTGCAATCCGAAGAATCCCAGTAAGAAACCCATAGGACAGATTTTTGTTATCCTTAAATGCACCAGAGAAAAAGTTTCTCATAAAACCAATGATTTCATCGTAAAAATCCTTTGAATATCCCTCCTGAATTGGCGTATCGTATTCATCGATAATAATAATCGGCGCTTTGTAATAATGTTCTGTCAACATTCGAGACAATTTTTCCAATGCAGATGTAAGATCCACTTCTGTTGCTGTTCCGTCCAGAATCTTTGCAAAATAGTCCTTCTCATATGCTGCAAGATTCATGCTATCCAGAAGTTCCCTATGCCGTCCATACTCTGCCTGAAGAAGATCTTGAATCTTAGCAAGCGTCTCTTCCCAGGAATCAAACTTCACATCCTTAAATGTCAGGAAAATGACCGGATATTTGCCCTGATGAATCCGATATTCACTTCCACATTTCCAGATATTTTTGTCTGAGAAAAATCTGCTTGTATCTTCATCTGAAATCTCAAAGAATACTCTGAGCATATCCATATTCAAAGTCTTGCCAAACCGTCTCGGTCTGGTAAATAACGACACCAGCGGCTTCTGATCCAGAAACTCCTTGATCAGCATCGTCTTATCCACATAATAATATTCCGCCTGCGCCCGCACATAATCGGAGATTCCAATCGGAAGCGGCTTCGTACCAGTTCTGGAATCTCTCTTTCGATACCGCCCTGTTGAAATGCGCCCATCAACAGGTTTTTCCGCATCATCAGGAATCTGCCAGCTCTTTCCATTCTTCACAGCACCTGGTATCTTCCCCTCTTTACAAAATGCTGACACTGTACGTTCTGTCACATTCCATATTGCTGCCATTTCCTTGCAAGTTTTCATTGATGTGCACTCCAATCTTTCAGATATTGTATCCTTTCCAATAATTATAGATTATATTCAGAAATATATCAATTATATTCGACTTTTTTCCGAAAGAAATCAATATTTCAATAAACAAATACCTGGTAGCGATATTTCAAAATCAGTAAACAGATACCTGTGAATATATCTATCTAATTTTTTTGCCGTTTTCGGCATTTTTGTGACACTACTTATTTTTTCTTCATTAAATAACCGGAAATAGCCGAAAAAGCAATTGTAAAAATTTGCGATTGCTTTTTCGGCTATTTTTAATTTAAATGCAAATTTTGATTAAAATATCTATAGAAAGAAGCATATTGCGTTTCTAAATTTCAAAAGAACAATTGTCAAAATTGACAATTGTTCGCTTTTTATTGCCTAATAGGAACTCTAACAGTTTCAATCGGTTTAAATCTTCCTGCGGATTCTTGAATAATAGCCTCGTAAATATTATTTGTTTGTGTTAAATCCTCCACAGTTATTACCAAATAATACGGAATTTCTATATTCTCATCCACATCCCATTTTGTAAATAAATCCAACCATACTTCCCACATACCACTTGAAAAGCCAGAAAATATTTTAGAAAAATGATTGCACGTATCCCACTTTTCTTTGTTATCACTATTATGAGGGTTTCCATCAGCCAACTGACCTGATTTATTTAATTTGTGCAAAGAAGCTGTTATACATGCTCCTAAATATTGTGCTCCCTTTGTTTTATCTATCGGTGCATCTGTTATACAACGATAATTTGTAACAAGTTTAACCTGCTTACATTCTCCTTCTGCAAAATGGCCTGGAAATTCCAATATATTTCTTATTGTTGCTCCTCTAAAACGATACAAACCTTGGTCATCGTCTCCCACAACACATATATTTTTATTTTTTCCGGCAATCAAAAACACAAGTAATTCCTGTATGTAATTTGTATCCTGATATTCATCAACCATCACATACTTAATTTTCTGCTGTATTTCTTCCAATATGCTTGGTTCCTCGATCAATAATTTATATGCTTCTGTTTGAATACTTGAAAAATCAATTAAATTCTCATCTTTCATCAGGGTATTGTACTGTTTCATAATATTTGCAACAGCTACAATATGTTCATCTGCATCTCCTTGCATTTCATCAATATCGACCAATTCTTCAGCAAGATTATTAACATACTTAACTATTTCTCCGGCTTGTCTCCAAGCTCCTTGCTTTTTATCAAATATAACATCAAAATAAAGCAAGTTCCTAAATCTATTAATCTTTTGAAACACCATATACTGCTGATCAAAATTATCCAGCATCCTATAATTTTTCTTAATCCTTGTATATTCAAGATGATCTTTAAGAATTCTCAAACAAATTGAATGAAAAGTACCAATATACATTTCATTCAGATTTACGGATACTCCTACTGCATACAATTCATTTGTGATACGTGTAATCAGTTCTTTCGCAGCCTTTTCTGTAAATGTAGCAATCATTATTTCCTCAGGAAGCACATCTTTTTCAGTTATAAGATAAACAATTCTCTTTACTAATGTATATGTTTTCCCTGTACCAGGGCCTGCAATAATCAACAACGGACCATCTGTTGTTGAAATAGCACTTCTCTGTGCTTCATTTGCGTTTCCAAAATCAAATGCCATCAAATATTCCCCCCTGAAAATAATCTTTTGACTAAAATCAATCTATTTACATCTTGGTTGTATTCACTTACTCTTCATCTCCCCATTTAAAGCCACCCGCTGAACTCTTTTCCTGCGAACTCGTTGTCTCTGTCTTTCACTATCTTTTAAATAATAAGACGGACGTTTTGTTTGATCTGGAACTAACAAATCAATGTTTCCATCCAGTTTAAGCGCCATTAGAATTTTTATTAAACTTTCCAGCTGAACAGAAGCACCTTGTTCCAATCTGGAAATACTGCGCACAGATACCCCCGATTCATTTTCTAAATCTTGCTGTGACATCTCAGCATTAATTCGATATTGCTTTATTCTGTTCCCCAAAAGTTTTTGATAATCCTGATAGCGGAATTTATTTATCATAACAAGCCACCTTTGTCATTTTATATCCAATATTATATACTAATATGTCATTTTTGTCTAATTATGATTCATCAATTTCCACCATTCCACTTGCCGCCAGCACACGTATCACAAACACCTTGGTCTCTTTTTCAAATGCAATTTTCACTTTTGTCTCATCCATTTGTACGACCACGCCTTTGCCGAATTTTTTATGGGTGACAATCACTCCTTCGCCCAGTTGCTGTACAAATGCCTGATAGTCTTCTTCTGATATGTTCTTCGGTGGTTCCGGTCTTGTGTTCAGTTGCTGGAATTTGCCTGTTGATACTGTTACTTCGATATTTTTCTTTTCCGGTTCTTTTCCCAGCAGTTCCATGCAGAACTTAGATGGCTGATTTTTCATGGTAAAGACGAGCAGACGGTTCTTTGCACGGGTAACGCCTACGTAGAAGAGTCTTCGGTCCTCTTCATAAGCTTCGATGTCTTCTTTTGGTGCATTTTTAAGGCTTTTAGGGATCTGATCCGGGAGAATTCCGTCTATCACATCCAGCAGATAAACCGTATCATACTCCAGCCCTTTGCTTGCATGGATCGTGGACAGAATCAACGGACAGGCTGGATCCTGCTCCTTGGTCTCCATGATCTGCCGCAGTTCCTGCAGACGCTCCACCAGGCGAATCGGTGTGTCTTCCATGGCTGCCAGAATTCTCAGAGTGTCCAGCTTCGTATCTTTGACCTCGCTTCTGGTCAGATAGTCCTGATATCCCATGAACTGTGTGATTCGATGGATAGCCCGCACCGGCGGCTCTTTCAGCAGATGCTGCATATGAGTCTGAATGGAACGGATACTGCCTTTCACATATCCATCCACCCCTTCGCACTGCTGCGCCGCATCCCATACAGAGATCTGTTTCTCCTGACTGATCTTCACGATTTCCTGCGCCAGCTGTCTGCGGATATAGGTATTGAGCTTATAATACACCTGTAAAAAGAGTTCTGTATCCGCAGGATCCGCCGCAAGTCTGATGATATTGCTGATATCCTGTACTACTCGATGAGTAAAAAATGTCAGCTCCGCATTTCGCATCCGATAGGGGATCCCCTTTCGCTCCAACAGGTCGATCAGCGGCAGCGCACATTCATGCTCTCGGTAGAGAACTGCCGTTTCCGTGGTACATCCTTCTGCCACTTTTGCCAGGTAGGCATACTGCGCTTTTCTGGTTCCTACCGATATCTCTTTGATCTGCTGCACGCTTTCTCTGGATGCACGCATATGCTTTTCATGGCGCAGGGTGTTTTTCTGTATAAAATGATCTGCCGCCGCCACGATATTTGCATCCGACCGGAAATTTTCCTCCATCAGCAGTACTTTCGCGTCTCTATGCCGCTGTTCAAATTCCAGAAGTGCCTCCGGGTAAGCCGCCCGGAATCCATAGATGCTCTGATCCTCATCTCCCACCATAAACAGATTTTCCGTGCGTGCTGCCAGCAGTGCAATGATCGCATGCTGGATCTTGGAGGTATCCTGTGCTTCATCCACACAGATGTAGGGATACAGCTCCTGAAAATGTGCCAGCAGCCAGGGTATCTTCTTCAGCATCACATAGGCATAGACCATCTGATCGTCATAATCGGTCATCTGCAGTTCTTTCAATTTGCTGCAATATTCCCGGTAGATCACAGAGATCTTGCACTCCGCCTCTTCATCCAGAGCCTCGATCTCGTCCTCGTTAAGCATCATATTTTTAATGTAGGTAATCAGCGTGCGGATATTTTTCAGATCTCCGTCTGTGGGATATACCCGTTCCACCCGTTGGTAGATCTCTGCCAGGATACCTGCGATCCGCTTTTCATCATTCAGAAGCTGATGGGGTGTCTTTCCTGTTCGATAGCCATAATATTGCAGCACTTTAGCGCAGATACCGTTAATAGTTCGAAATTCCAGCTGCTCTGCCAGTTCCGGTCCAAATTTCGCCGCAAATCGCGCTGCCATATCCTTTGTAGCTGCCACGGTATAGGTCACGGTCAGGATTCGCCTTGGATCGATGCCTTTGCAGTAGATCATATAACCAAGCCGTGTCACCAGCACCGTTGTCTTGCCAGATCCCGGTACTGCCAGTAGGAGGACCGGTCCTTCTACGGTCTGCACTGCCTGCTTCTGCTGTTCATTTAATTGGATAGAAAATCGCTGTTCAAATTCCTGCCAGGTCATTATGTATTTCTCCTATTTTTACATATAATATATCATCTGTAAAACATATAAAACTGTTTATTTTCTCATTGACTATAAGTAGTTTTATGCTATAATGCAGATAGAGGATAGCAGCATTGACTAGCTATCGTGGTGTTGAAGCAATTAATTGTTTCGGTACGCAGTTAATTGTGGAACCTGATCTTGGGTTATGCGACAACCTCAAACCGAATAGGTTCTTATGAACCGAACGAAAACGCTTTGCAAGAGCCTTGCATCCGCAGGGCTCTTTATTTTCCACAAAGGAATGATGTCTATGAATCTTTTACAGCAACCTGCTTTGGCATGGAAAGAAATAACCGAATATCGATATTCACTTATATACGGTTACAAAAAACAGTTATATCCTCTCCATCTTACATTTTCACTTGAAGATTATCCCCATCTGGCAGGTTTTCAATATATGAAAGATCTTTCCCTTCCCAATTACAATTCCTCAAAAATAGCGACTCGTATGTATCCCTTTTTCACCAGTATAAAAGCTGATTACATTCTCTCAAGTCATTACAAACTTGATAATTTTATATTTATCATAAAAGCTACTGCAAAAGATGAATTAAAATGTGATTTTGTTTGTTGCTCAATATTTGAAAAAGACGATCAACGTAATTACGAAACCAATCAACGTTCTCGTACTCTGTTAAGAAAAGAACGAATCCATATTCCCTCTGGCACATCGACCATCTTATTCAATAAATTATTCCCTCAATAATATTTCTATATAAATTTTATTATACCTTATTTTCTTCAAATATCCTACCTTCAAAAAAGAACCAGTCAGGATCACTCCTCAACTGGTTCTTTCATCAGATTCTTATATTCTTGCTGATACTATAAGTCGTATAGGCTTCTTTGGGTTGTTTAAATGTCCTCCCTTTACCGAATCTTCCCACTGTTCTTCTCTTCCAGGCACTTGATGGCATGGTAGGCAAATTCATTGAACGGGGTATCCACATGAAGTTCTTTGCCCATGCGGACCAGAGTTCCGGAGAACATGTCGATCTCGGTGGGACGCTTTGCATCCAGATCCTGCAGAGTGGAAAATCTGCTGTCCGGTGCAAAAGTGGCATTCTTTGCCTGAGTTCCGCTGGTATCACTGATGTCGATGCCAAGGGCTACAGCCACATCAGATACTTCTTTCCGCATACGGGCACTGATATAAGCCAGATGCTCACTGTCGGTGTAAGCACCCAGTCCACAGTTGATGATGGCCTGTGGGAGATTCTTACTGATATTCAACGCATATTTGTACCAGATATCCTGCTGGATATTGGCACTTAAGTGATGGTGGATCGGTGTGTCTTTCAGAAGATCTTCGATGGCTTCTGTGCGCTCACTTGGCTCACCATTATCCTCTCCAAAGTAAAGGCCCATGGTTACTTCCGGATCGTAGACGATCTGATTGCCGATCCTGCGAGATGCGATCTTCATAAAAGATGGCAGCATATGCCCCATGCCGATCTTCTCTCCAATCACTTTTTCACTATCCACACCGTTCATGGGACTGATTACTAATGTATGAGCATCCACGATCTTCTCGATCATTGGCAATATACCCTGCAATGCTCCGTATTTTACAGAGATGATCAGAAGGTCAACACCTTTTGCCTCCTCCGGTGTCTTTACATGAAGATCATATTTCTGATCATTGATCATGATTCCATTTTTCTCCAGACGCTCTTTGCGCTCTCCTTCTGCCACAATCCACAGATCATCTCCCAGCTTTTCAGTTAAACCGGCGATAAAATAACTGCCAATGGCACCTGCACCAATGATAGCAACTGTCTTGATTTTCATTTCTCAATCCTCCTGAAAAATACAGCCGCTGATTGGAATAACATTCCTGTCAGCGGCTGTACAATACTTCTAAATGTTCTGACTATTATGCATGAATTCCGCGGTTCTCATCACCGGCAGGATTCACACCGAACTCATAATCATTACCCGGCAGGATAATGTTCAGCAGGATTCCTGCAATTGCTGCAATTGCAAGGGCAGTCAGAGTGATGGAAGTTCCTGCAATCGTAAAGGTCAGACCACCACTGAAACCAAGACCGCATACAAAGATCACGCCTGCAATGATCAGGTTTCTGGATTTGGTCAGATCTACTTTATTTTCAACCACATTACGAACTCCGATGGCAGAGATCATACCATAGAGCATGAAGCTGACACCGCCGATAATAGCTGACGGCATGGTACTGATAATGGCAGATACTTTCGGAATAAAGCTGATGATGATAGCAAAGCAGGCTGCGATTCTGATCACCAGCGGATCATATACATGACTCAGCTCCAGAACACCGGTATTCTCACCATAGGTGGTATTGGCAGGTCCGCCAAGGAATCCGGCAAGAGCAGTTGCAAGTCCGTCACCAAGAAGAGTTCTGTGAAGTCCTGGATCAGCCAGATAATTTTCTCCAACGGTTGCAGAGATGGCAGACATATCACCTACATGTTCCATCATGGTTGCGATGGCAATCGGAGCCATAACAAGGATTGCTGTTACATCGAATTTACAGATCTGGATCGGTGGGATACCTACCAGTCCTGCGGATGCGACAGATGTAAAATCAAGAATCGCAGATCCATCCGGATTAGTCAGACCGACTGCATTCATGATCACAGCCACTGCGTAAGAGATCACAACTCCCATGAGGATCGGGATGATCTTGAACATGCCTTTACCCCAGATATTAAATACAATAATCACGGCCAGGGCTACAAATGCAAGGAACCAGTTGGTGGAAGCATTTCCGATGGCAGAGGATGCAAGGCTTAAACCGATGCAGATGATCACCGGACCGGTAACAACCGGCGGCAGATATCTCATAACACGTTTCACGCCAACCATACGGATGATCAGTGACAGAACCAGATACAGAAGACCGGCAATAACAACACCGCCGCATGCATACGCTGCTTTGTCATTGACACTCATTCCAGCATAAATTCCGGTATCCAGATGTGCAACTGTGGAAAATCCGCCTAAGAATGCAAAGGAAGAACCTAAGAAAGCCGGAACTTTCATCTTGGAACACACATGGAATAACAGGGTTCCAAATCCGGCACAGAACAGGGTCACTGCTACCGTAAGACCACGGGTCGGTCCTTCTCCGCAGGCATCTACGAAATAACTGTTGACCAGGATCGGCACAAGAATCGTTGCACCAAACATGGCAAACATGTGCTGCAGACCAAGGATCAGCATCTTGGGCAGACCCAGTTTACGGGCATCGCGAATTACTTCATTTGACTCACTCATAACTACTCCTTTTCTTATGTGGTTTTTAATTTTCTATGTTATTATAGAAGCATTTTTCTGCAAATACAACCCTGTTTTTTGCTCACCCTTCACTTCGATTGTCAATGAGCAGCATATTAAGCCGCTCCCACCGGCGCAGTTCTTCTCTGGAAAAAAGGAGTCTCTGCCGAAATTCTTCTGTCAGTTCCTGGGGACTTAAGGTTACCAGACACTTAAATGCACAGGGCATCAGATCTGCGCTGGAGATGCCGCACAACAGCCCGTCCGTAAAATCCCGCATTTCCAGCGGATTGAAAATATAGAGCAGATCTTCCTCCAACGGATTGTACTGATTCACAAAAGAAAAGCGGATCAGCATATCACTGTAAATGACACGTCCAGTATAGAAGATCTCACTGCTTCTTCCGTTTCCAGAGACAGAACAGATAGACAAGGTTGCCTCATAAGTTCCTGGCTGCTCCGCCCGCTCAGAGATGTCGATGATGCCATCTTTCATACGATGATATCGTCCATCGTAAAAATAAAAATATAGCCGCTTGGCCTGAAAAAAAGGACTCTTTCTTCCAAATGGAGCTTCTATCGTATCCTTCTCTTCCACCGTCGGCAGGTAAGAACTCAACTGGGAAAAGGACACCTGCAGCACCTGGCTGATCTCATACAACGTCTCGATATCAATGGAAATGGTTCCATTTTCATATTTACAGACGGTTGCCCTGCTCTTATGGATGGCATCTGCCAGCTCCTGCATGGTCAGTTTGCATGCTTTCCGGTATTTACGTATCTGTGCGCCCACATAAACATTGATTTCACCCATTTTGTTTCCTCAAAATATCTATTTTTGCTATTTTTATTTCATTTAGATAGATTATAGCAAATTTTTTCATAAAATGTAACCTTATACGAGCATTTTTACTCAAAAAGTTTCTTTTAGAGAACATTTGTAAAAATCGAATTTTTTTCAATCTGATACAATAGAAACTAAAAATATTTCATTATTAAAAGGGGATTTTGTTATGAAAAAGAAAGAACATGGATTCAGCGGTTCCATCGGCTTTGTTCTTGCAGCCGCCGGAAGTGCCGTTGGTGTGGGAAATATATGGAGATTTCCGTATCTCTGTGCCAAGGACGGAGGCGGACTGTTCCTGCTGGTCTATCTGGTACTGGTGCTGACCTTTGGATTTGTCCTGCTGACCACCGATGTGGCAATCGGACGAAAAACCAAGTTAAATGCACTTAATGCGTATGGCACACTTCGTAAGAAATGGAAATTTCTTGGATACCTTACCTTTCTGGTGCCGACGCTGATCATGACTTACTACTCTGTCATCGGCGGCTGGATCTTAAAATATCTGTCTGCCTATGTGGTTTCCAGTGGAAATGAAGCAGCACAGGATGGCTACTTTACTTCCTTTATTACAGCTCCGGTGGCTCCCATTGTATTTATGCTGATTTTCCTTGCATTTACGGCATGGGTAGTATACTGTGGAGTGGAAAAAGGAATTGAGAGATTTTCCCGTATCATTATGCCGGGACTTTTGCTGTTGATCATTGGCATCTCTATTTTCTCCCTGACTCTTTCCCATACAGACAGTGACGGAACCGTCCGTACCGGACTGCAGGGACTTGCGATCTATCTGCTGCCGGATTTTCACGGGCTGACCTTTGGACGTTTCTTGAATGTACTTCTGGATGCCATGAGCCAGCTGTTTTTCTCCTTAAGCGTATCCATGGGTATCATGATCACCTATGGTTCCTATGTAAAGGATGATGTAAATCTGTCTCAGGCCACCAATCAGATCGAACTGTTTGACACAGGTGTTGCCTTCCTGTCCGGTATGATGATCATCCCGGCGGTATTTGTATTCCTCGGAACAGAGGGAATGGCTTCCGGTCCCAGCCTTACCTTTATCTCCCTTCCAAAAGTATTTGAAGCCATGGGCGGATTGGGACGGATCATCGGCATCGCATTCTTTCTGATGCTTGCTTTCGCAGCGCTCACTTCCTGCGTCTCCGTCATGGAAACACTGGTGGCAAACTGCATGGAGATCTTCCATAAGACCAGACAGCAGATGTGTATCATGGTAGGCATCTATTCTCTGGTTACTGCAATATTGATCTGTCTGGGCTACAACGTGCTGTACTTTGACCTGACACTGCCAAACGGCACATCCGCACAGCTTCTGGATCTGATGGATTACATCAGCAACAGCTTCCTGATGCCATTTATCTCCCTGCTGACCAGTATTCTGATCGGTTGGATCGTCGGACCGAAATGGATCACCGACGAAGTGGTTAAAAATGGTGAATCCTTCCCGCGGGCGGGTCTTTACTCCTTCATGATCCGTTATGTCGTCCCGGTTATTATGCTGGTACTGTTCCTGGTATCTACAGGTTTCATGAAACTGAACTTCTAATAGAGTTTTTAATACAATCAGAATCGGGGGATTTTTATGAAGAATAAAATATTGATCGGTATTACTTTATTTTCCATGTTTTTCGGAGCCGGCAATCTGATCTTCCCACCCTTCCTGGGTGCGGAAGCCGGAACCTCCGGATGGCTGGCTTTTGTGGGGCTTTCCTTCAGTGCTGTCTGTTTTCCAATTCTTGGAGTAGTTGCAGTAACTCTTAGCGGCGGCGCCGACCGCATGGCGGATCGGGTACATCCCATGTTCTCTGTGGTCTTCATCTCTGCCCTTTATCTGGCCATTGGTCCTTGTCTTGCCATTCCAAGGACCTCCGGCACTTCCTTTTCCATGGCAGTACAGCCATTTCTGCCAGAGGGGATGCCTGTTGGTCTTGTGCAGTTCATCTACTCTATTATATTTTTTACAGTAGCTGCACGTATCGCCCTGCATCCGGAACGACTGACAGAATATTTAGGCAAACGACTGACGCCGATCCTGCTGACTCTGATCGTAATCATCTTCGTGGTTTCTCTGATCCATCCGACTGGATCTGCTGCCGCACCCGTTGGCATGTATGCTTCTGCCCCTGTGATCTATGGATTCCAATATGGATATCAGACCATGGACGCACTGGCAGCACTTACCTTTGGAACGGTTATTGCGTTAAATATTCGGGAACAGGGAATCACCGAAGAAAAAGCGGTGGTAAAAGAAACGATTTCGGCTGGCTGGATCGCAGGCGGATGTCTGATCCTGGTCTATGCCATGTTAAATTATGTGGGAATGCTGGCTGGCGGCGCATTTACCGGCATGGAAAACGGAACAGATGTGCTTCTCCTGACAGTTCATACTCTCTTTGGAAATGCCGGAACCCTCGTGCTTGCACTGGTATTTCTTATTGCATGCTTCAACACCTGTGTAAGTCTCTTAAGCTGCTGCGGAAAATATTTTAATGAACTGTTTCCACAGATCAGTTTTCCACATTGGGTCTTTTTATTTGCTGGATTATCCATGCTGATCTCCAACGTAGGGTTGAACACTATCCTGAAAGTATCCGTTCCGGTGTTAAATGCCATCTATCCACCGGCATTGCTGCTGATCTTCTTAACCTGCATAAACAGGTGGATCAAAAGATATCCGAAGATCTATCCCTGGTCTGCGTTCCTTTGCTGCGCAAGCAGTATCACGCTCATGCTGGAGCAGCAGGGAATCCTTGTTCCCTTACTGCTTCCATTGCTGCATCAGATGCCAGGCTATACCGGCGGATTTGCATGGTTTGTGCCAACGATTGCCGGGATTCTGGTTGGATTTCTTCATTCTGCTGTAGAAAACAAAAACATAGCAAACCATTGACCGCAGGAAAAGAAGGTGTGAAGATTTTCCCAATCCTCACACCTTCTTTTTTATTGTTCTTCTTTTACACACTATATGTTCCAGCTGCAGTCGTTCCTGAATTACCTGTCCAGTTTGTATGATACATTTCTCCTCTAGGACGGTCAATACGCTCATACATATGAGCACCAAAATAATCTCTTTGTGCCTGAAGTAAATTCGCCGGAAGGTTTGCACAAGTATAACTATCAAACCAGCTCAAAGCCGCATTCATAGCCGGCATCGGAATTCCATACTCTGTTGCTGTTGCCACAACTTTTCTCCAAGATGGTAAACAATCTTCAATAACACTCTTAAAGTATGGATCTAAGATCAGATTAGACAGATTCGGATCTCTATCAAAAGCTTCTTTAATTTTTCCAAGGAATGCACTTCGTATAATACATCCTCCACGCCAGATCAGTGCTATATTACCAAACTTCAGATCCCAGTCATATTCTTTTGCAGCAGACCGCATCAGAGAATATCCTTGTGCATAGGAAATAATTTTAGAAGCATACAATGCTTTTCTGATATCCTCTATAAACTCTTCCTTTACATCTGCAATCATTTTATTTGATCGTTCATAACTCTTTCCGGCCTGTACACGCTCTTCTTTCATGTCCGAAATACATCTTGATGCTACTGCTTCATTGATCAAAGTAAGCGGAACCTTTTCATCCAGTGCCGCAATACAGGTCCATTTTCCCGTACCCTTTTGGCCAGCTACATCCAGGATCTTTTCCACGGTTGTCTCACCATTTTCATCCTGATGCCCCATAATATCCGCCGTAATCTCCATAAGGTAGCTGTCCAGCTCTGAATGATTCCATGCTTCAAATACTTTATGCATCTGTGCACTGCTCATTCCCATGCCGTCCCGCATCATCTGATAAGCTTCACAGATCAACTGCATATCTCCATATTCGATGCCATTATGAACCATTTTTACAAAATGGCCCGCTCCGTTTTCACCAATCCATTCACAGCAAGGGATATCTCCTTCTACTTTAGCACTGATTGCTGTAAAAATCGGTTGCAATAACTTCCAGGCTTCTTTATTTCCACCAGGCATCAGGCACGGTCCATTCAAAGCACCTTCTTCACCTCCAGATACTCCTGTTCCCACATAGAGTAACCCTTTTTCTGTAACCTCAGCAGTTCTGCGAATCGTATCTTTGAAATATGAATTTCCACCATCAATGATCACATCTCCTGGCTCTAGGAGCGGTAGAAGTTGGCTGATCATATCATCCACAGCCTGTCCTGCTCGGATCATCATCATGACTTTTCTCGGTTTTTCCAGTGCCTGAACCAATTCCTCCACACTTCTGCATCCGATAATTTTTTTGCCTTTTGCTCTTCCGTTTATAAAGTTGTCTACTTTTTCTGTGCTTCGGTTATACACAGCTATGGTAAAACCTTTGGATTCCATATTCATAACCAGATTTTCACCCATAACTGCAAGACCAATCAGACCAATCTCTGCTTTATTCATTATTGATTTTCTCCTTCTATAATGCCTTCTATCTGAAGCAGATCATCTACCATATAATCTGCTCCCGACTGATCCTGTCCAAATCGCTCGTCTTTTTTTGCCGCAACAACCGCCCCTGCTTGTTTTGCTGCAATTATTCCATAAATAGAATCCTCTACAACAAGACACTCGGCTGCAGTTGCATGCAGTTTTTTTATAGTATAACGATAAATCTCCGGATCTGGTTTGCTGTTTTTAAACTCAGCTCCGCTTACTATCAACTCAAAATACTCTCTGATTTTGAGTAATGTCAGATATCGCTCTATACTTTCTCTTGGTGATGAAGAAGCAAGTGCAATATGGATTTTGCGTCTCTTTAACCAGTCTAACAGTGGATAGATGTGTTTATCCACATATTTTCTAGGATCAATTGCCTTGTAGTTTCCATAATGCTTTCTTTTCTCAACATATTCCTCATATTCCATGTCAAATTCTTTTACATACTTTCTGAACAATTCATACGTATGTTTCAGATTTGATCCACAGGTTAAATCGTATAACTCCTCTGGTATTTGATATCCCATACTTTCAAAAAAGCTTTTTGTACGTCTTCTGTATTCTGGCTCTGTGTCTACGATGACACCATCCATATCAAAAATTATATATTTCATATTTCTGTTTTCCCTGTGATTCCAATCAGATTGACAATTGCAAATATAATTGCGATACATCCTGCTACCTGAAGAATGGATACTGTCTCATGCAACAGAAAAAAACCAAATAAAATAGATGAGATGGGTTCAAATAAAGACAGGAAGCTTGCCAGTGTACTTCCAAGAAGCCGAACTCCATTGTTCAAAAACAGGTTTGCCACAAAGGAAGCAAGCACTGCCACCAGAACCATCAGCAAATATACTTTTAAGCTCTGATTAAAAATCAGAAAATGTCCCTTCAAGTTCACAAGAGCCAGTTCAATTACAGTCAGCAACGTTGTATAAAACAATAGTTTACATCCATGTATTCTGGTAAGTTTCCATTTATCCAGCAACATTATATATAAAGAAAAAGTGATGCTGCTTCCAAAAGCCAGCAATATTCCTATAATACTGCCTGTATGGCTGTTCAGAAGAAAACACACAATCCCCGTACCCGCACAGAGAATCGAACAGATTTTCTGCTTAGTAATCGGTTCCTTATAAAACAAGAAACTGAAGATAACCACAAGTACCGGATATAAAAAGTGGATCGTGGTAGCCATTCCAACTGAAATATATTGATAACTGGAATATAAAAGCAATGTCGTCATCAAGGATCCCAGATTACCCAGTATAAATATTTTCAGCATTGTGATTCTGTCTATTGCCAGATCCACTTTTTCCAAAAGCAACAGAAGTAAAAACACAGGCAAAGCAAGCAGGTTACGAAAGAAAGTCATCGATGTCTGATTATTTCCCAACGCATAAGTAATAGAACAAATACACGGTGTAAAACCATACAACAAAGCAGATATCACAACTTCCGTTATACCCTTTACTTTTCTTTTTTGCATTTATGCTTCCTTCTTCATACGTTCTTCCAGTTCTTCTTTCGCTTTTTCAATAATCTTCGGATCATGAAGTACATCCATAATGCTTCTGGCCATTGCTTTTGAAGCTTGTTCGATACAATGATATCCAGCTTCTGAGATTGCCAGATCGCGGAACTGTGCCGTGTGATTGGAAATCTTATATTCCGGAAAGATTGTCATATATGGATTACAGATTGGAATCCTTCTGGAGACATTTCCCAGATCCTCTCCGCCATAGTCTACTGGCATACCATCCATCAAAGGCTCTCCAAGCTGGCGGAATTCTTCCTTACAGATATCCGAAAGAATCTGATTCGGTACTCGTCCCTGATATCCATCTTCGATTTCAATCTCCACCTGACAACCCAGTGCCTGTCCACAGCCCAGAGCACAATTTCTTACACGTTCTGCCAGAATGTTTAGCTCCTTTAAGTTAAAGCAGCTCATAGAGCCTTCAATCTCGCTAAGTTCCGGTACCAGTCCTGTCTGAAATCCACCTTTTGTAATGATTCCTGATAGTCTCCAGTCTGCTTTAAAATGCTGTCTGAGCATTCCGCTTCCTGTCAGAAACAAAGCAGCTGCACTCAGTGCATTAGTTCCATTATCTGGATGAGATCCTGCATGTGCGGATACGCCATGATAAATCACCTTATAACGTTTGGACGAAAGGCAAGCTCCCGCCAATCTTGTCGTATCGCTGGTCGGATGCATCATAAATACAGCATCCACACCGTCAAACACTCCATGCTCCAGAAGAATGATTTTTCCTCCTCCGCTCTCTTCCGCAGGTGTTTCGATTACTTTTAATGTACCTGAGATACCCGTGTCTTCCATGAATTTTTTAACTTCAATTGCAGTTCCTAATGCCGTGCATGCGATCAGATTATGACCGCATGCATGACCAATGGGAAGTGCATCATATTCAGAAACAACTGCTATAACAGGTCCTTTTTTATCATTGGAAAAAGTCGCACAGTAAGCAGTATCCAGTGTTCCAACACCTTTTTCCACCTGAAAACCATATTTTTCAAGAAATTTGCACTGTTCTGTACAAGCTTTTACTTCTGTAAAACATAGTTCTGGATTTGCATGGATATACTTTGAGATCTCCCATAGTTCCTCCATCTTGCTCTCCAAATATCTATCGCAGGATTCTTTTTTCTTAGTCAGCTCTTCCACCATATTCACCTATCCTAAAATTCCAAGCAATGCACATACCAGTGAGATTCCCAGTAATGAAAAGATCACCTTATTGTAATTCGCGCCTTTATGTGTAAAGTAATAGTAAATACCAAAAATTGCAGCCAACGGAAGAATTCCTGGAAGAATCTGATCCAAAATATTCTGTAACACAATAGGCTCCGCATTTTCCATCGTAAACTGCAGTACCGTCTTTACTTTGACATAAGAACTAGACAGCGCCCCCATCATAAAGAGTCCCAGGATACTGGACCCTGTAATAATATCGTTTACCAGACCGGACTGCATGATCTTCATGATAGAATCTTTACCTACTTTATAACCAAATGTCAGACAATACCAACCAATCAGATAGCCAAACAATGGGAATAAAAACGGGATAAATGCACCTAAAGCCTGTCCTTGCATAGCAAATGTACAACCAAGCGCTAAAATAATAGGTTTCAAAGTACCCCAGATAATCGTATCTCCAATACCTGCAATTGGTCCCATCAAACCAGTCTTAATTCCTGTAATAACTTCTGCCGGAATATCTGCTCCATTTGATTTTTGTTCTTCCATGGAAAGTGTGATACCATGGATCATACTACCGAATGTACCTTCGGAATTATAGAACTGCAGATGTCTCTTAAGAGCCTCCTCATATTTGTCATCATCTTTGTACAGCTTTCTCAAGGGTTTTGAGATGGCATTACAAAATGCCAGTGCCTGCAGGCGCTCATAAGAGTTGCTTAGCTCGGTTGAAAAGTACCATGTATTATATACACCACGCAGATCTTTTTTTGTAAGTTTCTGTTCCTGTTCCTGAATTACAGATTCGTATGTTTCATTTGCAGACATTATGCAGCAGCCCCCTTCTTATTTTTTCTTGCATTAATAGTAATAAGTACAGCAATACAGCTTCCGAATACAGCTGCTGCCATGGTATTGATTCCCAGATATGCCACAGCAAAGAAACCAATAAAGAAGTATGCCAGCAGATCTTTTCTGCCAATTGTGATAATAATGATTGCAAAACCAAGTGCCGGAAGCAGTCCACCTGCTACACTGAAACCGGTAATGATCCACTGCGGAAGTACACCCATCAGCCAAGATACAGCTTCTGCACCAACCAGATTGATTGCAAATACAGGAATAAATCTTAAGCAGAAGCCAAAAATCATCGGATATACCACTGCACATCTGAAAATACCTTTTCTATCACCTTTTTCTGCAAAACTGTCTGCCCATCTTACCCAGACAGAATTAGAAGTACGACGGATCTGATCCATGAATACTCCAAGTACACCAAATGGAACTGCAAGACCAACTGCAACCTCTGCAGTCATTCCAGTCTGAAGTGCGATTGGAATAGCTATAGTAGCTGCCAATGCCTGGTCTGCAGGTACATTACCTCCAGTAGCAATTACTCCCAGATACACTAACTGAATAGTAGCTCCAATCAAAAGCCCCTGTGCAACCTGTCCGTAAATCAGTCCAAGAATAAAACCTACAAAGATTGGTGATCCAAGAGCTGTCGTCAAATGATAACCAAACTTCGATGTTCCGCCGAAGTACAGCAAACCACAAATTGCTGCAACCAATACAATACTCATATTTTACTTTCCCCTCTCTTTCTCGTACCCTAAAAAATATTCTTCTCTAATATTTTTGTAAACTCCATGCTTGGATCATCCGGAACCTGATGAAGATATACATGCACCCCTGCTTCATGCATTTCCGTCAGTTTTTTCATATCCTCTCCATCCAGAGTAATCGGTCCAAATACAACCTTCCTTCCAGGACCTGCTCCCAGACCTCCGATCTGAAGCTCTTTAACCGGAAATCCTGCTTTATACAGTCTGTAAATCGTAGGCACATCTTTGATCAATACAAACAGTTTTGCTGCTCCATATGCCCCGCTGTTCCATTTAGTTACCGCATCATCAACTGTATCGATCATAACTTCAATACCGGGCGGTGCTGCCATCACATAAATTGAAGACATAAAACTGTCTTTTGCAAGTATGTCATCAATGATCAAAATCTTGTTCGCAGGTGTCTGTCGAATCCATTTTGTAATAACCTGTCCATGGATCAATCGAAAATCTGCCCTGATAACCTGAATCTCAGCCATTACTATCATCCCTCCTTCAAAATCTCTGTGGCATTTTTACTGCTTTCCTGTGCAGTTTTTACTGCCAGCTCTGCCAGTTCATCCACCGTCATTAAATCTTTGTTCATATACACCTCCAGGAGCATGCCAAGATTCAGACCAGTGACTACCACATTATCATATTTCCGTGACAATGCACAAAACGTATTAGAAGGTGTACCGCCAAACAGATCCACAAGACATAATGTTCTCTCCGGCTCACGTTGCAGTTCCTGATCAACTTCTTTCATGTACTCTTCCAAAGACATTCCCGGAAGTAATGAAAAACTGCGCACATTTTTCAATTCTCCGACAATCATCTCTGCTGATTTGATCAGCTCCTCTGCAAATCTTCCATGAGATCCAAGTAAAATCTTTTTTTCCATTTTGGCGTTCCTCCATTTGTTTATGGTTTTATTATATCAAAAAATATTTTTTTGTAAATACTTTTTTAGAAAATTTATTTTTTTATTTTGTTAGTTATTCACAAAGATATATTTACAGAAATTTTTTTTTATGCTACTCTTAACATATAAAAATTATTTCAGGGAGGAATTACATGGAAAATCTGACGGTAAAGATGAGGATCAAAAGTACATACCGTGATTTGAATCCAAAAGAAAAGCAAATTGCCGATTATATTATAGATAATATTAAGTTAGTCTCCAGGAGCAGTATCAGTGATATCTCCCGCAGTCTTGGTGTCGCCGACTCTACCGTATATCAATTTACAAAAAAGTTAGGGTATAATGGCTTTAAGGATTTTAAAGTAAGCCTTTTGACAGATGAATTTGATTCTGAAATCTCAATCCATGAAAAAATATCCAGTCTTGATACCTCAGATTCTATGATTGGCAAGGTATTTGATTCTAGCATTAAAGCACTTGAAGATACCAAACGAATCAGTTACGGAAAGACCTTTCAGGATGCTGCTACACTCATGTCTGACTCTGAACAAGTATGGTTTTTTGGTATTGGCGGATCCAATGCAGTTGCATTGGATAGTTTTCACAAATTTCTACGCACACCTGTAAAATGCAGATATGTATCTGATTATCATATGCAGTTGATGAATGCTGGATTATTAACAGAAAAAGATTGTGCTTTTGTCATCTCTCATACTGGGCTCAACAAAGACACTATTTCGATTGCAAAACTGGCAAAAGAAAATGGGGCAAAACTGATCGTACTAACCAGTTATCCCCTGTCTCCTCTTGCAAAACTTGCTGATATTATATTGATTTCAACTGCTGAGGAAGTCACCTGGCGTTCAGAATCCCTGTCCAGTCGCCTTTCCCAGCTATGCATCATGGATGCGCTATTTGTTCTGATCATGTTTCATGATGAGGACAAAGCGAATGCTTCTCTGAAGAAGATTCGCCATGCCATCTCTTATACCAGGGAACAATAATCTTACTTCAATAACTCACACACCATCTGAGAGTTAAATGTTACAGACTTCACATGGTTGACCTCGATCTGGTACAGTGCATTGGCTGCAATATGCTCAGCTGCCTGTTCCAGATCGCGGATGCCGGAAGTTCCTTCAAAAACATCCACGATCGTATCCAGTGCTTCATCTGTGATCACACACTCTTCTTCCCTCAGTGCCATTCTCTTCAACACTTTTTTCAACGCAAATCTGGAGAAGATCACTTTCTTCTCTTCTTTGGTATAATCCGGAATCTCGATCACTGCAAAACGAGACAGGATCGGTGCGCTGATCTGGGATTTGTCATTGGCAGTCGCAATAGGATATACACCCACCGTCGGCACCATGCATTCCATATAGTTGTCCGTAAATCCAAGGTTATCAAGCAGAGTCAGCAGTACATCTGCCGGGTTACCATTGCCTTTTCCTGCCGCTGCTTTGTCAAGCTCATTGATGATAAACACCAGGTTGGACTGGCCAGATACGGAAAATGCTTCCATAATAATGCCCGGTTTTGCATTGGAGTAGATTCTTGAACTTCCGGTCAACTGTTCCGGATCATTGATGGAGCTCATATCCAGCGTGGTCCACGGCAATTTCAGGATTCTTGCCACCGCATAGGCAATCTGAGATTTACCGGTTCCTGCCGGACCCACGAGTAAAAGTCCGTAAGCAGGAAGGGTATGGGTACGGTTGATCTGGATAATGGTCTCGATGATCCGTTGCTTAACCCTCTCCATGCCATAAAGTTCTTCGTCCAGGATCCGCCTTGCTTCTACCGGATCAATTGATTCAAAATACTCGCTCTTCCACTGTACATTCATCATAAGAGACAGCGCCCGCTGTGCATGACGACGCTCCTCCGGGGAAACTTCATGAGAACGGGCAACCGCCAGGTTTCTTCTTGCCCACAGACGGATATTTTCCGGCATGGTATTGCCAGCACAAGTCATGAAATCCGTGATGCTCTGAATACTGGTCAGACGCATATCGTCACCGGTCTCTTCTCTGTCCTCATCCTCGTCAGTCTCCACTGGCGGATCACTTGCCAGCAATCTCTCGATCATAAACTGTAAAAAGCCATCTTCCGCAGACAGTTTCGTTCCTCCGCCAAATGCAATCTCACGGATCTTGTAAACTGCATATCCAGCTTCACTATTTTTACCAGACAGACACACATTAATATGATTCTCGCCCAGCCAACGAAGAAGACTTACAAATCGGGAATCAATCTTTAAAATATCTGCACTCACCTTTCCACCGTCTTCCTCAAACTCGAAAGAACTGCGCTTCACAGGATTGGTGAACACACCGCAGGAATGGTGCTTCCATTGGCACTTCTGATTATCCAGAAGCAGGATTGGCTTCTCCGGTGTGGGCATGCTCTCCCTGGAATTAAATGTGGTATATGTACACTCTGCGTGATTTCTCGCGTCTTTTACATCATTAAAATCAAATACTGGCATCTGATGCTTCTCCCTTGTTCTCTGTAAATTCTATCTGTTCATGGCACAGCAGCCTTATATGGTGCTGCACCGCTATCATTATCACATATACCAGATGTTTTCACAAGTGGATTTTCACGCATAAGTTGGCGGCACAGCTATCGCACCTGCCGCAGATCTGCTTGTTCAGGGGACGTCCGCAGCCCCGGTACTTCCCGAAATCAAGCGCAAGCGCAAGATTAAGGGTTCGTACCACCGGGCGAGGAATTAGCGGAAGCGGTTCCCTGAATAACAATGGTGGGTGGGGCTAGGATTATTTGGATATGTTATTTTTCAGGCAATTAGTTTTCAAAATCAACAATTGTCATCACATCGGACACATCCACAGCTTTATCGATCAGCTGATTTTCCAGCATCCAGTCGATATTTTCCTGCCAACACTCATCGGTCTGGGTCAGGAATGCAGCATCTTCGGTCTCCATAAGCGGGATCAGAGTTGCGCAGGACTGCTCTTCTACAGACTGGGTCAGTGGGAAATTCTCTTCATTCTGATTGTTCATAAGGATTGCCAGACAACCATCTGGATCAGCTTTAAAATCATCAAAGCCTTTCTTTGCAGCGCGAAGGAATCCAGCTACAACTTCCGGCTCATTTTCCAGAAGATCATCGTTGGTCAGGAATACTTCCTCGTAGTAATTCGGAATGCCGTATCCGCTGACACTGAAGTAGTTCACGTCAAAGCCTTCTTCTTCCAGCTGCGGAACTTCATGATTTACCAGGCAGCCGATAGTTGCATCCACATTTCCGGTAGTCATGGAACTCATCAGTTCAAATCCTACATTGATCATATTTACATCAGAAGCGTCTGCTCCCACATTTTCCATCATACATTTTGCAAGAGCTTCACTCAAAACCGTTCCGCCATAACCAATGGTCTTACCAACCAGATCTTCCGGTTTGGTGATATTTTTGTCTTTCAGAGACAGGATCACGTTCAGAGGAGACTGTACAATTGCACCAATAGATTTGATGCCTGTTCCCTGATTAGCAACGGCCTGGATCACATCCTGCTGATAGTACATACCGATCTCTGCTTTTCCTGCTGCTACCAATGCCAGCGCATCGTTATCATTTGCCGGAAAATGAATCTTCACATCCAGTCCCTCTTCTGCAAAATATCCACGCTCAATGGCGGTATACAGGAAGGTGTGGATGGCATTTGGATACCAGTCCAGAACTACGTTGACTTCTCTTAAGTCTTTGTTATCTGTCTGTGTGTCTGCAGTCTCTGCTGCACTGTTATCTTCTGCCTCTGTTCCTGCTGCAGAACTATTGTCTGCTGACTGCTTGCCACATCCGGTCACAGATGCCACACACATGGTTGCTGCTAATAATATTGCTAATACTCTATGTTTCATTTCACTTATCCTCTCTGATATCAAATATTTTTTGTCGAATGCATGACGAATCACGTCGTTCTTCTCATTCTTAATCGTTTCTCCAACGGATCATACGCTTCTCCAGTGCACTTACCACACCTACAAAAGCCATGGCCACCACAGAGAGCAGAAGAATCGGTGCAAATACACCTGCTCCATCCAACTGCGTCATCATCCGTCGGCTGAAATATCCCAGTCCGCTCTGTGCACCCAGCCATTCTCCAATCGCTGCTCCAATGATGGACAGCGGCACTGCCATCTTAATGGCAGAGAAAAAGCAGGGAAGCACTGCCGGAATCTTTAATTTAAAAAAGATCTGGCGTCTGTCTGCTCCAAACGTGAACAGCAGCTCTTCCATCTCTGTTTTCACTGATTTGAACCCATCAAACACAGTGATCGTAATCGGAAAAAATGTAATCAATACGGTTACCAGTACTTTGCTCCAGATGGAATACCCAAACCAGAGCACGAACAATGGCGCCAGTGCTGTAGTCGGAATCGTCTGCGATGCGATGATCAGTGGATACAATGCTTTTTCAGCTACTTCACTTACATCCATCAGAATCGCCAGTCCAAGTCCAAGCACAACGGAAATCAAAAGTCCGATCGCTACCACCGACATGGTTGCCGGAAGATGTGCGGTGAAAAGCGGTCCTCTCAGCTCCCATAATCGCACCAGAATCTGCGTGGGTGACGGCAGGATGTATGCCGCATTGATTCCCATAGCTGCCATCTGCCAGAACATTATAAGTGCTGCCAGAAGGATCAGTGCCGGAAGATTGGCATTTCCTGCCTTTTTCTTATCTCTCATACGGTCTCCCTCCTGAGCATGTCGATCAGGTCTTCTTTCAGCTTCACGATCTCTGGACGCATCAATTCCTCACGGGTGCGCGGATACTCTGCCGGAACTTCGATGGATTTCAGATGTGTGATCGGCATATTTTCTACGACCAGAATCCTGCTTGACAGGAAAACTGCCTCTTCCACATCATGAGTAATAAATAATACTGTCTTTTTTTCTCGTTCCCACTGTTCCAGCAGCCACTCCCGCATAGAAAGACGAGTCAGATAATCAAGGGCGGAAAAAGGTTCATCCAGAAGCAACAAATCTGATCCGGTCAGCACCGTTCTCGCAAATGCTGCCCGCTGTCGCATTCCACCGGATAATTCTTTGGGGGATTTCTTTCCCCAGTCTTTTAATCCAACCGATTCCAGTGCCTGATCTGCCCGCTGCTCCATCTCCACTTTACTGATTCCTCCCCGGATCTCCATAGGAAGCATCAGATTTTCTTTTACTGTTCTCCACGGAAACAGCAGATCCTGCTGCGGCATATAACCACAGTAATTCTTCTGCTTTTCAATGGGAGTTCCATTCACCAGTACCGTTCCCTCTGCCGGTGTCAGAAGCTTGTTTACCAGTCGGAAGATCGTACTTTTTCCACATCCGGAAGGTCCGATCACGCACACAAACTCCCCAGCATCTACCGTAAATGACAGATGATCGATGATGGAAAAATCCTCGGAATCATACTGAAACCGCACGTTATCAAATGTCAGCATGATCTAACGCCTCATTTCCCAGGCCATATCCCAGAATGCCATCTCATAACGGGAACAAGCCATAAATATCTCTTCCAGATGCTGAAGCTGCTTCTCAGAATATCCATCAGACAGTCGATCCATCAGATCGATCAGCACCTGATTCTCTTCATGATAAGCAGCTGCCACATAGCCACTGACCCATTCACCATAAAAAGGATGATTCAAAGCTTCCGGATGTTTTTCCACGATCTTCTTTGCGATCACTTCATAGCTCACTGCGCAGGAAAGGATGGCTGCAGCCACCTCTGCCTGACCTTTCTCGTAAGCTACCCTGAGCATATAAGAAGTATAGGAAAGATTATCAAGTGCCACATTTGCCGTCTCTGCTTCTTCTGGTGTGATGCCAAGACGCGCCATATAAGCTCTGTGGATATCCATCTCTCCATCCAGGATCGCATGGGTATAACCTGCAAACAGCTTCATAGCAGATAAGTCTTTTGCCTTGGCTGCTCCCAGGGCAAATACCTTCGTATAATCGATCAGATACAGATAATCCTGTATCATATAATATTTGAATTTTTCTTTGTCAAG
>OGIO01000948.1_pt1 | contig 28888 bp, 21 predicted proteins | sample 1571841 | NCBI WGS metagenome assembly OGIO01 (sample SAMEA2582111, study PRJEB24529) | metagenome | biome: Human gut stool | place: China | collected 2011
CGCAGATGCCGTGCCGCAGCCGCCGGAGCGGTGCTTAAGCCGTCAGGCGGGAATTGTGCGGTGTTGCCATAGGAAAAGGAGGGAGGATTGCCGTGATTTTCGGCAAAGCGATCAACCGATACTATCTCAAGTACGCGCCGGTGCTGCTGCTGGGCATTCTGTCGCTGCTGACGGTGGACTACATTCAGCTGCTCATCCCGGAGCTGTACCGGCTGGTCATCAACGGCGTAAATCTGGGGCAGGTGGTCGTGGACGGCCAGACGCTGCCCTTTACCAGGGAGGTGCTGTTTCAGCACATCTGCCTGCCAATGATTTGGATCGTCGTGCTCATGGTCATCGGGCGGTTCCTGTGGCGCGTCTGTTTCTTCGGGTCAGCGGTCAGCGTGGCCGCCGATTTGCGGGAGCGAATGTTTGACCACAGCCGCCGCCTGTCCCAGCAGTACTATCAGGTCAACAAGGTCGGCAACCTGATGAGCCTCTACACCAACGACCTCGACACCATTCAGGAGTGCTTCGGCGACGGCATTTTGATGTTCTTTGACGCCGCCGTGCTGGGCATTATGGCGCTGATCAAGATGTGGCGGATGGACTGTAAATTAACACTTCTGGCGCTGATTCCGGCGGCGGTCATGTTCGTACTCGGCACCGTCATGAGCCAAGTCATGACCAGACGGTGGGAGGAGCGCCAGCAGGCGTTCTCCGACCTGTCCGACTTTGCGCAGGAGAACTTTTCCGGCATTGCGGTCATCAAGGCGTTTGTGAAGGAGCTCAAGGAGCTGATTGCCTTCCGCCGGCTCAACAAGGAGAACGAGGAGGTCAACGTCGCCTACACCAAGATTGCAACACTGCTCGAGGTGCTGGTCACGCTGTTCGTCGAGTCGGTCATCTGCGTGATTTTGGGCTACGGCGGCTGGCTCGTCTGGCGCGGGCAGTTCAACGCAGGTCAGCTTGTGGAGTACATCGGCTACTTTGAGGCAATCGTCTGGCCCATCATGGCCATCTCGATGCTGATCGAAAAGACCTCCCGCGGCAAGGCATCGCTGAACCGCATTACCGAGCTTCTGGATGCGCCCATCGACGTGGCGGACCGCGACGGCGTCGCCGACCTGCGCGATCCGCACGGCGGCATTGAGTTCCGCCATCTGACGTTCCGCTACCCAGACGGCGAGTACGACGTGCTGAAGGACGTATCGTTCACCATCAAGCCCGGCGAGAGCGTCGGCATCGTCGGCAAGACCGGCGCAGGCAAGACCGCGCTGGTGGACCTTTTGCTGCGCACCTACAATGTGCCCGACGGCACGCTGTTTGTGGACGGGCAGGACGTGAACGCCGTGTCCATCCATTCGGTGCGCGACGCCTGCGCCTACGTGCCGCAGGACAACTTCCTGTTCTCGGACACGATTGCCCACAACATCGGCTTCGGCGTGGACGACGCCAGCCAGGCCGACATTGACCGCGCCGCCGCGCTGGCTGATGTGCGGGACAACATCGTGGACTTCAAGGACGGCTACGAGACCGTACTCGGTGAGCGCGGCGTGACCGTCTCCGGCGGACAGAAGCAGCGCATCTCGATTGCGCGTGCCCTGCTGAAAAACGCGCCGATCCTGATTCTGGACGACTCTGTCTCGGCTGTCGATACCCGCACCGAGAAAATCATCCTCGACAACCTCAAGACCAGCCGCGCGGGCAAGACGACGCTGCTGATCGCCCACCGCATTTCGACGGTGGAGCAGCTGGACAAGATCGTCTTTATCGAGGACGGCAGGGTAGAGGCCGTCGGCCCGCACGATGAATTGTATCGCAGCTGCGCCGAATACCGCCGCATGGTCGATCTGCAGAAGCTCGAGGACGAGGAAGGAGGCAGCAGCCATGACTAACGTAAATCCGCTGTTGCTGGTAGGCGCAGTCATCGGTGTCGTCACGGCGCTGCTGGTGCTGGCCTGCGCCCTCGTCAAGGACAAAAAGGAGACGATGGGCTTTGAGCGCACGATGAACGACGGCGAGATTCTGCGCCGCCTGGCCGGATACGCCAAGCCGTACCTGGCGAAATTCGTCGTTGTGCTGTTTTTAATGCTGTTCTCGATTGCCTATGACATCATCTCGCCGCTGATCGTCGGCGCACTGGAGGAGCTGGTCTCAGGCGAGTTCGAGCTGCCGCGGCTGTTCGCGGGCGTCGCCGTCTATGCGGGCGTGCTCGTTTTCTCGATGGCCAGCACCTACTTCCAGGCCGTCATTCTGCAGCGCGTCGGCCAGCGCATCATCTCCGACCTGCGCGAGGACCTATTCACCCACATTGAGTCACTGTCCCACGAGCAGTTGAACGAGATTCCCGTCGGCAAGCTCGTCACCCGCGTGACGAACGATACGAACGCCATCTCGATGATGTTCACGAACCTGCTGGTCACGCTGACCAAGAACATCTTTGTCATCCTCGGCATCCTGGTCGCCATGCTGGCGCTCAACTATGAGCTGACGCTGATGGTGCTCTGTTTTGTGCCGTTCATCGTGATTTTTACGGTCATCTTCCGCAAGTTCTCCCGCCGGGCCTACCGCAAGGTCAAGGACGCGACCACCGACATCAACACCTACCTGTCGGAGAATCTGTCCGGCATCAAGGTCACGCAGATCTTTGGCCGCGAGAACGAGAAGATGGCGGAGTTCCGCGAGAAAAGCCAGCGCCTCGCCCGCGCGAACCGGGAGCAGATCTTTGTGTTCGGCGTGTTTCGTCCTCTGGTCTACATGCTGTATATCTGCTCGATCCTGTGTCTTTTTTATCTCGGCGGCATGGGGCATCTGAACGGCGTGACGTTTCTGGGCCAGACCATCACGGGCGGCACCATCGTCACGTTCTACATGTACATTTCCAAATTCTTCACGCCCATCCAGAATCTGGCCGAGCAGTTCAATTGGCTGCAGTCGGCGCTGGCCTCGTCGGAGAAGGTATTCTCCATCATGGACATTGCGCCCAAAATGGTGGACGCCCCCGACGCCATCGAGCTGGACGAGGTAAAGGGCGAAATCGAGTTCCGCGACGTCTGGTTCAGCTATCTTCCGGGCGAGTGGGTGCTGCAGGGCGTGTCCTTCCACATTGACCCACACCAGACCGTGGCGTTTGTCGGCTCGACGGGCTCGGGCAAGAGCACGATTCTCTCGCTGATCTGCCGCAACTACGAGTTCCAGAAGGGCGAGATCCTGATTGACGGCATCGACATCCGCAAAATCAAAATTTCGTCGCTGCGCCGTCACTTCGGGCAGATGTTGCAGGACGTGTTCCTTTTCTCGGGCACGATCCGCAGCAACATCGTCCTGCGGGAGGAGGGCATCTCCGACGAGGAGGTCCTACAGGTCTGCCGCTATGTCAACGCCGACAAGTTCATTGACAAGCTGGACCACGGTCTCGACGAGGAGGTCCGCGAGCGCGGGAACAACTTCTCCGCCGGGCAGCGCCAGCTGTTAAGCTTTGCGCGGACGATCATCCACAAGCCAAGCGTTATGATTCTGGACGAAGCCACGGCGAATATTGACACCGAGACCGAGCTTTTGATTCAGGATTCGCTGGAAAAGATGCGGTCCGTCGGCACGATGCTGATCGTCGCGCACCGGCTGTCCACCATCCAGCACGCGGACAACATTATTGTGCTGTCCCACGGCAAGATCCTCGAGCAGGGGAACCATCAGGAGCTTCTGGCGAAGCACGGCAGATATTACCAGCTGTACACGCTGCAATATCATAAGGAGCAGCTGGAGGGGTAAGAGTATGTAGGGCGGCATGCCCTCATGCCGCCGCTGCTGCCACTCCGTTTACGGTCTGTTGCGGAAGCCTGCAGCGGGGTGAGGGCACCCCGCCCTACGCACAATGATACACATACAGACGTCATTTCATTCCGGCACTTGATTTTACCTTTCCATCCCTGTATAATAACTACCGCGCAGCTTTCCCTGCGCGGTAGTTTTATTTGAACATAGAGAGGGAATTTCCACATGAAAAAGCTTTCTGCACTGATTTTGTCCCTGGCGCTGTCCGCCGCACTGCTGGCGGGCTGCGGCGCGTCCGCGTCCTCTGCCGCTTCCTCCGAGGCTGTCTCCTCCGAGGTCGTATCCGAGGCGGTTTCCGAGGAGGCCGTCTCCACTGCTGAGGCTGCCGACTCTGCCGAGGCCATTCAGTTTACCTTCACGGTGACCGGCGCGGACGGTGAGAGCACCGTGCTGACCCTGGACGCCGCCGACGGTGAAAAGCTGAGCACCGCTCTGGCGGACGCCGGTATCATCAGCACCGAGGAGGCCGAGGCCGGCTTTGTAACTGCCGTCAACGGCGAGGCCACCGACTACAACAAGGACGGTTCCTGGTGGTGCCTGACCGACGCTGCGGGCGAGATGACCTCCGTCGGCGTGGCCGACATTGAGCTGCACGACGGCGACAGCTATGCCTTCACCTACACGAAGTAACCACCGCCGCATTGTCGGTCTGGTGCTTTCCGGACTGATGGGTGCGCTGCTCGTCGTCAGCAAGCAGGCCATGAGCGGTCTGCCCAACATCGAGCCGGTCACGCTGCTCATCATCCTGTTTGCGCTCGAACTTCCGCGGGAGACGCCCGCTGCCATCACGGTGTTCATCCTTTTGCAGGGTGTGCTCTACGGCTTTGGGCTGTGGTGGGCCATGTACCTGTACATCTGGTATTTACTGGCACTGCTGGCGTGGTTGTTCCGCCGCATGGATCACGCGCTGTTCTGGGCCGTGTTCAGCGGGCTGTACGGACTGTGCTTCGGCGGGTTATGCGCCGCGGTATATCTCTTTGCCAAGACGCCCGCCTTTGCATTGAGCTGGTGGCTGAGCGGCTTGAGCTACGACGCCCTGCACGGCGTCGGCAACTTTGCCATTATGCTGGTGCTGTACAGGCCGCTGCGCAAGGCGCTAAAGGCGGCAAAACGGCAGATTGGGATTGGGTACTGATCTATCAAAGCCTTCCCCCGAGGGGGAAGGTGGCCCCGCAGGGCCGGATGAGGGACCGGTTTGCCATTGCAGACCCTTACCAGGCAACTACCGCAGGCCTTGCCCTCATCAGTCAGCGGGCGGGGCCGCTGACAGCTTCCCCCGAGGGGGAAGCCGCTCGTTCCCCAAAGCCTCTCTTTCACACGAAAGGGAGGCTTTTTTATTTACAACCTATGGACGTAACTGCAATTTTATGGTATACTATATCGGTTAAAGTGGGGAGGTATAGGACTATGCGCGTTTTGGGCATCGACCCGGGGTATGCCATTGTGGGCTGGGGTGTTGTGGAGTACATCAGCAACCGCTTTGCACCCATCGGCTACGGGGCGGTCATCACCGAGAAGGACACACCCTTTGAACAGCGCCTCGTTGAAATTTATGAGAGCGTATTCGACATCTGCAAGCGCTACCAGCCCGAGGCCCTCTCCATCGAAAAACTGTACTACCAGCACAACCAGACCACCGTCATCGGCGTGGCCGAGGCCCGCGGCGTCATTCTGCTGGCCGCGGCGCAGTGCGGCGTGCCGATCTACGAATACACACCCATGCAGGTCAAGCAGGCCATCACCGGCTACGGCAAGGCCGTGAAGAAGCAGATCCAGGAGATGACCCGCATAATGCTGCACCTCGAGTCCGTCCCCAAGCCCGACGATACCGCCGACGCCCTCGGCATGGCGATTGCCCACTGCCATTGCAGCCGCAGCCGGTTGATGGGGACACCGGTGAGATAATCCCTTGCCTTCCCCCAAGTGGGGGAAGGTGGCCCCGCAGGGCCGGATGAGGGATGAGGTTTCCGCAATCACCCATTTGCGTGCGGTACCCGACAAGCTGCCCCTCATCCGCCCTCGGGTGGAGCCTCAGGCACCTTCCCCCAAGTGGGGGAAGGCTTTCCACCATACAAAAGAAGGATACACCATGATCTACTGCCTTACCGGAAAAATCATCAAGAAAACGCTGGATTCCGTCGTCATCAGCTGCGGCGGGGTCGGCTATTTTGTCCAGATCCCCGCCACCACCGGCGAGGCCCTGCCCCCCGCCGGGCAGGAGGGGACCGTTTATACGATTATGAACGTCACCGAGAACGACGTCTCGCTCTACGGCTTTGCTGCCGAGGAGCAGCGCGACTGCTTTAAGATGCTGACCGGCGTCACCGGCGTCGGCCCCAAGGCCGCGCTGTCCATCCTGTCCATCATGACGCCGGAAAAAATCGCGCTGGCCGCGTCCAGCGGCGACCACAAAGCGTTCACCAAGGCCGCGGGCGTCGGGCCGAAGCTGGCCCAGCGCATCACGCTGGAATTGAAGGACAAGGTCGGCAAGGGGCTGGCCGCGGGCACGGGCTTCTCCGGCAATGTTGCCGCACCGGCCCCCAGCTCTGCGCCCGCGCAGGCCGTCGCCGCGCTCGTCAGCCTGGGCTATGCGCCGTCGGACGCTGCCGCCGCCGTGGCCCGCGTCGACGAGACCCTCTCCGTGCAGGAGATCATCACCATCGCGCTGCGCAGTCTGTCGCGCGTGTAACAGAAGGGGAGTGCCGAATTGAACCAGGAATACACCGTGGACCCCAGCCGTCTCGTCAGCCCCGATATGACCCCCGCCGACACGGAGGAAGTCAGCCTGCGCCCGAAAACCCTGGACGATTACGTCGGTCAGGAGAAGGCCAAGGGCAACTTAAAGGTCTATCTGCGGGCGGCGCAGCAGCGCGGCGAGCCGATGGACCACATCCTGCTCTACGGCCCGCCGGGCCTGGGCAAAACCACGCTGGCCGGCATCGTGGCGCAGGAGATGGGCGTACAAATCCGCATCACGTCCGGCCCCGCCATCGAGAAGCCCGGCGACCTGGCCGCCCTGCTGACGAACCTGCAGGAGGGCGACATCCTCTTTATCGACGAGATCCACCGCCTGTCGCGTCAGGTCGAAGAAGTCCTGTACCCGGCTCTCGAGGATTTCGCGCTGGACATCATGATCGGCAAGGGGCCGAGTGCCCAGAGCATCCGCATCAATCTGCCGCGGTTCACGCTGGTGGGCGCCACGACACGCGCGGGCCAGCTGACCGGGCCGCTGCGTGACCGCTTCGGCATCCTGCTCAAATTAGAGCCCTACAGCCCCCGGGAGCTGGGCCGCATCATCCTGCGCAGCGCGGGCATTCTGGGCGTGCCCATCACCGAGGAGGGCGCACTGGAGCTGGCCCGCTGTGCCCGCGGCACGCCGCGTATCGCCAACCGTATGCTCAAGCGCGTGCGCGACTTTGCCACCGTGCAGGGAGACGGCACGATTGACGAGGAGACCGCCATCGCCGCCCGCAAGTGGATGGACATTGACGAGCTGGGTCTGGACGAGCTGGACCGCAGTGTCCTGCGCGCCATCATTGAGATGTACGGCGGCGGCCCCGTCGGTCTGGAGACGCTGGCCGCAGCCCTGGGCGAGGAGAGCGTCACCCTGGAGGACATCTGCGAGCCGTACCTGATGCAGATGGGCATGCTGACCCGCACGCCCCGTGGCCGCTGCGTGACCCGCCTGGCCTATGAGCACCTGCACATGGCCGTGCCGAAGCGCTTTGACGACGAGGATTCCGGCCAGACGAGTATGTTTTAAACAAGGAAACGTGCGAGCTATAAGCGAACGGGCAGAGCCTTTCTAGGCTTCGCTTCGCTCGCCCGCCTCCCCTGTGAGGGGAGGCTTTTGCGCGGGCACTGCCCGCGAGAAAGGTGCCCCACGAAGTGGGGAGCTGGCCGAGTTTACGAGGCCTGAGGGGCTCTGCCGCTTGGCCTTAACCACAAAATTCATCGAACCAACACATATAGCAAAGGAGAATCACCTATGCGCCCTGCTGATTCCTGGCGGGATTATGAGCTGCTGGACGCTACCAACCACAACCGGTTGGAGCGCTGGGGCCAGACCCTGCTGATCCGTCCCGACCCGCAGGTCATCTGGAAAAACGACGAGACCAGCCCGCTGTGGGCCAAGGCCGACGCTGTCTATTACCGCTCTGCCAAGGGCGGCGGGCAGTGGAATTACCACAAAAAGCTGCCGCAGAAATGGCAGATCCACTGGAACGATTTGACGTTGATCGTCAGCCCCACGGGCTTCAAGCACACCGGCGTTTTCCCGGAGCAGGCCGTGAACTGGGCATGGTACCAGGAAAAGATACGGCAGGCTGGCCGTCCCATCCGCGTGCTGAACCTGTTCGGCTACACGGGCGGTGCAACGCTGGCGTGCCTGGCCGCGGGCGCGTCCGTCACCCATGTGGACGCCAGCAAGGGCATGGTCGCCTGGGCGCGGGAGAACGCTGCCGCCAGCGAGCTGGCAGACCGCCCCTGCCGCTGGATCGTGGACGACTGCGCCAAGTTTGTGCAGCGTGAGATCCGCCGCGGCAGCCGCTATGACGCTGTCATCATGGACCCACCGAGCTATGGCCGCGGCCCGGGCGGCGAGATCTGGAAGCTCGAGGACAACGTCTACGACCTCATCACGCTGACTGAGCAGGTGCTGAGTGACGACCCGCTGTTCTTTGCCATCAACTCCTACACCGAGGGTCTGAGCCCCGCGGTCATGGAATACATCGTCAAAACGACGCTTTGCCCCGTCAAGGGCGGCCACACCCACTGCGACGAGATCGGTCTGCCGGTCTCCGCCACAGGCGGCGTGGTGCCCTGCGGCGCAACGGCCATCTGGGAGAAATAAGCCATGCCGAATCAGGAACCGATGATCAAAGTACAGGACGTCCGCTTCCGCTACGACCCCGAACAGCCCAAGTACGCTGTGGACGGCGTGAGCCTGAACATCCGCCGCGGCGAGTTCGTCGCCGTGCTGGGCGCGAACGGTTGCGGCAAGTCCACGCTGGCAAAGCACTTCAACGCCATTCTGTTGCCCGAGGCCGGTACCGTGCTGGTAGAGGGCATGGACACCCGCAACGAAGACCATCTCTACGATGTGCGCCAGAAGGTCGGCATGGTGTTCCAGAACCCCGACAACCAGATCGTGGCGACCATCGTCGAGGAGGACGTGGCCTTTGCGCCGGAGAACCTCGGCGTGCCGCCCGAAGAGATCCGCACCCGCATCGACGAGGCCATGAAGCTGGCGGGCATCTATGAAAAGCGCGAGGCCGCGCCGTACAAGCTGTCCGGCGGTCAGAAGCAGCGCGTCGCGATTGCGGGCGTTATCGCCATGCGGCCCGACTGCCTTGTTATGGACGAGTCCACCGCCATGCTGGACCCCCATGGCCGCGCACAGGTCATGAAAACCATCCACCAGCTGCGGGCGGCGGGCATCACGATCGTGTCCATCACCCACTACATGGAGGAGGCCGCCCAGGCAGACCGCGTGCTGGTCATGAGCCGGGGCCGCATCGTCATGGAGGGCACGCCCGAGCAGGTGTTCAGCCAGACCGAGCGGCTGCACGTGTATCACCTCGATGTCCCGCAGGCCGCCGAGCTGCGCGACGAGCTGGTCAAGGCCGGGATCCCGATGCCGGAAAATGTCATTACCCCCGACGCCTGCGCGGAGGAATTATACAAGCTGCTGAAATAAAGGAAGCCTTCCCCCTTGGGGGGAAGGTGGCCGAGGCCCCGCCCGAGGCCGGATGAGGGACGAGCTTGCCGAGGTATCCCGTTTATGGGAAATCGCCGCGAAGCCGCCCCTCATCAGTCGGCGAGCGGAGCCGCCGACAGCTTTCCCCTTGGTGGAAGCCACTCTGACGAAAAACTCCCACGTATGCCGGAACGGCACCGCAACCGGGCTGTATCCGGCGGGAAAGGAACAACTATGTCCGAAATCATTCGTGTTGAAAACCTGAGCTACATCTATAACCAGGGTATGCCCGACGCGACGAAGGCGCTGGATGACGTGTCCTTCACCGTCGAGGAGGGCGACTTTGTCGGTATCATCGGCTCGACGGGCAGCGGAAAATCCACGCTTATCAGCCATTTCAACGGCCTGAACCGCCCAACGTCGGGCCGCGTCCTTGTGGACGGCAGGGACCTGTGGGAGCAGGGCGCAGACCTGCGCAGCTTCCGCTTTCTCGTCGGCCTTGTTATGCAGTATCCCGAGTACCAGCTGTTTGAGGAGACCTGCGCCCGCGACATCGCCTACGGCCCGCGCAACATGGGCCTGGACGAGGCCGAGGTCCAGCGCCGCGTCAGGGAGGCCGCCGCGTTCGTCGGCCTGTCCGATGAGCTGTTGGAAAAAAGCCCGTTTGAGCTTTCGGGCGGGCAGAAGCGCCGCGTTGCGATTGCGGGCGTCATGGCCATGCACCCCCGCGTGCTGGTGCTGGACGAGCCCGCCGCCGGTCTGGACCCCGAGGGCCGCGACACGATCCTGAGCCAAATCAGGGACTACCATGAGAAAACCGGCATCACGGTGCTGCTGGTCAGCCACTCGATGGAGGATATTGCCAAGTACGCCAACCGCGTGCTGGTCATGCACCGCGCCAAAATTGCCATGTATGACACGGTGGAAAACGTCTTTGCCCGCGCGCAGGAGCTGCTGGAGCTGGGGCTTTCGGTGCCGCAGGTCACGCAGATCTTTTTAAAGCTGCGCCAGATGGGGCTGGACATCCCCGCGGACGTCTACACGATCCCCTATGCGGTCAAAACGATTCAAAAGGCGCTGGCCGCCAAACAGGGAGGTGGGGCAAATGCTTAAAGATATTACGATAGGTCAGCATTTTCCCGGGCATTCCATCCTGCACCGCTGCGACCCGCGGCTCAAGCTGGTCGCGACGATTGCCTATATCGTCGTGCTGTTTGTGGCCCCGAACCCGCTGGGGCTGGCACTGTCCATCCTGCTGCTGGCCGCGCTGTACAAGGTAGCACAGATTCCCGGCAAGATGATTTTGAAAAGCCTAAAGCCCATCGTGCCCATCGTGATTTTTACGGCGGTGCTAAACCTTTTCTTCGTCACGGGGCAGGGGGAGCCGCTTGTACACTTCTGGATTTTGAACATTTACGCCGAAGGTGTCAAGTATGCCATCCTGCTGGCGGTGCGCGTCTGCGCACTGATTGCAGGCACGAGCCTGCTGACCTACACGACCAGTCCCATCGTGCTTACCGACGCCATTGAGAGCCTGCTGCGCCCGCTGGCGAAGCTGCACTTTCCCGTGCATGAGTTGGCCATGATGATGACGATTGCGCTGCGGTTCATCCCGACCCTGATCGAGGAGACGGAAAAGATCATGAACGCCCAGAAGGCCCGCGGCGCGATGCTGGACAGCGGCACATTTACCCAGCGCATCAAGGCACTGGTGCCGATCCTGATTCCGCTGTTCATCTCGGCGTTCCGCCGCGCCGACGAGCTGGCCATGGCGATGGAATGCCGCTGCTATCACGGCGGCGAGGGCCGCACCCGGCTCAAGCAGCTGAAATTCACCGGCGAGGACTTCAAATGCCTGGCGGTCATTGCCGTGGCGCTGATGGTCATTGCCTGCACACGATTCTTTGTGCCGGGGCTGGCGTAAGAATCAGCCGCCCTGTAGGGGCCGGGCATGCCCGGCCCGCAGCCTTCCCGCAAGCGTCTGCTTGCCTTACACAACCGGGCCGGGCATGCCCGGCCCCTACTTGGTTCTGACATGAATTATCTACTTTGGATAAGCTACAAGGGCACCCGCTATGCCGGGTTCCAGGTCCAGCCAAATGCGCCCACGGTCTGCGCGGTTTTGCAGGACGCGATGCAGGCGGTGTTCGGCTGCCGCCCCGACGTCAAGGGCTGCTCCCGCACCGATGCCGGCGTCCATGCGCGGCGTTTCGCGCTCAGCTTCTGCTATACTGGCAAAGTACCGATGCAGAAAATCGTGCCCGCGCTCAACGCCCACCTGCCGCCGGACATCCGCGCAGTGGACATCCGGTCCGTTCCGGACGGCTTCCACGCGCGTTACGCCGCCCACGCCAAGACCTACCGCTACTACATTTTGAACGCGCGGGTGGATGATCCGTTCACCTACGACACCTGCCACAGGGTAGGGGCCGCGCTCGACCTGGCCGCCATGCAGGCCGCTGCGGCGCAGTTCATAGGCACGCACGATTTTTCCGCCCTCTGCGCGTCCGGGTCCAGCGCCGCCGCCCACGGGGATACCGTGCGGACGATCACGAATTGTACTGTTGTACAGAACGGCGATTTGTTTACAATTTCCGTGACCGCCGACGGTTACCTCTATAATATGGTGCGCATTCTGGCGGGCACGCTCGTGGACGCGGGTCTTGACAAGCGGACGCCGGAGAGCATCCCCGCCCTGCTGGAAAGCGGGGACCGGCGCCGGGCCGGGCCGACGCTGCCCGCAAAAGGGCTGTTTTTGGAAAAGGTCGATTACCCGGAATTGGATGATGTTTAAACGTGTTCTGTAGGGGCGGGACATGTCCCGCCCGCGGCCTTCCCGCAGGATGTCATTTCCGTACAGTGGCGGGCCGGGCATGCCCGGCCCCTACATTTCTACACAAAATACGAAAGGAGGGGGCCCACCTATGAGTAAGGCGGACAGAGATCGGCAGGCATTGCTGCAGCGGCTGGCGCGTGAGCAGAGGCGGGCCCTGAACGCCGCCGCCCGCGACGCAGACCGCGCCCGCACGCCGCGCACCGCTCCCACACCGCGGCGCGATGACAGCCCGCCGTCCCGGACGTCCGAGCAGCCGTCCGCGCAGAGCGCCGCGCGGCTCAAATCCCTGACGCCGCTCTACAAGCAGCGCCAGCAGCGGCGGCTCACCGTCCTGATCGTCATTATCATTGCGCTGGCGCTGGCGCTCACCGTTGTAACCGGCACACTGTCGGCCTCGCTGGCGCTGCTGGGTGATGCCGTGGACAGCGCATCGCTCTACCTGAACCGCGCCGACGGCGGCTGGCCGACCATCACCGGTATCACCGAGCCGCTGCAAATCGAACCGCTGGCGGACGGCTTCGTCGAGCTGGGCAATGAGGATGTGCTCGTCTACTCGGCCTACGGCTCCAAAATTCTGAGCCTGCAGCCGTCCTACGCGCGGCCCGTGCTGGCTGTGGGCGGCACCCACTTTGTGGTCTACAACCGCGCGGGCAGTGAGCTGACCGTATGCAGCCGCACCCGCACGCTCTACACACAGCGCTTTGACGAGGACATTCTGCTCTGCGCCATGTCAAACAACAACTCGCTGGCCGTCGTGACCGACGCGGACCGTTTTGCCGGCTGGGTACACATCTATGACCCTTCGATGCGGGAGCTGTACAGCTGGCGGATGCCCCAGTCGATGGGCACGCCGATCGCGCTGGACTTTGCCCCCGACAACCGCAGGTTTGCCTCGGGCATGATTGCCGCGCGGGACGGGCAGCTGAACTGCTCGGTCTACTTTATGAGCCTCGACTCCGACACCGAGGGGCTGCTCTACACCGCCGACGCGGGCAGCATGCTGCTGCGGCTGGACTGGCAGAGCGAGAACCGCGTCATGGCCGTGTTTGACACCTACATTGCGGTCATCGACCCCCGCACCGCCGCCGAGGTCGCACGCTACGACTACGGCGGGGCCGCGCTGCAAAGCGTTGCGCCCGGACGCCGCCAGACCGCGCTGCTTCTGAACGTACACGGCGGAAACAGCCTGGTCACCCTGTCCGAAAGCCTCACCGTTATGTCGGAGATTCCCGCACGGCAGGCGTTTGCGGTCTCGGCCACCGACACCGACATTTATCTGCTCTGCCCCGATGCCGTCGAGTGCTACGGCTACGACGGCGTGCAGAACTGGGTGCAGACCGGCCTGCCGTCCCGCCCGCTGGCGGTCCTGCACGGTAAGCAGACGCTGGTCTTTACCGGCAGTCAGGCGGATGTTTTGGCGAAGCCAGCCGAGTAGTTCCGAAGCCTTCCCCCTTCGGGGGAAGGTGGCCCCGCAGGGCCGGATGAGGGGCTGCCTTGCCGCAATAACCAATTTGCGGGCAATAATGGCAAGGTTCGCCCTCATCAATCAGCGGGCGGGGCCGCTGACAGCTTCCCCCTCGGGGGAAGCCTTTCGACCCGCAAGTAATCCAACAGAAAGAAGTACCCATCTATGTCTTTTTCTCCCGCACTTGTCTATGATTTTATTTTTCTGGCCGTATTTTCCTTTGCCGCTGTCAAAAGCTGGCAGAAGGGCTTTCTCGCCGGGCTGACCGAGCTGATCGGCGCGGTGCTGGGCGTCGGCATTGCCTCCTGGGGCAGCCGCACGCTGGCTCCGGAAGTCTACCTTAGCTTTTTCAGCGACTCCGTCTCCACCCGGGTCGAGCAGGCCGTCGCACAGTCGGGCGGCGATATTGCCGCTGCGGTGCAGGGGCTGGACTTTCTGCCGGAATCCATCCGTGCCGCGCTGGCCGCGGGTCTGCAGACTGCCGGGGACCAGCTGCCCGAAAAGATCAACGCCCTGCTGGAGCCGCTTTTCCTGCCGCTGGTGCAGGCGTTGCTGTTTGTGCTGCTCTGCATGATCGTGCGCTGGGTGTTCGCCCTGCTGGTGCGGCTGCTGCGCGGCGTCAATCTTATCCCGCTGGTGGGCGGCGCCAACCGGCTGCTGGGTCTGGTGCTGGGCCTTGTGACCGGCGCGTTCGACTGCTGGCTGCTGGCGATGCTGCTCTGGTTCGCCGCCAGCATCACCACCGGCCAGATCGACTGGCTGACCACCGGCGTTTTGCAGCGCAGCGTCGGGTACAGCCTTTTTGGTGCGTTCAACCCGTTTTTGCTCCATTATTAAACAAATTCTGAACAAGCCCCGCCAAAACTTGCAATTTGGCAGGGTTTGTTTAATAATAGTAGTGTAGCTGCGGTGCGGCGGGCAGGGGACTGCCCACCCTACGTAGGGCGGATTTCCTATCCGCCCGCCGGGCGTCGAGAACGCCGCCCCCTACAACAATTTATCGCAATCCCATGTGCCTCTTATCGGGCACTTTTCATAGAGGTGAAGTAAATGCTTTGTGTTAAATGCCAAAAACGCCCCGCTGTCGTGTTTGTGCAGCGGCTTGAAAACGGCAAGGCCGTGCAGGAGGGCTACTGCCTGACCTGCGCCCGTGCCATGCACATCCAGCCTGTGGATGATCTGATGAAACAGTTCGGTATGTCCGACCAGGATCTGGAAAACATGGAGGAGCGGATGTCCAGCTTTTTGCAGGAGGCCTCCGACTCCGGCATGCTGGCCCCCATGATGAACGGCGACGACACCGACGCCGGTGACGAGCCCGCCCCGCAGGACGATTTTGTCCCGGGCGGCAGCCCTGTGTTCCCGTTTGGCTTTGGTGCGCGCCAGAATAAGGACGACGCCAAGCCCAAAAACGGCAAGAAGGAAAAGGCTCCCCGCCGCAAGTTCCTTGAGACCTACTGCGAGAACCTGACCCAGAAGGCCCGTGACGGCAAGACGGACCGCATCATTGGCCGTGACCGCGAAATTTACCGCACGATCCAGATTTTGTGCCGCCGCCAGAAGAACAACCCCTGCCTGATCGGCGAGGCCGGTGTCGGCAAGACTGCGATTGCCGAGGGTATCGCCCAGCGCATTGCCGAGGGCAAGGTCCCCGCGCGTTTGCAGGACAAGGAAATTTACCTGCTCGACATGACGTCCCTCGTCGCAGGCACCCAGTTCCGCGGCCAGTTTGAGCAGCGTGTCAAGGGTCTCATCAGCGAGGTCAAGGCTGCGGGCAACATCATCCTGTTTATTGATGAGATCCACTCCATCGTCGGCGCGGGCGACTCCGACGGCTCTATGAACGCCGCCAACATCATGAAGCCCGCGCTGTCCCGCGGGCAAATGCAGGTCATCGGCGCAACGACGTTTGCCGAGTATCGCAAGTATATCGAGAAGGATTCCGCGTTGGAGCGCCGTTTCCAGCCCGTCAAGGTCGAGGAACCGTCGCTGCTGGACACCATCGAGGTCATCAAGGGCATCCGCGTCTACTATGAAAAGCACCACTGCGTCCGTGTGTCCGACCCCATCGTGACGAGCATCGTCAAGCTGTCGGAACGCTACATCACGGACCGTTTCCTGCCGGACAAGGCCATTGACCTGCTGGATGAATCCTGCGCCTGCTGCAACCTGCGCCATCCTGAAATTACAGAGCTCATGGAGACCCAGCGCACCGTGGCCGATTTGGAGACCCGCGAGCACGAACTGGAGAACCCCGAGCCGCAGAACGGCCAGGACGCTGCCATCGACTACGAGGCACTGGCCGCGGTCAAGACCGATCTGGCGAAGCAGCGCGAAAAGCTGCCCGCCCTGCAGCTGAAGGTCGCGGAAATTGAAGTGACCATGGACGACGTCGCACAGGTCATTGAGCTCTGGACCGGTGTGCCTGCTGTGAAGATCAAAGAGACCGAGTATGGCCGCCTGCAGGGGCTGGAGGATGCCCTCAAGGCGCACATCATCGGCCAGGACGAGGCTGTCCACGCCGTGGCCGGGGCCATCAAGCGCGCCCGCGCCGACCTGTCTGGCCGTCACCGCCCGGCCAGCTTTATCTTCGTCGGCCCCACCGGCGTCGGCAAGACCGAGCTGGTCAAGCAACTGGCCAGCCAGCTGTTCGACACCGTTGACCCGCTCATCTCCATCGACATGAGCGAGTACATGGAAAAGTACGCGGTGTCCCGCCTCATCGGCTCGCCCCCGGGCTATGTCGGCTACGACGAGGCCGGGCAGCTGACCGAGAAGGTCCGCCGTCATCCCTACAGCGTCGTGCTGTTTGATGAGATCGAAAAAGCACATCCTGACGTCATGAATATCCTGCTGCAGATTCTGGACGAGGGCAAGATCAACGACGCGCAGGGACGCACGGTGGACTTTTCGAACACGGTCATCTGCATGACCTCCAACGCGGGCTCCACCGACCAGAGCGGCGCGACGGGCTTCGGCAAAAAGGCCGAGGTCGCCAGCGCGGACCGCAGCATGAAGGCGCTGCAGGAGTTCCTGCGCCCCGAGTTCATCGGCCGTGTGGACGAGATCATTACGTTCAAGCCGCTGAGCGAGGAAGACCTTGAGAAGATCGCCGCGCTCATGCTCGACGAGTACAAGCCCGGCCTGGCCGCGCACGGCATCACACTGCACTACACGCAGCCCGCGCTGGCGGACATCGTAGCCGAAAGCTCCACCAAATACGGTGCGCGTGAGCTGCGCCGCACGATCCGCAAGACCATTGAGGACCCCGTCTCCGACGCGCTCGTCGATGGCCGCCTGGATGGCCGCGAGATCACGCTGGAGCTGGCCGACCACGACGGCAGGGCCGTGCTGGAAATTTAAGGGGCGCACCATGTACAGAAAACTGGCTGCCCTGGTGCTGGCCGCGGCGCTGCTGTGCAGCTGCTCGGCCCGCGTCACGGTGCAGCGTTATCCCGCGGAGCTGCCCCGGGCCGAAAGCCCCGCCGCCACCCCGACGCCGGAGCCTGTGCCCACCTTTACCGAGGAGCAGAAGTCCTACGGCAGCGCCGCACTGCTGACCGATGCCACCGTGCTCGTCAACGTGTTTTTGAACGACGCCGCCCACGGGCATACCTGGGACGCCGAGAGCCGCGCTGCCGCCGTGCAGCGCACCCAGCTGGCCATAGACTGGATCACCGAGCAGGCCGCGGGCTACGAGGCCGCGGTGAATCTGATCTGTGATCGCAGCGCGGACGGCAGCGATTCAACGCTGACACGCAGTTATCTTGTGCAGTCCGCCATGCAGGGCGGCGAAAATTCCGAGGAAAGCTCCGCTTTTCTCGACGAGATGGATACGCTGTGCGCGTCGCTGGCCGCCGACAGCCGTCTGGCTGCCTACGGGGCCCGGCACATCGCGTTTTTGTTCTTCCTGCCCATCAGCGGGACATCCTTCACGATGGCTCACTACGCCGACGACGGCGACAGCTTTTATTATGAATACAGCTGCCTGTACAAAACCGACGCCTACACCGACGGCGAGGCGGAATCCCCGGCGACCTACGCCCACGAGATCCTGCATCTGTTCGGTGCGCCAGACCTGTATGAGGGCAGCAGCGACCCCTACGTCGACGAGGCACTTGTCAGCTATGTGGCCGACACCTACCCGGGCGATATTATGCTGAGCACCTACGAGGACGACGGCTCAAGCCGGTTTGACGCCATCACAAAGGAGATCAGTCCGCTGACGGCCTACTGTCTGGGGCTGGCCGACACCTGCCCCGAGCTTGCGCAGTTCCCCCTGCTGGCCGACATGACCCCCGGCGTTTTCTCTTACGGAGCCGACGGGGAAGCGGGGAGTGCGGAGGCCGGCGAGAGCTGGCCGGGCGCGGTGGCGGTGTAGGGAAAGTAAGCACCGCCCGGAAGCTTCTCTCCCCCAGGCGCTGTTGCGCCAGCCCCCTCGCAGAGGGAGGTGGCCCGCAGGGCCGGAGGGAGAGAGCCTTCCCGCAGGCAGCTGGTCGCCATACACATGCGGGCCGGGCATGCCCGGCCCCTACAGCGGTGTCAAGCCGGGGAAGGGAGGTCACACCCATGCTGAACGATACCTTTCCGCTGCGGGTCGAAGCGATCCCAGCGGCACATGCGTCGGAGTGGCGCGCGGACGACTCATTCCCGCCCAGCGAGACGCAGGCCTGGCAGCTGATCTTTGTGCGCAGCGGCACCATTGAGGAACGCTGCGATGCCCGCCACGTGCTGCTGCGGGCGGGCGGACTGCTGTTCCACCAGCCGGGGGAGGTCTTTGCTATGACCACCGTCGGCGAGGTCCCGCCCGAGACGCTGCGCATCGACTTTTACTGCACCGGCGCGGCCATGGACCGTTTCCGCGGCGCGATGCTGCACACGGAGCCTGCCGAGCAGCATGACCTGAACTGGCTGGCAAATGCCGCCAACGAGCTGTTCGACGCCGCCCCCGTGCCGGGCGGACGGCCTGTCTTAAAGGAGGAGCTGCCCTTCGGCGCGATGCAGCAGTTCATCATCCATCTGGAAAATCTGCTGATTTTGCTGGCCCGCCGCTGCCGCCGTACCAAGCGCCCCGTGGCCCGCGTCCGGCGGGAGCGCCGCCAGAACGCGCTGGTCGAGGACGCCCGCGCCTATTTTGCCGAAAATCTTGCGCATGAACTGAAGATCGACGACATCTGCACGGCGCTGGGCTGCACGCGGCCCCAGCTGCAGCAGGCGTTCCGCGCGCGGCTCCACCGCACGGCCATGGAGGAATTTTCCGCCATGCGCATCGAGTACGCGGCCCAGCTGCTGGCCCGCGGGGCATCCCCCGGCGAGGTCGCCGCGCAGATGGGCTACTGCTCCGGCGCGTATTTCAGCCAGAAATTCCGCGCTGCCACGGGGCACACGCCGTCCGCCTACCGCCGCATTCAGCAGGGGCTGCCCGCCCGGCGGCAAAACAGGCAACAAAAAGGCAAATCAGAATCAAAAACTCCTATTGCAGAAACTCCGCAGAAAGAGTAGAATACAAGCAAAGAGAGGCGAGCCGCTCGGTTCGCACGCAACAATATCATATAACATAAGGAGACGACTGTTATGGCAATTCTGGTTAGCGGTGGCGCCGGCTACATCGGCAGCCACACCTGTGTGGAACTTCTGGCCGCAGGGTACGACATCGTTGTAGCCGATAACTACTACAACTCCTGCCCCGAGGCCCTGGCCCGCGTCAAGAAGATCGCCGGCAAGGACTTCCGTTTTGTCGAGGCCGACATGACCGACAAGGACGCCGTGGAGAAGATCTTTGCCGAGAACGAGGACATTGACTGTGTCATCCAGTTCGCCGCCTACAAGGCCGTCGGCGAGAGCGTTTCCAAGCCCATCGAGTACTACTCCAACAATCTGGCCTGCACGCTGAACATTCTGGATGTCATGCGCCGCCACAACTGCCACAACATCATCTTCTCCTCCTCCGCCACGGTCTACGGCGACCCCGCCAGCGTGCCCATCCGCGAAGATTTCCCCGTCGGCGGCACCACGAACCCCTACGGCACCACGAAGGTGTTCACCGAGCGCATTCTGACCGACTGCTGCCACGCCGACCCCGAGCTGAATGTTGCGCTGCTGCGTTACTTCAACCCCATCGGTGCGCATCCGTCCGGCCTGATCGGCGAGGACCCCAACGGCATCCCCAACAACCTCGTGCCCTACATCGCCAAGGTCGCTGTCGGCAAGCTGGAGAAGGTCCACGTCTTTGGCAATGACTACCCGACCCCCGACGGCACCGGCGTGCGCGACTACATCCATGTTGTCGACCTGGCCCGCGGCCATGTTGCTGCCATCAAAAAGCTGGAGCAGAAGCCCGGCCTGTTCATCTGCAATCTGGGCACCGGCCACGGCTACAGCGTGCTGGACGTCATCAACGCCTTCAGCAAGGCCTGCGGCAAGGAGATCCCCTATGTCATCGATCCGCGCCGCCCCGGCGACATCGCCGAGTGCTGGTGCGATCCCTCCAAGGCCAAGCGTGAGCTCGGCTGGGAGGCCCAGTACGGCATTGAGGAAATGTGCGCCCACAGCTGGAACTGGCAGAGCCACAACCCGGACGGGTATAAGACTGCGGAATAAAATTGCATAAAGTTAAGAATGCCCGATGCGGTGACGAGCCGTATCGGGCATTTGTTTTGTATGCCTTCCCCCTCGGGGGAAGGTGGCCGAGGCCCCGACCGAGGCCGGATGAGGGACGGGTCTGCCACAGCTGCTCGTAAACGGGTTGCAATGGCAAGGTTGCCCCTCATCAGTCAGCGGGCGGAGCCGCTGACAGCTTCCCCCAAGGGGGAAGCCTTTCTTTTACACATACATCTCCTGACTTCTCGGCGGGAGCTTGGGTACGGCGGGCAGGGGTGCGGCGGCGGTGCGCCAGGCCGCGGGGGAGAGGCCCACCTCCCGCTTAAAGACGCGGCACAGATAATTGGCCCCGGAAAACCCCGTCAGGCCCGCGATCATATCCAGATTGTACTCATCGGTCAGCAGCAGCGTCTTGACTGCCTCGATGCGCACATTCGTCATGTACTTGCCCGGCGGCACCCCCATCTCCTGCTTAAAGACGCGCACCAGATGGCTTTTTGTCACGCCGAGCTGCTCGCTCAGCTCCTCGACGCCGTAGAGCGCCATATAATTCTGGCGGATGGCCGCCACGGCCTCGGCCACAAGCGGCGGCAGGGGACGGGCGGTCTCGTCGGCCTTGGCTGCGGCGCAGAGCAGCGCGTAGGCCATGGGGGCCGTCTGCGCGCCGCACAGCTGTGCGATCAGCTCCGCCGCGCCGGGGCAGGCAGCGCCGTCCGCCCAGCGCGCCGCCCCCAGTTGCAATAAGTAGGCGTCCGTGCAGTGGCCGGTCAGCCGCACGGCCAGCAGGTGGCAGTCGCTCTGCGGCGTCAGCACCAGGGGGGCAGGGCCCAGCAGAATATCGCCGCTTTGGCCCGGGCGGTCAACGCCGTCCAGCAGGCACGCCCCGCGGGAAAGCACCCCCACCCACAGGCCGTCTCCGGCCAGAGCCAGCGGCGCTGTGCCGTCCAATTCCGCCGTTTCGGCAGCGGTGCAGTAAATTTCCGGGTCAAATATCAATTTCGACACCTCTATATCAATAAAATGCTATTTTCAAATAGATTATAACCTGTTATTATAATCATGTCAACAGAAACAGCCCCCTCTACACGGGCTGAAACCACTGAATACATTTGGAGGATGAGCATTATGGCTTCCATTAGCTGCCGTCACGTTAAGAAAGTTTACCCCGGCAATGTTACTGCCGTTCCCGATTTCAACCTGGAAATCGCGGATAAGGAATTTATCGTTTTCGTCGGTCCTTCCGGCTGCGGTAAGTCCACCACCCTGCGTATGATTGCCGGTCTGGAGGAGATCTCCGGCGGCGAGATGTACATCGGTGACCGTCTGATCAACGACGTTCCCCCGAAGGATCGCGACATCGCGATGGTCTTCCAGAACTACGCTCTGTACCCGCACATGACCGTTTACAAGAACATGGCCTTCGGTCTGGAGCTGCGCAAGATGCCCAAGGACGAGATCGACAAGCGCGTCCGTGAGGCTGCCAAGATCCTGGAGATCGAGCACCTGCTTGACCGTAAGCCGAAGGCTCTGTCCGGTGGTCAGCGTCAGCGTGTTGCCCTGGGCCGTGCAATGGTCCGTAACCCGGCGGTCTTCCTGCTCGATGAGCCTCTGTCCAACCTGGATGCTAAGCTGCGTACCAGCATGCGTACCGAGATCATCAAGCTGCACAAGAAGCTGGCTACCACCTTCATCTACGTTACCCACGACCAGACCGAGGCTATGACCATGGGCGATCGTATCGTCGTTATGAAAGACGGCATGATCCAGCAGGTCGATACCCCGCAGAACCTGTACGATTATCCCTGCAACATCTTCGTTGCCGGCTTTATCGGCAGCCCGCAGATGAACTTCCTGGACGGCACCCTGAAGAAGGCCGGCGATCAGTTCGTCGTTGATCTGTCCGGCACCGAGGTTCCGCTGCCCAAGGAGAAGACCGCTGACGGCAAGCTGGACGCTTACGTCGGCAAGACCCTGAAGGTCGGCATCCGTCCCGAGGACATCAAGGACGACGAGGAGTTCCTGGAAAAGCATCCCAACAGCCACCTGAGCGCTGAGGTTGAGGTTTCCGAGCTGATGGGCGCTGAGATCTATCTGTACCTGACCTACCAGGGCCAGAACCTGATGGCTCGCGTTGCTCCCACCTCCAAGTCTCGCCGCGGCGACAAGATCACTGTCGCTATGGATACCAACAAGATCCACCTGTTCGATCCCGAGACGGAGAAGACCCTGCTCAACTAATTTTTACAGCATTCATAGCGGTTCCGTTGCGGCGGAACCGCTTTTTTAGTAATACTGCGCCGCAAAAGCCGCGCTGCATCGACAGCTGCCGGAGCACAGCGGCACCAAACGGAGGCTCAAACCATGCGCATCGCCAACTACCTGCGGCCTGACTGCGTCGCACTGCGCCAACGGGCAGACTCGCTCACCGGTGCAGTGCAGCAGATGGTTACACTGCTGGACGGGACTGACAATCTGACTGACACCGCTGTGTTTGCGGCGGACGTCCGCGCCCGGCTGGCGCTGGGCGGCGTCTGTGTGGGCAACGGCCTGGCCATCCCGCACGCCAAAAGCACCGCCGTCAGGCAGCTGCAGCTGGCTGCGCTGACACTGGACCCGCCGCTGCCCTGCGACACACCGGACGGCAAGCCGCTGGACCTGCTGGTGATGATCGCCGCCCCTGCCGAAGCCAACGACCTGCACGTACAGGTGCTGGCCGAGCTGGCGACGCTCTTTCTGGACACCGATTTCTGCGCCCGCCTGCGGGAGAGTGAGACCCCCGAGGCATTCTGCCGCGCCATCTCCGCGCGGGAGGAGCAGGACGCGCAGGAGCCGCCGTCTGCCCCGTCTGACGCAGCGCCGGGTGCCGCCAAGCCCGGCTATCAGCTGCTGGCCGTGACGGCCTGCCCCACCGGCATCGCGCACACCTATCTGGCGGCGGAGGCGCTCCAGCAGGCCGCGCAGGCCCGCGGCCTGACGCTCAAGGTCGAGACGAACGGCGCTGCCGGTGTCAACGACGAGCTGACCGATGATGAGATCCAGGCCGCAGAGTGCGTGATCGTGGCGGTGGATCGCTCGATCCCGCTGGCACGGTTCGTTGGCAAGCGGCTGGTCTATGCCTCGGCGGGGGATGCCGTGCGCGACGCGGACAGACTGCTGGAAAAGGCCGTTTCCGGCAAGGCTCCCGTCTACCGCGGCGGGCACGCCTTCCACACCAGCGACTGGAAGGAGCTGGGCCGCGAATACTACGGCCACCTGATGAGCGGCATCTCCCACATGCTGCCGTTTGTTGTGGCGGGCGGCGTGATGCTGGCGCTTTCCCTGCTGCTGCAGCACCTTTTTGGCCGCAGCGACATCACCACCATGATGACGAACGTCGGCAACGCTGCGTTCAGGATGATGTACCCCGTGCTGGCTGCGTTCATCGCTTACAGCATTGCGGACCGCCCCGGCTTTATGCCCGGCCTGATGGGCGGCTACCTGGCACAGCTCGGCACAACCACCGCCCCCCGGTTGAGCTGGATCTCCAGCGGGTTCTGGGGGGCCATTGTTGCGGGCTTTGCTGCCGGTCTGGCTGTGCGGCTTCTGAATTACCTGTTCCGCCGCATTCCGCAGGAGCTGGATCACATCAAAACCGGGCTGCTGGTCCCGCTGTTGAGTCTGCTGTTTGTCGGTGCCCTGATGGTCATGGCCATCAATCCACCGCTCGGGCGTTTCAATGCCTGGCTTTCCATCCAGCTGGATGGGATGCAGGGCGGCAGCCGTCTGGTGCTGGGCACGCTGCTGGGCGGCATGATGGCTACCGACTACGGCGGGCCGATCAACAAGGCCGCCTACGTCAGCGGCACGCTGGCACTGGTAGACCAGCAGTATGACCTGATGGCCGCTGTCATGGCGGGCGGCATGATTCCGCCGCTGGGCATTGGGCTGGCCTGCCTGCTGTTCCCGACGCGGTTCACCAGCACCGAGCGTTGCTCTGCGCCGCAGACCCTGCTGATGGGCGCGACCTTCGTGACCGAGGGGGCGCTGCCGTTTGCACTGCGCGATCCGCTGCGGGTCAGCCTCGCCTGCATCGCAGGCAGTGCACTGGCCGGGTTCATAACGATTTTGCTGGGCTGCGGGTGTCCCGCGCCGCACGGCGGGTTGTTTTTGTTGCCGGTCATGGAAAACCCGCCGGGCTTTCTGATTGCGCTGGCTGTCGGCACCCTGACCACGGCCCTGCTGCTGGGTATGCTGAAAAAGCCGCTGAAGCATTGATTTTCTCTTTACTTTTCGTATTTTTCAGCATTCTTATACAAATTGTATTTACATAAAGCCCCGCTGTGCGTTGCGTACAGCGGGGCTTTATGCTATAATTTAGTATATATGTGATTTTTGTGGAGGAGGGCCCCGTCCCTATGGAACAGGTCAAATCATTTTGTCGGTGGTACCGTCGGCCGCTGCTGGCTGCGGCCTATCTGGCTATTTTTGCCGTGGGCGTGCTGTATCTGCGCGTCACGGTCAACATCCCGCCGGAGGGCGACGATAAGCTGACGCTGAACCTCTGGCTGTATGACTTCCAGCGGATGCCGTTCTGGCAGTATGCTCTGCAGGACCTGCAGGGGCGGCTGCGGTACTTTACGCTGCAGGAGGTCCGTTTTTTCCCGTTCCATTACCCGAACGCCGTCGACCTGCTGTTTTACACCAGCCTGACGCACTACCGGCTCTACATCATCGCCTGGACCGGCGCGGCGGCCTTCGCTGTCAGCCGCGTGGCGGCCAGACTGGGCAGCGGGGATGCGCTGGCGCTGGGCGGCTTTGCGCTGGCGCTGGCCGCGGCCCCCATCTGGAACGAGGGCATGTACAGCTACTACGCCGTACCGCAGCGGGCGTTGTTCTGGGCTATGACGGCCTGGCTCTGCCTGTTTGCGTGGCAGGGGACACGGCACCGCCGCTGGGCTGTGCTGGGCGCGGTGCTGTCCTTTATCGCCTGCGGCACCTATGAGATCGGCTATGTCTTTGCGCTGCTGGCGCTCGTCGTCTGGCTGCTGCGCCGACGCAGCGTCAAAAACGCTCTGCTGGACACGGCTCCCGCGCTGGGCGGCATGGGCGCGGCGCTTGTGTTCCACGTTCTGTGCGGGCGCAACGGCGGCACCGGCAACGAGCTTTCTCTGGATATTCCCGCCGTGCTGCGCGTCACCGTGCAGCAGATGGCCGCGTCGCTCCCCGGGCTGAACTCCCGCCTTTTGCAGGAGGACGCCGGGGTCATCACAAACGGGGATCGGCTGTGGCCGCTGGCGCTGGGTGTGCTGGCCGGACTGTTGATCTTCTTCGGCGTGCCGTTTAAAAAGCTGCGCGGCAGAACGCTGGGCGCACTGGCCGGGTTCGGCCTGGCCGTCTGGGCACTGCCCGCGCTGCTGCTGGCTTTGTCCGCCCGCTATCAGCAGCCTGAGGCCATTACCTGGCAGTGGGGCTACATTCCCGCGGCGGCCAGCTCTATCGGCTTTACGCTGCTCGCCGCAGCGCTGCTGGCACTGCTGGCGGGCCTGTGCTGTAAGCTGCCGAAAGTTCTCTCCGTGGTATCACGACTGGCCCTGACGGCGGCGCTGGCGGCGGGTCTCTGCCTGAACGGCGGCTACCTGCGCGGTGTCGTGCGCACCCACCATGCCGAAAACCTCGCTGCCTATCAGTTCTTTGTCCGCACGATTGAGGCCGGTCTTGCCGATGCCGTACAATCCGACGACCTGATTCTCTGCAACGAGAACGTCTGGGACAGCAACACGGAGGCCGAGTCCGCTTTCTTCAGCCGGTTCACCGGGCGCGCCCTGCACGCACAGGTCCTTTGGACCGAGAACCCCGCCACCGACGGCGACGCCTACGCCTACCAGACCTACTGCAACTACGGCGGCTACGATCTGGCGTGGTGCGGCAGACTGCAAAGCGCCGACAGTGACCTGATGGACGGGGTACAGGTCTACGTGCAGAGCGCCTATGTTCCCGACAACGCTGTCATCAAGTACAAGGTCCGTCTGGCCGACGGCACCGAGGAAGCCCGCGCCATCTGCCTGCTGGACTGCACCCAGACCCCGCGGGACCGGAACGGCGACTATCTGGCCACTGTTGAGGACACGTCCATCGTGAACGCCAAGCTCATGATCTGGGACGGCTGATAAACTGTGAGGGAGCCCCGGATGAAACACTTTTTTGCCTTTTGCCGCCGCAACCGGCTGTTTGCGGCGCTGCTGGCCGCCGAGCTGGCCGTTGTCTGCGCGCTGGCAGCCGGGCTGTTCGGCGCACCGTATAAGCTGGCGCTGACGCCCGGCGACTTTACAAACCCCCTGCCCGACATTGCCGCCGCGGACGACGACGGCTTAAAAATCTGGAACCAGATCGGCTATCACAGCGACGACCCGATGACCTTCTCGGCAGACAATATTGCTTTGCCTTCCGGTGCGTATGAGGTCACAGTCCGTTACTTTTCCTGCCAGACGCCCGACGCGCCCACCTTTAATATGCTCAACGCTGCCGGGTCGCTGACCTTTGCCAGTGAACGCAGCCCCGCCGCCGTGACCTTTGACGCGCTGCGGCTGGATGACTGCCACCGCAGCCTGACGACCCGGCTTTGGGTCGGCTTCGGTGCGCGGATGCAGGACCTGACCGCCACCGTTACCTACGACCAGGGCCAGCTGTACATTTACAGCATCACCCTGACCGAGCAACCCATCTACCGCGCGGCGCGTCTGCTCTGCTTCCTTGTGCTGTTTGCCGCCGCAGACGCCGCACTGCTGCTCCTGTTTGCCCATGTGGGGGAGCGGGGCGCTGCCCGCCGCCGTGCGCTGCGTCTGCCGCTGGCGCTGGCGGGCATCACGCTGCTGGCCTGTCTGCCGCTGTTCAGCAACTATCTGTACTTCGGCCATGATTTGGAATTTCACATGCAGCGCATCGCCGCCATGGCTGCAGAGCTGTCCTACGGGCAGTTCCCGGTGCGGCTGACCACGACCACGCTGAACGGCTATGGCTACGCCAGCCCGCTTTGCTACTGTGAGCTGTTTTTGCTGCTGCCCGCGCTGCTCTACAACCTGTGGCTGCCTCTGCGCACCTGCTACCAGGTCTACCTCTTTGCGGTCACGCTGGCGACCTGCCTGATCGCCTATTTCAGCTTTGCCAAAATCACGGCCAGCCGTCGGCTGGGTCTGCTGGGGGCATTGCTCTACACGCTGTCCGCCTATCGGCTGACCTGCGTCTACACCCGCGCCGCCGTCGGCGAGTTCACGGCCATGGCGTTTTTCCCGCTCGTGCTGCTGGGTCTGTACGGCATCTACACCAGCGACAGGCCCCGCTTCGGGGACTGGCTGCCGATGGCGCTGGGCATGGCGGCCATGGTGCAGAGCCATCTGCTCTCCTGTGAGCTGACGGCGCTGCTGCTGATTTTGTTTTGTCTTTTGCGCCTGCGGGAGACTCTCCGCCCCGCGCGGCTGCTGGCCTGGGTCAAGGCCGCGTTGCTGGCCGTGGGGCTGAGCGCGTGGTATCTTTTCCCGTTTTTTATTTCCACCCGCTCCATCCCGTTCCTTGTCAACCGCAGTGATCTGGTCGGTAAGCTGCAAAAGCACGGCCTGTACGCCGTGCAGCTGTTCAGCTTCTTCGGCACGGCGGGCGGCTCCTCCGCCGAGGGCACGACCCACGACATGGCGCTGACCCCCGGTCTGCCGCTGCTGCTGGCGCTTGCGCTGGCGTTTTACTGCCTGTGGCGCGCCCAGGTCCGCGGGGACACACACCCCGCCGCAAAGCACCTGTACACTGCCACCGGCTTTGCCGTGCTGACGCTCGTGCTCTCGCTCCACGCCTTCCCGTGGGATTTTGTCGAGGGCTGGTTCGGCCCCGCCGTCGGCAAGGTCGTGGGAATGTTCCAGTTCCCGTTCCGCTTTCTCTCGCTGGGCACGCTACTGCTCTGCGCCGCTGCGCTGTTTGCGCTGCAGCTGCTGCCGGAGCGCCGCGCCGCACTGGCCGCCGCGGGGCTTGTCTGCGCCGCGCTGCTGACCGCCAGCATCACCGAGACGAACATCATGAGCGCCCAGGGCGAAAGCTCCTACGCGACCTACAACCAGAACGCCACCATCAACTCCGTCGGCACGGCGGAATACCTCATCGACGGCGCCAGCTCCTATGAGGCCATCTGGGCGCAGCCCAAGCCCGCCAGCGGCGACCTGCACCTTATCAGCTATGAAAAGCGTGAGGGCGTCGCCTATGTCAGCGTCGAGAACGACGGCGGCGAGGCGGCCATCTCGCTGCCCATCTACAACTACGGCAATTATTATGCCGCCGACGAGAGCGGCACGCCGTTTGCCATCACCAGCGGCGAGAATATGCGCATCGTACTGACGATTCCCGCGGGCTACACCGGCACGATCCATGTCCGGTACCACGCCCCCGGGTATTGGCGCGCGTTTGAGGTACTCTCCGCCGTCAGCCTGCTGGGGGTCATCGGCTGCGGCGCTTT
>OGIO01000950.1_pt1 | contig 28844 bp, 29 predicted proteins | sample 1571841 | NCBI WGS metagenome assembly OGIO01 (sample SAMEA2582111, study PRJEB24529) | metagenome | biome: Human gut stool | place: China | collected 2011
ATCTTAGAGAAGCAGGAATTTATCCGGCGCGGTGGAGTAAGGACGGTGTACATGGCTTTCGGGCCGCCGTCACGGGCCTGTGATTGCCTTGCGGTAAATGACAATGGAAATGATCGCAGTAATCGCTTCCGTGATCCAAAACGCATTCCAGACGCCAACTGCTCCGAAAAGCCTGCTGAGTAAAAACGCAACCGGAATGATAACCACTACATACCGGCAAAGGGAAATCAGTAATGAAGGAGTGCCTTTTCCAAGTCCCTCCAATGCGCCGGAAGATGTAACGAAAACCGCAGAAACGATAAACCCAGCACCGATGATACGCAGAGCCGTTTCCCCGGCTTGAATCGTCGCTTCTGTGTGGGTAAACAGCCCCATAAGCTGGCCGGGGATCAGAAGGCATATCACTGTTCCAAGTACCATAATGATACCGCTCATGCACAAGACAATCTTATGCTTCAATACCATTCCTTTGCCGGGCAGAATGTACTACCTGCGAATATGTACGCGGATTGGCCGCACAAAATAAACGACCAGATAAATCGCTAGCGTCAGAGCTTGCCCGATACCGGTTGCCAGCGCAGCGCCTTCGATTCCCATTGCCGGGAATAAGCCATAGCCAAAAATCAGAACGGGGTCTAAGACAATGTTTGTGATGCACCCGCACATCAGGCTTATCATGGTTGTTTTCATGTTTCCTACTGCTTGGAATATTTTCTCGAATGTTACACCAACAATGATAATCAATGTAAAAGCGAACGCAACAACAGAATAGCGGACGCCAAGTTCAATCACTGTCTCGGATGAAGTGAACATTCCTAAAAAACCCGGCATCATTGCGATACAGCAGACTGTCATGACAACGCCATGAATCACGGCAAGCACAAGTCCCTGCGTTGCAGCCTGATCCGCTTTCCTGTTATCTCCAGCGCCCAGATAGAAGGCGATGACTGCGTTGATTCCAACGCCAAATCCAATTCCGACAGCATTGATGAAATTTTGAACCGGGTAAACCAGATAACGCCGTCATAGCTTCCTCGCTAATCTGTGCGACGAAAAAGCTGTCGATAATGTTGTATAGAGAATTAACCAGCATGGATAAAACCATAGGCAGGGTCATGGATAAAATCAGCGGTAATACCGGTTTTTCTTTCATAAAAGTTTCATTCATTCGTGATTGCCTCCGGTGTTTCTTTTCTTGTCATAAAACAGATCGGATCTTTTCGGAAGCCAAAGGGTTCATAAAACTGTTCAGCCTCTTCCGTGATCAGCATTCCCAGCAGGGAACGGTATGTGTCTTCTGCCGTAATCGCCTTTAGAAGAGAGGCGCCCACACCCCTGTGCCGGAAATCTGCATCCACAACAACATCACAAATATAATACTGGGTGGCATAGTCTGTTATCACTCTTGCAAATCCGATTTGTTTTCCGTCGGCGGTATAGGCTCCATAGCAGATAGAGTGTTTCCATGACTCCATAATTGCTTCTTTCTTTCTGTTGCATGCCCATACGGTCTGTGATAGAAGGCGAAGTACGGTTTCTGTTTGCAGAGCATCCAGCCCTTTTTTAATATGTATTTCCATATCGTCTCTCCTTTTCCTGTTCTTACTGTGTTTTTGTACCGCTGCAAAGCGTTTCTTTTTTTCTGCCTGCTCGGAAGATCAGAAGCGCCAGAACGAATGTTGCCGTTTCTGTGACAGGGAAGGACAGCCAGATCCCTGTAATCTTCAGGAGTTTTTCCAGACCCCACATGAATGGAATGAGCAGCAGAAACTGACGCAGTAGCTGGATCAGCATACTTGGAAAGACCTGTTCTGTTGCCTGAAGATAGGTGGAGATCATGGTAGACCATCCGCAGAACAGGTAGCTGACCGCCATAATCCGCATAGCGGATATTCCAAAGGAGCGCATGGCTTCCGACGCCGTAAATAATCCCAAAAGCTGCGCCGGAAAGAGGATGACGGTCAATGTTCCCAGTATCATCATACCGGAGACCAAAGCGATTCCGTAGCGGAAAGCAGAGCGCAACCTATCTCTGTTTCCCGCACCGTAGTTAAACCGCATAATAGGAAGACAGCCCTGGATCAGCCCGTTGACCGTCATGACAATCAACTGCTGCACCTTAAAATACGCACCGAAGAAAGCGATTGCCGTAGCGGAATAGGCGACCAGAAAAAAGTTTACAAAAGTCACCATAAAAGAACTAAGGGCATTCATAATAAAAGACGGCAGTCCAAGGGTGAATATACGGGCAATCAGCCACTTTTGCAAATGAAATCCTTTGATCTTTATCCGCACTTTCTGCTTTTTGCCCAGCAGCAAGGCAAATGCCAAAATCATGGATAACAAATAGCCCGCAACAGTAGCCACCGCAGCGCCACGGATTCCCATAGCCGGAAAAACACCAATACCAAAAATTAGGAGTGGGTCGAATACAAAATTAACGACCACTCCTGCAATCTGGAACCACATAGGTGCAACCATGTTCCCAGTAGCCTGTATCATCTTCTGGATTGCGATATGCACCATGTTGGGAATTTGCATGAACGAACATACGCTCATATAGGCAAGACTCAACTGATAAATTTCTTCGTTATTGGTGAATGCCCCAAAGTAGGGTTTCATAATCAGTAATGATAGAAGATTGAGCAAAGCACCAATTCCAAAGGCCAGTAACAATCCATGTGTGACGGTGGTATTTGCCTCATCCTGCTTTTTCTCCCCAAGATACCCTGCAATCAGTACATTCACGCCAACGCCGATCCAGATAGATGTCGCATTCATCAAAGTTGTAATGGGAAACGACAAGGAAACCGCCGTCAAAGCATTTTCACTCAGCCGCGCTACAAACGCGCTGTCTATCAGATTATAGGAATATTGCAGGAACATGGAGATTAGCGGCGGTATCGACATTTGCCAAATGAGCCTTCCAACAGGAGCAACCGCCATTTTATTATTGGTCTGCATACTTTCCCTCCTCTCCACAAATTGTCCGATGCAAAAAAATTGCGCCGGACAGCGGGACATTAAATCCGAACAATATAGTTTTGTTTGCGTGCTGCGGGCTGACCGGCTTCCTGGGCCGGATAGCCCAATGCAATCGCCCCGACGCCACGCAAGGTTTCCGGCAGCTTCCACTCCCGCAGGAGATCCTTGCCGCTTTCGCTGTCAAAAATCTCACGTTCCCGATGTACCCATACGGTTCCAAGGCCAAGGGCATGGGCAGCGAGCATCATATTTTCAAGGACGCAGCTTCCGTCCTCAACAAAGGTGCTTGCGGAGCCATCTGCCAAAACCAGGATCACGACAGGTGCGCCATAATAAGGGTCTGTGTTGCTCCCCATCACTTCTGCGTTTAGTTTTGCAATCTCCTTCCTATATTTGGGGTCTGTAATTGCAATGATGGTTGGAGATTGATGTCCTCCGCCGGTAGGAGCGTAAGTCCCTGCTTCCAGTACAGCGTCCAAAGTCTCGGAGGGGACAAACTCTGATTTATAAGCCCTTACACTGCGGCGCGTCTTGATCAGAGACAAAAAATTATTATCCATACTGATAAGTCCTCCATTCTGTCAGCACTTCTGAGATACGGGCAACAAAAAAGCCACACAACTATCACAAGACAGTTGTGTGGCAAAAAGATGACCGAATCCGGAAAAGTCCACTCAAATTTTACGGTTATTATTATAGCGAACTTTCAGGAGACTGTCAAACGTCAATCTTCTTGAGTTTTCGCTGCCTTATCCACGAAACTCTAAATCTGTTGTGTTGAATATACACAATTTTCATATCTATTTTTTATTGCAGTTTACGGAAACTCAAGTCAATCATCGCGTAAGGAAAGATAGAAAATATAGAATTACGTTATGTTGCTCTTTGATTTTGACTTTTATTGAATTCATCACTTGACATTGTGGCAAAGATTTATAACGTCCTGTCAGGTATGTGGCAATTTCTGAAGACATCATGCGAGAATTAGAACCTGTTACATACAGATCCACATCATAGTCTGTTGCCAGCGAATTGACCACTTTCTCCCATCCTTTGATTTCCTGTACTTCATCTAAAAAAAGATAACTTTTTCCATCAGGAACAAGCTTTTCCTTGATAATCCGATACATTTCTTTTGCTGTCGTATCTTCATATTCTATTGAATCAAAACGAATATTGATGATTCGATTTTCTGGAATGCTTCGTTCCTCTTGTAATTTTTTCATAATCATCTTAAGAATTGTAGATTTTCCACATCTGCGAACACCCGTTAATACTTTTACAAATGGAGTATCTGTATATGCCATAATTTTATCAACATATGTCGATCTGTCTATCATAGTTCCACCTCCTCGTTAATATGTTACCGCAAAAAAAAATATATTCAATAATTATCTTAGATAGACATGAAATATTAAATACAATGAAAATTTGTGCGGATTGATGCTTGAAAGTCTTTTTTCGTGTGATAAAATGGTACACGGAATTGTACTTAAGAATGACTATTTTTCAGGGAGTATTTGATTATGAAATCATCCAATGACCTGCGTACCAGTTTACGCACCATAGATCATAAAGGTTACCCGGCGTACAAATCTCTGGCCGGGAGCTATCAGTTTGAGCGATTTATATTAACCATCGATCATGTACAAGGTGATCCGTTTGCATCCCCGTCCAGTTTACATGTAGAGATTCTTCACAGACAGTCTGGATTTCCTACTGCTTATCTGGATTCTCCGGACGCACGGATCGCGCTGGCAGATCATCTGACCAGGTGTCTGTCTGCTCAGTTCGAAACATATAATTTTAAAGCAAAGGGATCCGGAAAAAGTGGTCTGATCTCTACAACCCATTGCGGGCAGGAAGTGCTGGAGCGTTCTGCCTGTCAGGTGCTCGATGACCGGATCATCGCCAGATTCCATGTAGGATTCCCGGCATTTGGTCGATCCATCAATGCCGGTGAGCTGGAGAAGATCCTGTTTGATTTTCTTCCACGTTGTGTTGAAAATACATTCTTTTTCAAAAAGCTGGATGCAAAGAAGCTGGAAACAGCCATTCATCTCTATGAAGACCAGCAGGAGCTCCGGGCTCTGCTACAGGAACACCATTTGAAAGCATTTGTGAAAAATGGAGCGATTCTTCCGAGAAAAAGCGGTGTTTCCGATCTGCCTATGAAGGATTCCATTCCCTTCTGCTCTCCTGCTTCCATGGAGCAAACATTTGTTCTGAAACATACAGGGGCTGTCACGGGAATGGCGATTCCGGAAGGTATTACGTTGATCGTGGGCGGTGGATACCATGGTAAATCAACCCTTCTGGAAGCTTTACAGACCGGCGTATACAACCATATTTACGGTGATGGCCGGGAATTTGTCATCACAGACGCTACCGCTATCAAGCTGCGGGCTGAAGATGGACGATCCGTACGAAATGTAAATATTTCCATGTTTATCAATGATCTTCCCAATAAGAAGGATACAACCTGTTTCTCTTCCATGGACGCCAGTGGAAGTACTTCTCAGGCAGCCGGGGTGATTGAAAGTCTGGAGGCAGGTGTACATCTGTTCTTGATTGACGAGGACACCTCTGCTACCAACTTCATGCTTCGGGATGAGTTCATGCAACAGGTGATCAGCCGAGAAAAGGAACCAATCACACCCTTCCTGGAACGCGCAAGGGATCTGTACGAAAAGGCTGGTGCTTCCACTATTCTGGTGGCTGGCAGTTCCGGTGCTTTCTTCTATATTGCGGATCATGTGATCCAGATGGACAATTATCATCCAGTCGAGATCACAGAGAAAGTAAAAGCTCTCTGTAATAATTATCCGACTCCTCGGACAGAAGCACCTGATTTTCAGGTTCCAAAATTCGACCGAACTATCCCACCCTTCCGCCGTACAGAGGATTCCAGAAGATCTCGAGGCGGACGGAATCGTGGAGACTCGAACAGCCGGGCAACGTCTCATGAGCATATGAAAACCAAACTCTACGGGAAGGATTCTTTTTCCATTGATAAAGAGACGGTAGATCTGCGCTACGTGGAACAGCTTGTAGACGCAGAGCAGACAGCTGCACTTTCTTATTTCCTGCGATATGGACTCGAACAAATAATCGACGGTCAAAAAACCGTTCAGGAGACTGCAGAACAATTGATGAAACTGATGGATCAGAAGGGCTGGCTTCCATTTTGCAGCTCCTATATTCCCTGCGGACTTGCAAAGCCCCGGATACAGGAACTCTATGCCTGCCTGAACCGGTTCAGAGGATAATAATCAGTTCTAAGTTTTGATAATGCGTTATAAAAGCAAGGTCACCACATGGATTTTGTGATGACCTTGCTTTTTATTATGTATTATATACTTATATCGCTCTCTACTGATTCAACACTTCTGTGATCTTCTGGATCATCTCATCTTCTTTCAGTCGGAATTTGATCTCCACACGTCTGGAAGCCGGCATATCTACGATATCTGTGTTCGCCTTATAGACCGGATCACTGAATGAGCGTCCATTCACCGTTAATAACTGTTCCAGTACTTTGATATTTTCCTTACTCAGTCCATTGGATGAGTTCAGACAGAACTTCGCAACCGAGTTGGCACGATTGAAAGAAAGTGTCATATTACTCTGATAATCTCCGACTGTATCTGTGTGACCTTCAATAATGATCTCCGCAATATATGGGCGGAAATTATCCTGGAGAAGCACATCCAGATACATGGGAATTACTTCCTTCAAGGTATTTTTACTAGCTGCGGTCAGTGTAGCACTGTTATATTTGAACAGCACATCTGTAGAAAAACTGATGGAACCGGTCTGAGGATCTACCTGCATGGTAGAGTTGGAAAACTTTGTCTGCAATTCCCCAATAATATCTGTCCGGATTCCTACAATATCCTGTAGTTCGCTTTTGGCACTGTTCAATTCATCTCTTGCCTCATCAATCATCTGATAAGCTGACTGCAGCTCTTCTTCCGTCATCGTCTGCCTGGCATAAGCATCTTCCAGTTTTTGCAGGGATGCCTGCCGTTCTTTCTCTGACTCTTCCAGTTCTGTTCTGGTGTTGTTCAATTGTAATTCCGCCTGTTCCAAGTCTGTAGTCTTCATCTTGTAGATGCCAAGCGTAATGGCAATGATCAGCACAAAAAGAAGTAAAAGTGCTGCCATCATATCAGAATAAGACTGCCAGTAGCTTGGAGCCTGAAACACTTCTCTTCCTTTTCGCTTATTTTTCATATAAATCCCTCATCTGATGAAACGTATACAATTCATTGCCAAGGTTTTCACATGCCCGGTTCAGCTTTTCTTCTACATGCTGTTGGCGTTCCAGAGAAAGCTGCATAGAATCCTGCATAGCGCGGCTTGCATCCAGCAGCAGACGGGTACTCTCCTCCAGTCGCTGAAAATTGCGGGCATATGTACTCTGCGCCTCACAGGCATCTTTCAGATTTCTTCCGAGACTGTCAAACTCAGTTCCAAGAGATTCGGACAACTGGTTCATAAACTGCTGCACGATCTTGTCCAGACCTTTGATCTGACTCTCTTCATTGTATTTCATCAGTTCCATGATGGACTTCATGGAGTTCGCCATATTTGCCTGATAGATCAACATGGCATTCATGTTCTCATCAACCTGGCTCACTGGCGGCTCTGTGCACTCATGGAATGTCTCCAAAAATGTAGTCAGCCTTGTATAAGCATCTGCCATGATTCCACGATACACAAAGTTAAATACCAGTGAAAAGAAGATTCCATATACGGACGTATGGAATGCCACTTTCATACCTGATAATAACGGTGCAACATTATCAGAAATAGTAAAAATATCATTACCGGTAAAAGAAAGCATTCCCAGAGTCAGTCCCAGAAATGTACCAAGAATACCTAGACCGGACATCGTTCCAGAGACTACGGAATTATAGTGTGTCCCTGCAATCTGATCCAGCAGATCCTCGTTGATATATTCTTCCACACTGCAGGCAGAGGTAACCGTTCCCTTTTTTGTTGTATGGGCTTTGATTCGTCTCTGATATTTAGCAAACTGTGTGTCAAGAACACTATCTTCAAACACATTCTCTTTTTCTTTATACTGACTCCAGAGATTTGCAGAAGATACTTCGTATTGGGTACTCATACTCTTAGCTACCCGTTCCAGTGCGTCACCTGCCTGGTTTAACCGGTTGAAAAATACAGCGGAAATAATCATCAGAATGCCGATCAGAATGAAAAATGTCAGATTGATAGCAAAATTACTGATGGAGCCGATTTCCCCCGTAAAGACTCCATTGATGTACAGAATGAATCCTAACATCAGAATATATAAGACAAACAGAAAATAATAGGATTTGCGTTTCATGCATGCCCTCCTTCGTATATGATTTGATAGAACTACTTTACCATATTTTAGAAGGAGGGACAATGGAAGCGCATGAATCTTAAAACAAACTTAACAAAATCTTAAAGACGTGCAACACCTGTCTTCTTCGCAGCCTCGGCCACTGCTTTTGCAACCGCCGGACCAACTCTCTTGTCAAATGCTTTCGGAATGATATAATCCGGAGAAAGCTCCTCGTCTGTGATCAGACCAGCCAACGCTTCTGCAGCAGCAATCTTCATCTCATCATTGATGTCTTTGGCACGTACATCGAAAGCTCCACGGAAAACACCTGGAAATGCCAGCACATTGTTAATCTGATTCGGGTAGTCACTTCTTCCAGTTGCAATGACTTTGGCTCCGCCTGCTTTTGCATCATCCGGGAAGATCTCTGGAGTAGGATTGGCACATGCAAAGATGATGGCATCCTTTGCCATGGTCTTCACCATATCTACTGTAACTGCACCTGGAGCGGATACTCCAATGAATACATCTGCACCTTTGAGCATATCTGCCAGAGATCCTGCTTTGTGCTCCAGATTAGTCACTTTGCTCATCTCATCCTTCACCGGATTCATTCCCTCCGGGCGGCCCTCATAGATAGCACCTTTCCGGTCACAGAGCGTAATGTTCTTAATTCCTGCCTTCAGAAGCAGACGGGCAATAGAGATGGCTGCAGCTCCGGCTCCGTTCATCACCACATGAACTTCTTCCTTTTTCTTTCCAACCACTTTCAGTGCATTGGTCAGTCCTGCAAGAGTGATGATAGCCGTTCCATGCTGATCATCGTGAAAGATTGGAATATCGCATTTTTCTTTCAGTTTTTTCTCAATTTCAAAGCATCTTGGTGCAGAGATATCTTCCAGATTCACTCCGCCAAAAGAACCCGAGATCAGATAAATCGTGTTGACGATCTCATCTACATCATGGCTCTTGATGCACAGCGGAAATGCATCCACATCACCAAATGCCTTAAATAGCACACATTTTCCTTCCATAACCGGCATACCAGCTTCTGGTCCGATATCACCCAGACCAAGCACTGCGGAACCATCCGTTACAACCAGACACATATTCCATCTTCTGGTCAGTTCATAGGAAGCATCAATATTTTTCTGGATCTCCAGACAGGGTTGTGCAACACCTGGCGTATATGCAAGGGAAAGATCATCCTTATTTGCTACCGGTACACGGGTAACTGCTTCTAGTTTTCCTTTCCATTCTTTATGTAACCGTAATGACTCTTTTGCGTAATCCATCTTTCATATCCTTCTTTCTTCTTAATAGTTTCCACCAAAGAACTTGCTGTTCTCCGGAAGTTTATAGTCTTTAAAGTAAGTTCCAAAGTCAAGCTTCAAATAGCTACACAGGTCAGCAAGCTCCACCATAGTGTTATCATTGACTGGAATTCCATGCTCCAGTCTCTCTTTTTCGGCAAAGACTTCCTTCTCGCCATGGGTATAGATCCGACTCTCTCCTTCTGCCTTCGGGCTTTCACGAAGGGCTTCCAGATACTCAGAGAAATGTTTACGAATCTCGTCCGGGTTGCCGAAGCAGGCTGGATTGATTGCCATAAATCCATGACAGATACCCGTCTTATCCGGGAAAGTGCAGCACTGATCAGAAGTAACACCCATGGAAAGGATGGAACTGAACAGTTCGCAGATCATACCATATCCATAACCTTTATGACTTCCGGTTGCTTCTTTATTTCCACCAAGCGGCATGATGCCGCCTCCTTTTTTTGATACGATATTAGATAACACATCCGGAGCGTTGGTGCTGGCATGTCCGTCTTTATCGAGCGCCCATCCTTCCGGAAGAGGTTTGTTCATCTTGTTGTACATCTCCAGTTTTCCTCTGGTCACAACCGTTGTGGAGCAGTCAAAGAAAAACGGATACGGATCAGCAGGCATAGCAACTGCGATCGGATTGGAACCAAGCATTGCTTTTCTTCCAAAAGTCGGAACCATGATAGCCTCAGAGTTAGTACATGCCATTCCCATAAGTCCCTCATCACATGCCATCTTTGCATAATATCCGGCAATGCCGAAATGATTGGAGTTGCGAACGCTCACGATTCCCACACCTGTGGTCTTTGCTTTCTCAATCGCCTTCTTCATGGCATAGATACTGATCAGCTGTCCCATCCCATTATGACCATCGATTACTGCGGAAATCGGTGTTTCGAATACTACTTCTGGTTTTGCCTCCGGATGGATCGTGCCTTTCTGAATACCTTTGTGATAACGTACCATTCGCTGCATTCCATGACTCTCAATACCATAGAGATCTGCTTTCAGAAGAACATCTTTGATCTCTTCACTCTCCTGCTCAGAAAAACCAAATGACTGAAATACATCTTTGCAGAATGTGTTTAATGTGTCATATGACCAAGTTACATAACCCATACAAAATACCCTCCTGTCGGTTTGACCAAATAAAAATATTGGTATTACCAATTTATGTACAATTATAACATTGGTAATACCAATTGGCAAGAGGTATCTTTATTTCTTTGCAGTATATTTACATCTGTAATTGAATCATCTGCTCCATTTCGTTCATATAAGCTTCAATTGTTTCCATATGTTCTGACATGCGCTGTTCTGCCAGCGTTGCATCTTTGCTTACAATCGCATCCACCAGCTGACGATGCTGTTCATCAATGTCTGAAGACGACTGTTTCTTTTCCATAATATATCCGCGGATACCTGAGATGATTGTTTCAGTCAGTTGATCTGCTGCGCTCAACACGCTGTAGAGCATGGGATTATTGGCCATCTTTGCAATCTTCTGATGAAGCTGCTGATCCAGCATACCCCGTTCTTTTTCTGTGTCAGCAATCTCAAGCTTTGCAAGGATCATACGCAGTTCAGCCTCATCCAATGCTGTACAGTTCTGCGCTGCCAGTAATGCAGTCTCTCTTTCCAGTGCTGCACGTAATTGCTGATTCTGCCGAAGATATCCGTTGTTCAACTTGAACATGATCGACAACGGGCCAATGAGCCAGCTGGTCAGATCCTCGGTAATATAATTACCCCCTCCCTGTACACAGTGAACGATACCGAGAAGTTCCAGTGCTCGAAGCACTTCCCGGACTGCAGGTCTTGAGACTCCCATGCTCTCAGCCATCGTCCGTTCCGCCGGAAGCGCATCCCCTCCTTTAATATTTCCATCCTGAATATTATCTATAATTTGATTTAAGATAGCGTCAAACGCCTTTTCTTCTCCAATTTTTCTGAACATACTGATTCTCCATCTGATACGATTATTTCACATAACTCCATATGAGCAGCCAAGTAACCTCACGCTACTGTCTTTGCTGCCCAGTATAGCATTTTGCTGTTGTCGTGTCAAAATTGAACCTTATAATAGCTCGTCAGAATAATATGGAAGAATAATCTTCCGTCCTTCGATCAGGCATGTATCATGCATGCCATTGATGGTCATAACTTCATTAATATAATCCATGCGATCCTCATAATGTGCAGCATCCATATAATCTCCTGCCAGATCCCACAGAGTATCTCCGTCCTGGATCTCCACATTCGCATAATATTTATACATAGCAGGCGCAGCCGGTTCCTTTGCTCTGGTGATCATGGAACCGAATCCCATACCGATCACAAATATTACTACAAGTGTCAGCACAATCAGCAGGATCATCTTTCTCTTTTCCCGCTGCTTTCTCAGAGCTCTTGCTCTGCGCTCTCTTCTCATATCTTCTCTCTGAACTGTCTGTGCTGCATACATTTCATTCACTCTCCTTTTATCAAGAACCAAACATCTGTTCTATGTGCTTATTATAGTATCAGAACACATGTTTGTCAATAGACAAATCGAATATTTGTTCGGAAAATATGTTCTGTTTTATGCAGTCGGAATTTTACAAATGAAGCGAGTGACCTGTCATTTCCCTGTTTACTTTATGTACACAGACATGCTATAATTAGTTTTCATTCTAAGGAAAAAGATAATAAGAGAACAATAGTGGGGGAGTTTTTCAGATGGCAATTCGTAAAAACGGAATCGTTGTATTAGGAGCAGTATTTGTTGATATCAAAGGGTTTCCGGAGGATATTTATATTCCGGACGGACGGAATGCAGGAACGGTAGAATATGTTCATGGCGGAGTAAGCCGGAACGTGGTGGAGGACATTGCCAATCTTGAGCTGCGCCCCACATTTCTTGGTATTGTAGATGACTCTGCACTGGGTGCGGACGTCATCCATAAGCTGAAGAATCATAAAGTAAACACGGAATATATGCAGACAATCCCCAATGGAATGGGAACATGGCTTGCCGTATTTGATCACAACGGCGATGTAGCCGGCTCTATTTCTCAGAGACCAAACCTTCTGCCGATCCTGGATACCCTGGAGGAAAAAGGGGACGAGATCTTTGCAGAGGCTGATTCTGTGGTAATCGAAGTTGATATGGATAAGGATATTGTAAAAAAAGTGATGCAGTTCTGCGAGAAATATGACCGGAAGCTGTATGGTGTGGTCAGCAACATGAGTATTGCTATGGAACGCCGTGATCTTCTTCAGAAATTCGACTGCTTTATCTGCAACCAGCAGGAAGCTGGCATGTTCTTCTCCGATGATTACAGCGAAAAAAGCCAGGAAGAACTTCAGGAGATCCTGGCAAACTGTCTGAAAAACGGTAACATTCCTTCTATGGTTGTTACTATGGGTGGAAAAGGCTCTGTCTATGCGGACTGCGAAGGACTGCGGGGGTTCTGCCCACCTAAGAATGTATCTGTAAAAGATACCACTGGTGCAGGTGATTCCTTCTGTGCAGGTGTTGCCAGCGGACTGACATACGGAAAAACTCTTCCGGAAGCCGTTGAGATAGGTACCCGTCTGGCAGCTTCTGTGATCACTTCTTCTGAAAATGTATGTCCTCGCTTTCTGCCTGCGGAATTTGGACTTGAGGTGTAATAGCTGCTATCCCCTGTGATAGACACCATACTCCAAGGCTGGTACGGACAATCAAAAAACTCCGACAGGATATTGAGTACCTGAATCACTCAATTCTCGTCGGAGTTCTATTTTTTATCTACGGATCTGCATATTTACCGATCTTCCATTATACAGCTTTCTTTGCAGTTGGTTTTTTCCATGCACACCAGCAGATAAATCCAAGGAATACCACTGCTGCGATCATCCAGCAGACGAATGTCAAAGTGTCTTTTCCGCTGAACATATCGTAATAACCTTTCAGATAGATGAACGCGATCAAAAGTGGCAGGAACCAGGTCACATAAGCGCGCAGTGCGGCCGGGAATTTGATTCCCTCACCGGCATTTGTCTCATCCATAAATCCATCCCATCCCCAGCCGTTCTTTCTGGTACAGAACAGAACATAGCCAAGACTTCCCAGCGGAAGCAGGTTATTGGATACGATGAAGTCTTCCAGATCCATGATCGTACTGCCCTCTCCCAGCGGCTGAATACCAGACCACAGATTGTAGCCAAGAACAGCAGGCATGGACAGCAGGATCACCAGGACTGCACTGACTGCCACACTTTTCTTACGGGACCATCCGAACAGATCCATATCAAATGCAATAATATTTTCAAATACAGCAATAATCGTACTCAGTGCTGCAAAGGTCAGGAACAGGAAGAACAGTGCGCTCCATAAAAATCCACCGGTCATCTGTGCAAAAATATTGGGCAGAGTGATAAATACAAGGCTCGGTCCTGCTCCAGGCTCGATTCCATAGGAAAAACATGCCGGAATAACAATAAAACCGGCGGTCAGTGCTACAAAAGTATCAAGGATCGTAATATTGATTGCTTCACCTGTCATGCTTCTGGAATGATCCAGATAACTTCCGAATATCATCATAGCGCCGATACCAAGGGACAGGGTGAAGAATGCCTGGCTCATGGCTCCGAATACCACATTTCCAATACCGGTCTCTACCATCTTCTGGAAATCCGGAACCAGATAGAAACGAATGCCATCCACTGCTCCCTCAAGGAACACCGAATGGATCGCCAATACAACCATGATCGCAAGCAACGCTATCATCATAACTTTTGTTACTTTCTCAATACCGGACTGCAACCCAAATTTACATACGATAAATCCGATGACACAGATCAGGACGGTCCAGAAGATCATGGTCGGATAATCAGCCAGCATGGATCCAAATGCATTGGTAACGTATTCCGGATCAGCCTGGGAAAAATCACCCCTTAGACTTCTGAAACAGTAATATATCATCCAGCCGCCAACCATGGTGTAGAACATCATCAGAAGATAACAGCCGAAAATACCGATATATTTCATCAGATGCCAGGAAGTGCCCTCTGGCTCCAGCTGTTCAAATGCCATAGCTACGCTCTTCTTGCTTCCGCGCCCAATGGAAAATTCGCAGACCATAGCCGGAATACCCATGATCAATAAGAACAATAAGTAAATTAAAATAAATGCGGCTCCTCCGTATTCACCGCACATGTACGGAAATTTCCATACGTTGCCAATTCCGATGGCACATCCTGCGGAAACCAGGATGAATCCCAGTCTGGAACTGAATTTTTCTCGTTTCATACTCTATACTCCCTCCGTATATATAACATTTAATCATTATAAAATGTTCCTGTCACCCTTGCAACCACACGATTTTTATATTAGAATAAGAAAAACTTATATTATCAGGAGATATCTATGAACATCAATCAATTGAAATATTTTATCTCCGTGGCAGAATACCGGAGCTTTACCAAAGCTGCCAATCAGTTTTACATCTCCCAGACAGCGATTACCCAGCAGATCCAGGCATTGGAAGAAAGTATGGGCGTGACCCTCATTGACCGTTCCCGCCGCCCCATTATGCTGACCCCAGCAGGAAATGTGTTTTTAAATGAATCCCGGGCCATTCTGGAACGGATGGATATGGCGGTCAGCCGGGTACGTGATGCTTCCACCGGACTGGTGGGAACTCTGCGAATCGGTTATACCAAAGGTTATGAACGAAGCAATCTGTCTAATCTGCTCCGCAGCTTTCATCAGGAATATCCGAACATTCTGATCACCTGCAGCCGCTGCGATACCGATATGCTGGCGGCTGGTCTGTTAAACGGCGATTATGATATGATCTTTACCTGGGACAGCACCAATATTCTGCTGGAGGATCAAGTCTGTCACCGGCTGGTAGAACGAGTTCCGCTGATCGTTGCACTCTATGCCGGTCATCCCCTTTCCGGCCGTCATACATTGAACCGTATGGAATTAAAAGGTGAACAGATTCTCTACATGTCTCCCTCCGGTGTGGGTGATTCCTTCGGGGATAGCCATTTTATGGAGCTGTATCGAAAAGCGGGATATCAACCGGATATTCTGTTCCGCTCCTCTGATGCCGAAAGTATTCTTATGATGGTAGCCGCCGAGGAAGGCATTTCCATTCTGCCTGCTTACGTAACAAATAAGCTGAAAGATGCCGATAATCTTGTCTTCGTTCCACTGGTCGGAGAAGAAGAATACGAAGAGATCATTGCAGTCTGGAAATCAGACAATGCCGGACAGGCTCTCCAGAAATTTGTCCTGCGGATCAGAGGTGCTGAATAAGCTGAATAAATTGAATCCGACTGTTGCATTTTGAAGAAGAAGTGCTATAATATTCTTTGTTCAGGAAGTATAGCTCAGCTGGGATGAGCGTTCGCCTCACACGCGAGAGGTCATGGGTTCGAGCCCCATTACTTCCATGTAAAAAACCCCGAAATTTCGGGGTTTTTTATTTTCATGTTGCATTTCGTGTTGCATAGTTCTGTAAATTACTGAATAAACTATAAAAACAGCATATACTTAACATAATATTCTTACGTTAAGCATATGCTGCCATTTCATTTTCTAAAATTCCCTCTTTTCAATAATCCGAACAGAGATTCGATAAGATATCCCAAGTATTAATGCATAGATAAGTATCCCAACAAGCACCAGCAGTAATCCTTTCGCATCCAGCAGTGTCTGTATCTGCTCCAGCAGTAATGACCCTTTCAGCTTCTTTACGCCAACAATACCCAGAAAGAAAATGGCAAGCATCATACCGCTGAAGAGACTCCTTCCTTTCTCACTTCCAAACTTCAGATTCAGCGGAAGTGCCAGTGCAAGAAAGAGAATCACAACAGGAATCATAAAACATGTACTGCTCAGGATCTCCCACATAACGACTTCTGTCATCGCTCGATGCCTGATGACATGATATAGCAGTTCCAGTATAAGGATCAGCAGACTGCCTGCTCCTGCCAGTGCCATGGCAAACAGATATTTCTCTGTTACATATGTTTTTCGCTTGATCGGCAAAGTCATCAGATAGGTCATACCATGCTGGTATTCGTCATAGCTGACCGTACTGATGGTAAAAAATCCGAATAAAAACGGAAAGAATCCAAGAATGGACTGCCCCATGCTGTTGTCCATTACAGCCAACAACCCATAAAAAACAAGCACAGCGCCAAACATTTTCCCCTGATTTTTCAATAATTTCCAGTCTTTGATAAAAAGAGCTTTCATGCTATCTCCCTCCTGCCATAATCATCAGAACCTGATCAACACTGCCCTTCTCAACCGCAATCTGTGGCCAATTCTCCATATAGTACTGCTTCTGGTTTGTCAGACACGCATAGCCATACAACTCTTCCTTTGACTTCAGGATCCATTCTTTGTCAAGTGTTTCGTACTGCTTTGGCGTCACTTTCAGGATTCCATACTGCTCCAGAAGCACATCAGTCTGCTCATGAAAATGAATCTGCCCCTGATCGATCAGATAAATATCATCACACAATCCTTCCAGATCTGAAGAAATATGTGAACTGATCAGGATTGACCGGTCACCTGGGATCATAAACTCCCGCAGCAGATCCAGAATCTCCTCTCTTACCATCACATCCAGTCCGGCGGTAGGCTCATCCAGGATCAACAGTCTGGCATCTCTGTTACAGATTGCTGTAAGTACCTTTAATTTGGCTTTCATACCTGTAGAGAATTCCCTGATTTTTTTATCCATGGGGAGCGAAAAACGTTCGCAGTAATTGCAGAACCGCTCCTTATCAAAAGCCGGATACAGAGCTTCCAGAATCGGGAGCAGATCTTTGATAGTCAGGTATTCAGAAAATCCCGCATCTGACAATACCACACCAATTTGCTGACGGTCTTCGACAGTCAGTTCTTCTGCCGCATGGTCAAAGACAGTTACTTCACCGCTCTCTGGACGGATCAGTCCAAGAATCAACTTAAAAGTCGTACTTTTACCTGCTCCATTAGCACCGATCAATGCGGTAATCTGTCCTTCTCTTATCTCCATGGAACAATCCAGCTGGAAGCCCGAATATGTTTTCTTTGTATGCTCTAATCTGATCATGATAAATCCTCCAATATGAGTTCAAATGTATCAGCCAGCTCCTGATTACTAAGGCCAAGGCTTCGTCCTTTTCGGGCAGCCTGCTCAAGCAGATTTTCTACTTCCTGTTTTTGTTGCTCTAAAAATAATTCCTGACAGGCGGATGATACAAAGCTCCCCTTGCCATGTACGGTTCTGACAAATCCTGCCTGCTCCAGATCGTCATAGGCTTTTTTGACCGTCAATGCGCTGATCCTTAACTCTTTGGCCAGAGCACGCACCGAAGGAAGCGGCTCGCCTTCTTTCATCTGCCCGATACTGATCAATGACCGGAACTGTCTGGATAACTGCTCATAGATCGGTTCCATTGAGGAATGATTGATAATCAAGTTCATATGAGTTCCTCCTTGCAATAAACAGTATATAACAGCATAGAACTGTTGTCAACTGTTATATACTGTTTATCTATAAAATTATATAAAAATACCGCCGAATCATCTATCAGGACAATTCGACGGTCATATAAATCTATTTCCATCATCTATTCTGTAAAATCATCAGAATCAGTCTGCCACTCCGGTCTTACATCCTCATTGATCGGATGACTGTTTACTGCCGGGTTGCTGTAACGCTGCTCAGTGATTTCACGATAGAAAGCAGCACGCGCAGCTTCCGTATACGGAGTGATCCAGAAAAATCCAATGCCCAGAGTCAGGATTCCCAACAATTCCCAACCCAGGAAGCTAAGCTCCAGGCAGAACAGACGCCACTTATTTCCCATCATGATCCGCTTGGATTCAGTGATTGCTTCCATCACAGACAGGTTCTCATTTTCTGCCATAATATACGGTGTCATGGCATACCGGTACAAAGCAATATATCCCGGAATCACAAACAGGATGGACCAGAGCATAACCATCATGCCGCGGAAAAACTGCATACAGAAGCCTTCCCAGAGTCTGCGGATATGGGAAAACAGATTTCCGACAGACGGATCATTGTCATCGGTCACATTCAGAAAATACTGAGCATATCCAAGCGTCACTGCTCCACCAATCACAATATGGATCAATGCCATGACCAGCACCGTAATTCCTATTCCCATAAAAACAGGAAGAACTGTATCATAAACACCTGCGTTCTTCAACTGATCCACCAGATCTGTATTGCTTGTGCCCGTCTGAGTAAATATCTCGGTACTGTAGCTGACATCCATGACCGCACCCAACAGTCCTCCAAGAAAACCAACAACAATGGCCGGAAACCATCGCCCACGCAGGTTCTCTCTTGCAATTTTTCTAAAATCTCTTGATAGTAACATGTCTCTCTCTCCTGTTATTTCTTCTTTCGTATACAATGCTCTTATCTGGTGGTCGTTTCATAAAGAGAACAACATTTATCTGCCAGACAGACGATCACCGCCTCCCTGCTCTTAGGAATCTGCCAGGGAATCAGCGGCCACATATGGCTCCTGATAATATTTTCTTCTTTGGCCCCCATAGGAAAATGTCGTCTTGCATTTTCCCATGCACGGGAAGGGTGACTGAATCCATGCCATCTGTGCCAGGTACTCTTCTCATGCCAGTCATACAGATAAAAATCATGAAGAAGAGCTCCTGTCAGCAACGCACGCTCATTGGCACTTAAATGTAGATGCTTATTGATCCAGAAGCTTAATTTTACCACATTCATGCAATGCTCATAGGTAGATGTCCTTCCATGCTGCACAAACCCATGCATGGACTGTACCTTGCTGTCTTCCTGATATTGCTTCAGGATCTGATGAATCTTCTGTCGGTCTTCCTTAGTCAAATGAAATAAGAACATACGATCATCCTTTTATTTTCTTGCGATCACATACCAGGTTTTGCTGTAATTTCCTTCATTTTCCAGGAAATGATTGGAACATTTTTCCACGCGAAACCCATTTTTACAAAGCAGCTCACAGACGACCTTCTCATCATGAACGATCTCTTTGATGTTTTCCTCGAACTGCCTGATACCATTTTCGAACACAGTCGTCTTCAGATTAATCCTTCCATCCGGGTCATGGGTTACCATAAACTGTGCCTTCACCGTATCGCTGAAATCAAGATCGATAGGCTCTTCCATAGGAACTTCCTTCTCGTTGAGAATATCAAATACAAAATAACCACCGTCTTCCAGATCATTATATACGTTGGCAAAGATCCGGTCAATATCAGAAAGCTCCATGATATGATTCAGGGCATCACCTGTACAGGTCACAAGATCGAACTTCTGATCCGGCTGGTAAGTGATCATATCTGCCACGTCATAATGAATCTTCGGATTACGCTCGCGTGCAATTGCGATCATCCCTTCTGAGAAATCCATGCCGCTGGCGTTGATCCCATGAGCATGCAGAATCTCACAGAGGACGCCGGTTCCACAGGCGAGATCGAGACTTTTCTCAATATGGATCTGATTCTGCTCCATCCATGTCAATAGCTGCTCACCAAATGCCTCTGGAAAGTAATTCCATCCAAACTGGTTGTACACATTGCAAAATGCTTTACTATAACTCATCGTATTCACTCTTATATAAAATAATCTCACCGGCTGCACGGGTCTTTGCAAGATCAATGACCCTCTGATTCTCACTTCCCCGATACTGCAGGGTCAGGTTTCGTTCTGCCATCAGAAACGGACCGTCTACCAGTACATCGGCCAGCTCCAGAAGACGCTGTACGCCTGGCTCTTCCATTTTCAGAAGCTGTTCATACAAGTAGCCAGTATAGATCATCAGATGCTTGTGCATGGCTTTGACCGCCTCTGCGACAGGAACCAGTGCCTCTGCCTGACAAAATGGTTCGCCGCCGGAGAAGGTCACACCGGACAGCAGCGGATTCTGTCTGATGCTCTCCAGGATCTGCTCCACATCAGCAATATGGCCGCCTGCAAAATCATGGGTCTGCGGATTATGGCAGCCAGGACAATGATGGGGACATCCCTGTGTAAAGATCACATAACGGATGCCGGGACCATCCACGATAGAATCCTGGATGGTCCCGGCGATCCGAAGCTCTTTAGGAAAGGCTGTGTTTAACACGATCCCGCTCCTCCGCTCTCTTTGCATTGTTGAACCGATCAGTGGTTCCTACAAGGTAACCGGTAATTCTGCGGATCCGGTCAAATTTTACATCTGCTCCTACCATTCCATTTTCAGGTAATACTCTTCCTGCCATAATACCAATCTCCTTTTCTATGTATTAGTGATTCGGGTCAAAATATACCGGAATATCCGGGTATTTCTTCCGAAGTTCATTCAGTCGTTCAATGGATACTGCTTCCCCTTCATGCCGGCCACATCTTGGACACACGTCATCGATCACACCCGTAAATCCACATACAGGGTCACGATCCACCGGATGGTTTACAGATCCATATCCGATTCCACTCTCTTTCATGCAACGGATCACTGCTTCAAATGCTTCCGGATTCTTTGCAGTATCTCCATCCAGCTCCACATAACTGATATGTCCTGCATTGGTCAGTGCATGGTACGGTGCTTCAATACGGATCTTCTCAAATGCACTGATCGGATAATATACAGGTACATGGAACGAATTGGTGTAATACTCTCTGTCCGTCACACCCGGGATCTTTCCAAAGCGTTTCTGATCAATGCGGACAAATCTTCCGGACAGACCTTCTGCAGGTGTGGCCAGTAAGGTAAAGTTAAGACCTGTCTTCTCAGACTCTTCATCCAGATATTTTCTCATGTGAGTGATGATCTCAAGACCTAACTTTCTGCTCTCCACACTCTCGCCGTGGTGCTTGCCGGTCAGAGCTACCAAAGTCTCCGCAAGTCCGATAAATCCAACACTTAAAGTACCATTTTTCAGAACCTCTCCCACCTGATCGTTGATATTCAGATTTTCAGAATCGATCCAGATTCCCTGTCCCATCAGGAACGGATAATTTTTCACTGTCTTTTTCTTCTGAATCTCAAAACGGTGAAGAAGCTGTCTGCAGCAAAGAGCCAGACGCTTGTCCAGTGTTTTATAAAATACATCCATGTCACCTTTTGCAAGAATTCCAAGTCGTGGAAGGTTGATGGAAGTAAAGCTTAAGTTTCCTCTTCCGCAGGTCACTTCTTTGGTCGGATCATAATGATTTCCCATAACACGGGTACGGCATCCCATGTAAGCAACCTCCGTGTTATAGTCACCTTCTTTATAGTACGGAAGGTTAAATGGTGCATCGATAAAGCTGAAATTCGGGAACAGCCGCTTTGCAGATACTTTGATGGCCAGACGGAACAGATCATAGTTAGGATCTCCCGGATTATAGTTGATACCTTCTTTTACTTTAAAGATCTGTACCGGGAAAATAGCAGTTTCGCCATTTCCAAGTCCTACATCCGTCACCTTCAGAAGATTTTTCATAGCCATCCGCGCTTCCGGACTGGTACAGGTTCCGTAGTTGATGGAGCTGAACGGTACCTGCGCACCGGCTCTGGAATTCATGGTATTCAGGTTATGAACCAATGACTCCATCGCCTGATAGGTGGCAAGATCTGTCTCCTTCATAGCGATCCGAATAGAAGTCTTATGACATCTGCGGATGTCCTCTTCCTTCGGAACTACTTCCATCCAGCCAGCACCTTCCTTCATTACCCACTGTACGAAAGCTTCCTCATAGCTGTCAATATTACTCATATTGATACGCTCCGGCATGGCTGCCTTCAGTGCATTGCGGAACGGTTCACCCAATACATTTTCACAGTCATATTCCAGCCAGAAATACCGCTGAACTGCATCATAATACTCTTTACGGAACGTACATGCCACACCTTCTGCCATGGCATAATCAAAGTTCGGTACTGCCTGTCCACCATGCATCTCATTCTGGTTTGCCTGGATCGCAATACATGCCAGGGAAGCATAGGTTGCAATGGATTTTGGCTGACGGATAAATCCGTGACCAGTAGAGAATCCATCATGGAACAACTTCAGCAGATCGATCTGGCAGCAGGTCTCTGTCAGCATGTAAAAGTCTTTATCATGGATATGAATATCGCCATTGATATGCGCAGCCGCAATATCCTTCGGCAAAATATAGTTGTCTACAAAATAGTTAGCACCCTCAGAACCATATTTCAGCATGGTTCCCATGGAAGTATCCGCATCAATATTGGCATTCTCACGCTTGATATCTGCATCAGCCGCACTGGTAAATGTAAGTTCCCGGTAAATATTTACCAGATCTGCTTCCGTTTTTCTGACTTTGGTATGCTCTGCCCGATATAGAATATATGCTTTTGCTGTCTTGGCATAGCCATGCTCGATCAGCTTCTCTTCCACAAGATCTTGTATCTGTTCCACGTTCGGAATCTGACCATGCGGAATGGATTCTACAATCTCAGTCACCAGTTTTTCAAACTCTAATGGAGAAATGGCCTCTACCATTGCAGCATCATTTGCCTTATGAATTGCACTGCTGATCTTCTTTATATCGAACGGAACCGGAGTTCCATTCCTCTTCTTGATCGTCTCCGGACACGTAATTGTACTCTCCCTCATTTTCATTCCTCCAAAACTATATCTAGTATTTCAGTTCTTATCCCTGTACTAAATACAGTATCACTAAACGATCAGAAGTGCAAGGACAATTTGTACAGGCTAAATGTTTTTCATGAAGATTATCCTGGATGTCCAATATTAGAATTTATCTGCAAAAAAACTTTTATAGCCCTCTCCATAGATCTCATTTGCACTGGTCACGATCATAAATGCCTGCGGATCCAGTTCTTTTACCAGCTCTTCTACCTGGGGTCCCTGGGTTCTTCGTACCACACAGAAGATCACTTTCTTCTCATCTCCTGTCCAGCCGCCCGTTCCATGAAGATACGTTACCCCGGATTCAATTTCATTCATGATCTGCTTTCCAATCTCATTTGGCTTTGATGTTATAATATAGACCATCTTAGCCTCATCTCCACCGTACAGAACATAATCAAGAGCTTTTCCATTGATCAGAACAGCAATCAACGCATACAGCGCCGTATTGACATTTTTAAATACCAGACCGGAAATAGCTACAATGATCACATCTGTACACTGGAACAGAAAACCTGTTTTCAGATAGGGAAAGTGTTGACGGATGATCTTGATAATAATATCTGTTCCACCTGTGGTTGCACCTGTACGGAAAATCAGTCCAATCCCTGTTGCCATGAGTACGCTTCCAAACAATGCAGCGAGAATCGGGTCGTCTGTAAAAGCCCCCATTCCTGCAAAGAGATTTGTGAAAAATGATGTCATCATGACAGCAAAAGCCGTCTTTCCCATGAACTGAAAGCCAAATTTCCAGATACCAAGGATTACGATTGGAATATTGATCAGAAAATAAATCGTACCGGTGGGTGCTCCAGTCAGACGATTTAAGATGACCGAGATACCGGTCACACCACCAGGTGCTAAATTATTGGGATCCAGAAACAGGCTGATACCGACTGCATAGATGATGGAGGCGACTGCAATCACCACTAGTTTCATTGCCAGCATGGCATATTTGTTTTTTCGCATATCCACTTCCTCCTGCTTCTGAATAAATGCCTATTTGTCCAGCATGGTACCCATATAATAGAATCCGCGGCATTCATCCAGGCGAACACGGATCAGTTTTCCGATCAGTTCTTGGCTTCCTTCAAAATGTACCACATGATTGTTTCCCAGTCGGCCGGTCACATAGCCATCCATCTGACTGTTCTTCTCTTCTACCAGAACCGTCTCCTCATTTCCGGTAAAACGCTCTGCCATTTCCTTGGAAATGGTCTGTACTTCTTTTAAGAGACGGTCAAACCGGTCTTTCACCACGTCTTCCGGAATCTGATCTTCCATCACGGCTGCTGGTGTTCCTGTCCGTTTGCTGTATATAAAAGTAAATGCACTGTCGTAGCGTACCTGTCTTACCACATCCAGTGTCTCCTGGAAATCTTCCTCAGTCTCGCCCGGGAACCCCACAATAATATCCGTGGTCAGCGCGATATCCGGCATCCGTTCCCGGATTTTTTTCGCCAGAGCCAGATATTTTTCCTTATCATAACGGCGGTTCATAGCCTTCAGAATCCGGCTGCTTCCCGACTGTAACGGCAGATGAAGATGCGGACAGATCTTTCTGGAATTTGCCATAACATCGATCAGATCATCGGACAGATCCTTCGGATGAGATGTCATGAAACGGATCCGTTCCAGACCATCGATCTGTTCAATCTCTCTCAAAAGTTCTGCAAATGTCATGGGCTGCTCCAGATTCTTACCATACGAGTTTACATTCTGTCCCAGCAGCATGACTTCCACAACCCCATCTTTGACCAGTGCTTCGATCTCTCGTACAATATCCTTTGCTTCACGGCTGCGTTCCCGGCCACGTACATACGGTACAATACAGTAGCTGCAGAAATTATTGCAGCCGAACATAATATTGACTCCAGACTTGAAGGCATATTTTCGTTCATTTGGAAGATCTTCCACAATTTGATCCGTATCTTTCCAGATATCGATGATCATCCGGTCTGACTCCAGTGTCATGGCCAGAAGTTCAGCAAATTTGAAAATGTTATGGGTTCCAAAGATGAGATCCACAAAACGATAACTCTTCTGCAGCTTCTCTACAACCGTTGCTTCCTGCATCATACATCCACACAGGGCGATCTTCATATTCGGATTCTTTTTCTTATATCCATGCAGCACACCCAAACGTCCGTAAACACGTAAGTTTGCATTTTCACGGACCGTACAGGTGTTGTAGATAACAAAATCTGCATCCTCACTCTCAGTCTCTACGTATCCGGCTTCCCGTAAAATACCGGATAATTTCTCCGAATCACGGGCATTCATCTGACACCCGAAGGTAGTTATATTGGCTGTCAGGGGACGCCCCAGCTTCTCAGACTGTGCTTTTACATATTCCTGTACTTTCTTTATAAAATAATACTGTCTTTCCGGTTCTGTTGTTGGAGCCGGTCTGTTCAAATCTATCATTTCCATCTCCTTGTTATCTCATGCATTTTTTCATTATCTTTAACTATACTCAAAGGAGAAGTCTCTTGTCAATAGGTCCTGCCAAATAACCTCTTGCCTTTTCTGCCAGTTTCGATATAATTAAAAATAGTATGTCAATAACAATTTTGCAGTAAGACGGAGAGACACATATGATTTTAGCATGTCAGAATATACACAAAGCATTTGGAGAAAAGGTCATCTTAAAGAATGCATCTTTTCATATAGAAGAACGGGAAAAAGCCGCTATTGTAGGAATCAATGGCGCTGGTAAATCCACCCTCCTGAAGATCATCATGGGGGAACTGGCAGCTGATGACGGCCAGGTCATCATCACCAAAGGAAAGACCATCGGCTGTCTGGCACAGCATCAGGAAATGGAAAGTAACGGAACCATTTTCCAGGAGCTTGTGACAGTCAAGCAGGATGTACTGGATCTGGAAGCACGGATCCGAAGCCTGGAGCTGTCCATGAAGCATGCAGAAGATGCTGAACTTCAGGAACTGATGGATAACTATGCCAGACTCAATCATGATTTTGAGCAGAAAAACGGCTATGCCTGGAAAAGTGAGATCACCGGAGTCTTAAAGGGGCTTGGATTTTCTGAAGAAGATTTTGAAAAACATGTAAATACTCTGTCCGGAGGTCAGAAGACCCGCGTATCTTTAGGAAAGCTTCTTCTCTCCCGTCCGGATATTATTATGCTTGATGAGCCTACCAACCATCTGGATATGGATTCTATCGCATGGCTGGAGACATTTCTTATGAATTATCAGGGAGCAGTCATCATCGTATCCCATGACCGGTATTTCCTGAACCGGGTCGTTACCAAGATCGTGGAGATCGATCAGGGAAATGTCACCACTTTTACCGGAAACTATACAGCTTATGCTCAGAAAAAAGCTATGCTCAGAGAAGCACAGATGCAGGCCTATCTGAATCAGCAGCGTGAGATCAAACACCAGGAGGAAGTCATTGCAAAGCTGAAGTCCTTCAATCGTGAAAAATCCATCAAACGCGCCGAAAGCCGTGAGAAAATGCTGGATAAGATCGAAGTTCTGGAACGTCCTACTGAAGTGAAGGCCGATATGCATATTGAACTGGAACCGCAGATCGTCAGCGGGGAAGATGTGCTGACTGTAGAAGGTCTGTCCAAAGCATTTCCGCCACAGACTCTGTTCAGCCATCTGGATTTTGAGATCAAGCGCGGCGAACGCGTAGCTTTGATCGGTAATAACGGAACTGGAAAGACCACGATTCTTAAGATCATCAACGGTGTTGTTCCGGCTGATGCCGGTGAGATCCGGCTAGGCTCTCGTGTACGGATTGGTTATTACGATCAGGAGCACCATGTGTTACATATGGAAAAAACGGTATTTGAAGAGATTTCCGATGCTTACCCGACACTTACCAACACCAAGATCCGCAATGTACTGGCTGCTTTCCTGTTTACCGGTGATGATGTATTTAAGCGGATCAGCGACTTAAGCGGTGGGGAGCGTGGCCGTGTGTCCCTTGCCAAGCTGATGCTGTCAGAGGCCAACTTCCTGATCCTTGACGAGCCCACCAACCATCTGGATATTGTATCCAAAGAAGTACTGGAGCAGGCTCTCAACCGCTACACAGGAACTGTATTTTTCGTATCCCATGACCGATACTTTATCAATACCGTTGCTACCCGTATTCTGGATCTGGCAGACGAGACACTGACCAATTATATTGGAAATTATGACTATTATCTGGAGAAAAAGGAGACTATGACCAACTTTACTTCTGCTCCTTCTTCTACTACAGTCTCAGTTGCTGAGGAATCCATGCAGTCAGAATCCAAATTAGATTGGAAACAGCAAAAAGAACAGCAGGCATTGCTCCGCAAACGACAGAATGATCTGAAGAAAGTAGAAAGCCGGATCGAAGAACTGGAGACCCGCGACAAAGAGATCGACGAACTCCTTGCCAAAGAAGAAGTCTTCACGAATGTGGCGGAAGTCACAAAACTCTCTAAGGAAAAAGATGCCATCCAGACCGAACTGGAAGGACTTTATGAAGAATGGGAGACCCTGTCTGAATAGACGGGGATCTCCCATTCTTCATTTCATTACAATCGGCAGTATATAATTCGATACAAAAGCACCGATCAGATAGATCCATGTAAAGATCATAAATGGTTTGTTGAACCAGGTAATTGATATCCTATTATGTTCCGGGAGTACGATCTCTCCTTCTTCCAGCCACAGCTGGTTCCTGGCAAAATCCGTCAGCAGAAATACCAGTCCTGCAATTCCGATCACAAAATCAATAATAACCACCACAACCATTTCCATGTCCGAAAAATTCTGGGCAAAAAGTGGCAATACACTTCCTACAAAATTTACCATCATATGAATACAGATTGTATAGCGAACATCCCTCGTTTTGCAATACAGATATCCCTGCGCGCATCCGAGAAAAAATGCATAGAACACCTGATTGAGATTCCCATGCATCACTGCAAATACAGTTGCAGATAGGAAGATTGCCGTCTTTTCACCATAAGGATACATCCGGTCGATCACATATTTCCGAAATACCAGCTCTTCTACAATGGGAGCAAGCAATACCACCATGGTAATGACGGGAAGCATATCACTGGTACTGACCAGATCTATCGTTGTGGTTGTCTCTGCACCAGTAAGCATCTCGATAACTGTACTCCAGAACAGCCCCAGCAAGTTTCCAAGAACCATCAGAAACTGCGCAATGCAGAACCACTTTAACAGGCTTCTGAAAGGCAGTTTCCTCTTCTCCGGTGAAAATGTACCGGGAGCAGCCTTTCTTCTAATCAACAGGAAAAATACCGGAAATGCAAACAGATACGGTATCACAAGCCCGACCATATATAATCCCCAGTCACTCTCCAGCCATGTTCCACCAAAGATTCCAGCCAGAAAACTCGCCAGAAATGCAACAGCAGTGCTTACTGCAAAATAAAAGAACCAGGCTCTTCCAACTGCAGCAAAATCTCTTTTTTATACTTATGATATAAGTCTTCTTCCCATTTTCCTGCAAGTTCCTTTTCAATCCCCAAAACAGCATAATAAAACAAGGTTATCACATCATGATA
>OGIO01000968.1_pt1 | contig 28314 bp, 18 predicted proteins | sample 1571841 | NCBI WGS metagenome assembly OGIO01 (sample SAMEA2582111, study PRJEB24529) | metagenome | biome: Human gut stool | place: China | collected 2011
CGCCTTTCGGCGGCCTGAGGCTAGTCAATCAAGGCTCGAAAGCCACAAGGGCTATTAAGCCTCTGTCTTTAGACAGGGGTTATTGACCGACTATCCTACCTTCTTCGTCGCGTCGCTTCTCATGATTCTCTGTCCCGGTCCCAACAGTCTCTACGTTCTGAGAACGAGCGTGAGCGACGGGGCTCGCACGGGATTCGCCGGCGCCTGCGGATCGGGAACGCCGCCGTGGCGGCGCTCTTTCTCTTCTTCGCCTGGAAGCTCGTCACGGGCTGAAGACGCCGAGCGATTTCGGATAGTGTGGGCGGCGTTTCCACGCTGTCAGTAACGCTCGTAGTGCGTTTTGCAGGCCAAGACCGTCAACGTTTCATCGTCAAAACAGTAGACCAAGCGATGTTCCTCATTGATGCGGCGGCTCCAGGTGCCGCTGAGCGAATGTTTTAGTGGTTCGGGTTTCCCCAGGCCTTCGGTTGGGTGTCGCAATGCATCTTCAATGAGCGAATTGATTTTCCTCAGTATTCTCTTGTCGTTGGCTTGCCACTCAAGATACTGAGTCCAGGCATCGTCGTACCAAGCAAGAATCACTTGCCTTACTCCCGAATGAGGTTGTGTTGCGAAACATTTCGCCCGTGACGAACGTCATCAAGCGCTTTTTCCAGATAGGCAATGTTTGCCCTGTTGTAGAAAGGATCCGCCTTTGGTTGGAAAGGCAGGGCGTATGTGCGACAGATCTCCATGAAGTACATGCGGACCGCGGTGGTTGGATCCAGACCCATTTGAGCGAGGATGAGCGTGGTTTGCGCTTTCAGATCATCTTCGATACGGAGTTGCATATTTGCCATGATGTTCTCCCAATGAAAAAGCATTGAACTGTATTGCTAAATCATTGTAATATACATGATAAATCAATGCAACATGATGGGTGAAGATGCTTCTCAAGAGCGGTTATTCACTGTGTTACAGCCCTGATCACGAAGTCGCGAAGCACTCTTGTCGCCCACTGGCGGAATGCCGTGGCACGCTTACTATTGACGCGGTAGCCGACGGCGATGATGACCTTGAGGTTGTAGTGCTTCACCTTGCGGGTAACCGTACGGGAGCCTTCTTCGCGAACAACTAAGAAATCCTTAGCAGTTGCCTCGTCACGGGCTGAGGGTTGCCGGGCGGACTGCACGTATGCCAAGTTATGCGCTTTTATGCAAGGGTATCCGCAGTTATGCGTCTCTATGCAGTGCTATGCGGTCTTATGCGGTGGTATGCGGTCGTATGCGGACCTATGCAGTCGTATGCAGTAGTATGCAGTATAGTATCCGCGGGTCGCGGGGGTGGCCCCTTTCTTCGGGCCTTTCCCTTCGTTCTTCTTTGCGTGCAGTCCAAACCGCCCCGCGAAAGCTCGGGGGAGTGCGCTTTCGCGGGGCGATCGGAATGAGGTTTACTTGACGGCCGGCTGCCAGCGCATGAAGCGGCGCTCAAGTTCGGTGACGGCGCGGTCGATGACGAGCGCGAAGGCCGTCAGGACCAGAATCCCCGCCATCACGGTGTTCATGTCGAAGGTCGTCTCCGCCTGCAGAATCAGGTAGCCCACGCCCTCGGCGCTTCCGAGGTATTCGCCGATCACGGCCGCGACGAAGGCCATCCCGACCGAGGTGTGAAGACTCGAGAAGACCCAGCTCATCGCAGACGGAATGTAGACGGTGCGCATCAGCTGCCGGTTCGTGGCGCCCAGCATCCGCGCGCTCGCCAAGACCGTGGGATTCACTTCGCGCACGCCCTGATAGACGTTGAAGAAAACGATGAAGAAGACGAGCGTCACGCCCAAGGCGATCTTCGAAGCGGGCCCGAGTCCGAACCACACGGCGAAGATCGGCGCCAGAATCACGCGGGGCATGGAGTTCAAGCCCTTGATGAAGGGATCGAGCACGGCCGCGGCCGTGGGGGCGCGGGCAAGCCACAGACCCACGAAGAGCCCCGAAACCGTCCCGATCACGAAGGCCATCAGGGTTTCGTAGAGCGTCACAAAGAGATGACGGTAGATTTCGCCTCCCGCAAACCACTCCCAGATGCGAAGAAAGATCTGATCGGGTTCGCCGAAGAAGAAGGCCGCCTGACTGTCGTTTTCAAAGAAGAAGGGCGGCACGAGGCCGGGCTTCGTCATGAGCCACCAGAAGACGAAGACCGCGACGAGCAGACCCCACTGGCCGGCCCGCACGCGCCAGCGGGCGCTGCGGCGTTCGCGTTCCGCGCTCGACCTCTTCGTTTCCTGCGGGCCGAAGCCCTGCACAGCAGCCTGACATTGCGTCATGATGTTTTCCTCCTTCAGATCGAATCGCGGTGTTGCCGGTAGCTCTTCATCACTTCGTCGCGAAGCACGTTCCAGATCGCTTCGTGGCAGGCGAGGAAGTCGTGCGTCGTGCGGATTTCGACGACGTTGCGCGGACGCGGCAGTTCAATCGGGAAGTTTCCGATCGGATGCGACGCGGGCCCGGCCGAGAGCACCACGACGCGGTCCGACATCGAAACGGCTTCGTCGAGGTCGTGCGTGATGAAGAGGACCGCCTTTTTGGCGCTCTGCCAGATCTCGAGCAATTCGTTTTCCATCAGCTGCCGCGTCTGGATGTCGAGCGCTGAAAAGGATTCGTCCATGAGCAGAATGTCGGGGTCGGTCACAAGCGTCTGCGCGAGCGCCACGCGCTTTCGCATCCCGCCCGAGAGTTCGTGGGGATAGCGGTCCGCAAAGCGCTCGAGTCCGACGCGCGCGAGCCACGACATGCCCGCTTCGCGCCGTTCGGACTCGGGGACGCCCCGGTAGCGTAGCCCCATCACGACGTTTTCATAGGCCGTGGCCCAGGGCATGAGGCTTTCCGCCTGGAACATGTAGCCCGCGCGCCGGTTGATCCCGTTAAGGCGTTCGCCGAAGACCCGAACTTCGCCCTCGGAGGGCTTCAAAAGCCCCGCCGCGGCGTTCAGAATCGTGGACTTCCCGCAGCCCGTCGGGCCCACGACGCTCACGAATTCGCCCGCGCCTACCGAAAACGACACGTTCTCGGTCGCGGTGTAGTCGGGTTGCCCGGGTTTGCCGGCAAAGCGGCAGGTAACCCCCCGAAAGTCGAGTGCGGGGACGGCGCCCGCGGATTTGAACGTTTCCTGCATCCTCTTCTCCGATCACTTCGTCGCCTTGTCGACGAATTCGTTCGTAAAGACCGTCTTGTAGTCGAAGGCGAAATTCTTCAGTTTCGGGTCGACCGTCGCGAGGGCCGCCGCGGAAATTTCGGCGCAGCCTTCGGGGAAGCGCCCGTCGGTCGAGAGGGCCGGACGGTTTTTGACAAAGCCTTCGACGTAGACCTTGGGGTTCCCGAGGAAGGCCGCGCGCGGCACGACCTTCACGAGTTCTTCGGGCGTGACGGTCGCAAGCCACTTGTCGGCGCGCACGATCGCGTTCGTGAGACGCTGGACGGTTTCGGGGTTCTTTTCGATGAAACTCGTCGGCGCATAGAGACACCCCGCCACCATGGGGCCGCCGAAGAGCGCGTCCGATTCCGCGACGTTGCGCGTGTCGGTGACGATTTGGATAGCGTCGTCCTGCATGAGCTGCGTGATCACGGGGTCGAGCCCCACGAAGGCGTCGACCTGGCCCGCGCGCACGGCGGCGATGGCGCCCGCGCCCGAGCCGATCCCGATCACGGCGACGTCGTTGGCGGCAAGGCCCGCGCGTTTCAGAACGTAGTTCGCGATCACGTGCGAAGAAGACCCCGGAGCCGTGACGCCGATGCGGCGGCCCTTGAGTTCCTTCACGTCCTGGAAATTCGGCATGGTCTTGCGGTTCACGGCGAAGACGCACTGCGGGGCGCGGCCCTGGAGCACGAAGGCGCGCATCGCCTGACGCTTCGCCTGCATCGAGAGCGTGTGCTCAAAAGCGCCCGAAACCACGTCGGCGGAGCCGCCCACGACGGCCTGCAGAGATTTCGAGCCGCCCTGGAAGTCGACGACCTTCACGTTGAGGCCTTCTTCCTTGTAGAAGCCCTTCCATTCGGCGATGGCGGCGGGGAGATAGTAGTAGAGGTTCTTCCCGCCCACGGCGATCGTGACTTCGGTCTTTTCGGGCTCGGCCGCGAAAATCGGGGGCGTCGCAAGACCCGCGGCAAAGAGGGCGGCGCCGCGGCAGAACGTGCGGCGGGAGAAGGGAGCGTTGAAGATTTGAGGCGTTTGGTTCGTCATGACGGTCATCCTTGGTTCGTGTGGGTCTCACGTCGTCGCGAGAGGTTCGAACGAAGGGCCGTCGTGGCGGTTTTGCGCTCGTGCGGGCTGAATGGGGAAGATCCCCGTACGCCGTCCTGCTCGCGATTCTTGGCGGGAGAACGGCGGTGAGTGAAGAAAATAATCAGCGGCCGTCCCCCGTCCTAAGGCGGAGAAGGCTCGTAAGTCGGAATTCCGAGGCGGGCACGAAGCGCGCGGGATCCTTGCGGATCGTGCGTCGTATGGTGAATCGTGCGGTCATGGGGAACTCCGTGGTGGGGAAGAAATCCGGAATGGGATCCGGTCCGAGCGCCTCTTTGTGAGTGCGTAGAAAAGACTTTATTGCAAAAGCTAAGGACTCGCAATAGGTTCGATTGCCTAGGACGTTTGGTGAGGGGAGGAGGGGTTGCGGGGAGGTGTGGCGTTCGTTCCGGAGGAAAGACGGCGTGCAGAACGGGTCGCCGTGCAAGGAAGGGGCGCTTCTAGCGCATTCGGACGGGCCGTGCGAGAACGCCCTTTGTCAGAGTGCTGTAACGCGAATGCCATGTAAGCGGCGGGGACTTCTTACATGGATATCGTGCTGAAAACGGTGGTTTCTTACATGGATACCGTGCTTAAACAGCTTGTTTTATACTTGGATATCGTGCTAAAAATGGTGTTGACATACATGGATATCGTGCGACGCTGTAGGTTGTGATGACGATTTTATATTGCGTTGGAAGTAAAAACTGTGAATGAGGGGGTTGAAGCTGTGATCGATCGAAAAGCGATGGACCGACTAGTTGAGTGGAAGCAGAACCGTCGGGGAGCGACGGCTCTTTTGATTGAGGGTGCGCGCCGGGTGGGAAAAAGTACCTTGGCGGAGGCGTTCGGGAAGCGTCATTATCGCTCGTACTTGCTCATAGACTTTGCCCGAATTCCGCAGGAGGTGGCTGACATCTTCATGAACTTGCGCACGGACATCGACAAGTTCTTCCAGTATTTGAGCGCTTTCTACGGTGTGAGGCTTTACCCGCGCGAGAGTCTGGTCATTTTCGATGAGGTTCAGACTTTTCCGATCGCCCGCGGTTTTATCAAGTACCTGGTCGCGGACGGACGATATGACTACATAGAAACGGGGTCACTTCTCTCGATCCGACAAAATGTTCAGGAGATCGTCATCCCGTCGGAAGAAGAGTCCTTTCGTCTGAACCCGCTCGACTTTGAAGAGTTTCTCGTCGCGACAGGCAATGACTCGCTCTCCGACCTTATCCGTGAAGCTTTCGAGCGGGGGGATGCCGTCCCCGACGCACTTCATAGGAAGGCATCAAGGTTATTTCGCGAGTACATGCTTATCGGGGGTATGCCGCGCGTTGTCGACGTTTATGCACAGACATCTTCCTTTGAAAAGGCCGATGAGGAAAAAAGAAGGATTCTTGATCTTTATAGGAAAGACGTTGCTCGCTTTGCCTACGGTTACCAGGATAAAGTGGGAAGCATTTTCGATGAGATCCCCGCACAACTCTCGAAACATGAAAAGCGTTTTACGCTTGCGTCGCTTGGCAAATCCGCTCGTTCTAGAACGTACGAAGAAGCCTTTTTCTGGTTGGCGGATGCGCAAATCAGCATTCCCTGCTTTTCCTCGACGGACCCCTCAGTGGGCTTGGCGCTCTCGCGAGATTCGTCAGCGCTGAAGTGCTATATGGCTGACACGGGACTGCTCGCCACGATGAGTCTCCTCACCTCGAACGCAACGAAGGAAGATCTCTATCGCGGCGTGCTGTTTGGAAAATTGTCGCTTAACGAAGGGATGCTCGTCGAAAACGTCGTGGCGCAAACCTTGGTCGCAAAGGGGGATCGACTTTTTTACTATTCGCAGAGTGGAAAGAAGGAGGGTGAGGAACGTCTTGAAATCGATTTTCTAGTCGTTCGACCATTCAAGGATGCCGGAGGAAAGCCCCGAGTGAGCCCGATCGAAGTGAAGTCGTCCGTACGTTTTCGTGTGCTGTCACTCGAACGCTTCGCGGAAAAGTTCCGGGAGAAAATCGGGACGGAATACGTTGTTTATCCCGGCCCTATGCGCAGGGACGGGAGGCGCCTTCTTGTGCCGCTTTACGCTGCGCACTGTCTCTAAGGATTCCCAGGCAGGAAGGAATCGGCCGGTTTCCAAGGTGTGCACGGCAAAGCAATCAGAAACCGTATTCCGCCTGCAGCTTCAGGCTCGCACCCTCGCGTTTGCCGCAGTAGCCGCGCAACTGCATGTCAAAGAGCCAGGGGGAACCCGCCTTCGCGTGGTGAATCCCCGCTTCGTTGCGGATCGTGTCGGTAAAGTCGTACTCGAAGGCCGCGCCGAGGAAGCCCTGCCAGTCGCCTGCCGGGTGTAGAGTCGGGTGCCCATGTGCACAGCGATCTCAACGCAGGTCGGAATCTGCAGAGTCTGGGTTACCAGCCGGGGACTCAGGCGCCGGCTGTAAACAGGCCTAATGCGACGTGCCTCGGCAATAGTTGCAAAGCCTTCAATTTTAGTCGAGGGTTGTTTGCCAATAGCGAAGAGTGTTGAATAATCGCGATTGTTTAGTATCTTCTTTCTTTGTGAGTTAAGGTTAACCATGGATAAATCAAACATCCGGAATCATACGGCCGACTTTCTCATCTTCACTAAGGAGAATGGCGGCAACGGTATTGAAGTTCGTATCGAGGATGAGACTATCTGGCTTACTCAGAAGTTGATGGCTCAACTGTTTGACTGCACCCCTGAAAATGTCCTTCAGCACTTGAAGAAGATTTTCGATGACGAAGAATTGATGGAAGAGGCAACTACTAAGGATTTCTTAGTTGTTCGCGAAGAAGGCTCCCGTACGGTTACCCGCAAGGTTAAGCACTACAACCTCGACGCCATCATCGCCGTCGGCTACCGCGTCAATAGCAAACGTGCCACGGCTTTCCGTCAGTGGGCGACGAGAGTGCTTCGCGACTTCGTGATCAGGGGCTACTTGTTGGACTCCGAACGTCTAAAGAACGGCAAGCTATTCGATCAGTCGTACTTCGACCAACTTCTTGAAGAAATTCGGGAGATTCGCGCTAGCGAGCGCCAGGCCTACCAAAAGGTGACGGACCTGTTCGCAACGGCTTCCGACTACGACGTTGATTCGGACGTTGCCCGCCGATTCTTCGCAACCATCCAGAACAAGCTTCACTACGCGGTTCATCGTCACACGGCAGCGGAGATCATCAGGGACCGAGCGGATGCGGAAAAGCCGCACATGGGCCTCACCTCCTGGAAGAATGTCAAGACGGGCGGCAAGGTCATCCGCACCGATGTTCTCATCGCGAAAAACTACCTCTCCAAAGAAGAGATCGACACGCTCAACCGCTTGGTTTCCATGTATCTCGACATGGCCGAGCTCCGCGCCCGGAAGCACGTTCCCATGACCATGGAGGACTGGGAGAAGCGACTCGACAGCTTCCTGGTATTTAACGACATGGGCATTCTTCAAGGTCCCGGCAGCGTTTCGGCCCAAGAGGCGAAGGAACATGCCCTGGGGGAATTCGAGAAATTCCGCATCAGGCAGGACCACGAATTCCGAAATGCTTTCGACGTTCGAATCGCTGCGGATCGGCTGCTCGACGATGCCCGCAAGATGGTGAAAGACGAGGACTGACGTAGGATTTCGACAGCGCAAAGGAAAGAATTTCGAGGACGCAATCGGCGAAGGCTTGTCGCCTCCGAGTGGCGTCGGTCCGAAAACGATCTCGGTTACGACCGTGGCCGGCTCTTTATCCGGCCCGACGCCTTCGAATGGATGCAGACGGCGTACCCGAAGGAATTTGGGCTTCTGCAGAAAACGAACAACTGACAGATCGTTCTTCCCGATCGACTGCTGGACTTCGCCCGTCAGCACGGTGCGCTCGTCCTCCTGCACGAGTCAATCGGCATTACCGGCGTCGGCCGCTTCAAGATGAGCGAGAGCGCCCCGGAAGACGGCCGCAATGAGGAGGTTGCCCAACGTTGCCGTAGCAACATCCTTCGCGTCGTTCGGCAGGTTCACCACCACACGACGTCCGAAGAATCGCTTGACCTCGTGTTCTACAGCAACGGCGTCCCGGTGGCGACGGTGGAGGTCAAGACCGACTTCAAACAGGGGCTCACCGGATCAAAAAAGAACCTCTCCGACAATGGAAATCCGCTAAAATTTCTGGATCTTGCAATCAAAAGGGTGCGGGCCTTCGGGCCCGCCCGTCATCCGTCGGGAGGAAAACATAATGGCGCGGCAGACGAAAGAACAGCGCAGAAAGCAGCGAAAGGCCAAGGAACAACGCAAACGCGAGAGCCGCCGGCAGGAAATCATCCGGTCGGCGATCATGTCCGACGGACTTTTTCAGGCGTTTCACGCCTACTGGTTCATTTTCCGGACGATGGAGGAACGGGCTCCCTTGTTGGATGTCGTGTCCCGGAAGACCGGGCTCTCGTACGACCGGGCTCACGGGCTCTTCACCGGTCTTTTCCTCGGTCTTTTGAGCTGTGTGGATCCGGAATTCCTCGACGAAGAACTGTTGGAAACCGTCAGCAAAATGATGTCTTCCAGTGTTCCGTCGACGAACGAACCTTCCGAAGAGGAAACGGTCGATCCCTTCGTTCAGGTCGAACTGGTCGAGCATTTCGCCGACGTTTCCCGAATGATTTCGATCGCGGAACTTCTTTCGTTGGGGATGGACGGTCTCGAAGAGGTCGATTCAGTGGAATACAAGGCTCTGAAGGCGGCGGTTTCCCGTTTTGTCGCCGCGGACTTCTCGGATTGCGAGATCGTGGACCCTGAGGACAGCGCCCGCGTCTTCCAATACGACCCCGAAGAGGTTTTCGAACCCTGGATCGACCAACTTCTGATGCGCGAGACGAGCGAACCCGACGAGGAGGAGTGCGTTCGCCGAACCGACTGCATCACTCAATTTCTGCAGAAGGCGATCGTTCGTCATTTGGAGGCTGAAGACCATCCCGAGGACGAGTGCGACGAATTCCAACGGGCACGTGTCCACGGCGAAATCGTTTCTCAGATCCTGTACTTGACGGCGAGTCGGCACGACACGAGGTCGGAAGAGGAGGACGGTCGGTACGAAGAGTGGATCGAGCAACACGCCGGAACCGCTCCCGACGAAAGCGTACAGGCGGAAATCCGCGCGATGATCGCGCCCGAAGCGAAAGCGTTGGGAGCGCTCCCGCAGACCGATTTCTATCGTTTGATTCTGGTCGCCGCCCGCTTGGCATTCGGGTTCTTCCCTGGGACGGCCCGGTCCGTCGGTGCTGCGGGCGCAAGTTTCGTCCGCTCCGTGATGGACGCGCTGGACCCGACGTTGATGAAGACACTCGAGGACGAGGAAGAGAACTTCTTTCAGCGGATGATCGAAGAGTCGGACAATCTGGACGCCTGAACGATTCGGCCGGACGGTTGCTTCGATTACCAGTGGGATCCCCTGCGAACCTTTGCGGCGCAGGGGATTCGTTTTTTTATTGACCGAGCTGAAAGCGCTTTGCTCAGAAGCCGTATTCCGCCTGCAGCTTCAGGCTAGCACCCTCGCGCTTGCCGCAGTAGCCGCGAAGCCGCACGTCAAAGAGCCAGGGGGAGCCCGCCTTCGCGTGGCGAAGCCCCGCCTCGCCGATCCCCGTGGCGCCCCGGATCGATTCGCCGCCGCGGATCTCGACGCCGTTCGCCTCGTTGCGAAGCGTCTCCGTGAAGTCGTACTCAAAGGCCGCCCCGAGGTAGCCCTGCCAGTCGCCCGCCGGGGCGTAGAGTCGGGCGCCCGTGCGCACGCGGTGGTTGTCGACGCTCTCGAAGCGAAGCGTCGTCGTGCCGTCCGAATCCTTGACGCGCGCGGTGTCGCTCGGCAGATACGTGAAGAAGTACTTCCCGAAGACTTCGAGCTTGAGGTCTGCCGTCACCGGGAAAATCCGGCCGAGCCCCGCATGGGCCGCGGCGTAGAGCGAGCGCGTCTTGTAACCGTGCGAGAGGCCGTCGGCCCCGACGAGCCCGTGATCGACGTCGTTTTCATAGCGCCCGACCCGAAGCGAGCCTTCCGCGTAGAAGCCGTTTTCGAGAAGATGCCGCGCGGACGTTCCGACGCCGTAGTAGGTCATCGTGCCGTCGAGTCGGCGCGTGAGACCCGAAAGCCGCATCGAGTCGTCAAACTCCCCGCGCCCGGTTTCCGCAAAGAAGTTGACGCGGGCGATGCCCGAGTCGGTCTCGACGCTCGTTCCCGCGCCCGCGAGGAAGTTCATGCCGCGCACGGTGAGTTTGCCGGAGGACTCGTACTTGACGTCCGCGCCGTTCATCACCGCGAAGGTCTTGGGACCGAGGCGGTAGTCCTTCGGGGGTTCCGTGAGGGTGTCGCCCACGATTTCCGCGGCCTGGCCGAGGAAGGTCACCGCCATGTTGCGGTGGTTCGTGACGAGCGCGAGCTGCCGGTTCGCCACGGGGGCGTCTTCGAGTTCGAGAACGATCGACTTCCCGTCTTCGGCGTTCACGATCCGGCCCTCGACCTCGGTCGTGATGCCGGTTGTGAGCGCGATCGCCTGGCCTTCTCCGTCGTAGAGGGGATTGAGCGTGAGGTCGGTATGGTTGCCCGCCTCGATGAGCGTCATCGATTCGCCGAGGTGCGCGTCGGCGCCCCTTTCAAAGACAAAGCCTCCGTCGACGAAGGTGAAGGTGGTGCCGCTCAGGTCCAGGGTTTCGTCCGTGACGGTCCCGTCCCAGGTTTCGTAGGGCGTCATGTCGACCCTGAGCACGGTGCCGTTCGCCTCCCAGGGGACGGCGTTGAGTTCGATTCGATCGAATCCCTTGATCGAGGAGACCTCGCCGCGCCAACCATAGAGGCGCAACGCGTTGTCGTGAATGTCGTTTTGCTCTGTTCCGCCGAAGCGTTGAGCGCCCACGAACCGGGCTTTCGAGAGGCGTTTGTCCCAGTTGCCGTCGCCTACGATTTCGACGGCGTTGTCCGTGAGCTCGCAGCCTTCGGAAGCGGAAAGCTGGCTCGCGATGAAGAAGACGGTCTGGTTGTCCTCAAGATCGAGCGTCACGTCTTTGAGACGAATGACGTTGCCCGTGATCCTTCCGTCGAGACCGCCTTGCCCTTGGTGGAGGCCGCCGTAGACAAATACGTTGCCGTCCGAGGACTTTGTGAGAGTCGTGTTCGTGATTTCCACGCGATTTTCCACGACGTCCCCGCTCGCATTCATGGCGGCCCCGAACGACGGTGAGTCGATCGTGGAATTCGTGATGGTGAGAAGGTTTTTGGCGAGCGTAGATGGTGCGGGCGAACCGGCCGTTGCGGTGAAGAAGTCCGATTGCACATAAAGATTTTCGGCGTCTTCAATGACGATCTCGTTGTCCAAAGCGTCTCCGCGCATCGTGTACGCTGCGTAGGCCATGTTGATGCGCCCGTTCTGAAGTCTCTTGATCTCGAGACGGTTGCGGGAGAGCGTGCCGACCTCCGCGGAGGCAACTTCGACATCCGCATCCGCTTCGAAGTTCCCGCCCGTGATTTCGATCGTGTTGTCGGTAAGCGTGGGGCCCGTATCCGTGACGTCCCCTTCCCCGACCTCGTTCTTCGCAGCAAAGAGCATGACCTGCACGCTGAAGTCGCCGCCCGTAACGCGGACCCGGTTGCCGCTCATGTTGCCCGTCCCTTCGGCGGCGATAAAGACGAACTTTTCGCTCGGCGTCGTATCGAAGGGTTCGAGCGCAAAGTTTCCGCCCTCGATGACGATGGCGTTGCCGTTGGCTTCCTCTGCGGCTTTGTGCGCGGCATGGAAGAAAGTTTCGGATTTTGAGGCTAGGTAGCGACCCTGCGAGAAGATCAGGCTGTTGCCGTTTTCGACGGCGGCATCCGAAGCACCGTAGAAGTCCAGAGCGGCGAGTTCGTTCCCTTTCGAGAGAGAAAAGGTGAAGGAGTTGCCGCTGTGGGAGCCTTCGGCGCTGCCGCTGTAGACGCTCTTGGATCCGGCGACAAACCATCGTTCGAGGTCGGCGACCGTGGCAAAGCGGTCCTCCGAGGCGGAAAGGGTGCCGGCGGCGAAGAGCGCGCCCGCGAGAAGGCTGAGCTTCCCGAGGGACGTAAGGGAGAGGCGAAGCGGGTTCGGGGAGGACGGACGGGAAGAGAAAAAGTTCATGCAGGTTCCGGAGTACGGGGAAAGAAAAATATCTTTCGGTGAAGAGAATCATCCATCCTAGAGCTTTTTCTTGCCGAAGGTTCCCGAAACGGCACTTTATTTTTCTATTGATGCGATAGTGTGTAAGTTTTAGTTTCCGCTTCTCCGTAGGGAGGGAGTGGTGAATAAGTGAATGCAATGTGTTTTTCCGAGATGAAATGTACGCTTTTTCGTTGTAGGGTAGCGGGTATGGGGATAACCCTAAATTTTCTTGCTGAGTCTCTCGTCGGGGTCGGGTGCCGAGGGCGTGGGGAAGGGCGTCGCCGGACTCGAAGGATGAGGCAAAAGGAGGGCATTAACTTGGATTTCGTACTGAAAACGCCACTTCCATACCCGGATATCGTGCTGATCGGAGGACATTTTTACCGGGATTTCGTGTTCGGATCACGATTGTTTTTGAGGAAATCTGCTCTACGGCACAGCAATGCGGAACTTCGACAAACGACTGTGCGGCGTGTTCGGATCGCGCCCCGTCAGTGTGCGGCTTCTCTTGAACGTGGCAGGCCCGGCTCTTCGATCTCGGAACTCTTCTAGAGGAACTCGTACTTACCCGCATGAATGCCCGTCGGTCGACCTTTATCCTTTATCCTTTGTCTCAAGACTTGGGGCGAGGCGGCAGAGACCGCCCGCGCAGGTCCCTCTCAACCATCGATTGGAGAACTTCTATGTTCGGAGTCATTTGTACGCTTTTGGCCGTCGTGCTCTTGGCGTACTTCGTCATCAAAAACTACTACCCGCCCGTCATCCTGTTGGTGCTCGGCCTCGTGCTCCTTCTCATCGGCGCCTTCATGGGCAACGACCCGGTGTCGGCGAAGACCGCCACGAACTTCCTCGGCTTCGACCTCGCGCAGGCCGTGACCGACCTCACGAAGAGCCGCATCGGGGGCTTGGGCCTCAACATCATGGCGATCGGGGGCTTTTCGGTCTACATGAACAAGATCGGCGCCTCGAAGGCCCTCGTGAAGCTCTGCGTGCGTCCGCTCTCGGCGATTCACTCGCCTTACGTGCTCTTGGGCCTCACCTACGTCGTGGGCCAGTGCATGGCGCTCTTCATCAATTCCGCCGTGGGCCTGGGGCTCCTTCTCATGGCTTCGGTCTATCCGCTTCTCGTGCAGCTCGGCGTTCGCCGCGCCGCCGCGGCCGCGGTGATCGGCTCGACCTGCTGTCTTGACCTCGGCCCGAGCTCTTCGAACGCCATGCGCGCCGCCGACCTCGTCGGCACCGACGTCGTCACCTACTTCGTGACGGGCCAGATTCCGGTTGCGATCTGCATCATCATCGCGGTCGCCGTCGGTCACGCCCTCGTGCAGCGTTGGTTCGACCGCCGCGAAGCCGCCAAGGGCATTTCGGACGACTCGGGCGCCGTTTCGGGCAAGACCGAAGACGCCTTCGCCGGTGCGGGTCCCGCCTTCTACGCGATCCTTCCGATCCTGCCGCTCTTCCTTCTCATCATCTTCTCGCCGATGGTCTACGACGGCATCAAGTTGAGCCTCGTCACCGCCATCATCGTGTCGATTCTGGTCGCCTTCGTGGTGGATCTGCTCGCCCGCCGTACGCTCAAGGATGTCTGCAAGGACTTCGGGGCCTTCTTCGAAGGGATGGGGAAGGTGTTCACCTCGACCGTTTCGCTCATCATCTGCGCCGAACTCTTCGCTCTCGGTCTCACGAAGATCGGCGGCATCTCGACCATGATCCAGATGGCGGCCGCGCAGCAGGACGTGGGTCTCTACCTCATGCTCTTCGTCATGATGGCCATCATGACGATCGCGACGATCGTGACGGGGTCGGGCAACTCCGCCTTCTTCGCCTTCTCGCCCCTTCTTCCGGAAGCGGCCGCGAGCGTGGGCTACAACACGATGGCGCTCGTCATCCCCGTGCAGTTGGCGGCGAGTCTCGCCCGTCCGATGAGCCCGATCTCGGGCGTCATCATCGCCGTCTCGGGCATCGCGGGGCTGACCCCCATCGAACTCATCCGCCGTACGATTCCGGTCATGATTTTCGGCATGATCGTGAACGTCGTCGCGGCGCAGATTTTCCTGTGATTCTCACGTAAGGAGATTCAAAAATGGCATATCTCATCAAGGGTGCGCACGTCTTTGCGCCGGAAGACCTCGGCGTCGTCGACGTCCTCACCGTGAACGACAAGGTCGTGGCGGTCGGCAAGGACCTCTCCGCCCAGCTCCCCGACCTCGAAACGATCGACGCCAAGGGCCTCGTCATGACGCCGGGCTTCATCGATCAGCACATCCACGTGACCGGTGGCGGCGGTGAAGGCGGCCCCAAGACCCGCACGCCCGAACTCGTTCTCTCCGAACTCGTCGCCTGCGGCACCACGAGCGTCGTAGGCGTCTCGGGCACCGACGGCACGAGCCGCTCGATCCCGAATCTTCTCGGCAAGGTCCGCGCTCTGCAGGCCGAAGGCGTGTCCGCCTGGATGTACACGAGCAACTACGCCTATCCCCCGACCACGCTCACGAGCTGCGTGCGCGACGACCTCTACTTCGTCCCCGAAGTCCTGGGCGTGAAGATCGCCATGGGCGACCACCGCTCGAGCTTCCCGACCGAAGACGAAGTCATGCGCCTTCTCACGCAAATTCGAGTGGGCGCGATGGTCGCGGGCAAACTCGGCGTGCTCCACATCCACCTCGGCAACATCGTCGGGCCCTTCGACATGTTCCTTGACTGCGTGAAGCGCGGCATGCCCATTCAGCACATCCGTCCGACGCACTGTGCGCGTCACCCCGATGTCTTTAAGGGCGCGATCGAATTCGGTCTCGCGGGCGGCTACGTCGACATCACGACGGGCGGCTCCTGCGCCGTCGGCACCCCGGCCGCGGGCGTCAAGGCCGTGCTCGACGCGGGCGTTCCGCTCGATCATGTCACGATGAGCTCCGACGGCCACGGCTCCGTTCCTCGCTTCAACGAAAAGGGCGAAATGGTGGGCCTCGGCGTGGGCGGCGTCGCCTGCAACCTGAAGGAGGTGAAGCGTCTCGTCCAGGAAATGAACGTTCCGATGACGACGGCTCTTTCGGTCGTCACGGCGAACGTCGCGAAGGCTCTGCAGCTCCCGGGCAAGGGCTTCGTCAAGGCGGGCGGCTCGGCCGACCTCAACCTCTTCGACGAAGATCTCAACCTCGTGCACGTCTTCGCCAAGGGCCGTCAGATGATGCGCGAAGGCGAAATCATCGTGAAGGGAACGTTCGAGGAATAATCCCGATCGGGCTCTTTATTTGAGAGAAATCCGCGTTGTCCTTCTTTGGGGCGGCGCGGATTTTTTGTGCCCGGAGAAAAGGAAGCGGGCTTCCGAAGCTGAAGAAAGGCGCGGACGCAAGGACGGGCGGGACCGGGGAATCCCTTCAAGAGTGAAAGGAAAGGGGAGGCGACGAAAGAGTCCGGTCGTTTGAGCGGCGCCGCCGTCGATCCAGAACGGACGACGACGGTCGTCACGTCGATGGGCAATGACGTCTCCGCCGACAAGCAAAAAGCCCGAGTCGCGCCAACGACAAGGGCTTTAAGCTTTTTTCGGAGGAGGACGGCGATGAGAAATCGAAACAACTCGCCAATCTCCGTAGAGATCATAGCACGCCTCGTAGAAAATTGTGTTTCCGTATTCCGGTGATTTGTGTGACGGGGATGACCGTAATGATTTGAGTGATTAAGGGCATGAAAGGAGAAAAGGAAGGATGAAAGAAGAAAATGTGAAACGTGGTTTGGAGCGATAAGGTTTTATCCGTCGGAATATAAAGGCACTTTGATCGAAGCTGCAAACCAGTCGGAAAGAGGCATCTGAAGCGGGCGATTTGGTGCTTGTTTTCTGTTCTGCGACATGTGGTGTCGTTAGGGGTTGGAGTGGGTGCGAGAGGGGGAAAATGATGCCGGAAAGTCCCGATCTTTTCGAAGTATTGTGGGAACTGGTGTTGAGAACTTTCTATGACGCGTTTTGTAAATATTTTCGGTGTAAGGGTAATAGATTTTTTTGCTGATCTTTATTCGGAGAACGCATGTTTCGCGGGTGATTCGCTAAAATCATCGAATCGGAACGGCAGTCCGAAAGGAAACACGCCTCCTCCTTGTCGTTTTTTGTGTTGCGGACCGTACGGAATTGGCGGTGATTGTCGCCATGGCAGTGTGCAATGGTGCCTCTGCCAACATGCAAAAGGCCCCAACCGCGGCTACGGTAAGGGCCTTTGCTTATTACTAAGGAGGATGGCGATGCACATACGTAAAGTCTCGCCGATCTCCGTAGAAATCATAGCACGCTTCGGGCGCAAAATTTGTGTCCGCGTTCGGGTGATAGTGCCGATCGCTGCGCTCGTCGTGCTGATTTCGACGGCCATTAAGCTCGGCGGCTAGACATAGTCGATTCGAGCCCAAGAGGGGCGTCTCCTTCGGGGGCGCCCCTCGCCGCTTTTTGGGGGCGGACTCGAAGCGGAGGAATCGAATCTATTCTCAGGGAAAACCCTTTGCACCGTTTTCCCGAAACTTCAGGCAGAATGGATTTCGCTTTTACGGCGAACGGACGCAATGGAAATCGGCGCACGTTCTAAAAATCCCGGGCTCTGCGCCCGCAACGGATTTCCACCTTCCACAACGGCTTCTTTCTTCTTGAGACTCGTCCCTGCGATGTGTTGAAAGGTGGAAGAAGTTCTTTTCTTAGCTGCCTCGTGGGCGCTGTCCCACAGGCCTGAGCGGCTCAAGCGGGGACGTGCGTCCCCGAGGTTTTCTTTTTTCTTTTTCCGAAAGGAGAAAACCCATGATAAACAGTCGCTTGGTGCCGGCGAGTGAATTCGGCGCTCATCTGACCCCGTATCCTCCTTGCCGAGGCTATTCATTCGACGAACGAAGCGATGTCGAAAGACACCGCATTCCCTCCGTCAATCCTTCACACTTTTTCTCCCACAACGTCTTCGCGCAACTCTCCCTTTGGTGGCGTTTTGCCGAAGCCGAACCCCTCTACATCTCGGGCCCGACGGGCGCGGGCAAATCGAGCACGGCGTGTCAATTCTGCGCGCGTCTCGGCATGCCCGTCGTTTCCGTCATGGCACGACCCCGCATGGATCGGCGCGAGCTGATCGGCCGCTGGGTTATGGATGAAAAGGGGATGCGCTGGGTCGACGGTCCCGCTGCGCTCTGTTGGCGTTACGGCTGGATTTTGCTCATCAACGAGTTCTCCTGCGCCGGTCCCGAACTCTGGGTGTCGTGCAACGACATCCTCGAGGGACTGCCGCTCGAACTTGATCAGGTGGGCCGGGTCCTGCCGCGCCATCCGGAAGCGCGCGTGATTATCACCGACAACACGCGCGGCGCTTCGGGCGAAGCCGCCGACGAGGGGTTTCTCGGCCGAAGGCTGCAGGACCGCTCGACGGTGGACCGTTTCTGGCACCTCCGCATGGAGGGCCTGAACGAGTACGAGGAGACCGCGCTTCTCGTCGCGACGCTTCGCCGCGACTGGAAGGAGGCGCTTCCCCCCGAAGTGCTCTCGGACCTCTGCGTGCGGCTCGCACGCGTCGGTGCGGACAGCCGCGCCGCCGCGAAGAAGAGCAGCATGGCCTTCGAGAACGCGTCCGTGGCGGTGAGTCACCGCGTGCTCCGACGGGTTCGGGACATTCTCTGTTCCTTCCTGCTCGGCGAAGCCGTGAAGATGAACGATCCGATCCGGAGCGCCGTGCGCCTGGCTTTTTCGGAAGCTCTGGGCGCCGTGGAACGCGAGGCCGTGGAGACGCTTTTCGTCACCACGCTCGGAAACTTCATCGACGAGGCGCGCAAACGCGTGAACCGTCGCGACGTCGAACCGCCGGCCTTCGCCTGAAAAGCGAAGGCAAAGGAGAAACGTCATGAAGCCTCCATAAGCGCCGCGCGGGTCCGTTTTCATGCGGCCCGCGCGCTTCCGGACCGGACCCACGGGTCCGAAAAAGCCAAGTGTGAAACCCCAAGGGACTTTGCGGAGATCCCCCGCGCCGAACCTTCGGCGCGGTCCTCCGCTGGGTCCCTTTCTTTTTTTTTGACGGAGAGACAAAATGAGTCGATTCCACGCCCTCACGGGCACCAAACGAGCCGGCGCAGCCCGGCGCAACAACGCGGTCGACGTGACCGTTCTCAACCGCATCGGGAAAAACGACTGCGCCGCGGGCGCCGAGGCCGCCGGGCGGGTCTTCCGGACGGAAGCCTCCAAAGGCCGGGTTCTTCGGCAGGCCGCGCCCCTCGTCCTTTCGGCCGCGTGCCGAAAGGAGGGGCTCTCGGTGAAGTTCACGGCCCGTCCCTCCACCGACGGGAAGACCGTCTGGCTGGGACCGATCGACTTCGGAAATCCGCTCGCCCCCGTGTTCGTATACGGACACGGCCTTCACGAGCGCGGGCACGTCGTGCATTCGGACTTCTCGCTCCTTCGCGGAGCGGCGGTGAAGAATGCCCCCGCCTGCGTTTTCGAGTGGGCGAACCTTTTCGAGGACGTTCGAGTGGACGCGTTGACGAGCGCCGCGTACGCGGGCTACGGGATTCTTCGCGAAGCCCTCTACCTGGCGCTCCAGAGCGCGGGGATGAGCCGCTTCGTCGAAGACGTGCCGGGAAGACCCGCGTACGACGTCGTGAAGCTCTACTACCTCGCGCGCCTTTGGGAGCGCGAGCTGGGCTTGACCGTCGTCTCGCGGGACCTTCAATGGCTCGAGCGCGAGATGGGGCGAATCTTCACCGAAGACGAAAAGCTTCGGCTCGATCGTCTCGTCTTCTCGGCCTGGCCCTTGCGCTCGACCGAGGACGCCGTGTCGCTCGCCCTTCGTCTCGCGGAGCTTCTCGCAAACTTTGCCGAAACGCTCGCGCCCCCGCAAAAGGGCGCGGACGAGGGCAAGGCCGCTTCCGACGGAAAGGGAGATTCCCTTTCACCTGAACCCTTTCAGCCCTCTCTCTTCGGAGAGGCCTGGGGGTACGAGGAGAAGCGCGATGAATCCGACGCCGTGCGGCGCGACCGCATCCTCTCGATTCTCGAGGGATCGGGTCGTCCCGCCTTCGCGGGGTCGGGGCACGCCAAGGCGGACGCCTCGACGGGGCTTGCCCGAAAGGGTGAAAACCGCGTGACCTACGAAGACGGTCCTGCCTTCCGGGCGGAATCGTGGATGCGGATGGACCGGCTCGAGCGTGCGCTCTGGCCCGCCGACACGCGGATCGTTCCCGCCGGGGGCGAGACCGCGCCCGCGCGCCGCCGTCCCGACGTCGAGATGCTCTTCAAAAAGACGCTCTCGCGTCTCACGCGGCTGAACGGCGCGCTCGAGGACCTGCTTCTTCGGCGCGTTCCTTTGCCCGTCGGTTTGACTGAGACGGGCTGGGACGTCGACGACATGGAGCTCGACCGTCTCGCCGTGGGCGACGCCCGGGTCTTTTCGGTCTGGGAGGACGCGCAGGGCGTGGAGGCGGCGGTCTCGATTCTGCTCGACAGTTCGGGATCGCTCTCGGAAGAGGACTTCGCACTCGTGAAGGCCTCGGGCTACCGTCTCGTGTCGGTTTTGGAGAAGGTCCCGAACGTCGCGCTCGAGACGGCGCTCTTTCCGGGAGACGCCGGCTACACCGCCGAGGTCATCACGACCTTCGGCGAATCGGTCGAAGCGTTTGCGAAGCGAACCGGCGCGCGCGAGAGTTGCGGCGGCACGCCCGTCGTGGCGGCGCTTCTCTCAACCGCGCAGAGGCTCCTCGAACGGCCCGAGGCGCGCAAAATCCTGATCCTTTTGACGGACGGGCATTTTGAGCGCGAGAACCTACGGAGCGTTCCCGAAGACGTCGAGGCGGCCGGGATCGAACTCGGCGTCCTCCTCGTCGGGAGCAACGCCGCGAACCTCTGGGGGCGCCACTGCGAGCGCATTCGAGACATCCGGGGCGTTCCCGCGGGGATCGTCAAGTTGATGAAGCGCCTCCTGCAGGCGGCGCGCAACTGACGATCCTTCCCGCGAACCGTTGCGGTTCCGTGAGAAGCGTGTACTTCGTTCGTCGGTCCGCAGGGCTCTCCTTCTTCTCTCCTTCGGGAGAGAAGGGGAGGCCCGCGGTCCTCTTTCTTTTTCCTCTCTTCTTCCTTTTCTTCCCGAGGGGGAACTTTTCTCGTTGGGGAGGCGTCGGTCGGACGGGCCGGTTTTCGAAAGCTTCGGGTTTGAGGGTGTAAGCCCGCTTTCGAAAGTCTTCCGGTTTCGCGTCCCGCACGCCGAGCCGCCTTGTCTCTCTATGGGGTCCCGACGGGCTCCGAAACCTTCCTTCGCTCATGACAGTACCCGAACTCTACGCCGCAAGAAAATCGGCCGTGCGCCAGGCGCTCGGCACGGACCTCGTCGCCCGTTGGCGCACGCCCGGGCGTCTTGCGTTCGGGCTCTCGGAACCCGTCGGCGGGGCGGCAAGAACGGCAGTCGACGGCGTCCCGGAGACTTCGGATCTGCTCGACGACGAAGGCCGCCCCGTCTGGGCGCCCGTCGATCCGGTGGCGATCCTGGCGAGGCGCCGGGAGACGTTGCAGCGCATCCTTCTCGCTTCGGCCGATCGGGCGCTCTTTGAAGCGCATTTTCTTCCCGCGCTTCTCGCCTGGGCCGCCTTCGTCGAGGACCTCCCCGACCTTCGGGACGAGGCGTTTGGCAAGCAGGGCGGGCTTTTTCTCTTCGGACTCGAGTCGGCACTTGCGGCCCTCAGGCGGCTGGACGCTCGGGTCTTCGGGTTGACGTTGGATCCCGTCGCGAGAAGACGGCATCGGGAGCGCTGGAAGACGATCGTCTTTCTCTCGGCGCTCGCCTACGGCGAAAACCGTCTCGCGGACCTCACGGTCGAGGCGGACGGTAGGCGTTGGCGTCGGGACGAGGCGCTTCTCAGCTTTGCGCTCGCCGCCTGCGGAGGCTCGGAAGCCGCTTCCTCGGACGGAGCGGGGAAGGCGAAGGACGTACTCTTTACCGTGCGCAGATGCCGCACGGCGACGACGGGGCTTGACGCGGGTTTTCTTCGCTGGGTTCCCGATCGAACGAGAAGGTGGCTCACGGAAGATCCCTTCTTTGCGGAACTCTTCGAGGGGCGATGTCGGGGAAAGGTCCGGCGCTCCGACGAAGCGAAGTTTCTCGAACGGCTCGTACGCGACGCCGTCTTCGAAGTCCTCTGGAAGCGGCGGGGCGAAATGTCGGAGGGGCTCGCGGACGATCCCTTCGCGGGCGTTCGGGCGGCGCTTTCGCACTGGGTGGCGGAGACGTGGCTTGAGGCCGTGCGCGAAGGGGCGTGGCTCTTTTGCGGGCCGCACTCGGACGGGGTTCTCCTTCACGGGGTCGAAGGCGTCTTTTTGCTCTGGCCCGACGCCCCCTCGAAGATTCTCACCGAAGGGATCGCCCGCGTGCCGGGTGCACCGGCCGCGCGTGAGGGCATGCCGCAGGATCTGAACGACTGGCTGCGCGTCCTCGCGATGAGCGGCGTGATCGAAACCCGCGGGGACGCGGGGGCGTTGTTTCTCATCCGCGTACCGGCGCTTCCCGACCGAAAGAAAGGAGGCCCCACCGACAAGGTGTCGGGGCGGCTCGCCGAGGCCGTGCTCCTTCGCGACGGGGAGCGTTACTTGGAAGCCGCCCGCATGCGGGCGGCGGAAGCGTCCGAAATCTTCTTCGAGGAGCCGCTCGGACGGCTTCTTGCGGAAGACCGCCACAAGGAGGAAATCGAAGAGCTCGAGGACGAAGTTCGAAGCGTGCTCCCCGGGCGATTCGCCTGGGCGGTCAACGTTGGGCTTCAGGAACCCCCGATGCTCTCCGAGGCGCTTGAAGCGGCCTTTGCGGAAATCAATCGGGGCGATCCCGCGCAAAACGCCGCGGCCTTCGGGGTGTTCGTGCCGCTGCGGCTCTTGAGGCGCCCGTCGACCTCGGTGCTTCTTCGCTGGCTTATTGACAAGGGAGCGCTCCTTCAAAACCGTCCGGGACAACTCTTCTGGCGCCGCGACGCGATCGCCGCAAGGGAGATCGACAGCCTCGAAGAGGGGCGCTCGGGCGCTTTCCCCTTGGGGGTCGTGCCTAGAGGCGGAGAGATCGAAGAGGAAAAGAGAGATTCGACGGGAGCGCTGTACGGCGCTTCGGGCGCCGTGGATCCCGAAACAAACGAAGCCGAGGAACCCGAAGACCGCATGGCTCGGGCGCTTCGCGACCGGGGCGTGCGGAACTTCTGGACCGAGCGTCTCGAGCGTGAGGCGGCCGCCCCGTATGCGGAGGAAGGCGTTCTGATCGCCGCGCGGTTCGTTCGGTCGGTTTTTCGCTACGCCGACGGACGGGAAGAGGACGCGCCCTGGCCGCCTGCGGCGCCGGGCTTTGCCGGACGCGGACGGTTTCTGCCCGTTCGGGGCGAATTCGTTCGGCGTGAGGAATGGGACTGAAAAGCTTCGGCGCTTCGAAAGAATCGTTCCCGATCGGGAGCTAAAGGGCTCGAGGCGTTTGGGGACGCAGGCGTCGCCGGGCGCAGAAGACGGAAACGAAACGGCGCCCACTTGCGAGGGTCGAGGACAAGACAAAAGGAGGAAACAAGCGTGAGCGAGGAAAAAGCGGGATTGCCGGCGGACAGCGGGGCGCCCGGAGTTTTGGAAGAACGGGAATCGGGTCCGTCCGTCGTGGAGACGCGTCCCCGCGCGGCCTTCACGGAAGAGAAAAAACGAAGTTTCCGGGCCTGGGGACGGGATCTTTTTCGTCCCCGGGCGAATCCCTTCGGGCGTTCCGACGCCACGAACGACCCCGACGGGCGGGCCTTGGCGCTCTGGCGTCCCGCCTGGGAGGGAAGCGTCGTCGCGGCCGCTTTTCCGCTGGCGGCCTTTTACGCCTGGGGCGCCGAAGGGGCCTGGGCCGCGCCCCTGGGGTTCTGCATCGGGGCCTTCGGGTGCGTGCGGTTGTTCGACGTCGTGCTGTTGTTGCGCCGCCGCGCGAAGCTCTCGGGCAAGGCCCCCGCCTTCATGGGCTGGGGCGACCTGGTGATTCGGATGCGGCATATGCAGAGGCGCGCGGGAGGCGTTGGAAAGCAAAGGGAAGAGAAGGGCTCGGCGGGCGTTTCGCGCGAAGACGCGGCGCTCTCGCGGTTGCGCGGCGTTCTCTCGGGCGAGGACGCGCTTTTTGCCGCGGGAGCGGGCGCGCCCGTGAAGGAGTTGTGGCTCGGGCTCGGTTTCTTGTGGACGCCCGTCCATGCGCAGCGCCTCTTTGAACTCTCGACGGTCGCACCCGAGACGCTCTTTGTTTCTCCATTCGTGAAGAAACTCGTGGGCGTGCGCGAAAAGGGGCTCGGTCCCGGGGACACGGGCTCGCCCGTCCTCCACGGCGTGGGGGACGACGAAGGGGATCTCTTTCGGCCCTTGTCGTCGCTCGGCGGCGGAACCGCGATCGTGGGAACGACGCAGGCGGGGAAAGGCGTGATGTTGACGAATCTCGTTCGTCAGGCGATTCTTCGCGGGGATCCGGTCGTCGTGATCGATCCGAAATCCTCCAAACGTCTTAGGAACGCCGTTTTCGCCGCCTGCCGCGCGGCGGGCCGCGCCAAGCCCCGCGAATTTCATCCAGCCTTTCCCGACCGCGGGATTCGGTTCGACCCTTTCGGCAGTTTCGCCCGAGCCACGGAATTGGCAACCCGCGTCAAGGCCGTCATGCCCGCCGACACCTCGGGGGCCTTCTCGTCCTTTGCCTGGCAGGCCGTGCTCGTGGTGGTGGAGGGACTGCTCTTTGTCGACCGTCGTCCTTCTCTTCGGCGACTCGCCGACACGATCGAATCGGGGATCGACGCGCTCTTGGACGAGTGTCTCACGAAGCATTTGACGGACTTCGGGCCCGAAGACTGGCCCGCGCGCGTTCGGGCGAAATTGGATGAAGTCGAGGAACAGGGCTTTCGGCGGGGCGAGCGCAATCTCGAGCTCTCCGTCAAGGCCCTTTTCTGGGAGGAGACGGTAAAGCCCAAACACCCCGAACCCGTTTTGAACCGTCTCATCGACACCTACCGCCACGACCGCGAGCACTACGCGAAGATCACGGCGTCGCTGATGCCGGTCCTGGCGATGCTGACCGCGGGAAGTCTTGCGAAGAGTCTCTCCCCCGACCGCGAGGATCCGGACGATCCCAGAGACGTGGAGACGCTCGAAGGAATCATCGGGGCGGGTGGGGTCTTCTACGTGGGCTTGGACGCTTTGCCTGACTCGACGGTGGCGTCCGCCTTGGGGAGCATTCTCTTGGCCGACCTCACGGCCCTGGCGGGCGCACGCTACAACGAAGAACGTTCGGGGGCGTCGGTGGGGCGGATTTCGCTCTTTGTGGACGAGGTCTTCAACGTGATCAACGAGCCCTTGATCGAACTCTTGAACAAGGGGATGGAGGCGGGCGTGCACGTGACGGTCGCGATGCAGACGATTCCCGACCTCACCGATCGTCTCGGGTCCGAAGCGAAGGCGCGCATGGCCTTGGGAAACCTCAACAATCTGATCGCCTTGAGAACGAAGGACCGCGCGACGCAGGACTTCGTGGCGGAGACCTTCGGGAAGACGACCCTCTGGCAAACGGAAGTAGGGGTGACCACGGGCGCGGCCGCGCACGTGAAGCCCAACTTCTCGGCGTCCGTCACAAAGCGCATGTCGGGGATGCGGGACGACATCGTGCCGCGGGACTGGTTGGGGCGCCTCCCAAACCTCGAATTCTTCGCGTCGCTTTCGGGCGGAAAGCTCTACAAGGGACGCATTCCCATTTTGATCGACACGGACGAGGGCGTGAAGCTCGGGCCCGTAAAGGAGCTCTCATGACGGGCGTGCAGCGGTTCTTTTTGCTTTTGACCTTGTGGTTGGTGACGCTGTCGCTTCTGCCGTTCTTTACCGATCCGGGGCGTTGGATGCAGATCGCGGTCCTTGAAGGGGCGGCGCTGCAGCACGCCTTCGGGGGTTGGGAGGGAGAAGTGGCTCGAGCGGTGACGGAGGGGCTCGGCGACTTCTTCTCCTGGTTTCTCTTTCCCTTTCGGCTTCTCTACGGATGGAACGAGCAAACCTATTGGTACGGTCTCAACGACGCCTGGCAGGTGGGAAAGACGACGCCCTTTTACGCGGCGCTCGAGGCGATCCTTCGGGTCTTTGCGTTTCGGTGGGGGCACCTGGCGGCGACGTCGCTGTGGTTTCTGCCCGGGGGGCTTTTTCTTCTCTGGGACGCCCGAAGCGAGCGGCGGATCCGCAGCGCCCGCATGAAGGCGCCGAGTCCCGTGCTCTTTGCCTGGGGGCTCGCGGCGGGGCCGGTTCTCTTCTTTCTGCCCGTCTTCGGGTTTCTCGTTCCGTGCGTGTATCCCGCGTGGGCGTATGCGTTGCTCCCTGCGGCGACGTACTGGGGATGGAGGACGGCGGGGGTGAATTTTCACCGATTTTTGTAAGTTGAAAAGCTTCGCTCGAAGAAAGCTTGCGTCACAAGGTTTATGACGTTTTTGTTAAGTGTGCCCTTTTGGCAACAAAAAGCAGACGGCAGGGTAATTTCTGAAACGGTGCGGGCAATGTCTTGATGGAGTGGGGATAGAACAGATAAGTTGCATCGAATGTGTATCAATATTAGGGTTACCCCCCCCCCAAATGACTTCTTTTATATGGTTGCGGTCATTGTTAGGATGGCGTTGATTCCGTTCTCAAGGACGGGATTATGGAGTTTTACACTCTTACAAGAAAAAGCAACGTTGTCTTTTTTTGGAGAAAATTCGATGAACAAGAGTTTCAAGGTTGTCTTCAACAAGGCCCGCGGTGCGCTCATGGTCGTGAATGAAGTCACGTCCTGCGTGCAGGCTAAGGGCACGAAGACGGTGATCGCGACCGCCGTGGCGCTTGTGGCCGGTGCCGCCGTGGCCGCTCCGGAAATCTCCACGACGCCTGACGTTGACACGACCGTCTCCGAATGGGTCGAAGTGCCGGCAGAAGGCGTCATCACGACCGACAAGAAGATCGACTGGGCCGACGTCAAGGCTGATGGTCAGTACCACTACAAGAATAACGCCGGCCAGAGCGCCTTCACGACCCTCACCAAGGAAAAGGGCGAATTCGTTGGCAAGCTTTGGGTATCCGCCTCTGGTAAGAGTGCCGATGCTACGGGTCTCGAAGTCACCGGCGAAGGCGTTGAACTCACCAACAATGGCGAGATCTACGTCACGACCGACAAGGAAGGCGTCGAGTGGAAAAACGAAGCCATGCTCGCCGAGGACAATGCCAAGGCCGTGAATGCAAACAAGATCGTCGTCAAGAACGCCTACGGCATGCGGGTCGGTCGCAGCGCTCCGGCTGAGATTGAAAACGCCGGCACCATCATTGTGGAAGAGCAGGGTGTCGGTATGGAACTTGGCGGCGGTGCCGCTTCTGTGGGTTCTGTTGCAACCAACAACGGCTCCATCATCGTGGGCGACATTGCCGACGGCAAGTACGGTCACGGCGTTCTCATCAAGGATGCGAAGGACGTCGTCCTCAACAACAACGGTCTGATCCAGGCGGGCGAAGGCGCTACGGCCATTGACGTCCAGCTCGAAGGCGAAACTTCCGCCACGATCAACCTTGGTGAGACGTCCCAGATCGACGGTCTGATCAAGATCGGCGAGGGCACGAAGGTTGCTCTCAACGCCAAGGGCATGACCGGCAAGCTCAAGGTTCAGGCCGCTGACGGCACGACGACCTTCAACGTTGCCGATGGCTCGACCGTTGAACTTGTGGACGGCCAGAAGAGCGTTTTCGAAACGGTAAATGTTGAGAAGGGCACGCTCACCGCTTCCATCTGGAAGGACGACAATCACATGAAGGACGTGGTGGTCGGTGAAGAGGGCGTCTTCAACATCACGAAGCTCAATTCCGGCGGTGACAAGGATCACCTTGACACTAAACCGCATGACACGCTTCTTGTTCACGGTAGCACCTGGAACCTCAACGGCGGTGAATTGCTTGTTGCTAATGGCAGCTTCGCCGAAGGTAAGATGAAGGTCGGTACGGAAACGGCTACCGGGAAGGTCAACTTCAACGGTGACTACACGCTGTCGCGACTTGAAATCGGTTTGAATGGTACGGTCAAGGTTGGCGAAGGTGAAGCGGCCGGTCTTCCTGGAACGCTCACGGTCAAGGATCTGTCTTTCCACTATCGCGGTGACAATACGGAAACCGGTAGCGTGACGGTCAATGAGGATTCCTCGCTCGTTGTGACGGGGACGATCGGTACCGAGAATGCTATTCCCAGCACCGTTGAAAAAAAGGCGTTGCTCACGGTGAAGGATGGTGCGACCGTTGAAACTTCCGCCGCGAACGTGTTTGCCCAGAATGAGAATAAGACTGGCTATTCCTATACGCTGACCGATACGTGGAATCGTTTCGTCGTCACGGAATCCGGCTCTACCCTGATGCTCTCCGGCATCAATGAGTTTACCAATGAGGACTACGGTGAATACGCAAAAGCGGTTGCCGGGGCGGATCTTGTCTTGAACGGTACTCTTACGGATGCCGGCGAACAGGACCTCGAATCGATCATCTCTTACGCGGGCCTGAACTCCACGATCGCTGTTGATCGGCAACAGAAAGCTGCTGAAGACAAGACGAAGGTTGTCGCAGAGCTGAAGGGTGATGTCGGTGTTGGTGCGATCGGTGTTGATGCCGGAACCAAGACGATCACCATCACTGGCGATCACGAATTGCTCGTGCGCGGCATGAACGGCAAGGTCATCGAAGGCAGTGATGTCGTCGAGACGCTCGACGTTGACAAGTTGACGCTCGGTGCCTACGAAACCGACAAGGGTATTGTGAACGCCGAAAATCTGGTTGTTGACCAGCTCGATGTCGTTGGTGACTTTACTGCGCAACATGTTACGGTCAATATCGATGGTTATACCGACAATCGCTTCGAGGTGGCTAGTACAACGTTCGTCAAATAACGCTATTTATTAGTTCATGAACCTCGTCCATC
>OGIO01000969.1_pt1 | contig 28254 bp, 21 predicted proteins | sample 1571841 | NCBI WGS metagenome assembly OGIO01 (sample SAMEA2582111, study PRJEB24529) | metagenome | biome: Human gut stool | place: China | collected 2011
TCCACGATCGCGGACATCATGTTCTGAGGTACATCCGCATAATTAGCCAGAAGCTGCTTCGTATCCTTCGGCAGACAATATCCGCCATATCCAAAAGACGGATTATTATAATGGGAACCAATACGCGGATCCAGACATACGCCATTGATGATCTGCTGCGTATTCAAACCTTTCATCTCTGCATAAGTATCCAGTTCATTAAAATAAGACACTCGCAAAGCCAGATATGTATTCGCAAACAGCTTCACAGCCTCAGCCTCAGTAAATCCCATGATCAAAGTATCAATATTTTCCTTAATAGCACCCTCCTGCAAAAGTCCCGCAAAAGTATTTGCAGCTTTTACAAGTCTTGCATTCTGCACATCTGTTCCAACAATAATTCTGGATGGATACAAATTGTCATACAGTGCCTTCGATTCCCTTAAGAATTCAGGGCTGAAAATAATATTATCGCAGTGGAACTTCTCTCTCACGCTCGCCGTATAACCTACCGGAATTGTAGACTTGATAACCATAACAGCATCCGGATTATACTGGATCACTAATTTGATAACCGACTCTACTGCAGAAGTGTCAAAGAAATTCTTCTTGCTGTCATAATTGGTAGGCGCTGCGATCACCACAAAATCCGCATCCTTATATGCCGCTTCCGCATCCAACGTAGCTGTTAGATTTAACTCCTTCTCTGCCAGATACTTCTCAATATACTCATCCTGGATCGGAGATTTTCTCTGATTGATCAGTTCTACTTTCTCCGGAATAATATCTACAGCCATCACTTCATGATTCTGTGATAAAAGTGTTGCAATTGATAAACCTACATATCCTGTACCTGCTACTGCTATCTTCATACGTCAAAACTCCTCTTCTACATGTAAAACTCTTTATACCATTCGGCAAACTTTCTCAATCCATCACGCAAAGAAGTAGATGGTCTAAAACCAAAATCTTCTTCTAACGCAGTTGTATCTGCATATGTCACAGGTACATCTCCCGGCTGCATCGGAACTAATTTCTTATGCGCCTCAAAATCGTAATCTTCCGGAAGGACTCCTGCGCGAATCAGTTCCTGCTGTAAAATATCTACAAACTCCAGCAAGTTCTCAGGATGACTGTTTCCAATATTATAGACCGCATACGGTGGAACCGGTAAACCATCCTCTCCCATCTTCTTCTCCGGAGCAGCCTGCATCACACGCTTAACACCTTCTACGATATCATCTACATATGTAAAATCACGCTTACAGTTTCCATAATTAAAAATCTGGATAGTTTCATTATTACGCAGCTTATTTGTAAAACCAAAATATGCCATATCCGGACGGCCTGCGGGTCCATATACTGTAAAGAAACGAAGTCCGGTTGACGGAATATTATAAAGTTTGGAATATGCATGTGCCATCAGCTCATTTGATTTCTTGGTCGCTGCATAAAGAGAAACCGGATTATCCACTTTATCCTCTGTAGAATATGGAACTTTCTTATTCGTACCATAAACAGAAGAACTGGACGCATATACCAGGTGCTCCACACCTGTCTGTCCATTATCATAAGAATGACGGCAAGCTTCAAGAATATTGTAAAAACCAATCAGATTTGACTGAATATATACATCTGGATTTGTAATAGAATAACGAACCCCGGCCTGTGCCGCCAGATTCACTACAACACTCGGTTTATATTCTTCAAAAAGTGAATCAACCAGTGCTTTATCTGCAATAGAACCCTTAACAAACTTCCATGTAGATTCCGGATGTTCTTCCGCCAGTTTCTCAATCTGTTTTAAACGATATTCCTTAATAGAAACATCATAGTAGTCATTCATATTGTCAATGCCAACAATATGTACCGGCTGCACTTCACAAAGAAGTTCCTTAACAAGATTAGAACCGATAAAACCAGCGGCTCCGGTTACAAAAATAACTTTGTTTTTTAATATTACATTTTTCTCTCTCATTGATACCTCCGACTTTCCAAAGCAATTTCACTCAAAATATATTCAAAAAAATTCTATTTCTACATATGTCAAAGCTTCTACTGAACCATACATTTTATAAAATTTTTATTTCTATATTTACGCATTTTATCTATTTTTATAGGATCTTCTTTATGAGGGCGGTCATCCCCCAACTCTTTACTCCTGTTTATTCTTTTCATTCATCCTTCGCAAGATCAAGCCCTAACATCTTTCCAGAATTAATCAATCTTTCTAAAAAATAAAGCTATTATATCAAACATTCTGTAAAACAAATTTACACCTTTCCACCCCAAAACTCTATACAGAGCCATAATAATAGCGCTTCCTCTCTTTGCTCTACTTGGATGTTGTAACTGTACGTGACTATTAACCACTTTCTGAGTATCTACCAAATATGTACTAATATCACTTGAATTAAGCAAATTCATACCTTTTTTATTATGAATAAGTACGGATGAAATGCCCCTCTGCATATCAAATTTATTGTTTTCAAATAATTCCGGATAATCGTCTACTGCTTCATAATAATCTCCTAAAGTAATATCCGCCGGTTTATCGATGTTTGCATATTTACATCTGTAACATGATTTTCTGTATCCAATACATCCTAAAAACATTCTATAATAACTAGATTTATTTTTATGAAGTTCTTTGACATAAGTATTATTGTTTTCATCAGTAAAAGTAAAAGTAAAAGTATAGGGCATTTCTTTTTCCTTAGTTCTAAATGATACATTTAATAATCTATTTCCTTCCTTCATCTCTATGCTTCTTAGGTAAGAATCGAACATTTTACTTCCAATCACTCCATGACATATTAAATCAACAGTATTCAAATTTTCGTATTCTCTTCCTAAATATGTTTTAACTGCATCTACTTGGCAAGATGTTCCGAAAAATAAAATTTTTTTTCCTTCTTTCAGCTGTTTTTCTATGGTTGGAAGAACTTTTATTATGTTACTTTGTACATACTTTGATCCTTGAATTTTTTCAATATCCATCACCTCATGTATCAAAATATGCTCTACATGAAATCTTTCTTTAATAGAACGGGGACTTACTCCACATGCACCACATACACTCCCGCCTTGCATAATCCAATAATAAGCTAATGCTGCTGCAACACCACCAGATGCTGATTTTTTAAGTACATCAGTATTGTTATTAACAGCTATATATGCCTTTTTTATATTTTTTTCTGTCATATGCCTTTGTTTACATGTTGGACAAAACTGAATACATTTTCCACAATTAGCACATATTGCTTTCTCTACCTTAGGCACAGACTGCCCAAAGACATTATACTGCATTAATATTGCCTGTTTAACGCATTTCAAAGAACAAACGCCACACCCTAAGCAGTCCTTGACCTTTGATACATTATTCATGTTAAATTTCCTCTCTGCTAATACTTTGTAAACTTCCGCTTATTTTCCGCCTAAATATCTACAAATAACTAAAATATTGTCCCTTAAGTAAAAACCATTGCAGAACCCTTTAGATGAATTCTATCTATAAATAATGAACCTTATCTAAAAAACTTAGTATTAATGTAGTATTCAGGATTAAGGTAAAAAAATTATTGAAAGTTCACAGACTCTTTAGAAAATGACTCACTACTTCTTCAATTTCTTTTCTTTCAAATACAATCAAAATAGTAACCATTATAAATGAGTAAATAGTAGATCCCTTTATTTCAATTGTTTGGGCAATACATATTCCTATCAAAAGCATGAGTCCTATACTACTATTTAAAAAGTTTATGTGAAAATCCATTATAGTTTTTGTATGGCGTATTCTAATAATCAAAACTACTCCATAACTAATCAATGTTGCCAAAGATGCACCGAATCCCGCCATAAATGGAATCATCAAACAATTCAGAATAATATTAACTATCGCACCTGATAAACTTGAATAAAATAACATATTCGTTTTTTTGGATGCTGTATATACGGATCCAAAAAATTCTCCGAGTCCATGTAATAAAAAAGCTATAACTAGAATTGGAACAAAAAAACGAGCCTCAAAAAATTCATTAGCATATAATATTTTAGAAAGTACCTTATTAAAAAGCATAATTAACGCGGCTATAATAAACAATCCAGCTTCAATCTTTTTGTAAACGTTGCTATAAAAAAGTTTAGTATCTTCGCTTCCAAAATCATCCACAGATGAAATTCTCCATGCACTCATAAAAATGTTATAAAACACACTAAGTATAGTGGGAATTTTATATGCTACAGAATATATTCCCATAACTGTAGTTCCGCAAATCGCTGTTAATATATATTTATCAGAAGAATTACTAATCCACCAGCTAACTGAATTTGGTATCATAGGTAATGAATATTCAATCATTTTTCGTTGTATATTCTTATCGATTCTTTTGTTTGGTAAAAATAATTTGTATTCTTTACCAAACAATAATAATCCTAAAGAAGATAAACCATACGATAAAATATACGAAAATAAAAACCCTCGAATTCCTAATTTAAATATCATCAAAGCCAAAATATTTCCAATTAAAAGAGTGGAAGTTTGAAACACTCCAATAATTGTATATAATTTAACTTTTCCCAAACCACAGGTAAAATTTGATATAGACACATAAATACAATATGTGATATAGTAAGCGATAAAATATAGATAATAGTCTTTAAGCAAAGGAATTAATAAAATAAATGGAGAAGCCATCAAAAGAAAAAAAGTGCCAATAATATTTATTCGTAATCCTATAGAAAAGACTTGTTTATCATCAATTTCTTTATCTAACGCAAACCTTAATAATGCTTCACTAATTTGTATACTAAATATTGGCAACAGAAAACTCACTGTTGTCAATATTAAATCAGATATTCCGTAATCATTGGAAGACAAGCATGATGTATATAAAGGTACTAGTAAAAATGTTAATATCTTTGATCCAATATTTCCAATTGTCATTAAAATAACATTATTCTCGAGTTTTTTTCCTCTATTCATATTTTATTCCTTCTCACAATTATAATGCATTATACAAATACTCTAATGATCGTTTTCTCTCCAATTCAATACTTTTTTCACAATTAGTAAATGACATATCTAATAATGCAGTTTTTGAATAAATATTATTAAAATCCAACCGTTCACTTAATCCTACTAAATTTAATAAGCTCTCCACTCTTGAATTTTGCGAGGATCTATTCTTTGAATTGAAACGACTAAATACTACAAAAGGTTTTCTAAATAAAATGGCAAAGATTGTTCCATGAAAAGAATCTGTACAAACAAAAGAAGAGTTCCGTATTGCGTTCAAAAAATCCGCAGGCCCTGATGGTGAAACTATTTCTTCTCCATTTACATAGTCTGGTAAATAATATGGTTGTACAAGCATATTTTTCTTTAAAGTATTGGCAACAATTTTCGATTTTTTCAGGTTTCTATGGTTTCTTCCCAATAGATATGTAAATACATATTGAGAAGGTAAAGTAATAGTACTTTCATCCGCTAATTTTTCCCAATCACTTCTATCTAACAATAATGTTGGATCTAAACAAATATCGCAATCACGCTCTGCTATATCTTTAATAATCTTTTTTCCAGCTGACTCACGTATAGAAAGATAATTAAATTTCTTTAATAATTCATGTATCGTTTTACATTGAACTTCATCTATAATTGAAGACACACCAAAACTAGGTGCATATGCTATTCTAATATTATCGTCAGTTACAAAATCAAGATAAAAATGTCCGTCAAAATTATTAGGATTCCATATCTGATCACTTCCACACACAAACCTATCATAATATTGGTTTAAAACAGAAATATTTTCAGCATTTACATTATACGGACTAAACACCAATTTATTATTAAAGAAATCTTCCATTTTCATTCTTCGTTCTTTCTCTCGCTCTATATAAGCATTCTTGTGAACTTTCATAATAGTATGATCATAAATTTTATATAATAAATCTCTTCTGAGAACAGGATCCAACATATAATCAATACCATATCCCCCAAAAGATGTCTTGTATTTTATAATCTCGCATTTCATCTTTCGATTAATACTCTTCTGTAATGCAAATGCCTGCAACGCAGTGCCATAGTTTTCATTATCATACCAAGTTAATAAAGCAACTTTACTCATAAAAATGCGACTCCTTATATTAATAATAACTATATTTTGAACTTTTTACTAATCCATTTTATTACCATGAGCATGAATATATAATTCAAGAATAATTGTATGCATAAACTTGCACTATACATTCCAACGGCCATTGCAAAACAAATACCCCATATTATATAAATCGCATAATCAAATAAATCATTCTTTTTTAATGCACTTATTTCTACATTAATTGCAATAGCTGAGATAATAATCGTAAATATCGGTGCTAATATAAAAGAAAATGTTCTTTCACCTTGTGATATCATTGGAATAATTTGGTTTGTTAATCCGCTATTCCCCCAATATTGATTATTAAATATAACTGTAGATGTTGTGTAATCCAAAAAATAATGCATGATATACGGAATAAACCTAAAAATATTTCCTATGAACTCATCCAACGAAAAGCTTTCTTTTATTGATAAAGCAACAGCAACATTATCTGGACCGCTAAAATATGCTTGAAGCATATTTGCAATTTTTTGAAAATCAATCCCACCTCCAGCACTACCATATGCTTTTGTTATTAAGGATAACGTACCGACTATTCCAATAGCTATTACTCCGCAAATTATTAGTATTCTTTTTCGCACCGGAAACAATTTTATAAGAACATACCCCATTGATATAACAATAAAAAAAGAAACGGCAATCGTATCGTTTGTAACATATGCAGCTAAAAGAATCACTATAAGTGAAACCAATGTTTTACTAAAATCATTTCCTTTTTTAGATATATAGCACTTAAACATGATGCATAATGGAATTGCCCATCTTACAAAATTAGCCAATATAGTAAATAAATAATAGGCCATAGATGGAACAGATTTTATCATTTGATTCTGAATAATATTTTTTTGTATGTTCTGTTGTTCATTTCCTGAAATACCTAGTGAGAAATATTCTATCAATAATGGATAGCGAAATATCAAAACGACCGTACTTAATGAAAAAATAAGTGTTATTATGTTAAACATTTTTAAATAATTTATATTAAACTCTAATTTACGACATTGAAAATTACCAGCTGAACAAGTGATTTTTTTTGACAAAAGCCATATAACCCCAAAAACAGCTATTTCCTCATATATCTCCAGTCCTATTGCGCTCAACATATATTTACTTGTATCTACTCTGGCCGGAAAATTTCCATCACCTAATGCCATAAATAAAGGTACAATTACATTTTTTAGGAACATCATAGATATTAAAATTAGCGAACTCAATGAATGCTTAATAACTTGGTATACTCTATTAAAAAAAAAAGAGCAAACTGCAAACGAAATAGGAAGAAGAAATATTCCCCAATATTTTTCTGATGCATTAAACATAATTAGCAGACAGTCTAAAATGCAAACCATCCCGATTCCTAGTATTATAAATGATAATTTAATCCTACTATTGCCACTCATAAAGTTCACCATTACTCACTTTCTATATTTTCAATAAGGTCTATCCAATTATTTACAATATTCCCAAAGTTAAATTGATCAATGTTTATTGTAGCATTTTCTGAAAATTCATTAACTTTTTGAGAATCTCGTATTAATTCGTATATCTTTTTTGCCATAAGCCTTATATCATAACAAGGAATTAGATATCCATTTTTACCCTCCTTAATTAATTCTCTGGGACCCATATCGCAATCAAAAGATATAACCGGAAGATCAAAGTATTGTGCCTCTACTATTACTAAACCAAACCCCTCATAACGAGATGTTAATACAAAAATTTTAGAGTCATTAAGATATGATGAAACATCTCTCTGTTCTCCCAGCAGTAGTACTTTTTTTTCTAAATCATATTCTTGAATCTTCTTCTCTAATTCTTTACGCTTCGTCCCCTCTCCTACAATAATCCAATTCCAATCACTTACTCTATATTCATTAAATAGAATATTGGCTACTTCCAATAACATGTCGAATCCTTTTTGATATTGAAGTCTTCCTACACTAATTATTGTATTATCCTTAACTGAATTATTCTTTTTGTTTAATAATGATGGCGTTAGTGGATTATAAATATGTTGAACCTTAGCCTTAGGAGAAAATAACTCAATATACTTTTCCCTATCCTCCTTTGTCAAAGTTACAATACAATCACATCTATTGGAAGCAATTTTTCTTGATAGAAATGCCACCTTTGACTCTTTTGAACGCGCTGAATTAAACTGTTCCCATGCAATAACTTTGATATTTAAACCAACAGTAGCTAAAGATATAAATAATAATTGCGAAACATCTACAGTAACTAAGATATTAATTTTATTATTCTTTAAATATTTTCTAATTCTTTTTACGATTTCAAAATAATGCTTCTTTAAATTGTCATCAATCTGATAATTAAAGAGATAGTCTATTTTTATTTTTTCATCCATTTCAAAAAATAAACTATCACTTAGCTTTTCGATGCTTAGTATCGAGATGTCATATTTATCAGAAAGAGCACTTGCCAACTGCGAAGTCACCCTTTCAGTTCCTCCGCATACATTGATACATTCTATAGAAAAACATATTTTCTTCATTTTCTCCCCCTTACAAAACATTTTATAAATGCGAATGTAGGTCTGCTATACCTATTGACTTTATTCCTCGTTAATCAAGACTTCTTATTGCACCAAATAATTTTTCATCTTTTTCACCAAATGCTATGAAACTTATGACTAAAAATCTTATTTTTAGCTTCTCCTTCTTGCAAAATATAGTTTTCTTAACAACATATCTCCAAAACTGAATTTTCTTTTCATCAGACTTTTTTCATTTAGTATAGCAAATTTTTTTTTATGCTTACTTAAAAATTTTTCAAGTTGTATATAATCTTTTTCAGTCATCAAATTAGGATGATAGCAGAAAGTTACTGTCTTAAATGGTAACTCTCTACACTCTCCAGACTGTTGTGGAATATAATAGAACTCATCTTTATAATAAATATCATTTGCAATAGTATCACTTATAATGCGAATTTCACTTTTATCCTTTAAAGCCCTAAGCGTATTCTTGTCAAATGTATGAGCAGGCGCAAAAAATATCTTGGTCTCAATTCCATTCTTTTTTAATATTTCAATCCCATTTTTAATTTTTTGACATTGACATTCATATGAAACACCTGCAAATTCACTTCTATTATTCACAGGATTAATCCCTGCATTATCTGTTTCAAATACATGTGTAAATCCATGTAATGCTGGAATCCATCCTTTATTTTTCCACTTACGCATTATCAGCCAAAAATCGTCTATTTTTTCATATTTTAAAAGTTCTATATCTTTATTATTAGGAATAATCCCAAAAATTGGTTTAATATTATAGTTATCTAATAATTTTTCCATGCGCTCCCATTTTTTTAAATCCATATATTCTGAAGCATCATCTAGTCTCATTAAGTACATTTAGTTACCTTCTTTCTGTAATCGAAGTATAAAACTGTTCAAGCAATATTGCATTTTCCTCAATATCGTATCCAGCTCTACGAGTTGCTTCTCTTCTTCCATGTCTACAACAGCTTGCACTTTCAGATACAACTTTCGCCCATTTTTCCACTCCATCTGAAAGATTTAAAACTTCAATTAAGCCTTCATGCAAATCAATCTCTTTTGGAATATTTTCCGAAATTATACAAGGCAATCCAGAATTTTGTGCTTCTATGCCAACAATTCCCAGTCCTTCCCATAACGAAGGAAAAACAAACACATCCATAGCTTGATAATAGTCTTGTGTATTTAGCTTATTCCCCACTACTATGACTTTATTTTTTATTTCTAAATCACAAATTTCTTTTTCTATTAAACTTCTTAATTCTCCATCACCAACCAACAGCAATATAGCATCACTTCTAATTTTGGTTAGTTCAAGAAATACTTTTAATAAAAAAATATGATTCTTAGGTTTAGTCATTCGTCCAACATGACCCATAACAAATTTATCAGATATTTCAAGTTTTCTTCTAATCTCATTTCTTTTTGTAATGCAAAAATCAAACTTTTCAGCGTCTATCGAATTAGCAAATACTCTGAAATTACTTTTTTGACAAGCCTTATTACCAAATAACCATTTACCAGCGTCTTGTGAACATGCAAACAAATAATCCGCTTGATAACGCAAGGGATACTGCATTACATCTTTTACTTTGGCAGATATGCCTTTCCCATTTGAGGTACTATGACTATGGATAATGGTCTGAATCCCATTTTTTTTAGCAATAGGAATATACAATGACGCATAACTCCTGACATGTGAATGTAATATTGTATATTCTTTATGCTCCTGAAAAAAATTATTCCAAATTTTTTTTTGATTAATTATATTTATTCCATTAAATGCAGGAAATCTATAAATTTCCCCACCTAAAGCCATTATTTCATCCTCATAAGCCTGTTTATCCTGAAGATGTATTATGAATCCAAATTGTATTTTTGATTTATCTATTGCACGATATAGATTCATAACCATGGTTTCTGCGCCACCTAGATTTAACCCTCCTAAAACATGGAGAACTTTTATCATATCTTTATCATCTCCGTTAAATACTTTTTAATAACGATCTGTCGATCAAATTCTTTTTCAACCTTTCTTCTACCCGCAATCCCCATTTGTTTTTTTTCTTCAGTACTTTTACTTAGAAACATATCAATTTTTTCAATTAAATCCCTGCTATTTTTTTCTTTAACTATATATCCATTAATACCATCATCCACCACTTCTCGACATCCAGCTCTATTAGTTGTAATAATTGGTCTACCGCTTGCAGCAGACTCAAGAAGTACATTACTAAGTCCTTCAGGATAATAAGTTGGGTGAATAGTACAGCTCATTTTTCTATAAACAGAGACCATATCTTTTACCAAGCCATGATAGACAATTGTTCCATTCTCATTTAATTTTTGCAATTCCTCTTCATACGCCTGTTCACAAAAACCGCAAATATGAAATCTCGTTTCCGGATGCCGTTTTCTTATTTCTTTAGCGGCCTCAAGATATTGGTCAATTCCTTTCTCTTTCATAATTCGAGAAACAAACACAAAATCAACAGTATCGCCATTTGGATATTCCGACACAGTATAATTATTAAGATTTACACCAGATCCCGGAAGCATATCATAATTATTCTTCACAACACCCTTTTTCACCATAAAATCACGATTCTCTGTATTCTGAAAAAAAACCTTTTGTGCTTTTCTCAAGCCATACCTATACAAATTCACAGTTAGAAATTGCATTAATCCAGGATTCTCAACAGCTGTCCCCAGTCCAGTTATATTAGCTACATAAGGTATATTAAATGATGCACATGCCATTCCTGCATAAACATTTGGCTTAATTGTGTATGTAAACGCAATATCCGGCTTATATTTCTTTAATATTGATTTGTACCATGATATCAGTTTTAATTCTTTTAAAGGGTTAGTCCCATGTCTATCTAATAAATCACAAGGAATGAATTTTGCACCTAACGATTTTAAATCTTGAATATAATCGCCTTTTGGTAAACATATATATACATCATTAGATTTCACAAGTTCTTCAATCAATTCCTTTCTAAACTTGTATAAACCAATATCGTTATTTGCAAATATCATTACCTTCATAATAATTATCTCCTAAATTCTAATATCCTGTAACTTTTCAATCATATTTTTCGTAATATATTCATCATTAAAATAAAGGCCATCTTCATTTCTAAAGTACTTCCATCTCATTCCAAGTTGTCTACAAGCTTGAAAATCCTTATTCAAATTATCTCCCACGTAAATAATCTGTTCAAATGGAATTCCCCATTTGCGTTGCATAACACGAAATGCGATATCACATGGCTTTCTAAATTGAATGCCTCCAAGCTCATCAGTAATTATAATATCTTCAATTATTTTATCTAACCCAAGTATTTTGAGCTTGCTTCTCTGTCCTTCTGGTCGACCATCTGTAATGATTCCGACCTTAATACCTTTTACTTTTAATTTTTCAATTAATTCTATAACGCCATCATAGAGTTCAATTTCCGGTAATTGATTTCTATAGATTTTCAAACACTCTACTTTCTTATCATTTTCATGAATCTCTGAAAGGTATTCATCAATAGCCGGTTTTCCTTCTTCAAAAAAATTATACAATTTCTCTGCAGCATCACTTCTTCCAAGATACTCTCCAATTTTTTTGTATCCAGATTTAACATACTGCTTTTCACTATATAATGTGTCGTCAAGATCAAAAATCACCCCTTTTATCGGTTGTGTATCATCCCCCTCCGAGATACAAACACTCTGATCAAAGCGACTATAAATAGCCCCATTACAACTACTATTTCTTTGATATTCTACTTTTTCACCGCAAAGCAATCTCAATAATGCCTCTGCACTTCTAGCTCCAGATTTCATGCTAAGAGGTGCGCCCCCGCCATATCGGGGATTAATTTCTATATAATAGTTCTCTCCTGTGTTTTTATCCTGAATTAACTGAACAGTCATAGGTCCACATGGTTTGAAAGCTTTGCACAATACTTTTGCCTCGTTAATCATGATTTCATCCATATAAATCTGTGTCTTAAGAACCTCTCCTGCCCTAACTTGAGTGCGTTCTCTCGGAGTGATATAAATAGGATTTCCATCAAAATCGCAAAAAATATCTATCGTAAACTCTCTCCCCGAAATAAATGGCTGAATAATATAGTCTTCAATCTGTCCTGCATACACAGATAATTCTTCTTTATCTTCCACTTTAAAAGCATTAATAGAACTGCTCCCATCTTTAGGCTTAATAAAACAAGGATACGGACCAAAATACTCTTTATAATTGTTATATGTTTTTGGGGCTTTTAAGCCACATGATTCAAAAAACTTACCCGTATTATTTTTATCCCTGCATATCAATATCTTATCTAATTTACTAATTAGAACTTTGGTTCCAATATTTTTAAAAACTTCTACACTTCGTGAAAGTATCAAAAGATCTGTATCTATGGTTGGCATTACAAGGTCAATTTTATCTTTCTTGCAAATATCGACCAACTCTTGTATATATCGCGAATCATGCATTGCACATACTTTTCTTGTATAGTCACAATATGCTAAAGCAGGCGCTGTGCCTGACATATCTGCACCATATATTTTTAAGTTTATATTCAAATTTAATGCCGCCTGCCGAAACGCTTGTAAAAGTTCAATTCGACGCCCAACACCAGTTACTAGAATATGTATCTCTTTCATAATGCCCTCCTACGCTACAGAGAGAGCATTTACTCTATGATTATTTATCCGGGAGAACTCCCCCCCCGATTAATTTATATGTATTCATTTTTTTCTCCTTTGCCGGGATTCCAATATAAGTTCCCGGTTTATCTAAGTTTCTAATTACCACAGCACCGGCACCAACCATACAATGTCCAAAAATATTAACATTATTACTCACCGTTGCACCTGCACCAATCCAAGTTTTTATTCCAATATCACATGTTCCAGCAACATGAGCTCCAACAGAAATATGAGTAAAATCACCTATTTTGCAGTCATGATCCACCGAAGATCCCGTATTTATAATACATCCCTTCCCAATAATAACATCAGAGTTAATGACAGAACCTGCCATTATAACAGATCCCACTCCAATTTCAACTCTTCTACTAATCACTGCATCTGGATGAATTAATGTAACCACATCATTCAATTTCCTCTGAATTTTCTCTCGTATTTCTGCATTACCTATTGCTACAATCTTATCACCAGATATTTTCTCTGCTTCGCAAGTTTTACCAATAACAGGAAATCCTGCACATTCTTTAATGCTTTCGTTATCATCTAAGAATACAATTTCTTCATATCCATTTCTGACAGCAATGTCCGCAATCACTTTTCCATGACCACTGGCACCAATAATTACAATCTTTTTCAATTTGGTGCCCTCCATATACTAGTCACACCATCTGGTGTTCCCATAAATTCTTCCATTGTTACAGATGTCTCTGAGCTTATTCCTTCATGTTTCAATACTGTCATTATTGTGTCCAGGATAATCTTAACGTCTCCAATAAATGTAATATGTTGCGTATACCATACATCCATTGCAAACTTATCTTCCCAAGACACTCCATTCCTGCCATGTGCTTGCGCATATCCAGTCAAACCAGGCCTAACATCATGGCGATGACGCTGTTCATCATTATACCTGTCAAGATAGCGTACCAACAACGGTCTTGGTCCAATGATAGCCATGTCTCCTTTTAAAATATTTATCAATTCTGGCAATTCATCAAGGGATGAAGCTCGTAAAAAACGTCCATATTTATTCAAGCGGACCTCATCTTCTAGTAACTTCCCGTCTTTATCCGTCCTATTATCCATTGTTCGGAACTTTATCAGTTTAAATATCTTTTCATTTTTTCCTGGGCGTTCTTGCGTAAAGAAAGGATTGCCTCTCATACACACAGCACCTGCTACAATTAAAATTATCAAAAGTGGTGAGAGAATAATTAAAGCAATCAAACTCAAGAAAAAATCTAAACCACGTTTCAAACATTTTGCATACATATTAGTTCTCCATAAATGTTCACAAAATAAATTTATTCAAAACATTTTCGAATTACTTCAATAATTCTATCCTGCTGCTCCACTGTCATCTTATTATCACTCGGCAAACACAGCCCTCTTGTAAAAATATCCATTCCTACATCCACCGATTCACCAGCAATATACGCATTCGATCTTGCGCGTCCATTACCATCTCTGACAATAAATGGATTCAACCGATAAATCGGCTGCATATGCATCGGTTTCCAAATTGGTCTTCCTTCCGCATTAATAGAAGCAATCGCTTCCAAAACCTCTGTCGGACAAGTTTTTCCAGTCTCTTTTATATAACAAACATCCTGTTCTCCGCGAACCTGCTTGCACATAGCATCCTCATCAATAATCATGCAAGACAACCAATAATTTGGCTCAGAATCCTCAAAATCTATCGGATTCATAGATACCGGAAGTCCCTTTAATCCTTCTTTATATCTTTCATAAATCGCTTTTTTCTGTGCAATATGCTCATTCAAATACGGAAACTGTCCACGTACAACTCCTGCCACTACATTACTCATTCGGTAGTTATAGCCTAATTCTTCATGCTGATACCAAGCAGCATTCTCTCTTGCCTGTGTAGACCACTTACGAACCTTATTTGCAGCTTCTTCATCATCTGTCAGGAAACAGCCACCGGCACTTCCGGTAATAATCTTATTTCCGTTGAAAGAAATCGTATTATACTTTCCAAATGTCCCTGTCTGTCTTCCCTTATATGTAGCACCCATAGATTCTGCTGCATCTTCTACTAAAATTGCACCATGTTTTTTGATAACCGCATTTAATTCATCTACCTTACCCGGTGTACCATAGAGATGAGCTACAACCACTACTTTAGTATCTGGATAAATTTCAAATGCTTTTTCCAAGGCTACCGGATCCATATTCCAAGTGTCATATTCTGTATCAATGAATACCGGTTCTCCCCCCTCGTAAACAACAGGATTTACTGTTGCATCAAAGGTCATATCAGAACAGAACACTTTTTTTCCTTCTAGTGCCCCATGTCCAACTTTCGGCATTCCATAACATTCAATTCCTGCTAATTTCATAGCCAGATGCAAAGAGGCAGTTCCTGCTGACAGAGCAACCGCATATTTACAACCAATATATTCACAAGCCAGTCTTTCTACTTCATTAATATTTTTTCCTACAGTAGACATCCAGTTTGTCTCATATGCTTCTTTTACATATTCAATTTCCGGACCATGCATAGTCGGACTGCTTAGCCATACCTTAGACTCAAATTTTTCAAAGTTATTATTTTCTCTAAACATTTTTTCTCCTTCGCATCTGTGAAATCACTGGTAACATTCCAAACAGTTTTCAGAACACCATAATTCTTCTAGGTGTTGGTCTTAAAACTTAAGCCGGATGATACGTAGAAACCACTTTCTCTACTCTCTCCTTCATATCATCCCTATTCTTATAAGCCGCCTCCAGCAACCCATCCAGCTCTTCCAAAAACTCCTCTACATCAAACGGAATCGGGCACCCAATATGTATCAGATCATTCTTCGTCTTCTTCAACCCTTCCTCCGCCATCAGTTTCTCCTCATACAGCTTCTCCCCAGGTCTCAATCCACTATAAACAATCTTAATATCCACATCCGGCTTATACCCCGACAACCTGATGAGATTCCTTGCCAACGTATCAATCTTCACCGGCTCACCCATATCCAGCACGAAGATCTCTCCGCCCTTCGCATAGGTACCTGCCAGCAGCACCAGACTTACCGCCTCCGGAATCGTCATAAAATATCTGATAATATCCGGATGTGTAACCGTAACCGGACCACCCGCTTCAATCTGTTTCTTAAAGAGCGGAATAACCGATCCATTACTTCCTAACACATTTCCAAAGCGAACTGCCACGAATTCTGTCTGGGCGTTCTTTAATCCTTCTGTCACTTTCGGATCTACGATCACGTCATCCATACCATGAGTGAAGAGCTGCGGAATCTCATTCGCTTTTCCTTCTTTAATCTTATAGTCAAAGGCCTGAATGATCATTTCGCACAAACGCTTGGACGCACCCATAATGTTCGTTGGGTTTACCGCTTTATCTGTACTGATCAGTACAAATCTCTTACATCCATGTGCCATCGCTGCATACGCAGTCTTATAAGTTCCCATCGCATTGTTTTTGATTGCTTCGCATGGGCTGTCTTCCATAAGAGGTACATGCTTGTGCGCCGCTGCGTGATATACGATCTCCGGTCTGTATTCATCAAATACTTTGAATATCTTTCTGCTGTCACGAACAGATCCGATAATGGTATCCAGTTTCAGATCCGGATATTTCTTCCGTAATTCCTGCTGAATGTCATAAGCATTGTTTTCATAAATATCGAACAAAATCAGATGTTTCGGATTATGTGCTGCAATCTGTCTTGCAAGCTCAGATCCGATAGAACCAACACCTGTAACCAGAACCACTTTTCCTGTGATATACTGGAATACTTCATCCATATCCGTCTTAATCGGATCTCTTCCAAGCAAATCTTCAATCTGAACAGGCTTCATCTTGCTTACGGATACTTCACCGGTATAAAGCTGATACATTCCCGGAAGGTTCATCAGTTCGCAACCTGTCTCATTGCAGATTCTGAGGATTTCTCTTTTATCCTCCGGTTTTGCGCTTGGAATGGCGACATAAATTTTCTCAATTCCAAACTTCGCTACCGCTTCCATGATATTCTCTCTACCGCCGAATACTGGAACATCATCTATGTATCTGCCCCATTTATTTGGATTATCATCAATGAAGCAGTAAACTCTCTCACTTGTCTCTTTGGCATGTTTAATATCGCGAAAAATCATCTGACCTGCACTTCCTGCGCCGATCAGCATGACTCTCTTCTCATATGCTGCGTCTGTATTTCTCCGTCCCCTAAGCAACAGGATAAAGCGGTATGCAAACCGGATTCCCAGTGTCAGACAGAACTGAATGATAATACCGAACGCATAATAGGAAATCGGCATTCTGTGTATACATGCATTCACTACAATTAAATGAATGACTCCTGTAAATACCGTTCCCATGATTACACGGATCAGCTCCGCATAACTTGCGAAACGCCAGATACTCTTATAAAGACGCAGAAACCAGAATACTACCACGCAGAATATTGCATAAATCCATACTGTGTGAAAATATGTCTGCAGATAGTCTTTCTGGATTCCGCCAAATTTACAGTCAAACCGAATCCACAGTGCTGCAAAATATGACACCAGAATTGCTGTAAAGTCATATACCATCAATAACAGGGATACGATTTCCCAGTGTTCCAGTTTTTTCTTCATCTTTGTCATACCGTTACTCATTTGTATTTCTCCATATTTTTCTTTTTATTTGTCCTTCTTATTTCCAGTCCATCCCAATGCTGTCCAACTGCCTGATCCTATGTTCATCCAACACCATCCCGCTCCCCTCAGGATGTTTCCTCTTCGCCCGTATATTCGAGATCCACCTCCCCAGCTTCACTCCATTCACACTATACGAAACCGGAACATTCAAATTCCCATATTCCTCATAATAATTTTTCGCCAGCGCATACTTCTCATTCCACTGCCTGACAGTCTTCTTCTCCGTCTTAAACCCAATCTTCCTAAGCCGTTCCAACTGTCTCTCTTCCAATGAACTCCGGCATGCATTTTTCTCACCAAGCTGGCTCCCAATCTCCGCGAGCCATCTCCCCAGCGGCACCCCATTCTCCGTCACATACTTCACCGGAACTTCCAGATCCCCATGCTCCAGATAATACCCTTGTGCCGCCCGGAAATACTCTTCCCATTTCTCCCCATTCCGGTCCCAGATCATCCCCAACTTCTCCAGCTCTCCCTGCTGTTCCTTCGTCAGCGCCTGATCCAGTCCCTTATTCTTCACTTTCGTCCTCAAATTACAGACCCATCTCCCAAGCCTGAACCCATTCTCCGTCACATATCTAGCCTTAACATCCAGATTCCCATGCTCCTCATAATAAGCCTGCAATTCTCTCAACGCCTCATTCCAGCTCTGGTCCTTACTGTCCCAGACCATCCCGATCTCATCCAGTTTCCTGACCTTCTCCTCACTCAGATTTCCGGTCACCGAACCTGCACGGACCCTGCGCTGCGTCTGAATCCAGCTTCCAAGCGTAAGCCCTGTCTGCGTCAGATAACTCTTCGGAACTTTCAGATTCCCTTTCTCCCGGTAATACTGCCTTGCGGCAATATAATAGGTTTCCCAGGCGGAACTTAAATTCGTCTGCAGTTTCTGGAAAAGCATCCTGCAGTCCTTCGTCTCCTCCGTAATGTGGAAACGCTCACTAAAGCGAAGCCCCTTCCCATACGTCGTCGGAAACAGCACAAATGCTTCTTCCATTTCTTTCTTCAGACAGTCAATACAAGAAAGACTGTCAAAATTATTAACCAGGTCAAAAATAACCGGTGTCTTCCCGCTGCCCGCTGACAATGCACGCCCGATCTGCTGAAGATAAATGATCGGTGACACCGTCGGACGCAGAAGAATCACACCGTCCACATCATCCACATGAACCCCTTCATTGAGCATATCAATGCAGAAAAGAAGCCTCAGATGTTCACTGTTATCCTTCTTAAATTCCCTGAATTCTCTGTCTGTAGCAGTATCGTTATAAAACGCTGTATAGATCCGCGGCTCGCGGTCTACCCGGCGAAACCACGTACTGACCTGCTCTTTCATTTCGTCCATATGTTCTTTACCGGAACAAAAGACGATATATTTTCCATTTTTCTTTTCCATATGCTTCTCAAACACAATGTCCAGTCCCTCTGCCTGTTCCAGTGCGCGGCGCAGCTGCTCAAGCAGTTTCTGGTTCTCTGTGATGAGGCCCTGATTCGATAATGCCTGGATTCTTTTCTTTAACTGATCCAGTTCTTTCTTATACGAATACATGGCAATCACATATTTCGGTTCCGGGAGTATTCCCCGGACGATAGCTTCTCCGAGTGTCATCTCAGATGCAATCTTTCCATCAAAAATCTCCTCTGCCATATTTCTCTGGTTGTCCAGATAACGGATATTGGTCGCGGACAGCCCGAGTCTCTTCGCATCTGGACAGGCGGTCAGAAGTTTTCTGACACTTTTGCCCCATTCTGCGGCACCACAGCGATGAAATTCATCCAGGATGATGTAATCCGGATGCAGGGTTTCGATGCTGTCTTCGTTCTTCATCAGACGGCTGTAGGACATGAATTGGATGTTATCGAATTCCATTCCGAGATTCTCCAGCTGTGTCTGATAGATATATTCACTTGGTGAGAGCCATAAGAATTTCTCTGATGGATGTTCCTCTGCCAGCTTAAATGCAATCAGGGATTTCCCTGTGCCTGTGGGGTGGATGACTGCTGCCATTTTCTCCCGCTCAAGCATGGCGGTAACTGCGTTATATGCTTCCTGATTGTGTTTGAAAAGATGTATGCTCATTTCGGTATTCCTCCAAAGTACACAAAAGAGGAATTTAGATTTCGCAGATTGTTTTAATCTGCGAAATGGGCACATACGCGCCAACCTCCCCAATTTTATTAAATTTCTTATCAAATCACTGCTAATATAATATTCTGATTAAGCCATTTTGTCAATAAATGGCTATTTATTTAGTACATTATAACATAAACTGACCAATTTATTTAGTGCTTTTTGTAAGAAAATCAATCTGACTGCTGGAAAGTATCTCCATTACGGGTCAGAATCGTGGTCAGGAGCCATAGAAAGGAGTTTTATATTTTGGCAAGACGAGGAGAAAACATACGAAAAAGAAGTGACGGCAGATGGGAAGGCCGATATCTGATCTATATAAATGGAAGCAAAAAATATCGTTCCGTATATGCCTCTTCTTATAATGAAGTAAAACAGAAACTCTTTAACAGCAAGAAAGAATCTGAGATTACTCTGCTCTCCCAAAAAGAGCAGACAGCTCCCCTAAACGGCAGTGCTGATATGAGTCTTGATGAAATCGGTCAGTTGTGGCTTATCTATATTAAGGATAATCGCAAGTACTCCACCTACAGAAAATATGCCAACATCTATAATATGCATATCCGGGATATTTTTGGCAGTCTGACAGCAGACGAAATCAGTCTGGAAATCATAGAGAAAGCCCTGCCAAAGGAGATGTCCGCCAGTCTATATAAAAGTATCTACTGTGTACTGAATCAGATTTTATCTTATGGAAACCGATACTGCGGTACTCCGAAAATTCATTTAAAAACAGAAAAGCTACGGACAGTTCCCAAACCCGTGCAGACAATAAACGCTACGGACCAGCAGAAGCTATGCCGCTATCTGCTCTCAGATCTTGATTCCTGTAAGCTTGGCATTCTGATATGCCTGTATATGGGACTGAGACTCGGGGAAATCTGTGCCTTAAAGTGGGAAGATATCGATTTCCAGAGAAAAACGATTCATATTAACAGGACTGTCCAGAGGATTCAGGTCGGGCAGGAGGATCGGAAAACGATTCTGTATGAGGGGCCGCCCAAAACGCTCTGCTCTGTCCGCGAGATCCCGATTCCGGAATTTCTCTTTCCACTTCTTCTCTCTTGTAAGGATGATGGGATTTATGTGTTGAATAAATTTTCCCCGATGGAACCCCGTACTTATCAGTACAAGTTTTATTCTTATCTGGATAAAGCATATATAAAGAAGTCTCACTTTCACGCACTGCGCCATACATTTGCGACAAACTGTATCAGCAATGGGGCTGATGTCAAGAGTGTCAGCGAAATGCTTGGCCATTCTAATGTAAATATCACTTTAAATAAATATGTCCATCCATCTATGGATACCAAGCGGAACATTCTGGATTCGCTTTCTTCTATCTCATCTATAAATGGTCAGATCAGTGGTCGGATCATTTCTTAGTCTTTGATCTCATGCACGTTTCCGGTGCCCATTTCGCAGATTAAAACAATCTGCGAAATCTCTGTACGTGAGTAGTCCATCCGGCGTTTTTCAGATGCGCGGATGGATTTTTTCTCTGTCATTTTAGAACTATTTGTTCTTTTTATTATATTATACTCTGCTCTTTCACGCAAGTAAAATATCAGACAGTTATCGTCCTATCGTTCCTGCCATGGACATGATTTCTAAAATATCTCTGTATAAATAAAATACCCGCCGCGGAAGATATTATGCATATCTGTCCACAGCGGGTGTTTTATAAATTTTCGAAAATCACATCGAATCATCCGGATGATTGTCGATTTATGTTCGAAATCAAAGCAAAAATATCACATTATTTGATAATATTGTTTGAATATATTTTGAAATAAGTATATACTAATAGAAAATGAATTTGGAGGGATAATTATGCTGATAGAATTCAGGTTCAAGAATTATAGATCATTTCGTGATGAGGCGACGCTATCTATGGAAGCAACGGGGCTTGGCCCCTTCAAAAAGAGCTTGATTTCATATGGTTCGTTGAACTTATTACCGAGCGTTGCTATATATGGAAAAAATGGTGGAGGTAAAAGTAATGTAATTCGGGCGTTTTGGCTGGCTGTGCAATTCATTAAAAATGCGCAAAGAACACAGCACGAAAACGCAAAAATACCAGTAATACCATTTGCTTTAAATGATTATTCTGAAGATGAACCAACAGAATTTGAATTTATCTATACTTTAGACGGAATTAAATACTGGTATTCCTTTGCCGCAACGAAGGAAAAGATATATAAAGAATATTTATACCACGCACCAAAAGGACAAAAAGCGTTAGTTTTTAAAAGAGAAAATCAATCATTTATTTTTACAGAGGAAAAGGCAAAGAGAAAGTTAATCAGCGAAACCGTTGCATCGAATCAGTTGTTCTTTTCGTTGGCTTGTACAATGAATGACGCTATTTGCGCAACTGCAATGAAGTGGTTTCGGGAATTGCTTTATTTTTCAAGGGATTATTCAGATATTCCTAAACAGCTGTTGGATTATTCTAATGATGCCAATATGCTGCAGGCGATTTCGGATTATGCCAAAGCTGCGGATCTCGGTATCGAAAGTATGCAATTTGAAATTGACAGTAAGGAAATTAAGGACAATCTAAGTTTTCCCGAGAATATACCAGACGGTATAAAAGCAGCCTTGATTCAGTTTATGCATATTCTGGCAGATACGTCGAGCAACTCAGAAACAAGATTAAAAATGAATGAGGTTAAAGCAATATCGAAACATCAGGGTATCAATGCTAATGGAGAAGCGTTTTTATACCCGTTAGAATTATCGGATGAATCAGACGGAACCAGAAAACTCATGTCTATTGCACCTGCAATCGAGTCAGCACTGAAAAAAGGCGGAGTTCTTATCGTTGATGAAATTGAAAAAGAACTTCATCCAATGTTGGTAGATTTTGTTGTGGCAAAATTCCAGAGTAAGCAGTCTAACCCAAAAGGAGCGCAGCTTATCTTTACGACTCATAACACGGAACTTATGAATATGGAAATCCTGCGTAAGGATCAGTTGTACTTTGCAGACAAAAGCAATGAAGATGGGATATCAGAGCTTTATAGTATTAGTGGATTAGGTACCAGAACTACAGAAAATATCAGAAAGGGATATTTGCTTGGTAAATATGGTGCAACTCCTGATATTGAGATTGAGGAGGTGGAATAATGCCTCGTAAAGTAAAATCTGCCAAACCACTAATCTATGTATTTTGCGAAGGTGAAAGTGAACAGGCATACACTGATTATTTAAAAAAGACTTTCTCGGATGTTGCTGTTTTAAAAAGGCCACCAGATACAGGACTGTTTGAAGAAGCAGAAGCAAAGTTTTCAAAATCTCCCAAATATAAAAACAGCATAGATGTAACAGATGAAATATGGTTTTTTTATGATGTAGAAGAAAAGGATATTCCAAAATGGAATGATAGATTTACGATTATAAAGAAACTTCGTAAATTGAGAAAAAAACAAGGAATACGGGTAAGATTACTAATGACTAGTGGATGTATTGAGTATTGGTTTATGTTGCATTACAAATACTATACTCCGAAACTCATTACCGTTCCTGAAAAGGAAAAGGTTATTAATAAAGTTAAAAAATTAATCCCAACTTACGTAAAAGGAAATTCTGCGGCAACAGAGAAGATTGCAGTCAATTATCAAAAAGCAGTAGAAAATTCAAAGAAAACTGTAAAAGCATTATTGCCAGATGGACTGCCGGGAATAGATGATACAGATGTCAGAAATCAATGGTTAAATACAAAGAGCGTCACATTTTCTAATGTATATGAAGCAATTGAATTTTTACAAAACTGTGGATAAAAATGTATCGTAGCATTTGAGTCAGACTCGATGATAGGAAAGGGGCTGTCTATTTCCCGACAGCCCCTTTCCTATAAAAAGAGCTGTCCGCCTCGAATGCAGATTTCTGCATCCGAAATTCAGACAGCTCTCTGAATTACTCAGATAGAGTAATATTTAATTTCTTAAATTTCAGCCAGTTTCAGCAGATCCGGGATCTTGGATTCCCAGCCAAGTGCCATGATATGTACACCCTGACAGTATGGCTTGCACTCTTTGATGATACGTGCAGCGATCTCAACACCTGTGATACCTGCTTTTGTCTTTTCTTTGTCTGCTTTCAGTTCCTCGAGCATTTCGTCCGGAACATGAATGCCGGCAACATTATTGTTCATGAATTTAGCCATTCCAGCGGACTTAGGAATAATGATACCAACCTGTACAGGTTTTCCGAACTGTTTTGCTTTTTCCATGAATTTGATGAATTTCTCCGGTTCAAATACTGCCTGTGTCTGGAAGTATTCTGCACCTGCAGCTACTTTTCTTTCCATTTTTGCAAGCTGTGCGTCAACGGAATCGCTGCATGGAGATACAACAGCACCCTTGGAGAATTTCGGAGGTTCGCCAACCAGTTCGTTTCCACCAAGATCCACACCGGATTCCAGAAGCTTCACTGTGTGAAGAAGGGATACGGAGTCAAGGTCGAATACAGGTTTTGCCTGTGGGTGGTCACCCATCTTTGTATGGTCACCTGTGAGGCAAAGGACGTTGTCAATGCCCAGCATTGCAGCGCTGAGAAGATCAGACTCCAGAGCGATACGGTTTCTGTCACGGCATGCAAGCTGGAAAATAGGATTCATGCCTGCATCCTTGAGAACCTTACACATTGCAAGAGATCCAAGACGCATAACAGAAGACTGGTTATCAGTTACGTTAACTGCATGAACATCCTTGAGGTATGTTTTTGCTTCTTCTACCAGCTCATCTACGTGGATTCCTTTTGGCGGTCCTACTTCTGCAGAAACTACAAATTCACCACGGTCGAATAATTCTTTCATTTTCATTGTACATTGCTCCAATCATTATAATCTATTTTAATTCATCGTCTGTTGCAAAGTTATGAATCTGTGTCGGACATTTCAGCGCGTCAAGGCGTCCGATCTCTTTCAGACGTCTGTAGATGCGTTCCCATCCACATTCCATCTCGCTGTCCACTTCACATTTACCGTTCTTGGAACCGCCACACTGGCCGTTCACAAGGCTCTTTGAACATGCTGTGATCGGGCAGATCCCGCCTGTCAGGTTCAGGTAGCATTCACCGCACTGGTCACATTTGTACTCTAACGGTGTCACGCCCTGGAAACCTGGTACCGGGTATGTATCGCAGGCTGCACAGACCATCTTGTCTTCCAGATATTCTGAAACGGTCTGTACACCAACACCGCAGGAGAATACCAGAACCAGATCTGCTTCCTGGATCTTGCTCATATGTTTCTTAAGACGTAATTCCATATTTTCCGGATTACAGATGTAATCAGTTGTCATGATTCCTGTCACATTTCCTTCAGCTGCAAGTTCCTTCTGAAGTCGGGCAGCCTCTTTTTCCGGAAAACGAACTTCTTTACATCCATGACAGTTGATAATGAAAACTTTCTTTCCGGCTGTCAGTGATGTAATCGCTTCTTTTGCTTTTAACTGGGTAATCAACATATTACTTCATCCCCCTTACTGCATTTTTTCCGGCTTTGATACTGTTAATGATCGGAATCTTGGAAGAACAGATATACTGACAGCATCTGCACTCAACACAATCCATAACGTTCATGTCTTTCATGCCCTGCCAGTTCTCGTCTTTCGCATATTTCACGAAATACAGAGGTGAAAGTTCCATCGGACATACATCTACACAACGTCCGCACTTGATACACGGCTGTTCTTTTGTCTCATCCGGTTCAACGGCAATGATACCATTGGAGCCTTTCATCATCGGTACATCCAGTGTGTTCAGAGGGAATCCCATCATTGGTCCGCCCATCTTAACCAGAACATCGTCATCTGTAAATCCGCCGCAGTAATCGATCAGCTCTCTTACACTTGTACCGATCTTGATAACGAAGTTTCCAGGATTCTTGATCTTCTCGCCTGTTACTGTAGCAACACGCTCAACCAGAGGCATTCCTGTCTGGATCGCATCGGAGATTGCTTTTACTGTACTGATATTATCTACTACAACGCCGACATCTGCCGGAAGTCCGCCGCTTGGAACTTTTCTTCCCATAACACGCTTGATGAGAGTTTTCTCAGCACCCTGCGGGTATTTGGTTCTTGCAACAAATACTTCCATGTTTCCGATATCAGCAACTTTTTTCTGCATTAATTCAATGGCATCCGGCTTATTATCCTCGATAACAATGATACCCTTCTCGGCACCTGTTGTCTTAAGGACTGCTTTCAGGCCAAAAATAATGTCATCTGCATACTCAAGGAGTACTCTGTGGTCTGCTGTTAACAGAGGCTCACATTCACATCCGTTGAGAAGGATGGTATCTACCGGTTTTGCAGGTTTAAGTTTGACACAGGTCGGGAAACCTGCACCGCCCATACCAACGATTCCGGCTTCACGAATGATATCAATGATCTCATCCGGAGTAAGATTGTCAAGATCACCATGTGGCTGTACGGATTCGTGCAGAGTATTTTTTCCATCCGATTCAATAACAACAGCCATCACTTCGCTTCCGCGTGTGCCATGCATACGCGGTTCAACAGCAACTACGGTTCCGCTTACGCTGGAATGTACCGGAGCACTGATAAATCCGGCAGCTTCACCGATCTTCTGACCAACTTTTACAGTGTCACCAACCTGAACGATCGGATTAGCCGGTGCGCCCAGATGCTGTGACATGGAGATTACAACTGTCTTCGGATCCGGGAATTTCTTCAGAGCGATATGCTCACTGAATTCCTTACGTTCTGACGGATGAACACCGCCGTAATATCCGTCCAGTCTGTCTTCTCTGATGGACTTCACATAGTCGTTGATCACTTTGAAATTAACTTTGGAGAAATCACGAACCTGTACAGGCTGGTTTAAGAATTCTTCCAGACGTCCCTGTTTTGCAAGTCTCTGGTAAATCTTCTCCCATGCACAGTCTTTATTCGGATCTACTTCGCATTTTCCATTCTTTGCTCCACCGCACTGTCCATTGACAAGACTCTTTGAACAGTCAACGATCGGACAGACACCTCCGGTAATGTTCAGATAACACTGCGCGCATGCGTCACAGCTCTTCTTGGTAAGTGCCATGCCATGATGACCTCTGTAGTTAAGGGTGTTGCTTGCAGCAACTACCGGCTTACCTGCCAGATCCGCAACGGTCTGAATACCAAGGCCACAGGAAATTACTACTACATTCTCTGTACCTTCCGGAATCAGATCCTGTAATTTTCTTTCTGTGTGCATCTTGTTGCATAAGAAATCAAATTTTGCACTGCCTGTAACGTTCTTTCCCTGATCTGCAGCGAATTTCAGGAATTCGTCACAATCCGGTTCGTCAACAGTTTCAAATTCCTTGAAACATTTGTTGCAGGCAATCACAAACAGGTTGTCCTTACCGTCAAGCACTGATGCAAGTTCATCACTGCTTTTCAGTTTGTACTTAGTATAGTTTTCCAATTGCTCACCTTCCTCACGATAAAATTTTATCCTTATGATATCTGTTCTTATCCGTTCCCTCCATCTCTGCACTCAAAAAAGGGCCAATAAAACCAGATAAATAAGTTCAATACATATACCTTATTAAATGTAACATAAAATGCACATTTTATCCAGTTTTATTAGCAAATTTTATAAATTTCTTCTATGATTTCATCCAAAATTTCTATGAAGTGCAGATATTTGTACTGTAAAGGATGTGGAATCAATAAATTGTATACAATATACTATATTCTATAGCAACTATGACGATTCAGCACCTTCACACAGTTACGCTCTCAAACTCAAATCTTTAGAAATCGCCTTCGGTGATGAGCAAATAAATGCTAATGCAAACTTCCCAAAGATATCTAACGTAGGATTTTACACCCTGATGGGCTGGAGTCAAACGGATATTCGTAACCTCCGCAGGGGACTTACTTGATTCGGTTAAAATGCATTTTTTTTGAGGATTATTATAAAACCTGCTGAAAAGTTCTTAACTTTTCTCAGCAGGTTTATTATAAGTACTTTCTGTTTTCGTCAAAAGCATTAGAGCGTGTTTGAAAAAGGCTTTCTGCAAGATGTGCGTCACAATTTGTGGGAGA
>OGIO01000971.1_pt1 | contig 28191 bp, 36 predicted proteins | sample 1571841 | NCBI WGS metagenome assembly OGIO01 (sample SAMEA2582111, study PRJEB24529) | metagenome | biome: Human gut stool | place: China | collected 2011
GAATCAGATCCTGTAATTTTCTTTCTGTATGCATCTTATTGCATAAGAAATCAACTTTTGCACTGCCTGTAACGGTCTTTCCCTGCTCGGCAGCGATTTTCAGAAATTCATCGCAATCCGGTTCATCAACAGTCTCAAATTCTTTGAAACATTTGTTGCAGGCAATCACAAACAGATTGTCTTTGCCTTCCAGTACGGATGCGAGCTCTTCACTGCTTTTCAGCCTGTACTTCGTATAGTTTTCCAATTGCTCACCTTCCTTATAAAAATTTATGTTCTTATGAGCAGTCCTTTCTCTCTGCATAAAAAAGGACTGCAAAAGCCCAATAAATAAGCTTTCCACATACTGCCTAGTTAAATGTATCACAAAACAGATGTTTTATCCAGTTTTAATAGCAAATTTTGTAAAATATTTTTATGATTGCAACAGGATTTTTTATAATTTTACACTACATAGCACAAAAAATGCCGTAATCTCAACAATTACGGCACTTTTAATAATTCCTGTTTTCAGTTCTGAAATTTCTTAGAATTTACCAGCCTGTGCTGCTTCCTCGATGAAAACTGAGAATCCTTAAAAATCAGGAAAAACTGAATATAAATGTACAAATAATGTACAAATAGAACTATTACCGTATCACATTCAATAGACTGAATACTATTCTACAATAATTTTTTCAAAAGTCAACTTCTATAAGATCTATTAGCTATGTGAGAAGTTGATTTATTCATGGAATGGTGATAGCCCTCGGCATCTTGAAGTGTATAAATCTGGCAAAAAAATTACAATCAATATATTCAGTGCAAATGTCCAGGCTGTAACCGATATGTTAGTATGGTTGGACAATCATTATCCCATCAATAGAATTTTAACAATACCTTCTTTTGCTAGTCATGAAAATAAATATTACATTGGATTTATAGTTATTTCTCCTAATCCAAGTAAAGAAAACTGTAAATATACTGTTGATAACATAGTTTATCAACCTGTTGATGCAGCAGAATATTATGGTAATATCGAGTATGTAATTTAGGAGCTTATCTTCTAAAAGGCGTGAAAGTTACAGAAAATATATTTAAGGTTCCCTTGCAATCCAGTGAGCTTTACAGGCTGTATTAAGAGTACCTGGATCTGTACATACTGCTAGAAATGCAAATTGTTTTGTTGTATTATAACCATTTTGAATATGATAAAAGGTTGTAGTCGTGAATCCACCTCTCTCAATAGAAAGTGTAACTACTGGAATCTTTTTAAATTCTTTTGGAAATTGTACAACATATGCAGCTTCTTGCTGACTTATAGTGAAATCAAATGTTCCACATTGCATCTTCTCATTTAACTGGCAGAAGCAGATTATCTCCAGATGCCACTACTCTCTGATACCGGCTTACCCATCTGACAATATTCGGATTTGCAGCATTCGGCACTGGCAACGGACCAGACTTACATTGCCACCCGTATTCCAGCATTATTGCCTTTGCTTTTTCGCTGATCTGACTACATGTATTGTCTGCCAGCGATCCAGTCGCATAGATCGTGAGAGCCAGTAACGGATTCTGACTGCCCTCTTCTCCAGATAAATTATAATGTCCGCCCGACAGGTCTGCAAGTGCCACATCCATGTATGGCATCTGGGATTCTTTGGGCGTGATATAGCGGTCAACTTTGCAGGTCGGATACGCTTTTCCCATTTTTGCTTTTAATAATGTAAAAACTTCATTATAGTCGAAACCTGCCATTATCTGAACACCTCCTCGGCAATTTCCATAACTTTTTCTCGTAGCTCTTTTCCGGCATTATACATAGGCATCTTCGGTGAAACACCAGTTGCGTAATGCCAGGTACCTTCCAGATCCATATACCACCATCCCGGCTGATTACCGTGAGTACCATATGTCCCCGTACCAACTCCCGGTATATTCGCCGGATTCTGCGCCGGAAGTCCTGCTCCAAACTCCAACATCAGTGCTGGACTAATCTCTTTTGATTGTGTTCCTTCCCTCGTCTGCCATTGACTGACAATCTTCTGCGAATCCTCCATGTAAATAATGGCTTTGCATCCGGCTTTCTCCGGTGTGATTTCAGAAGACAAGCGGATATACTTGCCGAATCCACTACTACCGATTTGAGCCTGCGCAATGGCTATTCCCTCGACAGAGAGCCGCTGACACAGCAGCTCACATTTTCTGTTTAATTCATTTTGATACTGCCGGATCTGTTCTATTGCTCCATGGATCTCGCCAACCGAGAATCCAAATGTGATTTTCTTAGCCATACGCAACCTCCTAAATCGTAAAAGAGCCCCACGAACCAATGCCTTATTATAGGCTTAGTTCATGAAGCTCCACATTCTGTCACAAGCAATTCACTATACTTTCCATCGTTTTCCGCATTTCATACAAACAGCGTACCCTTTTCTTTTTCCAGTTAATCCCATTATCATAGACCCTTCAAATCCACCAAGAAGCCCACCGAGAAATGCTCTACCTTTATTCAATGGATATTCGCCATATGAAATAGATGTCGATTTGCAACGCGGACATTTTGCAAGATGATTAAGATAATCAGTTTGCTGTTTAATCAATTTTTGTTCTCTCAGGGCAGCAGCTTTTGCTTCTTCCGCAGCCTTTTCTTCCTCTGTTTTCTTAAGTGGCGGTACTATCCGCTCCAATTCCTGACGAGAGATACCAAAATTATTAAATGCCTGTCTCGCTGTTTTCATATCAACATCCGCATATTTGCATATTTCTCTGAGCACGCGATGCTTTCCATATCTTCCATATTTATTGTGCATATCATGTACAATTTGGTTCAGTTCAGATACAGTATATTCTTTCATGAGGCAACCTTCCTTTTAATAGAATTATACCAGATTTTTGCGAGAAAGAAAAGCGGCACCATACAAAAGATACCGCTTTTTAATCTATATCGGCTGGAAATTCCAACCCATACGCCGTCTGGCTTTATCTGTCTGCTGTACAATAGCCTTTCCGTCCATTTCCACAGTGGTCTGGACAATGATAGGCTGCTCTGTAGACTGGCTCATCATATACTGCATAGCTTCTGTCATAGCCTCATATACACCCTGTTTAATGCCAGCTACAATCTGGTCATTATTAGCAACTGCAGATCTATTTCCGATACTTCCAACATACTCATTCATACCATTTTCACGAGCCATGAAGAGCTGACCTTTTTCTGGATATCCGCCTTCTGCAAAATGTGGAATCTCACTCATTTTGAAAAGTTGCATTGAAAACGCACCGATTTTATCACCATTAGGAAGTGTAAAGCCATCCCATGAAATATGAAGCTTCTCATTCAAATATCGAATGAGTCGGTTCACAGTATCAATAGCGGCATTCGCAGCATTTCTGAAAGACTCTTTGAAACCTTCCTTGATACCACTCATTGCATTGACCCATTTAGTCACCGTAAACCAAGGAGCTACATGATTGTTCCACCAATTCTGAATAGAACTCTTCCACTGCAAAACAGTTTCATCCCACTTGGTTTTCAATGAAGACTTTATACTGGCATATAAGTTTTTCCATTTTTCAAGAGTAAACCAAGGAGCCACGCTTTCGTCCCACCATTTAGAAATATTATTCGCCCACTGTACAACTGTCTCATTCCATACACTTTTCAACGATTCCTTTACAGATTGATAAAGTGTTTTCCATTTTTCAGCAGTAAACCACGGCGATACATTTTCATTCCACCATGCACCTATCGATGAATTCCACCAATCTACAACTTCATTCCACTTATTTGACGCCGCAGAATAAATATTGTCGAAAGTCTCAACAAAGAAATTTTTAATATTTTCCCAGTTGTCTTTTATTACAATTACCGCAGTTGCAACTGCAGCTACAATTCCAGCAATCGCTGCTGCCACCAAAGCAGGAGTTCCAAGTATCACTGCGCCAATTGCCGCAATAGCAACACCGACTACCATGAGAGCATCTTTTATCCAGCTAAATCCTTCCTTCCACATAGAAAAGAAATTTTTCACAGCAAGAACAGCTCCACCAAGAGTAGAAATAATTCCGGTAATAGCCAAAGTTATTGGATTAAACAAATCCGAAAAAGCAAGTGCACTTTCTGCAGCTTTATTTCCTAGTAATGCTGAGAAACCTGTTGAGAATATTGTACCCATTTTTTTTGCTAATTCCAAAAATGCAGATGCAATACCTGCATTTTCACCCAATTCAAGCCCTAATTTAGCTCCTATACCAGAAGCTATTACCTTAGAAATTTTTCCTCCAACTGTTTCCGTTAAGAATTTGAAAAGACTTCCACCAAAGACTATATTTCCTACGCTTTTCAGAGTTAAAGTTCCGATAACGATTCCAACAGTGGAAATATCTATATTGGAGAAGAAATCCCAGATTTCTTCAAGAACTTTATCCCATTCAATGTTACTAATCGCCGTCTTGACCGCATCAAAAAGCCCTTGTACCCAAGTGTTTAGTGTTTCTGCTGCAGATGCAAAATCGAAGGTCTCAAAAAAATTATTGATACTTGTTGCAATGGACAGACCAATATTTGTCCAATCCAGATTCTGACCGAATGACAGAGCAGAATAGACAACCGTATTCATAACACCGGCAATTGTCCGGCCAATCGCTGCAAACTCTTCCGGAGTGATCAGACCATTCAGGAAAGTTGCCAGTCCTCTTCCGAAGAATTTGGCTCCTTCGTAGACTTTCTCCCACTCAATGCTGTTCAATGCTTTAGTCAAATTATCGCTGATAAAACGACCAATATTTGAAAAATCACCAGTCTTGAATGCATCACTGAACGCTTTACAAATGGCATCTGCATACTCCTGTGCTTTATTTGCAGCATTCGCAAATGCTTCATCCCAGACTGATTCATAATCAGACAATGCACTTCCAATGGCATCAGACAAGTCAAATCCAGTACCTCCGCCAGAACCAGATCCGCTTCCAGAATCATCATTCGGGTTATTGATGTTCAACTCATCAATACTAAGAACAGTTGTTTTCAACTTTTTGGCCGCTGCAGCAGCCTTATCCATCGCATCAGATGCGTCGTCTGCGCTGTCACCCAGATCATCCATATTGCTACTGCCACTACCAGCTTCTCCCATGATATCTTTCAACCAATTTCCGCCCCAGAGCTTGAATCCAAGAGCAGTGAAGAGTCTCTGAATAGCAATAATGACACCATTCACCACCGGAAGCACTTTCTGAATAATAGGAAGAAACAAGTTTCCAATGATTCTGGCCAGATTGGAAATCTGCTGTTTTAAAATACGATACTGGTTTGCAACAGAATTGATAGTATTCGCCTGATCGCCCCATGCCACCTTGGACTGATCTAGTATAGCCAACAACCGGAGTTGCATCTTCTCAGCCTGCGTCATTTCTGAGACAGCTTTATTTACCCCATTTGCATACGCATAGGTCTGCAGAGTATTGTTGGTGATATCAATACCATATTTATACAATGCTCTGGACTGTCCAATAAGGCCAGACTGCAAGTTGGTCATAACTGTATTAAGATCCACGTTTTTCAGAGAGGACAGATCAGCAGAAAGCATAGTCAGTGCTTTGCTGGTATTAACACTGGTTTCTCCAATAAGTCCAACAGAATTCGTGACAGCTGCCACACTTGCCTGGAAGTTCTGAATCTTCTCTGGATCCAATGCGAGACCAATACTGTCGGTCATATTCAGCTCACCATTTTTGCCTACACTAAATCCAGTCATTTTTCTGGTAAGCTCATTCAACCGATTGGTAAATGAATCTGCATAAGACTCAGCACTTTCATAACCGAATTTTTCATACTGACTGCCGAAGTCTTTTCCTATCTTGTCCATTGTTACGGAAAAGTAGTTGTAAGTCTCTACATAATCCATAGCGGATTCAATAGCTTTACCAACAGCTTTCACACCACGGACAATCGCCCAGAATCTTGCATAAAACGTTCCGGCTGCGCTCGCAAAACGTCCGAAGATGCCACCAGATCTCTGTACTGCCTGTGAAGTGCGACCAAATATGCTTGGCAGCTTAGAAAGGCTACTGCCTCCCTGTGCACTGGTGGCACGAATGCCTTTCAAGGAATTGCTGAGATTCGCCAATGCATTGGTCATCTGAATCACATTCTTAGACACATTCGGAGCCTGAGACAGAGTTGTCATTAGATTCTTTAATTCCTGCGCAAGTTTTGGCAGAAGCGTAATTGCACGTTCAACATTCTTTCCACCGAGCTTAGCTATGTTCTTCGCCATCTCGGAGATGTTCACAGAACTCTGCATAGCGGCTCCAGCATTCTCAATGGAACGACTGATCGTGTTGATGGCCGTAGAAGCACGCAGGATGCTCGCAGAATCAGTCGCAGCCAGTTTCTGAATATTCTTGGATAATGCAGTAAACTGAGATGTTTTTACTGAATTAATAGACTGCATCGCTTGACTGAGCTTTTCAATTCCAGCGGCAAAATTTGAAAGTCCACTTGCATTGATCCTGATCAAATTTCCTTCAATTTTTTCTAACCGGCGAGCAAGCTTATCCAACTCACTATTGGCCTTTCCTGCGTATGATTCTATTTGTATTTCCAGACGATCAATATCTGCCATGAGACATCAGCTCCTTTCAAGGATTTGCACTGACGCTCATAGGCATTCTGGCACAAAAAAACACCTGTCTTTTGGACAGATGTAGCACTATTTTATATGATTATATCTTTTGTATTTTTTGGTTAGCAACAACTTAAATGAGAAGTACATAGATAAAGTATGGAGCTTTGATTTATCAGTTGATGCTGGTGCTGCTTATAATACCCCAAAAAATATAGCTGTGGATAGATATGCACCGTATGCAATCAATACTTTTGCACTTAACAGCGAAAGAATAATTATTAGCCGAATTACGTTCAATGGCAATAATCTCAGTCTGCTGTTAGGTAATACCTCCCCAGTAAAAGTGAACTTCAACTTGACCGTTAATGTTAGGTACAAAAAAATATAAAAATGAAGTATTAACCATTTATAGTACATAGGTGATATTTCCAAAAGAATAACTGAGAAGAACATTTAACTGAAGCAAAAACCCCAAATATCAGAGTACCAAGTTCCACAATTGAGCATTAATACACCGTCGTTGATAGTTGAATCAGAATTTACATCCTTGTTGTCTAAACTAAAAATATTTTTATTGTCATAATTAACAAGAATCCAACCATTAAAACCGCCAGAAGATGTGTTAAACAATAAATATACTCCCCTCGGTATTTCTGACAAATTTACAGTAACATAATTTGTTTGATTGCTAATTCCAAAATGAAGAGAATGCCTCAACTTCTCATTTAACTCACTCCTAATTTCCTTTACCGCCAAGGCTCCGGCCATCATTCCAGCCTGAGTATTTGCCAGGAGATCTTCTTTGCTGTCAATGATTTTATTCTTATCTGCAGATTCGTTTACAGCCACATTGGTGGCATTGATCTGTGCCTGTCCAAAGTTACTTCCAACTTGAGAATATTCTGTTACATCAACAAATGACACCGTCCCATCAGCATTACTAATCATTTGGTAGCGACGTCTCCCGTTCATGGATTCAGCCAAAATATCATCCTTAAAATCTTCTGGTAATGTATTTTTTGCCATTATACTGATACTCCTTTCAGATTACCTAATCGAAATGAAAGTCTACGAAGCGCAGGTTCCTGCCGGTTAAGCATCCTATATATGATCAAAGACGCAGATTCAATCCTGTTTAACTCCTCCCAGTCAATAAATGGACCATTATCAAAAAAAGTCTGCTTCTCCCCTATTTCCTGCGCAAAAACATTCTTATTGATTGTATCCAAGTTAGATTCAAATGCATTAAATTCGTCCGCATAGAAATATGCAGAATAATCTGCCTTCTCTTCTCCCATATCCTCTGCCGAAAACTCTCGATATAACTTCTGAGCTTTTTCATGGAGATACTCTAAATTTCCTTTGATACGGTTGTAATCTTCTATATTAAACAAATCTAATGCTGTCCAATCTGTTTTAGGTTGTTGCCAGCTCATTACAATACCACCTTCCTTGCGATCATACGTCCGTTCCATCCTCCATTAAAAGTAAGCTCATTTTGATAGCAACGAATCATGGCTTTTTCGCGATTTTTTAGTTCTAGGTAAAACAGATCATTTGCATCAATTCTCGGATCACCTCTCCATGAAATGTCATATTCCACATCTCCGAGGTAATAAGATGCCAACCATTCTTCCAATGCTTTTGCATGCTCTTCTGAGCTAATAAGCGGATTACTCCACTGAATAATTTCACCATTTGGATGATAGCGCTTGATATATGCATATGTGTCCACCACGTATTCTTTACCAGTTACAACATATGTCACGTCTGTTTTGGATGCCAAACCACCGAAACGTATTTTCACATAATAATTGCTGCTTTCAATTATCTGACAGGTGATCGATGCATTATCTATCACAGAAGCACTAAAATCATACGAAGCATTACTTATATAAGCGATACACTCGTTTTCTTCTGGTGATAACGTAACAGTTTCCTGTGCCAGTTCATGTGCTTCTTCAGATGTTTCTCTGTACAGGCTGCGTTGCACATTTATAGACTGCAACTTGTTCTTTCTGGTACCGGCAGGCGTCTCCCGCAAGTCTGTGGAATATGCAAGGACGTAATCTGTAATGTCTCCAATAGAAATTCGATCAACAGTAACTCTGCTGTTCGGCGAACCTTTGGAGAAGGTGATTTTTATCTGGTCAAATAATTCCAGACGATCATGCGTGACATATTCCAATCCCGGATCTATAGCATTCCATTCGGCAACAAGTGTCCCCTCATAGTATGTTTCTATATGCATTTCTGCAGGAGCCACGTTCCGAAATTGCACCGATATCCCATAACAAATGTACCCAGCTTCTAAACTGACTGTAATTTGAGGATTCACAAGGAAATTTCCGTCTACATCAGCAACCGCATCACTGATGTATCCAATATTATCAATATATTCTCCCGACCGTGAAAGAAACTTCAATGTTCCATTTGTCAGTGAAAAATTCTTACTTCCAAGAGCATATGCATCTTTAGAGCCATACGTAACAATATTTTGAACTTTACTAAATTCAGTTTCTCCGTTTGATGTAGCCGTTTGTGAAGGGATGAATGATGATTGAATATGGATCCGGTTCTCACGATCCTCATATAGTACACATCTTCCAGCATTTGCAATAATCTGTAGTGCTTCTGGATGAGTCACTTCTGGAAGTGGGTTATACACTATGATATCCTTCAGATATGGATCCAGAAAATACTCCTGGCTTCCAACACCTGCATCTGCCAGAACATCTTCTGCCAGATCATACAAACTAATGCCCTCTTTACGATATAACCCTTTGGAATAAGTACCAGAAATGTAATCAAAACGATCTGTCGCAACAAATTGTGCCTGAACATCATCAGCGGACCAGCTCTTAAGAAAACATGTCTGGGGTGGCAGCCATTCAATATCACCCTCACCTGTTACATCGTATCCAAACGTTACCTCAATCTCCTGCCCTACTTCCATATACGCTAAAGCACTGTCCGGATTATCGGCTGAATAATATAAATTCTGGTTATCAACCGTCAATGTCATATCTCGACTCGGGAGAATCTCTGCAATGGGCGATACATAATCTTTGAATGAATATGACAATGTATTTTCATTTGAAAAAGTATTGGCCACTCCACATACAATCTCAAATATCCGAAGCCTTCCTTGTCCATTTATCATCTTGGTCGGGGTTATCTTCAAAAAAGATGTTCCATTGAACACATCATCAGTAGACCAGTATGATTTATTGTTCCCGGTATACGCATACACTCCCTCATCATTTTCGACAGTAAAATCAACCGGATAACAATCACCAAAATCTATTGCCAGTCCTTTGATATCTAACCCCTTTTCTCCATGGAAAGAAAGATAAATAGAGCCAAACAATTCAGCTGACACCAATCCATTGTTATACATGCTCTGCTGTCCACTTCTCGGAAGAAAATACATACTTCCATCTATTCGTGAAAAATTCTGCTCACCAGTTGCATATATCTTTTGTACTGATTTCATATTAAAAATATTTGGATTTGAATAATATGCAATTGCAGCCTTAGAACTATCCACAGCCAAATTCTTCTGAGCATTTGAGTTAACAACACCTATAGTTGCCCGAATATATCCTCTGTTCCGCAATGGAGCTTTCATAGACTCCTTATATGCCTTACTTGCATTTTGCATATTATCACCTGCCAGTATCTATAAGATTTACCTTGCACGTTTCATAACGTGTAACACGATGCGAATTTCGATCAGTGAATAATGGCTTCGCTGTACGATCATTCGGATACATGGTTACTGTCATAGGTTCCCCTGTTCGATAATCTTCCAAAGTTACGGACACGTAAAACGGTTTTAAGGATTTCAGCATGCGTTGCCATACTTCGGGTTCAAGTCCATTCCATTGCATCGCATCCAGTTTAATAAGATCCCGACCAACAATCTGACCAATTGTCGCATTATTAGCATTTCGTCCGTTATTCACAGTTGTCGAAAAAATATATTGAAATCCATGCATAGGGGTTGGCCAATCAACCCCATTAACATTCAAGAACGCTGAAAGACCCATATCTCCCCTCCTGCCCTACTTAATCAAGTCTGCCAGATTAGATTCCAAAGAATTGATTTCATCACGGATTGATTGCCTCTGCGTATGAACTTCGCTGATCTCATATTCCGTGCATTCCTTTCCAGCGAGAAAATACTCATAAAGTTTCACAGGGATGTAATCTGTCTGAGCCAGTTTCTCTTTTTTTTGCTGGATTTGACTTTGTAATTCTGAAATATTCCTCTGCCGTTCAATTTCTTCCAATTCTTCTTCTGTCGGTTCATGAACTGGCTGTTCTTCTGGAAGGACATAGATAGAACCATCATTTGACAACTGATAAGCAAGATCATCAATACTACGGTACAGCGTGTTGTATTGATGATAAGCCTTCCCACCAATATCAATAGTTCCATCTGAATCCAAATACAAATTAAACCCGTCAAGATTCACATCCTGCGGGTTTTGAAAATTTAATGATACTATATGATCTCCATGTGGAATTACTGTGCATGGCAATAGAAGCACTGCTGACAAGGGAGTGTGGGAAATATGAAAACGATTGCACTACTTGCCCATATAGAAAAGAGTGCGAAGAGTACGAAAAATTATTTCCAGCATATAGTGAGGAGGTCTAAAAAATGGCAAATCTATATCAGATCAAGGACATCATAAAAGAGAACAAGGACGGCGATTTTCTCGCCATCTGCGAAAGTGGAAATCACTACGAATGTAAATTCGTTGCGGAATATAGGGCAATGTTTTTCGCTATCCCATCAACCGAGAAAATTCTTGGATACGGGAAAATCATAGCAAAGAATTAGCCGAAACGCTCCAGATCGGAGCGTCCACCGCGGGACGGTCTCCCGGTGCTCTCTGAAACTGATAACCGGAAAAATTGAAATTTAGCAAGTGGGCGGCTTTATCCAGGTTCGAGTCCGGGACTTGCTTTTCCCCGGAAACGGGAAAAATTGAAAATATGGAGGTATTACGCCATGAGCGAAAACGAACGCAGAAAAGAAGAACTAATAAGACGACTGGACAACCTCGAAGCCTGCAAAGATAACCCGGTATACCTTGCAGAGATCAAGAAAATACGCAAAGAGCTTGCAGATATAAACTGCGAACAATAGCCGCCGCAGAGGATGCCAGCCGGATCACTACCGGCGGCGGTTTTATGAAATTGAAAAGGAGAAAAGGAAATGAAAGAAAATAACTATGTCTTACACACGAAAAACGGCGTTGAGCTTGTGACAGAATCGCAGGCGATCAACAACGCGCTGAAGCAGGAAAAAAGCGGGATTTCTCCGCGTTATGCGTTCCGGGATCATAAGACCGGCGAAAACCTCACGCCGCCAGGCTGGCTTGTATGGTCAACCTATGCGGACGGGTGCGGGGTTGTTTACCGTCGCCTAGATGGCAAAATGATTGTCACAACCGGATTTCCAGGTGATTTTTGCATGATATAGGGTGGATTTTGTCCGCCCTTTTTCCGCTACTCGGATAACGTCCGGCGATAGACTCGCGATCTAATAGCGGCATAGCTGCGCATTACTGGCAGCCGAACAAAAAGCACTTGCGCCGGATCCCTGCGCCCGTCCGCAGATTTGGAGCAAGCCGGGCACCTGTCAACCCTTCCACCCTCTGCCGGAGTCAGGCAGCGCAAACGGGCGGCGATATCGTCCAGTATAGTGCAGATCTAACACCCTATCAGCCGTGGGACGGGACGCGGACGGGTGGCGGATCTTGCTATGCAAAATAAGGAGGGCACATCATGAAGCGAACCAGAGCACCGCCGCCGGGATCCTGTCCGGGGATCCCCCAAAAAGCAGCGAAACCAAATAGAATTATAGACATATAGACAGCATTTAAGCCCCCATCGAAAAGGTGTTGCGCAGCAAACGCAAAAACGGCACAGAGAGCCGCACAGCACGCCACAGCATCAAAATAGGCTTGACTGCATTCCTTGTTAGTGATATTCTCGCAATGTGTATAGATTCACACAGTAGGAGCATATTATACCATATTCACAGGTTGAAGGCTTCACCTGCAGCACATAAGCCAGGACTGCACTTTATCACTGTAAAACTACACTTTCATCACTATCTGGAACAAATTCGTATCAAATTTCCGGTCAAAATAAAATCGAAATATACAGGACAAATTTTCGGACCCTGGGGGGTATCAAAATTTTTGCATTATTTTTACAGCGCAAAAAATTTATACTGCTGCTACATAATTCTGAAAGATCTGTATTACATGATTCTCAGATCGATAAGCATAGTGCCGTGCTGCTACCCCCTGTGGTTTGTGTCCCAGATACTCTCCGGCATCGGAATCTGTTCCGCCACGCTTAATAATATTGGTTGCTGTGGTCTTCCGGAATAAATGCGGATACACTCTCCGTTGCAGGCCAGAACGCTCCCCAATCCTACGTATCGCTGCATATAGACCATTTTTTGATAATGGATAGGTATTATTCCCCTTCGTGTAGGCCAACAGTGGTTGATTACTTCTAATATCCAGTCCTCTTTCCTCAATATATTCCCTCATGTACTTTAATGCTATCGCGTCCAAACACACTGTACGGTATGCATGTCCCTTGGATCCATAGATCAGCACCTGTCCGGTCATCCAGTTGATCTGGTTAATGTTAATCGACACCGCCTCTCCCTTTCTTAAGGCAGTCGATCTAAGCCATTCCAGTACAGCTCTATCACGCTTGCATATACACCCAGCTTTTAACTGCTCCACTTCTTCCGGCTCCAGATGGTCAATCGGTGCAAGAACCTCTTTAAACTGCTTAATTGGAACTGCAGGATTTTTAATAATCAGGTCCTTGTCACACATCCAGGTAAACAATGACCGTAGTTTCCGTCTTTTATTATTCAGTGATGTGTTTTTATTTCCTTCTCTCGCTTTCTGTCGGAGATAATGTTCCACATCCTCTTTTGTGACAGTTAGCAACGACTTTGGAATATACCGAAGGAACTCCCTGTAAGTGCATTTATAAGCCTTCATGGACTCCTCAGATAGATTGATTTCATTATCAATCTCAAAATGTGCAAGGATATATTCATTTGTCATATCCTGCGTTGCTGGAAGTGTCTCTGTTTCCACAATTTCCACCCGGTACAGTGCTTCCGCCAGAATGGTATCCAGAATAGACAAAGCAGTTTTATCAATATGATTTTTCATTTTAAGCAAAATATCACTTTTAAACATTTCCTTTTTCGTCATGACAGCATTTTCCTCCTTGTGCTATTTTGATGAAAATGCTATAATACGATTGTCCAGAAGGTGTTATAGCACTTTCATTTGAAGATGATGTTCCCGCATCGTCTTCTTTTTTATTTGAGAATCTATGTTCGGAACTTATGTTCGCTTTTGAAGTATTTTTTTACCGGGCATAATCGCCCGGTTTATTATTTTTCTATCTATTTTTCCATCAATTCTTTTGGCATCTCTATGTAATACCCTGCATCTATTAGCTCCCTCCACAGGACAAATACATTATCGTCTAACACTCCACCCTCTGACTTTTTCAGTGCAGTCTTGATTGCATCATTGATCCGGTTTATCCTCTTACTCCCGAATCCGTTATGTATGGATCAGATCCACGCTGTTGCTTTCCATCGCTCTTGTCTCTTCCACGCAATCTCCATACCGCAACTGTATAACTTCCACACAGATCAAGCTTCTTTACAGCAATATTCCGCGCCGATTTTCTATGTACCAGTTCCGCAATCTCATCGGTCCATAAAATATAATCGCCTGCCGGAAGAGGCAACTGCAAAAGTTCCACATCATGGCTATCCCACCACTGATGCTTAAGTTCATGTTTTCCTGCCTGCTGTCCTTTATCTTCAACTATCAGCATCTGAACCACCGCCTCTCCTGTTGTAATGTCGTTCGCTGTTCAGGTATTCCTCTACCTGCCTCTGCTTTTTCGCCAATGCTATCAGACGGTCCATAAACTGCTTATTCTGCTTATCCGCAAGGAACTCTGCTATCTTTTCTACCAGCTCCACTCTGTCCTTGTGTGCCCGTCTAACTAGCCGTTCCTCATGTATCTTGGTAGCCAGTCGGCATCTCTCTTTATAATTATCCGCAAATTCCAGATCATGCAGATGATCCTGTTGCTGCCGATCGTGTTTGTGAACTTCCGTAACATTCTGTGCATACTCTGTTTTGCATTCTCCCATGAAATCCAGAAATGTCTGAATCTGTTCAGAAGGTAATCTCTGCATAAGCACCTCCTAATTGAATGGTAACTCTTCATCGATGCCGTCTGGAATGTCCATAAATCCATCCTGATTCGGTAACGGAGCCTGTGGCTTCGACTCTGTTGAACCTCCGCCTACCGCTTTTTTACTTTCTCCAAACTCAAGCTCTTCAACAAAAACATCTGTGGTGTAGACTTTAACACCGTCTTTGTTAGTGTAGGATCCGGTCTGAATCCGCCCGGTGAGGTCCATCTTCATTCCCTGTCGGAAATACTTTTCGACCATCTCTGCTGTCTTTCCAAAACATACACAACTAATGAAATCCGCCTGCTGTTCTCCTTCTTTATGAAACCGGCGATTTACCGCCAGTGTGAATCTGGCAATTGCCACCGGTTTCTCGCCCTGTGAATACCTCACATCTGGATCTCTGGTAAGTCTGCCTGTCAACGATACTTTATTCATTCTCTCTGTCTCCAATCTCCAGCCGCCCCGCAGGGCAGCCGGATTATAATGTCTACTATGAAATCACTGTGAACTGATTCAGATCAGCCAGCTCGAATTCCAGATGCTCCTTGATATTCTTCATTGCTGTACGTCTCCAGGCACCGCCATCTGCCTCAAACAGCGCGCATCCCACTGTATGATCGTAATCTTTCATGCGGAACACAAACTCAGATTCCGGCTGCTCCACCTCGGTAAATGTACGGTATGGACGAAGTTTCACCGGATTCGGCACCAGCGTTGTTTCTTTTTGGGCAATTCCCTTACTCACCGTAGCTTTCTGGGAGATTCCATCATCTCCATAGGTTGCAACTGTTCCAACTTCTACCGTTCCGGCAAACTTCAGCAACTTCTCCGCGTCCTCGTTCTGAATAAATTTTGAACGGATTCCGATCAGAAAACTTTCTGAATCCATGAATTTCCCAAAGCTAAATTCCGGAAGATCAGCGTTTACTTCTACCAAGCACTCACGTTTTCTGTCCCCATCCAGCATGGACAGTAACTGTACTTTCGTCGGTGATACTACGTGCACAACCATTTTCTCCGCCATTTTGTCGGTATTGGATTTGATGTAATCGACCAACCCAGACAGAGTAGACATGGTCAGCGCACTGGCTCTCAGGCACTCATCCATTCTTTTCAGATTCGGATCTGTTGAATAAGACCAATTTCCTTTTTCAACGATCTTCGGCTGCTGTGAACCTACAATGTACTCTAATGCTTCTTTAATAATTCCTGACATAACTTTTTCCTCTACTTTCTTTTAATTATTTGATTTGGATTCTTCAATCCCAAGATTACCATCTACATCTGCGTTGAACTTTGCCTGTCCGATCATGCTGCTTCCATATTCTTCAGCAAATATTTCTCCGGTTCTCAGGTCTTTACCGATTGACATATGGGTCTCTGCTGCTTTCACCGGTGACAGTGTTGTCTTCACATTGACTCCGATTGCCACATCATTTCTTTCCTCATTCTGCTCAAAAGTCAGCTCGATATTGATCTTTCTCTTATTTTTATAAGGTGTGTTCGGATCCATCAGATTTGCCAACACCTTTTTCATCGCATCGTCGTATTTTTCTTTCAGCTCGCCACCTGCAAGCATCTCCAAACCTACATTTAATGCCATATGTATTTCCTCCTTCTAAAACGGCTCCTGCCGTAATTCTACTTCCAGACCTTTCTCCGCCACATATACCGGGCAATTCACTTCCTTCTGCGCCAGCTCCCGGAATCTCTCCGGATCAGCACTCTGTCCACTCAGATGACACAGAATCACATTTCGAAGATCTGGACCATTATTTGCCATGAGAAACCGGCATGTTGTGTCTATGCTCATGTGACCTCTTAGCCGGTGCTCATAGTTTGGTTCATCTCGATCGACCAGATCCATGGAATAGTTGGACTCAACTAAGACATGGCTGGTGCCTGAAAATTTCCAACGCATATACTCCGTGTCACTGGCATATACCAAAGCTCCCATTCCTCTGTGGACTATATAAAATCCATAGCACGGGCACTCTGATCCATCATTATTGCTGTGTAACCATCTGCCAAACTTATCTCGATGCTCAAATGCCCTAACACTAAACTGACCAAAATATTTGAAACATTCACGAAACAATTTTTCTTTGCCAGTAAGCTGAAACACTGGAATACCTGCTCTTATATACTCTTCGCAGTAACCAGCGTGATCCTTGTGGGAATGGCTTACAACCACTCCCACAATCTTACTCACGTTGAAATTCAAAGCTTTCTTTACTGCCTTGAAAGGAATACCAGCTTCAATTACCAGGCATTCTGTATCACTTTCCAGAAGATAGCAATTGCCGGATGATCCAGATCCTAAAACTCTAAGTTTCATACATCCTCCTAAAACGGCTGCTCTGCTTCCTGCGGATCCGCATTTTCAATAGTTGCCTCAGCATCCACGACAAATTCTTCAGAGTTCTCATTCTCCGCAATCTCTTCCTGCACCTGCTGGTATGTCTCATCCATCTGGAGGAGTGATTCTGAAGCCATGTTGTTGAAGTTTTTCGGATACTTCTTGATAGCATTGTTTCTCATCTTCCGCTCGATCATGGATTCTGGAGTATCCAGCCATGCAGCACTGATATACGGTCTGGCTACTTCGCATGCCAACATATCATCCACAGTTGCACATTTCCGTAAGGCCTCATAAATTTCCTGCTTCTTTGCTTCGATGGCTTTCTTTTCATCCGGTGTTGCATCGTAACGGGTCCGCTCTTTTCCTTTTGAGTTCTTTCCAGTAACGAGTCCAAAGGTTTCATTCATCAGATTATTTCTGATGTGAGCAAAAAGATTGGTTTTCACACTTTTACGTTCTGCAATCAGGTATTCCACGCTGCCATCATTCATTTCAACTGGATAAACAACTCTGGCAACCTTAAGAGACTGTCCAACTTCTTCCCATTCCGGCGGAACTGTTTCCAGTCCACGATGCTTCGGATATGAGAAAATATCTCCTTCCCGAACCTTCCATACCGGATGAACTTTTTTCACATTCACTCCAAACTGACGAAGAATCGCATCGTTTCCATCTCCTTCAATACCAAGTTCAATTTCTTTGTGATATTTTCCGTTTCCATCCGATTTAGTTCTCAACTGAAAATAACACTCGCGGGGAACTGCATTTGCATTAAGCTTCAGACTTGCAACCTGTCCGATCACCTGTCTCAAATTTGATCCCTGCAGGTTTTCCATTGCCTCTTTATTGGTTGTCACCAAACTATAAATGGCACTCATAGAAGCCATGACACACTGCTTTGAGTAGTCATCAAACTTTAATCCATGCTCTGCAAAATCTCGCTCCATCAGCCCTGTATACTGATTTGCATAATAGGAAAGTTTCGTATTCAATGATGGCTTTACAGCCACTTCCTGTTTATCTGCCATACTTACTTACCAGCCTTTCCAAATACTGCTGCTGCAATAAATGCAAGCGCCTGATCACGGGTATATCCTTCTGCTTCCATTGCATCTGTGAATTTCTTCAATTCTTTCGTCATTTCCTGTGGTTTAGAAGGCGATTCAGCTTTCTTTGTTTTCTCGTCCTGCGCTTCCGGTTTATAATTTTCCAGGACAACATACTCAAAACGTGATAAAACATATGGATCATCATTGATGTCGCGCCCGTCTTTGAATATAGTGATTCCAAGCGGCAGGCTCTGTTTGATTTGAATAATGTCTCCATTTTTATATGCAGGAGTTCCATCGTAATTTATTGCCGGATCAGTCGCATCAACAATTTTCACATACTCTCCCGTTTTTGCCACTCTTCTGACTTCTTTGACCTCCTTATCTGGCATTGCATTCTCATCCGGTGTTTCTCCAAGTAACCGCTGAAATGCCAGTTTCGCACCAACATAGAAATCAAATTCATCCTCCGGGCTGCACTTTGCTGCTGCCTTGTCTCCAGTAGCTTTATTCAGTGCAATTACTTCATTATCCTTGCGATAGATTACAATAGTATCTTTGAAATTAAGTTTTTTAAGACCATGCGCGAAATCTGAGTTAGCATGAAAAATATGAAGTGGTCCAAATTTTCCTTTGATAACTTTAAATTTAATGTTATCTCCATTAGTTTTTAAAACCTCGATAATTCCTTTTTCACAAGGACCATAATACGAATATCTTTCTCCCACCTTAAATTCTCTTTTCATTTACTTTTCCTCCTCTTTGATTTTTAATCCAAATGGAATATTCCCATTAACGATGGACTTCCAATGTGCGATAACTTCTGGATGCACGGTCTGAATGTAGGGCTCTTCCGGTGCGAACATGAATCCACTCTCCTGCTTTCTATGTTCTTCATCCCATTCTTCGCCAGTTCCAAACCCAAGATGTTCATAGAACTTTGGGTTATCCTCATATTTGGGATATTCCGGATGCTGCTTTTGCCACTCTACAACATCCACTTTGAACTTCTCCATATCCACAACCCATTTATCATGAGCCGCCTTTCGCGCTTCGACTTCGGCATTATTCTGATTGATTCTATTCTGAGCTTCCTTTTTGACTGCTTCCCAGATCTCACTGCTTATTGATGTAAATTCATCCTCGTACTGCGGATAGAGCAAATTGTCGTAATCAATAATTCTCAGCCCAGTCTTATTGCCCTGGTAATTTAACCGTCTGATTATCTGCCACATAATAAATCCAGCCTGAAACCCTGTGATTCCTCCCTGCGGTGAATTATCAACCGCATATACCGCCGCTAAGCCTGCCGCTGCCACCGCATGACAAATTGTTCCATAGTCATGTGCATAATCAGTTGTAAGGTGTCTTACAAAATCGGGAAGTGAATCAACAGTCTGCTTCTTTGCATCCTCATACCACTGATCCTGCAGTCTCATTTCTTCTTTAATTTCCTGCATATTATTTTTCCTCACTCTCTTTGAATTTTTTTGATTCAACATATTTCTTCACTTCTGCAATTCTTCCAGCACCGTAAGCATTGATCCATGCCTCATCTACTCCCTCATCAGCAACGATCAATTTCACACCTTTGGCATTTACAACGGTATCTCCAGCCTGCACATCATCTTCTGTTCGGTATGTATAACTTCTGGAACTGTTCGGAAATTTGGCTTTAATATATTTCATCAACTATCCCTCCATTCTTAGCTGCTTATCTTCAGATACTTCCAGAAGGATCATCTGAGCATTCATAGCAGGAATATTTGTTTTATTGACACTCTCTGCATTGTCAATAAAAATCGGAGCTGTCGTACCGTACAGTTCACTCAGCGACTGAATAATATCCAGTCCTGCAATAATCCGGTGTCCACTGTTCAGTGTAGAATATGGAACTCCATTCACCGTGCATTCGCAACACTCTTTCATGCCACCATTGATCTGCATATCAAACAGTTTCCAGGAGACAGTATTGAATTTTCCATTGATATTCTCAGATATCTTTTTCATCTTTTCCCGGATGAACTCCTCCAAAAGATCAATCATGTTCTCCTGATCTGCAACTTTCTGAGAAACTTCTCTCTGCTCAGCCTTCAACTGTTCAATACGTTCTTCCACAGCACTGTTATCTGCTTTTGCAATCTGCTGCTCCACACCAGCCAGAGTCTCTCTCATGCCTGCCAGATGAATCTTGGCCTGACTACGAGCATCTGCTCCGCTGTCCATTCCTTTCAGTGCTTCTTCCATCTTGGAATTCCAGTTCTGCCACATCAACATCCACAAGCTGTCTGGAAGCCTCGTCAATACGTGCCGGTATCTCATCCTGCCGCTTTTTCCATTCGGCCAGAGCTTTGGCATATTTCTTACGAATATCATCCGTGGACGGAGCTTTTTCCAGTTCTGGAATCAGCGGTGCAAACTTCTCGACTCCGGCAGCAATCTCCAAATCTGTAACTCCAGATACAAACTTCATCAGAATATCTCTCTGCTTTTTCCATTCCAGACTTACGAAATATGCAGGGTTGGTCAGCATCTTGAATACTTCCTCTGGAATCAGAGAACCGATATATGCTTTGAAGTCAGCTTCGCTTTTCGGGTATCCGTCAATCTCAAAAGAATTGATATTCCCCTGCAATGTGGTCACATCAGTTCCACGCTTCTTTACCCAGTTCTGCTTCTGAATCTTGGCAAATTCCACTTCTTTTCCATCAACTTCCATCAGAGCAGTTACTTTGATCTCCACATTATCGATCTGCTTACCTTTCTCATCCAGCGGACGAAGGTTGAACTTTTCTGCTCCGGCACTGTTTTTACCGAACAGGAGCCATGTAAATGCATCAAACACTGTAGTCTTTCCTGTCGCATTCGCTCCCATAATCTCTGTCTGATCCGAGAATTTCACGTCCAGTTCTCTGATTCCTTTGAAATTCTCCAGACACATTGCCTTTAATTTAATTCGCATATGCATTTCCTTTCTGTATGCTAAAATATTTCTTTCGCATTTTTCTCACTCCAGATCTCATTAACCTGCTTACTTGCGGTTGTGAGATTCCCATAATACGAGCAACATCGACCTGGCTCTTCTCGTTGAAAATCGCTAAAATGATAATCTGTCTCTCCCTTTGTGATACCGCCTGCAATAATGCTGGAATGAGAATAGAATTTTCAACATCTTCAAAGCCTTTCTCGTATGTAGGGATCAAATCCTGTAACATACAGGTATCCCCTTCCTTATTTGGTATCTTCAATTCGAGTGGCACGCAATCTCTGTGTTTTCTGTAATTTCTTAACGCATAGTTAATTTCATTTGTAATTGTCGGTACAGCCAGCGTTGCAAATGTATATCCTTTTTCCACATCAAATGCTCTTGCTGCTTTCGTCAATCCTAAGATTGCTACTGCCTGTATATCATCCATGTCCATGCCAGAATCTCTATATTTCCAGGAAATCTTATAAGCCAGTCTCAGATTCTCCAGCACAAGTGACTGCCATTCTTGTTTTTCCACTTGCATTTCCTCTCAATCTGTTTCATAATGAAACTGTATCTTTTGAATTGTCCTGTTTACTTTGGTCGGTGGCAGGACTTTTCTTTTTTCTATGTTTCTGTCGTTCCAGATCAGGCACGATAAGTTCCAGATAAATCCCATAAAAAATTATCGTGAATCCGATCATCACCGTCAGCGTATCTGCCTGTAGGCTTTCGGACTGCTTTATCAGCAACACTATTCCAGACAACAACAATATATATCCCATTTACTTTCTCCCTTCCCAGACGTACCCGGTTACTTCCCAGAGCATCTTAGGACTTACATAGAAGCTTCTGTTTCCTTTGGGACCAATATTACATATCCCGATCGGAAACCATCCCTTCTCGATGCCCTCTCTGATCCAAGTCGCATCCTTTCCAATAATGGCTGCCACTTCTGGAATCGTTGGTGCGCCGGGTCCGAATCTCGGACACTGCATGCCGGACATCAGGATTCTTGCAACCTCACCAGCAACATTCGCTGCCAACTTGCATTCTTCCATGGCCTGCATCGCTTCTGCTCCTGTCATTCTTCTTCACCTCACTTTCTACTCGACTGTCAAAACATGTCTTTCCGGAACAGATCCCGGAATCACTTCTCCAAAGACCACACTCTGTTCACCATAGACAACCAATGCAGTTGAACTGAATGGAAGAAATACTAATGCACGGTCTTTTTCACCCGTTACGGATATAATGATCTGTGTTGCTTCTCTGGACAGGTCTTTCACAAATTCTGTTATCCTATCTCTGGAAAATTTTGTTTTCATCATTTTGTCTCACCTTCTAGGCAACGCCATATCGGATTGCCAGTTCTTTTACGATGGCCGTATATCCTTCGATCAGCTTCTTATCTTCTGCGATAATATCCACATAGGATAATTTGTCTCTGGTGGATTTACAGATTCCCTCATCTGCCATACGCCGCCGCTTATTAGTCAACCGCTGCTTCAGATTCACACCCATCCGCTTTGACAGAAGTTCATAGCTCTCTGTACGAACCTGACTGTAGGCCTGCCCACCGCCCAGCTCCATGCCAATCTTCCGAAGGATGTTCCCAGTGTCGTCTCGCCATGATGTCGTATCCATAGCAACCACTTCCCGGATGCTCTCAACTCTCTGTTCCACATGATCTAACTTTTCCGCCTGACGCTTCTGCTCTAACTGCTGCTGTGCCACAGAATTGAAAATCTTCTGGAACATCTGAAGTTCCGGTGATAACTGGCTAAGATCAATAGCCTTTTGTTTCACCTTTTCTTCCAGTCTGGCAAAGTACTCTCTTGCCTGTTCAGCTCGTTCGCCATTGCCCTTCATGGAGAGCTTCTTGGCAAAATGGGCTGTGAGACGGTAATCTGTTGTTGGATTTGGGTTAAAATTCCGTTCTTCATCAATGACGAACGCCCAATAATCAATATTTTCATCAGCAAATTCGTTTTCGGTGATATTGCTTTTGCACCATCTGGAATAGTTACGGCTGTCCAGTTCCAAGAACTCGTATAGCTTTTTTGCTGTGGTCATCCCATCTTCATCAATCCCAAGGGCAATCTCAATGGGAGTCTGCAGCATCTTTTCTTCTACTTCGTTCATAAATCTCCTTTCTGTGATATAATCCTCTTATCTTCAAATCGAAAAGAGGTGAATAAGATGCTCAATACTTCTGAAACATTTAATACATACGATACCGTTGATAAAGGAACATATGTCTGTATGCAATGTGGTGGCGAAGACAAGCAAGGAATCGTCACCATGAATCAAGGCGAAATGTTACCAGAATGTAAGGAGTGTGGATATACTACATGGATTAAAATAATGTAGGATTTTCAAACACTCTTTTTTCCTCTGCGAGCGTTTGGTCAGTAACAGCCAAGTTATCATCCACCAGATGCTCAATGAGGAAAGTCCTTTTTACATGTTCTCCAGCTTTGCTTACTTGCGAGATATGCAAATACATCTTTCCATTTCTTTTATATGGAATAACAATAATGCTCTGCAAAAATTTCCATTTCACAAAGTGTTTACAAAAAAACTTTTTTAATCTAATCACTTCTTCTCACCTCACTCTCCTAAATTTCCTGTTTACAATGTCGAACATTTGTTCTATATTGATTTTAGGATGCCTTTTTACTCCAAGAAATACTGGATTGAAACACCAAAGTAATCTGCCAGTTTTTGTAGCTTATCGACTTTTGGTGTGCTACGACCATTTTTCCAATCAGAAAAAATTGATTGAGCAATCCCTGTTTCTTTTGCTACCGCATAAGCTGTTTTGTTATTTTTGACTAATAACTCAGCAAATTTTTCGTACAAATCTCACACCTCCTTATCTTTCTAATACTATTGCAGATACTACGGAAATGTGATATACTTCGGTTGTAAGCAAAAGCAATCATATTTCCGTAGCATACACATTCAACCGTTGCACCGGTTTTCTTGTGTATGCTCATACTATACTACGGTTATCCGTTTTAGTCAATGCATTTTTATCGGTTTTCTGTAGTATTGCTTATCTTTGTGAAAGGTGAACAGATTATGTATGAGATTTTTAGTGAATTGCTACAGAAATACGGTGTAACTCCGTATAAAGTAAGCAAAAAAACCGGAGTATCACAATCTACTTTAAGTGATTGGAAACGCGGTGTCAGCACACCAAAGCCAGACAAATTGCAAAAAATAGCTGATTATTTCGGTGTTCCTCTTACCTATTTTTTAAATGAGACTACAGGAACGTCAGAAGCAGAAAAAGTTCCGGCGCTGACTTCAAAAAACGAAAGAGATATTGAAAAAACGCTGAAAGAAACCCTTAAACAACTTAATTCGCAGGATGGGCTTATGTTTGACGGAGAAGCTCTTGATGATAATACAAAAGAACTCTTGAGAATCAGCCTTGAAAATACTATCCGAACTGCGAAGATTGCTGCTAAGAAGAAATTCACGCCGAAGAGCCTCCAGAACGGGGATGATTGATTTATATGAACGTACATAACATAGTCGAGCGGACCACAAAAAAATGTAAAACCCGCTCTCCTTATGAATTGGCAGACCTTATGGGTATATCCATACATAGATGCGAACTGGGCACTATCCGAGGATATTATTCAAAGAAATTCCGCATTAAGCAGATTGTATTAAATTGCAATCTTACGGAAAATGATGAGCGCTTTGTTCTTGCTCATGAACTTGGACATGCCATTATGCACGAAAATTTAAACACTCCATTTCTGATGGAAAACACTTTATTTTCTAAGAACAAATATGAAAATGAAGCAAATCTATTTGCTATAGAACTACTGATATCGGATGAATTTCTGGAAGAACACAAACAGTTTACTACTGAACAGATCAGCCGGATACTCGGATATCATGAAAATTTAATTAGATTAAGATTACAATAAGACAAATGAAAAAACTATTTGATATACTTTTACAGATTATCGGATGGTTTATGGCTTTCTTTTTTATTCTCCTAGCACTATCTATATCTGGAGAACCAAAAATTTATTTTTTGGCATGTGTTATTCTGGCATGCCCTTTATTCAAAAAGGCATTTCCAGAGATCCATCTTTGGATTCGTATTGCGGCGATTGTTATCCTATTCATAATTGCTATATTTAGGACAGAGTCAGATACCGAACCAAATTACACACTTCCGCCATCCAATAAAGAAAGCAATGGATCACCTGATGATAACTCCAGCATTGAAAATACTACTGAATTGGAAAATATCACTGAACCATCTGATAATGCCAATTCTGTTATAGAAGAAAATATTCAAGAAAACGTTCCTAACTCTTCTAATTCAGAAGCAGATTTTAAAGCTTCATGCATAGAAGTTGATTATAATGATTTGGATGACACCTGGATTGGAAAAAATGTAACGAAAGAAATTTTATTCACTTCTTCTGACAAGGAAAGTTATACTTGTGGTGCAACAGAAAGTTATGTAGAAGATTTTGATGACTTTCAGAAAACATATAATATTTATGAAATCAATGACTGTAGATATGATAAGTCATTTATCATACAAGAAAATGATGTTATTCGAATATATGGTACCATAACAAAGATTCATGTTAATTATGCTAATGGATTGGATTATCCAGTTATTCAAATGTACTATGCCGATTATATACGCAAATGGCAACATCAAATAGACAGTTCAAAAACCATTGAAGAAATTACGGAAGAACGTATCCAAGAAAAAATTAAAGCAGAAAAAGAAAATGAATATTATGCTTCTTTAAATTCCGATTATTCTGGTGTCACAAAAAATATTGACAATATGGACAGCCTTTCCGTAGATGAATTCAAATCCCATTGTGATGCTATGAATTATAAAAACATGATAACTTCAACAGAAGATCTGACTGGACGTTATGTTAAAATACACATTCAACTAACATCACACAAAGTTTTTACTTCAGAAGATGCAAAATCTCGTCAATTAGGCACCCTAAGTGATTTATATGCCATTGATGATAATGTATGGTATGGAAGAATATTTTGTGAACAAACGGATGATTATCCATCAGGTAATATTTCTATAGTCTATTTTGCAAATAATAGTACTTTCGATGTAGGAAATCTTAAGAAAAATGAAAATCTTATCATTTATGGGCGCATCGTCAACTATAAGGTAAATGATGGATACAACAATGAATTTGATATTTTGACTATTTATATAGAATAAAACCGGCTCCCTGTTGGCGCAGGAAACCGGTTCACATAGATCACACTCCCGAAGGATGATGCAACCAATTTCGCAAAAATATTGTATCATCTTCCGGGCAGCCTTGCAAGCGGAACACCCGTTCCACTGGCTGTTATTTTTATACTCTTTTTTAAGAAAGGATGATACATATGGCACTTATGAAATGCCCAGAATGCGAACTGCAGGTCAGTGACAAAGCACTCTCCTGCCCTCACTGCGGCTATCCGCTACAAGCTCCCAAATCCGTCAAGCACGCCAGAAAGTCAACCAGACGCAAACGACTGCCAAATGGGTTCGGCACGATTACCGAGTTAAAGAATCAGAATCTCAGAAAACCTTTCAGAGCCATGTGCTGTGTTGGAAAAAACCAGTACGGAAAGCCTTTGTATAAGTTGCTTAAGCCTTATGCTTATTTTGAAACATATAATGATGCATATGCAGCCTTAGTCGAATACAATCGAAACCCATATGATTTGGATTCTGATCTAACAGTCAAAGAGCTGTATGAGAAATGGACAAATGAATATTTTAAGAAGATAAGCGAAAGCTCCGCAAGAACTATTACCTCTGCCTGGGCATACTGCTCTTCTATCTATAATATGCGGGCAAAGGATGTCCGAGCTCGGCACATTAAAGGCTGCATGGAAAATGGTTTCCGGATTGAGACCAGAGGAAAGAAAAAGGGCGAACCAGTATATGCCTCCGCTTGCACCAAAACTAGAATCAAATCTATGTTTAATATAATGATGGATTATGCTGAAGAACATGAGCTGATTGATAAGAATCATTCCAGAACATTTGATGTGTCTGATGAGATTCTGGAAGAAAAAGAGAGAAACTCAAAGAAACATATCTTAATTACTGAAGATGAGCTTCAGAAGCTCTGGAACGCTGTAGGAACGGTTCCGTTTGTTGACTGGATACTTATTCAGTGTTATATGGGATGGCGGCCACAGGAGCTGGCTACGCTCCGTCTGGATGAAATAGATCTGGAACAAAAATATATACAAGCTGGCATGAAAACGCCTGCCGGTAAGCAACGGATTGTTCCGATCCATTCCAGAGTCTATGAGCTGGTAAAGAAAAATTATAATTATGCTCTGTCCATAGACAGTGAGTATCTGTTCAATGATAAAGGGAAGACTCACTCTGGATCTCAGAAGGTAACCTATGACAAATATGCCTATAGATTTGATAAAGTTATCGCTGCTCTACAGTTGAATCCAGAACATCGCCCGCATGATCCGCGAATGACATTTATCACCAGAGCGAAAAAAGCTCTTGTAGATGAGTACGCTCTAAAAGCTATGGTCGGACATAAGATTGAAGATATCACCGAATCCACCTATACCGTCAGAGATGTAGAATGGCTCCGTGAAGACCTTGAGAAAATGAAATAAGGCGCAGCCGGTTTAATTCCGGCCGCGCCTCTTTTCATGTTCACATGATGTACAGATGTGGGTGTACAGATAATGTATAGATAATGTACAGATACTCTACATTTCACCACTTTTCTATCCTATCCCACGCTTCAAGAAACCTTGATTTTACAGTGTTCCTTAGAATTTACCAGCCTGTGCTGCTTCCTCGATGGAAACTGCAACTGCAACAGTCATACCAACCATCGGGTTGTTTCCTGCTCCGATCAGACCCA
>OGIO01000980.1_pt1 | contig 28036 bp, 17 predicted proteins | sample 1571841 | NCBI WGS metagenome assembly OGIO01 (sample SAMEA2582111, study PRJEB24529) | metagenome | biome: Human gut stool | place: China | collected 2011
GAATATGAATCGCTGTTAGCTGCCCCAGTTTGACCACCGAGATGTACATTGTCTGAGTTGGTGAAAGATGACCAGCCTTGTAAACCAATGTTATAAGTGGCACCACCACTAGAAACAACAGGAATATCTGCAGCCTGTACCAAGCTTGCCGAAGATATAGTCAAAACTCCGAGTACTGCTAATAATTGTAGTTTCTTTGCGTGATTCATAATCATACGCCTCCCTTGTTACACTACAAAACACTTCTCCTTCATACTTTCCTCATAATTCTACAAGTAGATTATACTGCCATCGAAAAAATATGTAAATAACATAAATAATAATTCATAAAGAATAGATTAGACAATATAATTAATTAATAAACAAACCCCCGTAGAATTTGTTCCTACGAGGGCATTTGTTTTGAAAACAAAAGAGGCAACGGCCTATGCCGTTACATCTTTCATAGATATATAGTTATATATACTGATTAGCGGATGCGTTTAACGCGGTTGTTACCATCGCGCATAGCTTCTTTCAAGCTGTAGATTACCATTTCGTTCATGTAGAAACGCAATTCATCATTAGACATGTTAGCTGTATTCTTTTCAAGAATTGCCAAAATTTGGTTTTCATATTCAGCTTGATTCATGTCAGACACAGTTGTGTGGTTTGTGAAGAATTCTTTGTAATCTAAGTACAAGCGGTCTAATGCTACGCGAGCATAGCTATCTTTTTTATAGCGATGGCTTGTAATGTACCAGTCACGACGAACATTCATGTAGTACAACACGTTATTAGTATAACGTTGTTGACCAGACATTACGCGATTGTCGTCTTTGATTAAAGCATTGCTCATTCCCAATTGGAATGCTGCAAATTCAGATACTACAGCTTTTACCTCTTCACTAGGAACAGCAAGAGAGATTTCTTGTTGTTCTGCAGTCAAAGGAGCCGCAGGTTGTTCAGGCATCATCAAAGGATCTTGTGCCGCATGTACTTGGCCAGCAACACATACAGAAGCAATTGCCATAATTGGTAATAATTTTACTAATTTCATAAGTCTCCTCTCTCGAAGTGCCCTCCCCAGAGCTACTTCATTTATCATACACTAGATATTATCTCTTTCGGAGCTTTTACCCCCTTAGAGATCCCCATACTAAGCATGGTAAATATATTAATACAGTAAGCATCAATCATGATCCTAGTATGCTTACTAATTTCATTAGTATACACAATATATCGTATTTCGTCTATATAGTTTTTTCTTAAGGTTAGAAAAAAATGCATAGGTGGCTATATAGTTAGTTCTATGCTCCATACAATAAAAGCCTCCTAATAATAAAGTCATGACTCTATTATTAGGAGGCTATATATGTTAGCTATTGTACAAAAAGATTATTTAATAAATCTACACTTAGAATTTATGTGTAAATCCTGCATTCACGCCCCAGTCTGCTTGGTAATCACCAGACAAACCTGTAGCAACGTCAGCAAATACGCTATTGTTACTATTAAAGCCATAACGGCCGCCGAAAGCAAGTTCAGTCCAAGTACCTTTGAGGTCTTGTTCTGTTAATTTCATTACGCTACCGCTAGCAAATGCAGTTTTTACATTGCCTGTGAAAGCATGACCTGCTGCAAAGCGTGTATAAAGGTTGCCATTGCCGAACTGTTTACCCAATTCAAGACCAAGCTTGCCAGTAGTACTATTTACGCCAGATTGGTTAACAGATACATTATCTACAGTAAAGTTACGGCCACCAAAGTGTGTAAAGTTCAATTGTGCTTGCGGTTCTACATAGAAACCATTATCGTATTTCAATGTTTTGCCGTAGCGAACACCGATGCTGTACGCATTAGATTTTGCATCGCCAGATATGGCTTCACCAATTTCATTACGAACTGTAAAGTCATTAGATACACGACCAACTTGAGTTTCTACATGTACATATTGATCTTTGCCAAGGTCTTTCAAACCATAGGCACCTACGGAGAAGGATTTAACCTTGCCGGAACCATCGAATACATAATCTTCAGAACCACGAAGATAGGATACTTGACCACCTACAGTCCAACCACGGCTGATTTTAGCATCATAACCGCCTTGGATGCGTGTATAATCTGTAGCTGTGTCGATACCGCTGCCAGAGTAGCTGTACTTACCACCACCGATGCGAGCCCAAATACCAGTTGGTTCACCTTGTTGCAATACGCGAGGACGATACATATCATCAGCTACTGTACGCCAAGCGTTGATATTTCCTACTACAGCAGAACGAATACCACGCATATGAGGTGTATCGTAAGCACCACGAATAACAGGATTAGGGTTTACTGGTGTAGGAGCAGGAGTTACAGGTGTAACTGGTTTTGGATCCGGAGTTACTGGTGTAACTGGTTTAGGATCTGGAGTTACTGGTGTAACAGGTTTTGGTTCTGGCGCCACATAGGACCCTTGACCATTACCATCTTTCCATGTAATATCCCCTTCTTTTTGGTCTGTAGTCAATGCTTTTTGGAAGCTAGACACGATGCCTTTAGAAGCGATGGATACTGTACCAGAAAGATTTCTTTCACCTTTTACATAGTTTTCATAATAGAATTTATGTGCCAAGTTATCTAAAATCTTATTTACATTGCTTTCAGAAGAAGTATCGAGATGATCACCTGTTACATAGCCATGTACGCCAGAGCCAGCTACAGCGGATTTCACGATGAAGTTACCGCCCTCGATGTCAGCCGGATCAAGGCCGTCTTTCTTAGAACCTGGTTTAGCATAATTTAAGCCAGTACCACTAGTCATGTCATAAATAACATTAATATGACCGTCCAATTTATTCACATGAATGTCGCTGCGAGAATCTTGGGAAATACGGCTGAAACCTTCGCGCGTACGAGTACCTGTGAGCTTGTTAATACTACTACGTTCTGTTTTGCCATCAATTTTGAAAGATTCCAAGCCGCCCATGCTATCATGGCTCCACATGCCACCATCAAAGGTCATGTTGATTTCGCCACCTTTATCCTCTAAGGTGTTCACAGCTTTACCGGAGAACTGGTTAGGACTGTTATGTGCACGACCGAGACCGATATTAATCACAGATGGTTGCTGTTCTTGATGAGGAGGCATCATTTTATCAGATACCAGCACATCACCTTGCATATTAAACACTTTGTGTTTTACAGTACCCGCATCATCAATGCCGAGATTAATTTTACTATTATATGCAAACGCTACTGGATATGGAGACTGCCATGGTGCAGTAGTCACGTCCATAACCCCGCCATCCACTTGAATGGAACTGTTATTTAGCATGCCTGTAATGAAAGCTGGTTGACGATAGCGTTTAGGCAATTGAGATGCATCAGGAGTATCCAAAGAGCCAATTGTAACTTGACCACCATCAGATGCGACTACACCATTCGCAGTCGTATTACCTGTACTTTCAAATTTGCTATCTGCAGTAGTTGCAAAAATACGTCCATCGGAATTAAGACCTGCTGCAGCCCATGTGCTAGGCATAGCCATCGTAGATGACAATAAAGTCATCATAACAGCGGATAATAAAACCTTATTTCTACCTCTCATCCTCTTACACCTCAACTATTAATACAATTACACTCACTTTTGTGAAAGTCTCTTCATAAACGAATATATCTATAAGTGATTTATCAGTCGTTATTTATAGAAAAAGATAGATATATACTCACTTTATTAAGAACTCACATCTAACACTTTTAAAATATATTTAAAATATTACACTATTTTTTGTGAATTGTAAATGAATTCTTCTGTTTTTATTTAAAGTTATTTAAGATATTAATATTTGAGTTATAAAACCAGAACATAAAAAAGGCAGTGACTAGATCACTGCCTATACTAATTCAAATTTATTGAAATCTATAGTGTTGTTCATCGTAATTTGACGATATATATAATTATATCTATAATATAAACAGATAGCCAAACGAGTAGAACCGTCGGGCTCATCTCAAAAGGATTAAAAACATGATGAAATGGCCTTTCAGTTACCTAATTATCCAGGGGATAACGAAGGGCTATTTGTCTTTTCCAAGACAAATAAGCGAATCAATAAGAATCTATTTATAGAAATATACGAAATATATTATAAAGACCCCATGTATTAGATGGTCACATCCAATACGTGGGGCTCTTTTATTTTATGAGTGCTATATATTTATATAGTACTTATCACCATATACTTTTATATAGTAACTATTATATTAGAATTTATGTGTAAATCCTGCATTTACAGACCAACCAGCTTTATAGTCGCCAGATAGACCTGTACTAATATCAGCGAAGATGCTGTTATTTGCGTTGAAGCCATAGCGGCCACCGAATGCTAGATCTGTCCAAGTACCTTTAATGTCTTCGGATGTGTATTTAGTAGTGGCACCACTTGTGTAAGTAGTTTTTACTGTACCAGAGAAGGCATGGTTCACGCCAACACGAGTATAGATGTTACCTGCACCGAAGTTTTTACCGATTTCAAGGCCAAGACCACCTGCTGTGCTGCTCACACCAGATTGATCTACGTGCATGCTGCCAGCATTGAAGCTATCCCCACCGAAGTGAGTGTAGCTCAATTGTGCTTGTGGTTCGATGTATGTACCATTTGAAAGCTTCACAGTTTTACCATAGCGTGCACCGATAGAGTATGCATTCGCTTTAGTCTCTCCAGACAGTCTTTCACCAATTTCATTGCGAACAGTGAAGTCGTTAGAAGCACGGCCTACTTGAGACTCGATGTGGATGTATTGGTTGTTACCAAGATCTTTCAAGCCGTACGCACCAACAGCAAAGGCTTTTTCTTTGCCAGTACCATTAAATACGTAATCATCGTTGCCACGTAGGTAGGACACTTGACCACCTACAGTCCAACCGCTGCTAGTTTTAGCATCGTAACCACCTTGAATGCGTGTATACGTTGTATCTGTGTCGATACCTTTCGCATTGAAGCTGTATTTACCGCCCCCAACGCGAGCCCAAATACCTGTTGGTTCGCCTTGTTGCAATACACGTGGACGATACATATTATCTGTCAATGTTTTCCAACCGTTGATATTACTCATGATGGCAGAACGAGCACCGCGCATATGAGGTGTATCAAAATCACCCATGATAACATGAATGTGAGAATTACGATCTGGCACTGGAGCTGGTTTCACTTCTGGTTTCGGAGTTGGTTTTGGTTCTGGCTTAACCTCAGGTTTTGGAGTCGGTTTTACCTCTGGTTTAGGAATCGGTTTAACTTCCGGCTTAGGCGCTGGAGCTGGTGTTGGTTTAACTTCCGGTTTTGGAGCTGGAGCTGGCTCTGGTTTTACTTCTGGTTTCGGAGCCGGTGCTGGTTTATTTTCACCATATACGTATTTACCTTGACCATCTTTATCTGCTTGCCAAGTAATGTCGCCTTCTTTAGCATGACCAGAAGTGATGACTGTAAAACGACCAGATTCAGAACCATCAGATGCAATAGCTACTGTGCCTTGAAGGTTTCTTTCACCATTTACATAGTTGTCATAATACATCTTATGTGCCAAGTTATCTAAGATCTTATTTACATTCTCTTCGGAAGACATGTCTAGACCTTTTTGAGTCGTATATACATGAGCAGCCGCACCAGGAGCCGCACTTGTAATATGAATATCCCCACCCCAGAAAGAATCTGGAGTCACACCATTATAGGTTTTAGTTGGTGGTTGATAGCTTGGATCCTCAGTATCGCCACCTTCATCATTAGGGTCATAAATAAAGTTTACATGACCTTCAAGCTTATCTACATAGAGTTTATTATGCTCACTTTGGGTTACCATGTTCGCATAGTTGCGGTTATTAGAACCTACAAGTCGATGTACATGGCTAGGTTGCGTACCACCATCTAATTTACCTTCATGCAAGCCACCTTGATAAAAAAGCTCCCAAGAACCATAGTCACCAAGGAATACATTGATATGACTTGGATGCTTTGCATCTTTATCTGCTAAATTAAAGGCTAAACCGTCCCAAAGAGATTCTTTACCAATGATTCCAATATTGATCTCGGATGCATGATTTTGGTCGCTTTTAACAATGACATCACCAACTAAAGATAAGTCGTTACCGATAAAATTACCTTTGTTGCCGTCTACGCCAATATTAACAGTACCACCTTGAGCTACTGCAATAGGAGTGCTCACATTATGAACATCATAAACGCCTTCCTTAAGAGTAACAGTACTGCCACCTTTACTGCTAATAAAAGGCTTATCATTATAGCCAACATTAGCCACTGCTCTATCAATAGTGACTGTACTACCAGTATCTGCCTCAATCGTAGATACGTAGTTTGTCATATTACCAGCCGTAAACTTCCCACCGTTATTTGCAGTAATATATGCACCAGTAGGTGTAGTAACTAATGTACTCCCTGCCATTGCATACTGACCTACAGAGCTAGCAATCGTCAGGGCAATTGCTAAGGATAATTTCGCTTTACACATGCGTTTCATAAGAACCCTCTCTCTACACAATATAAACTATTATTAAATAATTTAATTATATTTAATATTTGTATTTTTGTAAATACGAGGAAAATTTACCACATATTGTATATAACAATATAAAAAGCAGTAACTATAGTTACTGCTAACGTATACGTATATATATTTTTGTATATTTCTATAAATAGATTCTTATTGATTCGCTTATATGTTCGCAATATAATTATCTTAAGATAGTCAAGCGAGGTTGGGCCTCTCTTCGTTAATGAAGGGAGGGTTGTCTATGAGTGATTATGAGTTAATCATGATAATTCTAGAGGCAATGACAGTTGTCATTGCCTTTGGAGCACTTGTGGCGCTTATTTGTCTTGGAAAAGACAAATAGCCCTTCGTTATCCTTGGATAATTAGGTAACTGAAAGGCCATTTCATCACGTATTTATTTCTTGAGATGAGCCCGACGGATCTACTCGCTTGGCTATCTGTTTATATTATAGGGTTTATATCATATATCGTCAAATACAGATAAACCATACTAATATGTTGTATTATAAACCAAGAGGCAGAGACTGAGTCACTGCCTCTTATCTTTTTATCTTTATCTACGTGCTACGCGCATAGCCGCCATCATGCCTGGAGATTTCCAAACGGATTGGCCATTGTCTGAAACGAGTTTATTGTTATAGTAGAATACATCTGCATTGTAATAGTTATTATCGCTAGATGTTACCTTATAGCTAAGACCAGATGTCGTATATACTGTGAAATTAAGTACATCCCCTACTCTCTTTACAGAGTCTTGGTCTACATACCAGCTATTGCCGTTATAGGTCGTAGCATATACATCGGTACGAGCTTCTACGTCATGTGTATTAATGCCGATCAACACGAGCAAAGCCGCTAACATATATAAGAATTTACGCATTAGAATTACCTCCGTTTTATCGTTGGAATACTTGTTTATTATACCAAAAAACGGTGAAATTCACATTAAAATGGCACCTTCTGCGCCACCCATGATTGACTACTTTCAATGTACGACGTGATCCGTTTCATAACGGGTTTTTCTATGAAAGCTAACCGCATATAGTCTACCACCATGCCAACTATGAAAATGAGTGCCACTACAAGAATTGCATATAATGGTAATAAGGCAGAATCGTAATACTGATAGGTACTGAATATATTGTCCCACATATGATGAAGGAATAGCTTATTATCATGAAATAAGTAAATCCCGAAGGTCGTAGAGGCAATCGTATTGATCCACGGATGATAGGTAATCTTGGCTTTCAAGAAAATAATAAACAAGCCAATGCCTAACAGTAGTTGGAAGAAGCCATAGTCATTTTGGGTAAAATAGAAAATCTGTTTCATATAGGTCGGGTCTGTCATAGCCAGCACATCTACGAGAATACCCCCTCCGAAGGCGCCTAAGATGCCAACAGTACTCAAGATAATACCCGTTTTTTGTGTTATATGAGATCCAAACCCATAGCCACATCGAGCATAGCAAGACTATAAAACCATATCTGCCCTACTAACAGAATCTGGGCATATAAAAAGACAGTTGATTCTCATCAACTGTCCTTTTAGTTTGTAAATTAGAATTGATATGTAAGGTCTACACGATAGTAGTTTGGAAGTTTAGGGTTATAGGACAAAAATTAGTACAACCCTGTAGTAATTTAAAATCCCCTTGATCAGTACCAAGATACTCATCAAAGGGATTATATTAATTATGAAAAAGACAAATAGCCCTTCGTTATCCTAAGATCGCTATTAAATTCAAGTCATATCTTAGGCTTTAAATATAACACCATTATGCTCTAGTTGTTCCACTGTTTTTTTACCAATGCCCGGTAGCATCAATACTTCTTGTTTAGTAATTGTTTTAAAATCATCTACTGTGTATAGGCCAGCTTGTGAAAGTGTAATTTGTGCACCGAACCGTATATTGTCATATACCGGATTTCCACGCAAAGCCCCACCTTTAGCAACCTCTACGGGGCTCATATGAACGGACTCGCGTTTTCCCATATAACTATCATTAGAGTACCGATTTATAACAGTTCGACCGGTAACACGTTCATACGCATCATATAGCGTCTGCCATAGTGGACTTTCAAAATCCACTAATTGAGTTGGTAAAAATGAGATAGCAGTATATAAGCTTATTAATTCTCGTGGGTCAGAATCTATGTTACTCACTTGGTCTACCATATACATAATAGCCTCTAAATGATCTTCTACAAAATCGTTCCAGCGCGTTGCATCTTGTAATAACCAATCAATATCTTCATATTCATCAACAAGATCTGCTAATACATCATGGGCTATCTTGCTTTCACCACACTGCAAAGCCAATAGAATATACAGCATATGCATAGGCAACATGATATCCGGAGCCTGATTAAATGCATTTTGTATATCATCGCAACATGCAAGATATCGCTGATATACCTTGCGGCCGCGATCCCAGTTGGCAGCGCCGCAACAAGCAACCATCATATACACAAGGAATCCCGAATGATCTTGCTTGTCCCCGTGAAAGACCGGCGTAAAGCATGCAATCGCATCATTATACATATTGTATTCTAAATATATCATCCCCATGTCGATGAGGCAACGCATATAAGGACGCGTCTCTATTATATTCCAATCTATTTTCTTTGGTTTTTTCAACGATTCTACTAGCTGTTTCAACTGATAAATTTGAAAGCTTGGATGTAACTCAAGGGCTATGAGTTCTCGTTTAGCATCTACTTCATCAGGACATAATACAAGGATTTCATTGTATAACTTCCTTGATTTCTCATTCGTATCAGCCTCTTCTGCAGCCTCATATAAATCACGTAATTTCATTTCTATCGTATTATTAAAATCACCACGATTATATTGAGTCATAAATGCTTCTAACAAATTCTCAATAGATTTGAAATCAGATTCATGTTCGGATACAAATTGTTTCTGTAAACGTAATAATAACTCACTATAAAAGTTAAACATAGAGTATCTCCTTATACATATGAACGTAAAAATACTACTCATCTGTAATATATCACGAGGAGATATATTAATTCTAGAGGTAATGACTGTTGTTATTGCCTTTGGTGCACTTGTGGCTCTTATTTGTCTTGGAAAAGACAAATAGCCCTTCGTTATCCTAAGGTAACTGAAAGGCCATTTCATCACTTTCGTATTTTTTGAGATGAGCCTGACGGAACTACTCGCTTGGCTATCTTCTTTTATTATAAGGAAAATTATATATATCGTCAAATCCAAATAAACTTAATCAATTATATGGTGTCTCTAGAATTAGAACAGGCCTGTTCTAATTTTTAGGAGAGGTATTAAAGGGTCCAGGCAATACTACAGGCCTGTACTAATTTTAAAAAGTATGTTAATGGAATCAACAGATAGTACAGGTCTATACTAATTTTATTTCTCTCATATTTACAAATAACAAATTGTAAATTATAATTTAAGATAATTTATAGTTTATTTATATTGTGAGAGTGAGAGGACTTTTATGAGACATGTAAGTAAAGCAAAGCTATCGCTAGCTGTAGCACTGGCGATTGCTGGATTTGTAATGCCTAATATGGTGGTAGATGCGGCTTATACCGCTCCGTATACTGATAATACAGATTTTGTAGCTAACAGTGATGATATGATACGTGTATTCCCAGAATACGATAAAAATATATCTTCTATAGTAGCGAATGGTGGTATGGTTATTATTGAAGATGGGCGTTCTCATATTGGCTATGGTCATAGTGCATTTGCTACCAGTAAAAATGGTGGTACTATTACATTGAAAAAAGGTGTGTATTATTCTGGTAGTGTGAATACACCTGTTGCCCTTGCTCAAGGCGGCACAATTAATATAGGTGTTAATGACCAAGAGGGCCAGTTTTCGGGTGATGAAATATTCGTTCAAGGCGATGTTATAGTTAAAAATGATCCAAATCATAGCTCAACCATTAATATCGGTATAGATGGTGAGGAATCCAATTGGTCTGGGCTAGCTTTCAATTTAGCTGATGAAAATGACAGAAAATATAATCATATCAATGTGTTCCTTGGTGAAAGAGGGGATTGGGAGTTATTGTATCAAGGTGGTCTTGATGGCACTAACCTTGATAGCAGTACTATGCCTAGCCGTGTACATCGACTCGTTGGTTCTACGAATCGAAATTTTCAAAATATGGTAGAGCAAAATGAGCATAATAAACTGTATATTGATAAGCTCGAAGGCCATGTGAATTTTATTTATGATCCTAATGATGAATATGCAGATACCGAAGATCCAGAATATACACCGCCAACCACAACATATAATGGTTTAACGGCTGATTCCTTCTGGGGTGGCGACATTCATATCACAAGTGCAGCCCCTAATGCTGGCGCTCATCTATACACTAGCCGCAAAGGACTAGACTTGTCTACTGAGGATAATGTAAACAAGGTTTTAGATAATCTTGCACATAAGGTGTATTATCATAACTATGTGACTGGTGAAAGAAACCTTGAAGGCACAGTAGCCATTGCTTCTGAAGGTGCTGAATCTGGTCGTTTCAAGGTAGTAACGTCTGGATATGCTAAAGAAGGTGCTATTACATGGCAAGCGGATCAAAATGGTCAAGGTAAATATGTGTACGGTAATACAACAGTAACACCTACACCGCAACCAGTGCCAACGCCAACACCAGCACCGCAACCGGCGCCAAAACCAACACCGGCACCACAACCGGCGCCAACACCAGCACCGCAACCGGCACCAGCCCAATCAACGGCATATGATACTCCTCATATGCGTGGCGCTCGTTCTGCGATTATGAGCAACATCAACGGCTGGCGGACATTAACAAATACTTACCGTCCTCGTGCATTGCAACAAGGCGCAACAACAGGTATTTGGGCCCATATCGGTGGCGGTCAATATAGCTATGATACACAAGGTATTGATACCGACACAACCTATACACGTATTCAAGGTGGTTACGACGCTAAAACTGGTAGCGGTTGGACCGTAGGCGGTCAAGTGTCTTACCTTCGTGGCCATGATGATTATGTGTTCAATGGCTCTGGCACAGAAAAGGCCTTTGCTGTTGGCGCCTATGGTTTGAAAGACCTCGGCCGAGATCAATACATTCAACTTGAATCCCAAGTTGGTCGTGTAACGAATACTTTCACAGCTCGTAATGAAATTGGTGAAAGCCTATCTGGCGAAACGAAGGCTAATGCATACACTATCGGCGCTCGCTATGGTAAAACTGTGAAATTACAAAATGGTGTATACATCGAACCGCAAGCACAATTGAGCTATACTCACTTTGGTGGAGATAGCTTTAATGCAGGCACCATGCATGTAGACCAAGCTGGCGTAAGTAGCACTGCTGGCGGTCTTGGCCTTGAGATTGGTAAGACCTTTGGCGCAGGCAGTATCTATACTCGTGTCGGCGTTAACCATGCCTTCTCTGGCTCGGTAAAAACTACATACACAAGTGGTTCTACTGTGAAATCAACAGAACAAGACCTTAAAGGCACATGGACTGACCTTGCATTCGGTGGCCGCTATGGCATCAATGCTAACAACAGCCTTTATGCTGATATTAGCACCGGATTATCTGGCGACTATAAAGCAGGCTGGTCTGTGAACGCTGGATTTACACATAAATTCTAAGATATGTTTACCTAAAATAATCTGAGGATATAGTCGATATATAAATAGCCCCAGAGTACTAATAGCTGTATATATTAGCTGTTAGTACTCTGGGGCTTTTATAAATATGGTCTCTCCAGAATTAGAACAGGCGTGTTCTAATTTTTAGGAGCAGTATCAAAGGGGCCTATCAATACTACAGGCCTGTTCTAATTCCCAATAGGGATGTCAGAGGAACGCAATCTCAGAAAATGTGGTATAATAAGTTGTTAAATCGTATACAATCATTTTTATACTTACATAATCTACCTACCATTAGTATATATTAATGTATATATTAAGATGTGATTCATATAATATATATAGTATTAATATAGGTAGTAATTCATAATGAGGAGGCCTCATGTTTCAACGTATGTGCGCAGTGGCTATGTTTGTAGCAGCGCTGTTTATATCTGTTATACCCAATGCCGATGCTCGGCAAGATATTTATGCTTTCACCTATAATGGCAATAATTGGTACGTGGACCGCGATTCGATTGACCGCAGTAAACCGGATGGGTTGCTACATTTTACGGTGTATACCATGATTGGCTTGCGTTATGATGTGGCCAGTGGCAGTGAGTATTACAACGCTGATGTATATTATTACGATCAAAAATTGTCTACCGAAGGTGGTCAGCTATTATATCGCAACCCAGGTATCTTGGCGGCGGCTCGTGTGGCACGTCAACAACCGGATGCACCTAAACAAGCACCAAAACCAGTGGTAGCACAGCAAACAGCATCACAATCGGTAGCAGCTCAAGCAGCGGCTCAATCTGTAGCGCCAACGGCACCGCAACCAAATATCGTCAAGGCTTTATCGACACCGGTTCAAGCCCCTGTACCTGCTAATGGTCCTGTGAAAGTAAACACTCAAATACCTGTTGTATTACCAACAGGCCCAGTGAAAAAGGTAGCGGCTAAAACGGTGATGACCTTCCATAATACATCGAAACAAACGACAGGTACGACATCTGAATCCGATGAAACAGAGGCTAATCGTACTCGTAAATAATCCTAAAAACTGCAATTTAGTCTTATGTATACTGAGAATGTATCAGTTACAGTATATATGACTAGGTTGCAGTTTTTATTTTGTATATATAAGGCTGTCTGAAGAAATTTCTAACTTGTAATCTGTATGCATTCCTTTCTATCAATATGCGGAATCAGCAAATCAGCAGGTTGAAAATTGTGGTCTTTTAATGAGGCATTAATGAAATAGATGGTATATAATAGAATGTATAAAGTGTTAACAATAGATTGATGGCTGAGAGGACAGAGGTCTAACCGTAACTTGATTGTATTTGAGCTGTCAATAGAGGGTAGAGAGATATGAAGCAGTTCGTAAAGAGGCTGGCTTGCGGTGTATTGACAATAGCCATGATAGGCATCCTTGTAGGGTGTAGTCGAGAGACGCCGAGTACGACGGCAAGTTCTGACCGTGCGCCCGTAGGGTATAAGGCGATTGCCGCCATGAATGCGTCGGCTGCGGAAAAGGCGGACCGCAGTGTGCGCACGATGTCACAAGAGGACAAGATTGGTCAGTTAATGTGTATCGGTCTAGATGGCACTACATTTGACGAGTCACAAAAAGAATTAGTACGTAAATATCGCGTAGGCGGTATTGTATTAGATAATGATAATATGGAATCTAAGGAACAAGTGCGGGCTTTCACAAAAGGCATACGAGACACTGCGAATACGTCCAGCCTCATGCCACCGTTCATCGCCATGAATCGAGAACGCATGCAGTATAGACCTAATTTGATGCTACCGTGGACGGACCCTAAGCTGTTATCGAAGCAGGGGCTTGATGCGGTGTCGAGTCTAGCGACGCGCACGGCCATTGAGATGCGCGACCTTGGGTTCAATCTCAATTTGGGTGTCATGGTGAATACCCACTCGTTTTACTCGTACACGAGCGATGTGGACCGGGCGGCGCGCATCGGTGAGACCATTACTAAACGCTATGCGGCGAATCGCGTGTTTACGGGGTACGAATATTTTCCAGGCGGCGCTGATTACACGGTGCCGGGCATGAAACTAGATGCGTCGAAGGCGAGCCTCATGGACGATGATGGCCGCGTTTTTGCTCAGCTCATCGATGCGACGCGTGACGAACATCCTATGATTATGGTGAATGCTGTGAAAGTACCCTCTATCGATGCGAATCATCCGGTGAGTCTATCTAAACCAATCATTACAGATTGGCTACGGAATGAACTGGGCTTTGAGGGCGTGGTGATGACCGATGATATCGAGGTCGGCGCCGCTATTGCTGGTATGTCCATAGAGGATTATGCGGTGCGTACCATTAATGCAGGCAGCGACATGGTTATCCTTTGTAAGCATGCCAAGCACATCAAGGCAGTTCACGATGCGTTAACACAGGCTGTAGAGAATGGAACCATTTCCGAAGCACGCCTTGATGAATCGGTGCGCCGCATCATGCTCATGAAATTTAGCAATGACCGATAGATATGGCTTACAACTGTAAGCTTTAATAATAAGAATGTAAAATTAGGCATAGAAACTCTTTTCTTGTAATAATGTACCCTCTTTACTGGACAACCAGTACAGGGGGTACATAGCATAATGGGAAAAGAGTTTTTTATGTGTAAAAAATGAATTTATTATCTATTTGTTAAAATTTACAAGATATATTTTATAGTTTATTTAAAATATGATATAATAAACTCCTGAGAACTATTTTAAGGGAGGTGAGATCTTATATGAAATGTAGTAACCATGAGGCGGTCATTGACGCCATAATGGAACTATACAATCAGGGCCGCATGGAAATGAGTGTTGTACACGGTCCTTACAGCGTTGGTAAAACGTATATCGCTAGAGCGTTACAGGCTCGATTAGGCAAGGGTCATACCATATATCTGCTTGGACGCTTGGCGAATGAGTCCATTCATATTCGATCAATTGAGAGAGAACTAAAGGTGCCATCAGGGTCTTTTAAGACCTTAGAGGATGCATTGCGTGGCGTTTTTCAAGCAAGTCTTGACAAGCGGATCATGCTCATCATAGATGATTATCCTTCATTTGTGGATACGGTTCCACAAGCGCCTATCATATTGCGTGACTTGATGGAAACCTATCGCGACCATGGCAAAGTATTCGTACTTCTCATGGGAACCCATGTAGATGAATTGAAAGGTCGCATCATCGGCGAATCAAGTTTGATTGCAGCCTATATTCATAATTATTTCAAGGTCAATCCGTTCACACTTGATGATGTGAGAGCATTAGGTTGGGACTATACGGACGAAGACCTTGCTAAGCTATACCATGTAACAGGCGGTATGCCGGGGAACCTCGTGCATATAGATCCCGCCTTATCGGTAGATGAAAATATTGTGCGTCTATTCTTTAGGCCACAAGGCATATTATGTACGGAACCACAACGATTGCTTATGCGCTACATTCGTAATGTAGGCGCCGCTAATGCGATTCTCTATGCGTTGGCACAACTGGATAAGCCGTTCTATACAGAATTATGTCATGCCAGTGAGCTTAAGAGTGGTACCTTTGCAACCCGTATGGCCGACCTCTTAGATATGGAAATTATTGGACGTATTCAAGGTGGTAGCCGTGGTCCATTGCGTTACGCAGATTACCATTTTGTGAATACTATGTTCCAATTTTGGTACCAGTTCGTGTTCCCAAATCTTGAGGAAATTAATTGCGGTCAAGGGCAATATATTTACGATACCATTGCAAAACCTGCGCTAGATACACTCGCTTAATACAATCGTTTTAGTGAAATGAATTCGAATTCGTGCGACTTGTAATTGATTCGAACTCGCTCATTGTACATAAATCGATTCGAATTCATGCAGCTATGTAAAATTGATCTAAATTGGCGTACTTTACTGAAATAGGTTTGTAATTATACACAAATACATATGTAACAACAAAAATTCCGCTGTAAATCTATGCATTTATGGCGGAATTTCTCGTTTGTCTAAATACTCAATTGGGTGTATATTCCAAGTAAGCCTAGGCAGAAAGGAACGAATATGAACGTGAAACATGTGGTTTGTCCCCAAAAGGTGTTACAAGCGGTGACAGACCTTAGTTTAGTGCGCGTCTGCCAAGAACGTCGTGTATCGGTGCTCAGTACGGAACGAGCCGTATGGCCTATCGAGGAACTGACCATCGATGCGGCACAAATCGAGCTATGTCGACGCTATCGGCCGCTTATCATGCGGTATGCGAGCCGATGTAGTACGGCTGTGATGACGGATGACGTCGAATCATTTCTGTGGATCATCTTTATCGAATCCATCTATAGCTTTCACACATCGGGAAAGGTACCATTTTCTGGCTATGTGAAAGCAGCCATTCATTATGGGTATCTTAATTTTTATAAACAATCAGCTCATCAGTGGCGCCACGAGTTGACCTTGCCTCTATGCACCGGTGATAATGTATCAGAGCCAGCTATGGATCAGTTCCCTGATGATGTAGATATCGAACACGACATTATCGGAACGGTGACAGAAGACGAATTGCGCAATCGTCTGTGGGCTGCTTTCAGAAAACTGCCACGGCAGCAACAACAGTTATTGTATGCCCTATATCGAGATGGCAAGAGCTGCGTAGACATAGGCTGTGAAATACATCAGTCTAGACAGGCTGTGCAACAACGCCATCAAAAGGCCATCGACCAATTGCGGTACTATATGATGGTAGCGGATAACAAAGAATTCGATATCCAAGATATGCAAAATATGCATAGTTATAAGCAATATTAAAAAAGCTAAAATATTTTTTAATTTATATATTTACAGTTTGTAATTATAGGTATACAATTAACTCATAAGTGCTGCTAAAGCACATTTATATAACACGTGTTATTTATACAATTTTACAAGAGGAATTCCTTATTTTATTACTGACTATTTATTAATCTTACAGAAAGGTTAAGATAATGTTGAATACAACGTGTGCAAATGTAAGTAATAACGAATCAATTTCTTGTAATCCAAATACAATATATGGCGATGTAGATCACCATATATGTTGCTTAATCCCTGTTTACATAGATGGTGGTGACTGCACCGCCTGTTACTATGTAGATGGTCGGCGTGAAATCATCCATAAATCCATTAAGATGGTATTACGAGAAGTAGCGCACCATGAGGGAGTTCTAGCAAACGGCATTCAATCGTCGAGGCGGTCAAAGCCGATGTATACGGACCCTAGAACAATGAGTCCGAACATGACATTTGCGAGCCTGAAATCGCGCAAACCCATCGGGCGTGATGTGGTATATGGTTTATTCAACGTTATCATTCCATTTCAATACCGCATTGAGCCAGGACCAGAACCACATACAACGTATATCATCATAGGAGACTTTGATCCTATACTCGTATTTCATTCCCCTGACCACGTGCAACGCAAACTACGCGATGCTTTGTTAGAACATCTAGATTATACGAAACGGATACTCGCCAAATTGAGTACCTGCGGGAACCCTTATGTGGTGGCTGAAATTTATGGTGCCTCGAGAACGCTAGCGGGAGTATAGCAACACATTTTGAAAGTGTGGGAGGGTCGTAATATGAATTACGCAACAAAATTATGTATTGTTTCAATGATGAGTGTGTTTAGTGTATCTTCTATAGGCCTAGTGCAAGCCGCTGATACACCTATCGTTTCAACTGGTGGTGCAGCCTATAATATCGGACTACAGGGTGCTTCTTTCACCAATTCGGATAATGTATCCTTAGGTGGTCAAGCTGGGGCAACCAACAGTAATCCATATTCTCATTCAGGAGATCCAAATGCAACGGGTAATAACATTGCCATTGGTCGTGTAGCATTGAATGGTTCTCAAGGTGGTGGGAACGTCGCATTAGGTGCTAAAACATTTATGGAAGGCAAAGGAGACTATAATTTCTTAGGTAACTTTGCGGCAGGCTTTAAATCAACTATTTCTGATACAATTGCTATCGGTGCTTTCGCCGGTTCTAATGCTAAGGGGAATAAAAACGTATGGCTTGGTGCTGGCCAAGCGGGTGGCAGCACAGGTAACAATACAGTGTTGATTGGCTCTAACTCTAATGTAAATGGTGATTTCAACTATGGCATGGGTCATGGCGTTATTTTTGAAGGTAACAAGAATTCTGCCATAGGTGCATACAACAAGATTGAAGGTAACCAATCTGGCGCCTTTGGTGTAGGTACGTATAATGTGGCCACTGTTAAGGGGGATAACTCCTATAGCGTAGGTAACAAGAACGAAATTGGTGCCAATAACACATTCGTAATGGGTAATAATGTAAAAACATCTCTAGATAATGCAGTTGTATTAGGTAATAATTCCACTGCTGAAAGTAGTGATGTGGTGAGCACCCCAAGCTATACTTATGCAGGTGGCACCGTTAACTTTGCCGGCACTGCACCAGTATCCACCGTATCCGTAGGCGCTACCGATCAAGAACGGACCATCACGCATGTAGCGGCAGGCCGTGTAAGTGCTGATTCTACGGATGCCATCAATGGTTCCCAATTATATGGTGCGAACCAACAAATCGATAATCTATATAACAAAATTAGCAACATTGGAAAAGAGGCCAACAAAGGCGATGCTCGTGCTGCGGCACTAGCTGCATTACATCCAATGCAATTTGATCCAGATAATCGAGTACAAGTGATGGGTGGTATTGGCCACTACAAAGATGCCAATGCGCTAGCCCTCGGTGTGGGGTATTATCCAAAGGAAAACTTGCTCCTCACAGCCGGTGCTACCGTTAATGACCACATCATGGCCAACCTTGGTGTATCCTATAAATTCGGTGAAAACAAAACGCTACAAAAAATCTCTCCTGCGTCCTATAATGCTCTCGAACAACGGGTTGATACATTGGAGGCTCAAAATAAAAAGTTACAAGAAACAGTAGATATGCTCGTACAAAAATTGAATAACAGATAATATTGAGATACTCAGATAGCTGTATAATATAAGCAGATCATTCATAAAAACCTCAGTATATAAGCGGATAGTTAGTCCATTGCGATTAGCTATCCGTTTTTTATTATATTAATTATCTTATAAATCTGTTAATAAATTTATATAATTATAAATAAACTATTTACAAATATTTAAAATATGATAATATAATTCATGTAAACATCATGAATAAATGATGAGTGAGAGATCGTATTATGTATTTGTTTGTAAATAGAGAGGGAAGATTATGAACAAACGGAAACGCTTATTGGCGATATTGATTAATGGTATGTTGTTATCCAGTTTATGTGTGGCTAGTGCAGCGGATGTTACGGCAGGTGCTGGTAATGGTGTTGCTTATGGGACAGGTAGCAATGCGCCAAAGATTGAAAACGTAGCAATTGGTAATGGTGCTAAGATTGGGTATTCTAATGGCGCCAGTGCTGCTACAGGAGATATCGTAGTCGGTAACGGTGCTAACATCAATAACTATGCTAGCCAAGGTGGTAGTGTTGCAATCGGTAAAAATGCAAAGATTGAAAATATGGCTGGTGGTGTTGAGGCTAGCTTTGCATTAGGTCAAACAACCTTTAGTGGTAGTTGGTTCTCTTCTGCAAGAATTCCGTCGGATCCAACAAAGGTAGTAGGTAGCGTAGCAATTGGTGACAATACATTTGCTCGTACTGGCAGTACTATGATTGGTTCCCATAACTATAAAGGCGATCTTGGTGATATTACAGTAGATACATCAACTACTCGTAAATATGCATTGAATGCTTATGCCACTACAGTAGGTGCTAATAGCTTTAGTAATGGCGCTTTTACAACCAATACAGGTACCTATAATATTATCTCTAGTGAATATAATGGTGGCCGTATGGCAAATCCTGTTAAGAACTTGGGATCCACTATTAATGGTTCTTTAAACAGCATTGAGTCTCAAACAGCTAGTAGCTACTACGCTGGCATTGCTAACAGCATTGTTGGTACAGCAAATAGAACGTTTAATTCTAATGGCTCTCTTATTATGGGTGCTGGCAACGAAATCACTAACTCTGTTAAATCTATTTCTGGAGCACCAGATGATGGCGGTAATTCCGCTAAAGAATTAGCTGAAAAATTGCGCACTGCTGTAAAAGATGCTAACGGCGGTGGCGCTACGATGGCCATCGGTGGCGGCAACAAGGCTGACTACACATTGCGTACATCCATGGTCGGTATCAATAACACTGTAACAGGTGCTAATGGTGCTAAAAGTGCAGACAACCTTGTTATGGGTGTAGGTAATGCTGCATCTAATGTACAGCATTTAACTGCTATTGGTTCTAAGAATACTGTATCTGATGCTAATAATACAGTTATCGTTGGTGACAACCGTAAGGTAACAGGTGCTAATAATTCTGTTATTATTGGCTCTAGCGATACAGAAACTACTACAACTGTAAATGATGCAGTAGCTATTGGTCATAACACTGAAGTTTCTGCTGAAGGCGGTGTAGCTCTTGGTAGTAAATCCAAAGCGACTGTAGCAGCTGGTGCAGCTGGTTATGATATTAGCACAAAAGCGGCATCTACTGATACAAGCTCCACATGGAAAGCCACAGCATCTGCTGTATCTGTTGGCGACGTAGCTAATGATGTAACACGTCAAATTACATCTGTTGCAGCTGGTACAAATGATACTGATGCAGTAAACGTAGCACAACTTAAAAAGGTAGAAACTAAAATCTCTACTGTTGAGGCAGATGCTAAAAAACACACTACTGTAGTAGCAGGCGATAATACAACTGTAACACCTGGTACAAATGCTAATGGTGGTGCTGAATACAAAGTAGCTGTTAATAAAGACTTAGTAGAAATGAGCTCTGCTAACTTCGGCAAAGCAACTGACGACGTTCGTGCTCGTATCGATAAGGATAGCGCTCGCTTCTTTAACGGTAGCGAAAATATCGGTGTTACACCTAAAGGTATCCAAATCGAAAATACAGATACATTAGAACAAGCGAACTTCACTAAATACGGTATGTATGCAAGTGAAGGTAGTAAAACTGTTTACTACACTACAAATGGTATCAGCGCAGGCGACCAAATCATCAATAATGTGAAAGCTGGTGTAGCAGATACTGATGCGGTTAACGTATCTCAACTTAAACGCGTACAAGATCAAATTGCAGCATCCACTCAAGTTACAACTGTAACAGCTGGTGACCATATTAAGGTTACACCAACTGTAAATGGTAATACTCACGACTATAAAGTATCTCTTGCAGATGATATTGCTGACCAAATTACAAATAACACAACAAATATCAGCAAAAACACAAATGATATCAAAAATATCAAAGGTAATTTATCTAAAATCGATAAACGTGTTGATAAATCTGTAGCAGGGGCAGCAGCGTTGGCCGCATTGCACCCACTTGATTTCGATCCAGATGCTAAATGGGACTTTGCAGCAGGCTATGGTCATTACCGCAGTGGTAATGCTGCCGCATTAGGCGCTTTCTACCGTCCTAATGAAGACGTACAACTTAGCGTAGGTTCTACTGTAGGCAGTGATGAAACAGTATTTAATGCTGGTTTATCTGTGAAAGTAGGCGCTCATAGCAATGTATCTCGTTCTCGTGTAGCAATTGGTAAAGAAGTATTAGCTCTTAAGAAAACAGTAGCTGAACAAAATGCTCAAATTCAAAAATTGACTACATTGTTGAATGGTGTTGCTGGTACTAAGATGAAAGCCGATCATACAACATTGTTCCCAGATATCCCTACAAACCATTGGGCATATGAAGCTGTAAGCGATTTATCTCGCCGTGGTTTAGTAGAAGGTTATCCAGATGGCACATTCGGTGGTGACCGTATGTTAACACGTTATGAATTTGCTCAAATCGTATACCGTGCTATTCAAGACGGCGTAACAGTTAATGATCGCCTTGTAACAGAATTCAGCCCTGAAATGGCTTTGTTCCGTGTTGACACTGTAGCTAAAAATGCTAAAGGTGAACCAACAATCGAACGCGTTCGTGTTAACAAAAAATAAGGATACTATTAGTTTATAGTGTTCACACAACTTAATAAGTAGCTACTATGCCATACCTCAACTCCACCCCGAGGTCGCATAGTAGTGAATATAAAAAGGAGTAACTGATTATATCAGTTACTCCTTTTTGTTGTTATATTGGGCTCACTATTCTTTTTATTTTGTAAAATAACCTAGCGATTGAATGTGCGCGATGGACTCGTCTAAATATTGTTCAGAGGACACAATCTGTTTAGTGCCATCATCTTTTGTTCTTTCAACGGTCATGTTTTCGTTCATGGTATCAATCAATTCTTGACGAGATATTGGTTTTGCCATCAATTTCATGACGTAGGATAGACCTTCATCTACGGAATAGTCTATTTGGTTATACATATTACCGAGGCACATGTATTGATAACCACCTTTTTCAACAAGTGTGGATACATAGTTGATAAAGTGTTCTGGAATATAGGTTTTGTTTTCCTCAAATGGTAATTGGTCATATTTTTTTGCATATGTGTTGATATGGCCGACGATAGCAAGATGGAATAAACGTTTATACATAGTATCCATATCGATTTCAAAACCAGGATGATGCTCTTCAATATGTTTCATGATGTCTTCTATATTGAATGGTCGCTTTGTATCCATCAATTCTTGGATGCTAATATGCATAATATTTGTCCACTCTGGAGGAACGCCAGGCTCTTCATCTAATGCATTGTTGAAGTATAGTGTATCTAGTACTTTCTTCTCAACCCTTTCGTCATGGGAAATTTTATCTTCGTTACTACACTTTGTTAATAGGGCCATGCGGAACTGAGTATCATATACGTAGTCATAATATTGTTCTTTATCAATGTAGCTATCTCTAGCTAATGTTCTAATATTATTTTCCACACTACTATCAAGCCATGTAATGAAGGAACGATTCAATGTTTCGTCACCGATGTAAGCACAACCTTGCTCTTGTGCACGTTCAATAAATTCTGACACATATACAGGATCATTAATAGCTTCTAAGTATTCGTGCCCAACATAATAATCATTAGATTGTAATACACGATTGATATTTTTTATTTTATAATCAGAAATTTGTTGGGAACGTTCATCTAATTTCATTGTTTCTGCAATGAGTTTTAATACATTTTTTGTGTAGACCGTACGCTCTTGTAATGAGTCGTTAGGTGCATGTTTTTCAGAATATAACATAATATCCCGCAATTGCTCTAACCGTTTCCAACCAGGATATGTATTGTATGATACATATGCTACACCACGGTCGGATAGATTTCGGTTACAAATGCTGAGGATTTTATCTTTCACCACGTCAGGCACCCAAGACCAAATACCATGGACGATAATGTAATCGAAGGTACCAAATGAATCATCAATATCCATAATATCTTTTTCTAATAATGTAATATTTTTTAGCCCCATGGATTCAATTAATTCATTCCCATGTTTCACCTGTGTAGGGGATAGGTCGATACCTGTAAAGGTAGTCGTTGGATTATATAGGGCTTGGGGGATGATATTTCCACCACAAGAAGAACCCAACTCTAATACGCGCGCCTCTTCAACTGGTACTGGGTCTAAGCCATAAATAAGAGCTTTTGCCATTAAAGATGTAATACATGTATTGGAAAATGGTTTTGATACGTATAGAAAATCGTCGTAAGATTCCTTTAGGTCGTTAATTTTAGATTGATCTACACTAGTAATGTGTTGTTTACTCATTAGAATATATCCCCTCTATAACTAATACTCGTAAAATGGTCCTCATAATGATTTAGTATATCATAATTTTTATCAAAATCGGTCAAAAAAATTCATAGTTAATTCATTTATAAGTTAGTATATGAAAAAAATGTGAAAGTACCTTTAAAAGGTTGTTGGATTATTATAATTATATTTTTCTATGATCCATATTTTATAGATAATATATAAATAGATGCCAAAATCGAGAAAAATCAATGAGATTAAATCAATTAATCGTTTATTTATAACTATAGTTAATGTGGTTATCGATAAATACCGAACTGCATTGAAATAAATAGATTACATTTTATAAAATACGTATAAAACACAGAAAAAATGAGTAAAAAACCACCCATATATTAAAAATTGTTTAACAAAATAAAGGTTCCAACAATAAATTCTGTCGATTATGATAAAAACATGAAGAAAAGTATTTACAAGATTTTCGATATATGATATTCTGTTCATGACACAAAATGAAAGAAATATGAAAGATACTCAGAAAGGCGTAAAGGTATGGGAAATTTAGGCTTTTCCTTCTTTTGTATTTAAATGATTTAATTATAAGGATTGTAATTGTGTCTAGTTAAGAAAGGGGTTCATAGTAATATGAATAAAATCTTTAAAGTTGTTTGGAGCAAAACTAAAGAGTGCTACGTAGTAGTTTCCGAAGTTGCAAAAAACAATGGTGGTAAGAAAAAAGCTCTTGCTAGCGTGTTAGCTGGTTTGGCTATGGTGGCTGCTACAGCAGGTACACCGGTGCATGCTGATGTTGGGTTGGGAGGCAGTTCAGTTAATATTTCACCGAATGGCACATATAATGGTTCTAACTCTGTGACTCCAAACTCTGTTGTAGTTGGTTTCCAAAATAGAACAACTGGTGGTAGTGGTAACGGTCATATTATTTATGGTGCTAACAATGTGGCGAATCAAGATTCATCTATGGCTCTTGGTAACCAAAACGTAGCAACTGGTCCTGCTGCATCTGCAATTGGCGTAGGATCTCAGGCAACTGGTAGAAATACAATTGCAGTAGGTAATGTGGCAAAAGCTAGTAATACAGATAATATCGCTATTGGTACATATTCTGAAGCATTAACTAGTGGTCAAGATGCATATGCTCTTGCAGTGGGTTCTTATGCAAAAGCTAATGCTCATATGGCAGTTGGTATTGGTGCAATTGCTAAGGCAACAGGTAGTGAATCTACAGCAGTTGGTGCTGGTTCTACAGCAAGCGGTGCTAATTCTACTGCTCTTGGTGCTCGTAATACTGCATCTGGTCTTCGCTCTGTTGCTATTGGTAAAGATAATAATGCTACTGCAGAAGATACTATTGCAATGGGTAAAGCCAATACTGCAGCCGTTGGTGGTGCTGTAGCTATTGGTATGGATAACGTTGCAAATTCTACATTAAATGGTGGCCGTGCTGAAGGTAACTCCATGGTTGCAATTGGTAAAGCGAATAAAGCGACCAAAGAAGATACTGTAGCAGTTGGTCGTGAAAATACTGCATCAGGTAATGTTTCTGTTGCAATTGGTGCTCGTACTGAAGCAACAAATTCTGGGTCTATTGCAATTGCTGGTAATGGTGATGGTTATAAAACTACATCTACTGGCTTTGGCTCCATTGCGATTGGTATGCAATCTAATTCCACTGGCACTGCTTCTACTGCAGTAGGTGGTGTTGCACAAGCAACTGCTAAAGGTGCTTCTGCCCTTGGCTATAAAGCGAATGCTACTGCTGAAAGTGCGACTGCATTAGGTCAAGAATCTGTTGCATCTGTAAAAGATGGCGTTGCTCTTGGTTCTCAGTCCAAAGCAACTGTAGATAAAGGCGTTAAAGGCTTTAATCCTGCTGAAGATCGTGATAATAAATACGGTGGTTTAGCTGGTACTGCACAAACATCCACATTGGCAGCTGTTTCCGTAGGTGACGGTGCTACTGCAACTCGTCAAATTACAGGTCTCGCTGCAGGCACTAATGATACTGATGCTGTTAACGTAGCTCAATTAAGAAGCGTTAACTTGAAATATGCTGGTGACACTGGCAAAGGCGATGTATTGTTAGACAATGGTACATTGAAAATTAAAGGTGATGACCCTACATTTATTTCTACATCTGCTGATAAAAATGGTGTTACAGTAAAAGCTAAAATAGGTGCTGATATTACTACTAATGCTGATGGTAAAGCAGTTGCTCCTACTACAAACGGCATTGCTACAACTGACAATGTTACTCAAGCAATCAACAACTCTGGTTGGAAAGTAACTTCCGCTAATAATGGTGGTACTACAAACGGCACTACTTCTGAAAAAGTAAGCCCTGGCGATACTGTTACTTTCAAAGCTGGTAAAAACATTGTATTAGACCAAGCTGGTAAACAATTCACATATTCCTTGAATAAGGATGTTGATTTGACTAAAGATGGTTCCTTAACAATTGGTGATACTAAAGTTAACAACGATGGCTTAACAATCACTGGTGGCCCATCTGTTACTAAAACTGGTATCGACGCTGGTAATAAAAACATTACTAATGTAAAAGCTGGTGTAAACGATACTGATGCAGTTAACGTAAAACAATTAAAAGACGCTAAAACTAAACTTGTAGATGGTAAAAACACTAAAGTTACTGGTGAAGGTACTCAAGACGATCCATACAAAGTTAACGTAGAAGGCGACTTGAAAGGTATTACATCTATTTCTAATGCTGACAATGGTCCTAAAATGACAATTGGTGGCAACTCCATCAACATCACTGGCGGCCCACTTAACATGGGTGGTAGCAAAATCACTAATGTAGCTCCTGGTACAGACGATACTGATGCAGTTAACGTAAAACAATTGAAATCCGCTAAGACAGAAGTTAAAGCTGGTAATGGTGTAACTGTTGCTAAGACTCAAGATGCAACAGATGGTCATGATATTTACACAGTAAGCTCCACTGGTGCTACTGGTAACACAGATCCTTCTAAAGTTGAAGCTGGTAAAAATACTACTGTAACAGGTGATGGTACAGCAGCTACTCCGTACAAAGTAAATGTACAAGGTGACTTGACAGATATCTCCTCCATTACAAATGGTACTGGTTCTGGTAAAATCTCCTTCGCTGGTGATCAAGTTGTAAAAGTTGAAGGCGACAACCCTATTTCCTTAGATGGTAAAGGTGGCTATGTAACTGGCTTACAAAACAAAGATTGGGATATTACTAACCCAACTGTAGTTTCCGGTCGTGCAGCAACTGAAGACCAATTGAAAAAAGTAAGCGATGGCTTCAACAACACAATTAAATTAGCAGGTAACACTGGTAACACAGATACTCAAAAATTCAATAAAACTGGTGGTTTGAGCTTCGGTGTAGTTGGTGCTAACAACGGTCAATACATCAAAACAACTGCTTCTGGTACAGATGTAGTAGCTGATTTGTCCGATGATGCAAAAGCTAAATTGAACCATACCTTTGAAGTAGCTCCTGGTTCTAGCAATGTAACAGTATCTAAAGATACAACTGATCCTAATAAAACAGTTTATAAAGTAGCTGTTGCTAATACTCCAGCAGCTGGTGCTTCCTCTACTGAAAGTGTAGTTAAAAAAGCAGCTGCAACTGGCGATACTAACATTGCTGATGTTACTGTTGGTAATGGTAAAAACTCTGGCGATCCAGATGCTCAATACGAAGTTAATGTTTCCCGTAATGCAGTTAAAGATGCAGCTCGTGAAGCAGTAACAGTTAACAACGGTGGTACAACTACTGGTGGTAACTACACAGCTGATGCAGACAACCCTATCACTGTTAACCCTGTGAAAGATGATGCAAACCATAACACTACATACGAAGTGAAATTCGATGGTGATAAAGCAGCTAAACAAATTCCTTTGACTTACAAAGCTAATGGTACTGGTGACCAAAAAGTTAAGTTGGATAAAGGTCTAAACTTCACAAACGGTTCCAATACAACAGCTTCCGTAGCAGCTGATGGCGTAGTTAAATACGACTTGAACAAAAATGTTGATTTAACAAAAGATGGTTCCTTAACAATTGGCGATACAGTAGTAAACAAAGATGGTTTGACTATCAC
>OGIO01000984.1_pt1 | contig 27993 bp, 19 predicted proteins | sample 1571841 | NCBI WGS metagenome assembly OGIO01 (sample SAMEA2582111, study PRJEB24529) | metagenome | biome: Human gut stool | place: China | collected 2011
CCTGCTTTTCTCATATATGCTGTCGTCCGTACGTTAAGAATGCGTGCTAAACAACCATACTACTTCTCATTCACAACCGCGTTATCCATAACTATATTCTGTGCTTTCTTTACAAGCATTGCCTTTACTATCGTATTCTTGTCAAACTTATCTGTGAATGTTGTTACCTGTGAATAACCACTGTCCTTTGCAAACTGTTCAAGGTCATCTTTATATTCATATTCTGTTATATCAAGTCCTTCTTTTTCTGCTATTGCCTGATATATAAGCTGCTGGCCTGCTGATGCCTTTACGAATTCATCAAATGTTTTACCATAAAGGTTCTGGCAGTATTCATCATTAGTCTTTCCCTGAAGAGTACTATAAAAACTGATTGATTCTTCAAGCTTTGATGTCTGCTGTGCAAGGAATTCTTCAGGATATCCTGTTACCTTACATACATCAAGAAGCTGTGTAAGAATAGCCTCATTCTTTGCTTCACTCACCTTTGTATCTATAGTTGATTTAACATCGTTCTTAACATATTCCTTATATGAATCTACTGATTCAAGACCAAAGTTCTCTTTTACAAACGAATCTGTGAGCATAGGAACATTTGGCTGCTGTACGTAGCTCATGGTTAGTTCAAACACCACTCTCTTACCTGCATAATCAGTATACTTAGAGTTATCTGGCATAGTTACTGTTATAACCTTTGTCTGACCTGCTGCCATACCATATAATTCATCTGCAAGACTCGTTCCTGCAACTGGAAAAGCATCCTTTCCAAGAACCATACTATAATCAGAACCCGTGAAATCATCTATTGCAAGTCCACCTGCTGTTCCTGAGTAACTAAATGTTACCTTATCTGACTTCTGAGCCCCACGGTTAACATCTGTATATGTAGTTACATCATTCATCTGCTCAGCTATCTTGTCATCTATAACCTTGTTAGTTATGGATGTGACATCAACATCGGCTACTATTCCCTTGTAGTTTCCAAGCTCAACATAATCTGTAGGACTATATCCATAATCAACCTTTATTTTACTATTACATGCTGTAGTCATAAGCATAGAAACAACCATAGCTGCTGCTACTGCATATTTAACGCACTTTCCTTTTAATACTTTTCTCATAACCTGTCTCCATAAATATATATTATGCCGGATTGCCGACTTATAAACTATACCATAATACAGCCTCTAAAGCCAGTATTACATAAATGTTTCACAATATTATCACAAAAGCCGCCATACAGGATATAAAGAGTTATCTCATCCTATATAGCGGCTTAAATGCTACTAATCAGAAGATATCCAGAATCTGACAGATATAAATCTGATATATAACATTATATTTATCTTTACACTAATTAATCTAATGATTAAGCAATCTTAGACTTAGCAACTTCTGCTAACTTAGCAAATCCTTCTGCATCATTAACAGCCATCTCAGCTAATACCTTTCTGTTAAGGTCAATGTTAGCTAACTTTAAACCATACATGAACTTGCTGTATGAAAGACCATTCATTCTTGCAGCAGCATTGATTCTTGCGATCCATAACTGTCTGAACTGTCTCTTCTTCTGCTTTCTACCCTTGTAGCTCTCTGTAAGAGCTCTCATTACAGACTGCTTAGCAACTCTGTACTGCTTAGATCTAGCTCCTCTATAACCCTTAGCGAGCTTTAATACTCTATTATGCTTCTTCTTTGCGTTCATACCGCCTTTAATTCTTGCCATTTCTTAATTTCCTCCTAAAATAATCAATCACAGACACCCATATCTTATAAATATGGCATAATCTTCTTCATTGTCTTTACATTAGTTGCATCTGTCATAGCTGCATGTCTAAGATTTCTCTTTCTCTTAGTAGTCTTCTTTGTAAGAATATGGCTCTTGTAAGCTTTCATTCTCTTTAATTTACCTGTTCCAGTTACTTTAAAACGCTTTGCAGCTGCTCTTTTTGTCTTTACCTTTGGCATAATAATCCTCCTAATTTAATTCTCATATGGAATAATATTTTAACGTTTTTCAGTTAAAAACATAGTCATGCTCCTGCCTTCTAACTTTGGAGCCTTATCTACTACTGCTATATCACTTAACTTCTCTGCAAAATCTTCAAGTATATGCTTACTTGAATCAACATGAGCCATCTCACGTCCTCTGAATCTGAGTGATACTTTAACCTTATCGCCTTTCTCTATGAACTTCCTTGCTGCGTTACACTTAGTGTTAAGGTCATTCACATCTATGTTAGGTGATAAACGAACTTCTTTGACTTCTATTGTTCTCTGTTTTTTCTTAGCTTCCTTTTCTTTTCTGACAAGCTCATACTTATACTTGCCATAATCCACAAGCTTACATACAGGTGGCTTTGCGGATGGAGCTATCTTTACAAGATCAACCTCTGCCTCTCTTGCTAACTTCATAGCATCCTTAGGAGACATAACTCCAAGCTGCTGTCCTTCTTGTCCAATAACACGAACTTCCTTATCGCGGATCTGCTCGTTAATCATTAATTCGCTAATAGTAGTGCACCTCCAAAATCAAAAAAAGTGGATAGTCAGACTATCCACTTTTTAATCATAATGCATCTTAATTGCTGTTTATCATGCATATTCTTAAAAATATAAACCCGAGTCGCCTTCATGCGCTAAGGTGAGAGTGGATACTCTGCTTCGTTTAACAACTATTAGAGTTTAACACTAATAGTTATAGCTGTCAACTATATTTTTAAACATTTCAAACAAACATTTCAAATATTTCAAATTTCTGCAATACAAAAATGATACATTATTTTATTTTTTATCTTACAACTGACTTTCTTCTTAATACTACGAATGCAAGACCTGCACATGATACAACTGCGAATAATACATAGAGTGCTATATTATACACATCACCTGTATTTATTGTGTTATCTGATGACTGTCCGTTTCCTGTTGCTGCTACATCTTCATAGCATATAGCGTATGTAGAGAACTTATCTGTTGTAAATGTAATAACTCCGTTTTCGCAGCTTGTTTCAAGTGCCTCTGCTACACCATCATGAATTCTTACAACTGTATATTTTCTTTCTACAGATGAATCTGTATTCTTAAGACTTTCAGGAATATCAAGCTTAACAACAACTCCAGCAGCTGTTTCTGTTACTGATACTTCTTTGAGACTTCCAACTTTCTTTAATAATGTAAGATCAAGATATGCTCCAACTACACCATTGTTAAGAACTTCCTTAACCTTATCTTCCACAAGCTTCTTATCGCTTTCTGATACTGTAGCTGTTACATCTTTGACCTCCATAGATACCGAAACTGTACTTCCGTTTTCTATTTCTTTCTTTTCCTCTTCTGTGAATGTGATTCCGCTCACTGGTACTTCGGCTTTTATATTGATGCCAGCATCAGCCTTAATTACTGCATTTACCTTATCTGAATCTGGTGTGCTTGGTGTATCACTTGGTGTGCTTGGTGTATCACTTGGTGTGCTTGGTGTGTTTGGTGTATCGCTTGGTGTGCTTGGTGTGTTATCTCCTGGCTTATTATCTCCCGGCTTATTATCTCCCGGTTTATTATCATCAGGCTTAACATCTGAACCAGTTACTACCTTACCATCTACAACAAGCTTTATATCTGAGAATGTTACATCTGCCTGTCTTGCTACAAATAAACCTACATATACATAATCCGCATCTATTGATGTAAGCTTAAAATCAAAACCACCTGATATAGCAGCATTATCGCCAAATGTACATGCGTATCCATCACTGTTACTCTCAATCTTAAGTGCATATGTCTTACCAGCCTCTACCGGATTCTCTAATTTACCACCATAGCCTAATGCGCCATCTTTTCTCTTAAAGCAGTTAGCTGTTCCCTGCTGGATACTTCCTGCTGCAACATAATCTCCAAGAGCTGACTTATCATTAACATCAATATACATAGCATCTCTTGCCATAAGACCAAATGCCACCTGATTGTGTTTATTAATGCTGTTTACTGTTGCATTAGCTGTTATTACAAAGTTACTATCTGCTGGTACTTTATAATAATACATTGCCATTCCATCTGTTGTTGATGATATCTTTCCCTTACCATTAACAGCAATGTGAATGCTTCCATCTTCATTGCCCTCAAGTATAAACTTATCCTTAATAAGATTTGGGTCTCCGCCTATATCTCCAAATATTGAACCCTTGAAAACGCCTGCATCTTTCCATAATTCACTCTGCTTAAGTTCTCCTGAATATTCAGCTTCCTTATAATCAGGATTAGACTTAAGTACATCAGCCTTAACAGGTGCTTCCTTAGCTGTTATATGTTCTGATATTCCAGCCACACCAAGTTCCTTAATTGTCTTAGTTACAAGATAAGCATTATATGTTCCACCATAAATGTTTGTATGTGTATTATCAACGCTTGTAGCCTTAGATGATGTCCATGCATGAAGGTTGACTGTCTCATCTGGTCCTAATGTATCATATAACTCTTTTGTCATCTTAGTCATATCAACAACTGGTATATTAAGTTCCTTACCAAGATTCCTTATAGACTGGGCATAATCTCCACCCTTGAAATCACCACTATCCTTTGTGATATGAAGATTACTGTCAGACCATTCTGCTGTAGCAGTTCTTCTTACTATAGGTGTACAGAGAATAACTGTTGTACCAGCTGCCTGCGCAGGCTTAATATAGTTTTCATATAATGAGTTAGCAAATGAGCCAGCTGTCTTATAATCACCATTAGGGTCTGTATATCTGTCTGCTTCTGCCTTTTCATCATTATGACCAAAGCCTATAAGAAGATAATCACCCTGCTTCATACCGGCTGTAAGTTCTTTATACTCCTTATCATTAACATAGCTCTTAGAACTTCTTCCTGATAAAGCTATATTCTTCACTTCATATGTTCCATCAAGATACTTATCAATCTGTGTACCCCATCCATATCTTGGATAATAATAATTATCAGCAAAAGAACTTACTGTAGAATCACCTATTATCCATACTGTAGGCTTGCTGCTGTCTTTATTAACTGCATCATCAGCCATAGCCATAACGCTCCAGCCTATGCTCATAACAAGCAGAAGCAAAGCGCTAAGCAGACAACTTATACGTTTTCTGTTTCTTTTCTTCATCATAAATAACCTTCCCTTTCTTTTCTGGACAATCTGTCCTTTTTATGGAATTATAAAGTATGAACCAATGTCAAGGTCAATATCTTTTTGCACATTTAATAATGTATTGTACATAAATCCATACATTATTATATTTCAAAAAACATTCAGGCAAATAATATTCAAGCAAATAATATTCGAACGAATAATATTCAAGTATTCAAAAACCAGACACACAACAACCTAAGTCATTGTGTATCTGGCTTTATTCAATGCCAATCAATACTAATCAATTTTAATCATCACTAACACTAGTATCTATAACTATTATATTATTTATTAATCAGCCTTTTCTTTTTTCTATCTTCATACACAAGAAGTACTATTCCAGCTAATGCCATTGTAAATGCCACACTATATCCCATCACGTGATATACATCTGCTGTTTTTACATCATCTTTAGAAGCATCTGGATTTTTATCGTCAGATGATATAGTATTGTCATCTTTCTTACTGTCACTACCTGACGTAGCTCCATCATCTTTCTTATCGCTGCCACCCTGTTCTGGTGCTGGCGTTGGATCTGGTGCCGGTGTTGGATCTGGTGCTGGCGTTGGGTCTGGCGATGGCGTTGGGTCTGGCGATGGCGTTGGGTCTGGCGATGGTGTTGGGTCTGGCGATGGTGTTGGATCCGGCGCTGGTTTCTCACTCTTATTAAGTTCTTCATTCTTAGCACTTATTACACCTAAAAGGCTCTGGCCTTTTGTTGTCCAGTACACTGCATCTTCTGTGAAGCTGCCATTTGCATCTGCTGCTTTAGCAGTAAGCACTCCGTTCTTATCAACAACAAACACCTGCTGTCCATCCGGATTAACACCTGCTACTCTAGATGGTGCTTTAACAGCCTTTGAAAGTGATATATTCATATTCTGGATCTGCTGTGCAAAGAGTTCTGCTGTTATGAAACCACCAAGCTTATTGCTATGTGTGCTGTCTCCTGCTGACATAACCTGTGTACCATTAACAGACTTGCCATTAGCTGCCTTTTCATCTGCTTTGTATGCTTCCTCATACATATTCTTTGTTATCTCAAAACCATCAATAAGTAATACATCCTGTTCCTTTGCAAGCTGTTTAACTGCTTCAACATATGCATTATTTTTAGTTACAAGTGTTCCTGTTTCCGTATCTGTTGAATCATGATGTGGTTTGATAGTACCATCACTAGTATAATAAAGTCTTGATACTGGTGTTACAAGAACTGGTATTGCACCTGCTTCCTTTGCCGCATCAACATATTGCTTAAGATACCATTTATAAGTACCACCACAATCATATGAATAGAATGTATCTCCATACTTTGAAGTAAGTGATGATGGTGTTGCCACTTTAGTTCCTGCTGTTACCGGATATATTCCGTTGGCATCTGGCTGTCCAAGTGGTACATATCTATCTTCAATATATCCTTTTCCATTGGCACAGTCATTGTGTCCAAACTGTATAAACAGATAATCACCTGCTTTAATATTGGCTTTTATCTTATCTAATGAGCCCTCATTGATAAAGTTTCTGCTGCTTCGTCCTCCATTGGCATAGTTCTGCACCTTAACCTTTGAAGAATCAAAGAATGCCTGTAAATATTCGCCCCATGAACCTTCAGCCTGGGCCTTACCGCTCATATACATACCTGATGCTGAATAATCCTTAACAGTTGAATCACCTGCTAAAAATACATTTACTCCATCACCAAGTTCTATATCTGTTGAACCTGTAGGATCTTCATATCCATCTCTTACATATGCCTCTGCCTTATATTTTACTGCTCCTGACTTAACACCACTTAAGTTCTCAGGTACAACTTCAACTTCAATATGCTTTCCAATAGCATCCTTAGAAATCTTATATGTATTATCCGCATTAGCAGTTGACGATTTTGCAAGTGTTCTGCTGCCATCCTCATTAACAATATACCAGCGGATCACTGATGCATCATTTTTATCATTCTTCTCTCCAAGAGAGTATATAACATTAAGAGTATGTCCTGGATATGGTGCATTGATATCTCCATTATCCACAAGATATGGTTTCTTTACAAATGCTACTATACCCTCATCAGCAACATAAGCATCAGGTGTCCAGCCTGAAAGATAATCATTCACAACATCTTTCTTTGCAACACTGTCATCTGTTGTAACTCCTGTTACTCTCTTGGAAACATCTACTTCTGTTCCATCTGTATAAACTGAATTATATTCTGTATAACCAGCCTTCTCCGGCTTATTGCCAGACATTTCAAACCAGCCTTCATCCTTAATGTAACTACCATTTATCTTAGTATTAAGGAAGGTTACTTTTGCATCCTGACCCCAAGGTCTTCCAAGATATCCTGCACTTACCTCAAGTTCATCACTGCCTGTTATTGTACAGTTTCTAAATACATAGCCAATCTTAGTTGCTGCAGCAGAGGTTGGCTTATGTGCTGTAATATAACCACCTGTAGAGCCAGCACTGTAACCTGCGAATCTAAGCTCACATCCATCAAACACTGCGTTTCCATCACCAAATATGTAATCTGTATTACCCTCTATATGGCAGTTTTTAAAGTACATATTAGTTGCTGAATTGCCAGTATATAATGTATCCTGGCTTCCAAGAAATGCACAGTCTGTGAATTCAACCTTATCAGCTTCTATAGCCATGGCTGTTGCTCTTTCTGTTGCTGCCTTTGATGTAACATCTGTTGCGTAGTTTCTGTCTGGATTCTTATTTTCTGTAGGTGTTACACCATCTTCTATTTCTTCATCTGTTAAATAACGGTTAAAAGAAGCTTCAAACGTGATTCCATCAGCACTGAATCCTGTTGCTGTATTTTTAAGCAGTACTGAACAGCCCCATTTTGCTGCAGCTGCCTTCTCGTACTTGTCATACGCATTTTCAGCATTATAATAACCTTTAGAATCTATGCTGTAATACTCATATCCTATTCCATAATACCATGTAAGAAGTACTTCTTTGCCTGATGACTTTTCATCATTTACAAGTCTGACATATGGAGTTGATATTATAACCTGTTCTCTATATGTACCAGGTGCAATATGAATAGTAACTCCATTATTCTCATCAGGAGCAGGTGTCATTAATGATACTGCTGATACTGCTTCTTTTACTGTATTATAGTTTACATTTCCTTTTTCTTTATATCCGACATATATATCAGATACTCTTTCAATCTGTTCCTTATCTTTAGTTGACACCATTAAGATGTCTTTAGTTACATCCGCATCATTGACTACTATATGTGTTGTTGTTCTATATCCATCAACTGCTGCTTCAACTTCATATGAACCATTTCTTAAAGAAACTTCATATCCATCTGATGTAACCTTTCCTGTATACACATACTTGTCATCAACATTGATAAACTTAATATCTGTAACTGCTGCTTTAGCATCTATATCTGTAAATCTACCTGTTACCTTATATAACTTCTTAGCAGAAACGCTTATATCTTTAGAGTAATCTGTCTGGCCTGTAACCTCTTTGCCATCAGCTACTTCATAATCATTAACTCCACTAAGCTCAACTGTATACTTAACATCAGGCTCAAGTGTTGCTTTGAAAGCTTTGTTATCATCAAGCTTAAGAACTACATCATCTGCTAATGAAGATGGGTCTGCTACGAGCTTAACTGATAATCCCGATGTATCATAATCTGCTGCAAATCCTGTAACCTTTCCTGTATATGTATATACTTTCTTTTCTTCTACCTTTAATGTAACTCCTGTCTTGCCTGTCAGAGCTTCATCTACAGTTGTTGTAACATTCTTTGTATCAACGGAAAATCCATATCCTGCTGCTCCGGATAAAACTGCTGTATAATCACAACCTGCTGCAAGTGTAGCTGTAAATGTATTGCCTTTTACATCTGCATCATATGTGATATCGTTAACATCATCCTTAAATAAAACCTTCAGACCGCTTACCTGTACACCTTCTATTGTTCCACTGACTTTTACTCCCGGAATTCTGACTACCCTGTTATATACAGGTTTTCCTGCTGCTGCATCTGTATATACCTTATATGAACCACTATACTTAGCTACGAATTCATACTTAGCTCCCTTGTTAGTAAAGCTTGCTTTTTCTACCTGTTCATTATCTTCACCAAGATACTTAAAAAGAAGTGTTCCATTAGCAGCATTGCTTGATGCCATGTATACAACTATCTTATCTCCGGCTTCTACATTGTTAATAGCAATGTATCTTCTTCCTTCTCCTCCTGTACCATTACAGTAGTACATACCGGATGCTGTATATCCATCATCATATGCTGTTGTTGCTAACGCATTGCTTCCATAGTTTTTGCCTGATGCCGAGAATAATCTGTCATTGGCATTATGATTGATTGTAAGATCACCAAATGTTGTTTCTCCGGCAACGAATTTACCATCCTTTGAAACATTGTCACAATTCTCCCAGTCAGCAGCAGTAATATGATTATTATACTTATCTGTATCTGCTTCCTGTACTGTGCCCATGTCCCATACGTCAATCTTTCTTGTTGACGCTTTTGATTCTGCTGCAAATGCAGTTACGTCTATGCTTGTAACAAGCATAAGTACTGCACACAAAAGACTGCTAAGACGTCTTTTAGTTGTTTTGCGCATATTGACCTCCCTTTCTGCCTTTAAAGGCATTATAACATTATATATCTGCATGGATACTGTCAGGGTCTGTTTATAAAACCTTTTTGATATCCATAATACAAACTATAAAGTATGAACCAATGTCAAGGTCAATATCTTTTACATATTTAATAAAAAATTGTTTTTATATGCGAACATAATATCTCATAATTCACTGTTTTTCATGCCGTACAGGAACACTCATAAGAATATACATCACATCATCATCACTATCGTTATCCTTAACCTTTGTTATAACTATACCTGTTATATCACCATCAAGGACAAGATTATGCTCTTTCATATACGCAAGATGACGCCCTATCATAATCTCCTTAATCTCATCCTGTGGATAATCATATATACTGCTTAACTTTGCCGGCACCTTTGATATCCCCATAACTGACGGCTTAGGAATATATTTCTGTGCATATTGGTTAATATGAAGATGATACTTTTCAAGGTGTTCTTCCTTAATCGAATAACCACAGCTTAAAGTAAAACGACCTGCTTTCATCTCGCTCTCAGGAATTATGTATATATGCTGTATTTCTGGTGAATTGTATAAAAACTCGCTTAGCTGCTCCAGTCTTTCTGGCTCCTGAAGCAGCTTTCCGCCATTCTTATATAAAACATAATACATAGGAAGACTTTGTTTTTCATATATATCTGTATTAGCTGCTGCCTTATTCATAAGTACACAGTCATCCTTAAGCCTGTGTCTTAAATACGTCATATAGGCTATCTGCCTATCCATCTGCTGCATGCGTTCCTGACACGCCTCTATAGTTTCATCAAGCGTATAATTCTGCATCTTACTTATCTGCTCATGCGTAAAACCATACTTTATATGCATTTTAGCATTGAGCACACCAAAAACTCCGTCATCATCGTAATACCTGTATCCGCTGTTCTCATCCCTCACAGCAGATATATAACCCATATCCTCGTATCTTCTCACCGTATTTGTAGATACACCAAGAAGTTTTGCAAGATCACTTATCTTATACCTCATATATTTTTTGCCTCTTTCATTTGTACACATTTCTTTATATCATCATAATATCAGTACTATAATACTATTTCAATACTGTTTAAAGACAACATTTCCATAATCCAGACTATATCATGCCCGCTTACATAAGCTCAGCTATGCCTGACAGTCTCACATATCTGTCTGATATACGGTACCATGTCGGAAAATCAACGACTCCTGTCTGTGGCATATTATTAATCCTCTGAAACTGTCTTACCGCTTCTGCTGTCTGCTCTCCATATATTCCATCAACTGACAATGGTGGTATAGCCTTGTAATAATCTCCTATGAGATTCAGCTGCTCCTGAAGCTGTCTTACTTTCTGACCCGATGACCCTATATCAAGATTGGCACCAGGCCATGATGAAGGAATACCCTGTATCTGCTCTGCTGTATTTATATACATATCATCGCCATAATAATATCTTAATATATCGATTGATGAATATCCCTGGTCACCAAGATACTTACTTCCCCACTGTGTCATCCAGTTCGGACAGCTTGATTTTTTTCCATCACAGTACTGTGTAAGTATTGGCTGCTTAACATTCGGACGTGAAAGATAATTATCAAATATTTCATCTACTACATTTGATATACTCTCAAATATATTTCTGCCATTCACCCATTTATGATCAAATGCTGTTGAAGATGTTATAGTAAAATTATAACTCTGGTTTCTATACCATTCTGTATACACCCTGTTCAATGTAAATGACATGATTGCAAGTATATTAGCCTCTAACGTCTGCCTTGGCCATGTTGAATATATCTCGCTGCTTGCAACATTTTTAATATAATCCTTATACCTGACATAATAATCAAGCGCCGTTGAATCAGTAGGAACACCATCATGCACAACTATAGTTTCAGGAATAACAACACGGCTTAGTACTATCTCACCAGACTGGTTAAGTGGCTTTATCTCACTCTCTGGTATCTTGGCTGGATAGTTTCCATACAGGGTATTAACCGGAATAACTATATTATCTTCCGCAACTGCATACTCATTTTCATTAAGATATACATCCTGTATACTCGTTTCCCCTGAAAAGACATCTATTCCGGATATGTTAGTCTCCTCATATCCGTTGGCACTGACATCAATCGTATATTCTGCAAATGGCTGTTTTTCCCCTGGCTCCATGCTGTACTCTATCGGTGGTGCTAAAAGTTCATCAAGATTAACCGCCCCCTCTGAATCCGTTACAAGTTCATTTATTATCGAATCCGGATTACCTGTGTATGACAGAGTGATTCTTGCATTTGCAAGCGGTGCTCCCTGCTGTTTATCATATACATTTATGTGCATCTTCCCTTTATCTATCATATCCTGTGGTGTTTCCATAGTATGAACATACACCATTATACCCCCATTCTGTATACACCTATATACAAAAAATTAATATTTTTTCATTATTATATGTATCTTTATATATTTTTATGAATAAAATAAAATGATAATTCCCTTAGGAGCGGATATGTCAAAATATAAAGTAGCTCTTGATGCAGGCCATGGTGGCAGCGATCCTGGTGCTGTTTATAATGGCAGACAGGAAAAAGATGATACCCTCGACCTGGCTCTTGCCGTCGGCGATATTCTTAAAAAAAATGGAATTGATGTTTTCTATACAAGAACTAACGACGAATATGAGACACCTTTTAAAAAGGCAACTGATGCTAACAACTCAGGCGCTGATCTTTTCGTGTCAATACATCGAAACTCTTCTGAAAAGCCCAACCAGTATTCTGGTGTTGAAACTCTTGTATACAATGATTCAGGACTTAAGTCAGAGGTTGCAAGAAACATAAACAACCAGCTTGAGAATGTTGGATTTAAGAATCTGGGAGTTGATACCCGGAAAAATCTTGTGGTACTTAAGAGAACTAAGATGCCAGCTGTCCTTGTTGAAGCAGGCTTTATAAATAACGAAAAAGATAATTATATATTTGACCAGGAATTCGATAAGGTTGCAAATGCTATAGCTGATGGAATACTTGAAAGCATTCCGGCCAGTGCCCGTAATAACAATAATAGTCATAGCAATAACAACAATAACAACAATAATAAAAATGATAATATAAGCAATAATAACCGCAATGATAATAACCGCAATGATAATATCAATAATAATAATAATAATAATAATAATAGAAACGATTATAATAACAGCAATAATAGTAATAAAAACAGTTTAAGTCCTGCTAATACAACAGACAGCATGGCCGTTACCAGTTATATAAGCAACGGAGCCGACTGCGGTTGTAACTATGATGATAATACAGATAACTCCTACTCACCACAAACTCTTTACAGAGTACAGACTGGTGCATACAGGAACAAAGAAAATGCAGACCGTATGTTAAACTCACTGCTCATTGACGGATTTCCTGCATTTATAATATATGAAGATGGCTATTATAAAGTACAGGTTGGAGCCTATGCACATTTGGCCAATGCCATTAAGATGGAGCAAAGACTAAGAAGATTCCATTACAATACTTATATAACAACTTAACAACGAAAGACTAAAAGCAGGCTCTGATTTAAACTGACTAAAAGCTTATAATAGCAGGAATATATACCATGAAACCAGGGTCAAAAGGTCTAAACCCACATGAGCTTGCTCATAGATGGATGAAAGACCTTTTGACCCGCCCTGATATTCGCATATATTTTATCTTTTTACTCTGCCTTTATATCCCCGGCTGCCTTTAAACGCATATTGTGTCTATGGTATTTTACATCTGTTTCAACATCATACTTAATATTATCCATATCCTGCATATCCAGCTGGATTGATGCATTTATATAATTGTTATTTATCACTGCTGTCGAAACTGTCATATATATACTGTCATACAGGTTTTTTTCACCAGTAAATCTTACTGATATATTGGCAAGCCTGGTATCCGAATCTGACTTAAACGCAAACTCTGCTCCGGTCAGTCTGCCATCATCGTCCATATCCATAGTAATAGTTGTGTATACACCCTCTGCATACATATTAAACTTTGACTTTATCTTATCAATAGTTATTCCATGAACATTCAGAAGAGATATATATGGAAGAATGGCTGAATCCTTATACATTTCTTCTACAAATGTATTAAAACCTGCTATAAGTGACTTATCATTTATAGTTATAGTACATCCTTCATCGGATTTTGTGCCAATTGCAGTCATAGAACCATCATTCTTGTCAGACTTATTATCATTACCAATATTATCAAAATTATCAAAGTTATCTTTTACAGCCACTTCATAACCATTCATAATATGTGAAAGCACTGCCCTTAACATAGCTTCTGTCTGTCCTGAATCTATCTTTGCAAGACCATATGGTAATATATCGTTTTTATCGACAACAAGTGTACCATCTTCTACCTGTGGCATAGAAAATGTTATATTGTTATTATCTGTAACAACACTATATTTATGGCTGTTATTCGTTGTATCCGGTCTATAATCCGTGCCATCATATGTGAATTCTGATACCGTTATATTACCTGTATATGTATGGTTGCCCATTGGATCAAGCTGCACCACTTTATCAACAAAACCTCCAAGAACCTCTTTGAGTGTATCTGCTGACTGTTTCATAGTCTTAATCGTCTTTTCTTTTGGTGATGCATAAAGATGTGGAATACCATAACCTGCAAAAACTCCTGCAAATATAGCAGATATAAGTATTCCTGCCATTATATGCCTTATTTTCTTTCCTTTTTTATTCATGCCATCCCTCACACTCTCTGGTATCGTACAAACTCATAACATAAATCAAAATACGTATGTTCGTCACTTCTTGCTGTGACCTTCCACCCATCAAGCTTGTCAAAGTCAGCTATATATGTATCTGCTTCATATGTATAATCAACTCTTGTTATATGCGCAGTATCGCAATATGGAATAAACTGCTCATATATCTGTGCACCACCTATTATATAAACATCATCTGAATTATACTGTTTTAGTTCCTCTAAAACTTCATCAACACTGTGGCACACCATTGCATCTTTTGCTTTATAATTCATATTGTTAGTAAGGACTATGTTCTTTCTTCCTTCAAGTGCAGACTGGTTAGGAAGGCTTTCATATGTCTTTCTCCCCATAACAACAACTTTTCCGTATGTTTCTCCACGGAAAAGCTTCTTATCCTCCGGAATATCCACAAGAAGCCGTCCGTTATTACCAATCCCCCACTTTTTATCAGCAAGTGCTATTATATTCATAATATATACTTATGCCCCTTTCTTTTTTCTGACATCATCTCTTATTCATAACACATATATATACATAGCTTTGCACAACAGATACACCAGCTGCGCAGCGGTTGCACAAGCCACACAACAAATGCATACCAGGCGATACACCAGCTAAAGTTTACCACCAACCCATGCCGGTACATAACCTTTAACTTTAATACCCTCCTGAGTATATTCTTCACTTTCAAGCTGTCCATACTCTCTTATAAGCTGAAGCTTTCCTGCCTCATTATATGGAAATACCCTTTCTATCTGGATTCTGCTCTTAAGAATAATATCCTGTATATCCATCAGGAAATTATCAAGTCCCATACCAGTTTTTGCTGATATATTCTCTACATAATCAGCTTTACTATCTTTAAGTATAGGTATCTCATCGAATTCATCACATTTGTTAAAGAGTGTGATAACCGGCTTATCACCTACATCCAGCTGTTTAAGGGTATCGTATACCGTTGCCATGTGTCTCTCATAATCATCATTAGAACAGTCAACAACGTGTACTATCATATCTGCATATTTAGCTTCTTCAAGTGTACTCCTGAAGGCCTCAATAAGATTATGCGGAAGCTTTCTTATGAATCCGACTGTATCTGTTAAAAGCACTTTTTCGCCATTCGCAAGTTTAAGTGCCCTTGTCGTAGGATCAAGTGTTGCAAACAGCTTGTCTTCTGATAACACACCAGCATCTGTAAGCCTGTTAAGAAGTGTTGACTTTCCTGCATTAGTATACCCTACTATGGCAGCCACAGGTGTTGAACTGTTCTCTCTGTTCTGCCTTTGTATATCACGATGGCTTTTTATTTCTTTTAATTCTGCTGATAAGTGGGATATTCTGTCACGTATTATTCTTCGGTCCGTTTCTATCTTCTTCTCACCAGGACCTCTTGTTCCTATACCACCACCAAGTCTTGACAGTGTTGTTCCAAGACCTGCAAGTCTTGTTGACCTGTACTTAAGCTGTGCCATCTCAACCTGTATCTTGCCTTCACTTGATGACGCTCTTGCTGCAAATATATCTAATATAACCATAGTTCTGTCCATAATCTTTGTATCAAGAACATCTTCAAGGTTCCTTAACTGTGCAGGTGACAGCTCATCATCACATATAATACCTGTTGCTCCAAGCTCCTGTATCATAGCTCTTAACTCTTCAAGCTTTCCTTTTCCTATATAAGTTGCAGGATGGAAGCTGTCTCTTGGCTGTATCATCTTTCCAACTGTAACTGCCCCTGCTGTCTTTGCAAGCTCAGATAGCTCCTCAAGTGATTTCTCACAATCATCTGCCGGGTCAAGCTCCACACCTACAAGTATAACTTTTTCCTGCTCTTCATCTGTTACATATATCGCCATATGTTCCTCATTTCTATCATTTTTATTATCACATTACTTATTCATTATGACATTTATTCATAGCATTATTTATCCGTTATGTCATCTATTCTTTGTATTATCACATACAACATATTTTATAATGCACTGTCATTACTATCTTTAGCTGTCTGCTTAGACGTTTCAGCTCTTGATGATATATAATCACTCAGATAATTCGATACTTCCTTTTCCTCTGAATATCCTAGTATATTCCCTGCTATATCACCAGCTTCTTTCATACTCCATGATGCAATCTCTTTTCTTACCTCAAGCACACGGCTTACACCGACTGAAAACTCATCAAGACCAAAAGATAAAAGCAGTGGTATCATGCGTTCATCTGCTGCCGCCTCACCACACATACCTACATCAATACCTGCGTTATGCGCACATTCTATTATTCTTTTAATGCTTCTTAGAACTGCCGGATTAAGTGCCGAATACAGATATGAAACATTTTCGTTACCTCTGTCAACAGCAAGCGTATACTGCGTAAGATCATTAGTTCCTATTGAGAAGAAATCGACCTGCCTTGCAAGAACATCTGCCATAATAGCCGCTGCTGGTGTTTCTACCATAATACCAACTTTAATATCAGTATCATACTTAATATCCTTCTTATCAAGATCCCTGCATATTCCTGCTATAATCTTTTTAACCTCGTTGACCTCTGAAACCGATGTTATCATAGGTATCATAATTCTGATATTACCGTAAGCACTAGCCCTTAATATAGCCCTTAACTGTGTCGTAAAAACATCTATCCTGTCAAGGCAGAATCTTATCGCCCTGTATCCTAAGAATGGGTTAGTTTCTTTAGACAATCCCATATATGGAATATCTTTATCTCCGCCGATATCAAGTGTTCTTATAGTAAGTTCCCTTCCATCAAGAAGAACTGCTGCTTTCTTATATTCTGTAAACTGCTCTTCTTCTGTTGGAAGCTTGCTTCCATTCATAAAAAGAAATTCAGTCCTGAACAGTCCCACACCTTCTGCACCATCCCTGACTGCCTTTGCAGCATCAAGTGCATTGCCTATATTAGCAGCCAGCATCACACGTCTGCCATCTTTAGTAACTGTTTGTTTATTGATATATTTCTTAAGTTCTATAACACTCTCATCGTACTGTTTTTTCTTTTTGGCGTATATCTTTTTAGTTATGTCACTTGGAGATACAAACACTTCACCATATGCACCATCAACTATTATGTCTTCTCCATCCTTAACCTCACTGCATATACCCTTTACACTAAGAACTGCTGGTATCTCCAAAGCTCTTGCAAGTATCGATGCATGTGAGGTGTCTCCACCTTTTTCAGATATAATGCCTGCTATATGCACAGTATCCATATTCGCTGTCATAGATGGATGTATCTCATCAGCTATAATAATCGTGTTATCAGGAAGCTGCGTAAGATCAATACTCTTAACACCAAGAAGTATTGCTGTCAATCTCTCCCTCATATCTTCAATATCTGTTACACGCTGGGCTATAGCCTCGTTATCCATACTTAGAAACAGCTGCTTCAAAGATTCGCAGGCCTCATAAAGGGCTGCCTCTGCATTAATATTATTCTTCTTTATAATATTACAAACCTCTGACGTAAGCTGTATATCACCAGCTAAATATTCCTGGTTCTTAAGAACAAGTGCATTCTTATCATCGCCGTTTAACTTAGCTGTCAGCTTCTCTATGAATTCGTCTGTCTCCTTTATGAATGTGTCCACTCCATCCTTGTATCTTTGAAGTTCTGCATCTACATCATCTATTTTATACTTTTTTACCTCGCACCCTGTATTTTTTAACACCAGTGCCTTTCCTATACCTATACCCTTAGATGTACCTATTCCCCTAAGCATACATACCTCCTTGTTTTGCGAAGCAAAATGCGACTGTTATTTATTAAATACATATTTGATCATATTTGTAATAGTTTCACTTGTATTCCTTGAATACACAACCTCCCTTGCCATAACAGGCTCATCTGTTATTATATTATCAATACCTTTATTAGCAAGATTCTTTATAGATGTATCGTTATTAGCTGTCCATGCATATACCTGTTTACCAGTATTATGTATGGCATCCACTGTTCTCTTTGTAAGGAATGAAGCGTTAACACTAAAGAAGTCTACGTTGGTATTCTCATAAAATCTTCCATATGCAACAGACAGTATATATCCAGTCTGTATATCCTCATCCATGCTCTTAACTGCAAGAAGCGCATCATAATCAAATGAAGTTATAACACAATTCTGTTCCATGGAATATTTCTTTATAAGCTCTATAACCTTTCCAGCTGCTATGCTGCTATCCGCTGATGACTTTATCTCAACATTAAGCTTTATACTGACAGGACTGCTTTTAACAAGCTTTAACACCTCTTCAAAAGATGGAACCCTTTCACCCCTATATTTTTCTGAAAACCAGTACCCGGCATCAAGCTTCTTTACTTCCTCATATGTCATATCTGTTATATTCTTGGCTACACCTGTTGTCCTATATGCTGATGCATCGTGCATAACTACTATATAACCATCGCTTGTCATCTGCACATCAAGTTCAATATAATCAGCCATGTCATCTATGGCACGCTGGAAAGCTGCCAGTGTATTCTCCGGTGCTTCCCTTGACGCACCCCTGTGTGCTGTTATCTTAGTATCATGGAATATAGCAACTCTCTCAAAAGGGTTGCTGTTAAATGTTAACACCACATATAACACATCCAGGACTATCGACATCACAAGAACAAACGAATATATAATCCTGTTTATCCTTGCGCTTCCTTCATCTATATCAACAAACTCAAAATTAATATCCGAAAGATTCTCATACTTGTAATACATATATGATATCATAGAGAATGAACAAGGTATAGATAAAAATACAAGAAATAATCTTACTATCATCCTTAATGTACTAAGCACAGAAAGATACACCGCACTACCCATATAAGCAAGATCAAGCAGTTTAACTCCGGCAATAAGTACAACAGATATAATTATATAAAATATATAAATAGCCGCTAAAAGTGCAAGATTATATAGTACAACTACACCCACTATCTTCAGTATATTATTTTTAACAATGCTTCTGCTTTTAGCACATGACTGTCTGAAGTTTTTTCCCTCCATCATGTATATGTTAAATGAAAAAATATCCCGTATAACAAAGTAAAACAGGCATATTATGATAATTGCTGTCACAATAAATATAACAGTTCTGTTTCGTTTTACCTCACTTTTTATAATATTTTTTACACTTTCGCTAAATATAATATTGCCAGTAACTGTCACATTAATAACTATTATAGATATTAGAAAATATAAAAAAAGCGGTATGCTCTGAATCCTCAACAGCTTTTTAAGCCGCAAAAAGGCATTATATATGTTATCAATAATAGATGCCTGTATACCTTTTCTCTTGGTTTCAAAACATACTGCAAGATATGCCATTTCATATAAGCAGTAAACTATGAATCCTATAACCCCTAAGAGGCAGAATATGATTATTACAGGATTCATAAACGCTTTCGCTATATATTCATTTGTAAGATAATTAATCCCTGTTATTCTCATGCACAAACGGATAACGCCCGTAATAACAGGATAAAACACTGCTAATGCAAGGAGCTTATATGCAAGTTCAAACAACAATACATGTCTTTTACTGCTTTTTAGCAGTTTCATGTTATTTCTAAGACTTTCTAACATATCTCACCCCGAAATCACCTATGGAATCTGTTAAGAAGATTACTGCAGCCTGATGCATGTTTAACTGCATCTCCCATTCTTTTGTTTAATAAACGCTTTGTAAAATGATATGAAAAATCACATACATATGACACAACAAGAACAACTGAAATCACTGTAACCGCTGACATACGCATAGAAAATACTGCCTGTTCTACAAGCCTGTTAAACACTCCAAATATAAGCACTGCCAGAAATCCCCAGCCAATTGTGCTCTGAAGGCATATTATACCCTTATAATTAAATCTAAGGTGATCATAGTTCCACCATACTTCGCCGAACAGCTTTAACATAAGCTTCGCCGTCATATACTCAAATATTGTTGCACATACAGCACCAAATATATATAATGCAATATAGTTGTTTTGTATAGGTGCAAATATATTGAAAGCTATATATGTTCCAAAACCGTATATTACACAAAATGGCAGCTTTGCAAACCCTCTGTTTTCCCAGTAGCCAAGCTGCTTTCTTATAACTATGCACTCCATTGCCCATCCAAAAAAGCTATATATAAAAAACCAGACTGCAAGCTGGTTAATATTCATTCCCCTGAAACTGAAATCCAATAATATATTACGCATAACACTCCTTAAGTTACGTTCTGTTTCATACCTCTTACAACATAATCTGCTCCATTGATATTATAATATCAACGGAGCAGTTAATTATACATTAATTCATAAGTTCATCAAGCGTTGCCCTTACTGCTTTGATAAAATCCTGTGTATTAAGTGTTACAGGATTCTCTAATGTTGTTATAAGTGCAAGATCCTTTGTCATCTTACCATCTTCTACTGTCTTGATACAAGCCTTTTCAAGTGTATCTGCAAATCTTACAAGTTCAGGAATAGAATCAAGTTCTCCTCTCTTTCTTAAAGCTCCTGTCCATGCAAATATAGTAGCTATAGGGTTAGTAGATGTTTCCTCTCCCTTAAGATGCTTATAATAATGTCTCTGTACTGTACCATGTGCAGCTTCATATTCATAGAAGCCCTTAGGTGATACAAGAACTGATGTCATCATGGATAATGAACCAAATGCTGTAGCAACCATATCTGACATAACATCGCCGTCATAATTCTTACAAGCCCAGATATATCCTCCCTCTGAACGAATAACTCTTGCTACTGCATCATCTATTAATGTATAGAAATATTCAATGCCTGCTTCCTTAAACTTATCAGCATAATCATTATCATATATTTCCTGGAATATATCCTTGAATGTATGATCATACTTCTTAGATATTGTATCCTTAGTTGCAAACCAAAGATCCTGCTTAGTTTCAAGAGCAAAGTTAAAACAGCTTCTTGCAAAGTTCTCTATAGAATCATTAAGATTGTGCATACCCTGTATGATACCAGCACCCTTGAAGTTATGTATAAGCTCTCTTGTTTCGTTACCCTGTTCGTCTGTGTATACAAGCTCAGCCTTTCCTGCTGCTGGAATCTTCATCTCTGAAGCCTTATATACATCACCATATGCATGTCTTGCTATAGTTATAGGTTTCTTCCATGTCTTAACATAAGGTTCAATACCATTAACAATGATAGGTGCCCTGAATACTGTACCATCAAGAATAGCTCTTATTGTTCCATTAGGGCTCTTATACATCTCCTTAAGGTTATATTCTTTTACTCTTGCTGCATTAGGAGTGATTGTAGCACACTTTACTGCAACACCATACTTTTTAGTAGCCTCTGCTGAATCTATAGTAACCTGGTCGTTAGTATCATTACGATGAACAAGTCCAAGATCATAATATTCTGTGTTAAGATTTACATAAGGAAGTAAAAGTTCATCCTTAATAAGTCCCCATAACACTCTTGTCATCTCATCTCCATCCATCTCTACGAGAGGTGTTGTCATTTTTATCTTTTCCATACCGCAATCCTTTCCATAATGGCAATTATGTCCAAAATATATAAAAAATCTGCCTTTAATTATAAAATATTTTCATGATTTTGTAAATGCCTCATTTCATTCTTGTTATATTACCAGCAATATCTATCTTCCATATCTGTACACAACTATCATTGCTATAATCCTTAAGACTTTTTATACTATAGCTTCCAACTGTGTCATACCATGCTTCATCTCCTGATGTACGCCGTATAAGTGTATCAAAGTACATTGTTGATGCTGCCTTTGTTATATTACTCTCAGAGTTGCTTTCAGGTATTACCTCTTCCCATATTGCATAAAACCTTGTATCTTTTTTTATTGATATTTTATCACCTGGATCATAAGTGTTTATTCCATCTGACCAGCCAGTTAACTCAAAACCAGGCTTCGATACCTCATCTTTATCTGGCAGTGTGATTTTACTTTCTTCCCACTTCGCATAAACAGTTTCGTTACATACATATGGATAACTGTAAATATCAGCTTTACCATCACTATTATACCAGTAATCATTCACATCAGCCATTTCTTCAATATTAAGACTGATATTCCAGCTGCCATAACTATCTGGTCCATACTCTGGTCCGAAGTACCTGATTCTTATACTGTTAACCTTATTAACATAGACATCTACATAGTTATTATCATTTGAATGTGGTAAAAACCATATTTCCTCGTTATCACTGTCACCATCAAGAGTACTCCACTCAACATTAACAGAAACCTCTTCATCTGTACTATTATAACCATCATAGTAAAAATACAAATTGCCAGTATATGGTCTTGTTAATGTTACTGTTGAAATAATAGAATTATCCGCATTAGCATCTGAATAATTATAACTTTCATTTAATATACTTCCCAGACTGACTTCATTTCTTTTTTCTTTCAACATATATCCTTTAAACTTATTAATCTGGACTATATCAGATAATAACAGTCTGTCATTATAGTTATCATCATCATAAAAAGAAGCTTTATATTTCTGTTCAGGAACCGTTATATCAGGCAGTCCTTTCCTGTAAGATACCATAACTGATTGTGTTCCCCTTGTTGTTGCATCCTCCTGTGATAATGTCAGTATGAATTTTCTTGATATATCAACATATTTTTTACAAGCCTTTGTCACTGTATATCGTAACGACGAACCATCTGCATATGTATCTGGAAACTCATATAACGTGGCATCCCACCTTGAATCCTGTTTAATATCTTCAACTCCAAAACCAAACGATGTACCATTATCTACATGCCACAGAAAGTTCTCCCAATAGCCATCAGGTGCTTTCTTTGTTGGTGTATGCCAGTATGTGCTTGAATATTCACCCCATGAACCATCCTCATTCTGATACCTCACATATATCTCCTGGTCATTCTGTATTTTTAATCTGGCTACACTTATATAACTAGTTTTTGCACCATTTACTTTATAGGCAAAGGATGTTCCATCATCGAACTGCTCTGGCATCCTGTATAGGTTTGAATTCCATTTTGAATTTTCAGTTATATTCTTAGTATCAAATGTATACGTTGAACCACATAATACATTTTCAGTTATTGCTGACGTGTCATCCCATCTTTCCCACGTACCATTCTGATTCTGATATCTTATGTATACAGTCTGCTTATATGATTTTATAACCTCTTTCTTCTTAGTATGAATATAAATGCTCCGGCTCCTATTCATAGTCCAGTAGTTATCCCATCTTTTACATGCTTCATTCCATGTGGAATCATACCATTTTTTGTCACCTTCCTGTATATAATCAAGTTCATATCCATCTTTAAGATATATCCATGTAGGAATCAATGTACCTTCTTTATATGTAATAGTCTGTCCATCTGAATACCGCATATCAAGACCACTCGTGCTGTGTCCTATAACATCACTGACTCCAGAATCCCATTCGATGTTAAAGTTGCATGCCCATCCTAATGTGATAGTTAATGGTTTTCTTTCACCGGAATATTTATCTCCATCATAATTGATATTACAGCCAGCTTCAAACAGGTAACCGCCAAGCATTTCCTTAACATTGTTGTCTGGATTGTCCCAATTGTTATAGTTTTTATAGCCAGTGAAATCCACATTGAATATACAGCCTTCTTTCGAAATATTGTATACACGAAGATACGGCGTATATCCACGACAGTTCACATGTTCTGTAAATGTTCCTTCATGCGGTGCCTCATTATCACTATAAAAAGGTATATCATCAAAATATATCTGTTTATTCTTATCATTCATATATACCCATTGTAAATCAGCTGTGCCACCGGCAAAATCAACGGTTATCTGTCTTTTAAAATCATCATCTGTATAACTGCCCGCTTGATACGCATATGCCAGACCTACAAATGATAATAATAACACCAATACCGATAATATATATAATAAAGTCACTCTTTTTTTGTCCTTCATAGGACATGCTGCCATATATACACCCCCTTTATTCCACTATTCCAAGACATGTAAACACAACGGAACCACATCTATATATACCCATAACTCCCTGAAACATAGCTGTATCTGCGTTAAACAACGGACTCCCCATTGCATCAACCAGGCAATCAAGAATTTCGGTTTTATCTGAAACTGTATAATATCCTTTATATGTATGATAACCACAATGCTCATCATACATAACCCTTGTTGTCATAACCTCTATAGGATATGGACATTCCACTGTACTTCCTGTATTAACATCCTTTCCCATCTGTGCTTCACTTGCGTTTTCACCATATTGCAGTACGCCATTAGCTATATAGATTTCATGTCCATAAGGACTATCTGTTATGGCTGGTTCCTGCTTTTCTTCTAGTTCTGGTTTATCTTCAGGCTCTTGCTTTTCTTCGGGCTCTGGCTTCTCTTCGGGCTCTGGCTTCTCTTCGGAATCTGGTTTATCTTCAGGCTCTGACTTTCCTTCTGAATCTGGCTTCCCATATTCTTCTTGTTCTTTTATATCTATATCTATTCCTGAATCTGCCTGTTCATTTGATTCTTCTGGCTCTGCAAGGTCTGATTCTATTTCTTTTTCAGTTTCTTTTTGTTCTGCAAAATCTGATTCTATTTCTTTTTGTTCCTTATATTCTTTTAGTTCTGCAAAATCCGATTCTGATACTGTTGCTTTTTTTGTCTGTATCGTTTCAACTGCAGCACTATTTTTTTCTGGCACTTTGTTTTTAGCATCCGCATTCTTCTTAACAACGGCTGCAGCTGCTAATAAAGCTCCAATCGTCACTGTTGTTAATATTATTTTCAATAAAATATTTCGCTTCATTCTCACTTTTTCCTTCTTTATATTTATCTTATATTTGTTTTATATTTGTCTTATATTTTTTTAGAATAATATGCTTATGGGTACTGTCAAATATCATCGTTCGTCCACTTTGTCTTATACTTTTTATAAAATAATATGTACACAATCCTGTTATATCTAAGCATGACATGCACAACATGTCTTATATAAGCGGATTGATATTGTTAATATAATATTAAGTGTCTTGTGGAAATTAATATGAATCAATGTGACATTACGTTATATATTCACATCAGATGAATAGTTTTTATTAAGATTACCAGATTAAATATTCTTTATGCTGTCAATAATATCTATAGAGTTATTATCCTGATTTTGTCATCTTGTGTTTATATCAGGAATGTCATATATATTCTTCCAATCAATCATCTCCTGTCTTTTTGTTACCGCGCCATAACTTTATTATTTAAACTAAACATATCATATATATACTTAATTGTCAATATCATGGGTATTATTTTTTTATTATTTATAGAACACGCAATAACGCATAATATTATTACATTTTCTTGTATTAAATACTCTGGTTTGTTATAATTACATAATTGATTTATAAGATATATGTGTCAGAATTTCCTTTTGACCCCATATCTTTATCTCACAAACAACATTTAGTTTATGAAAGGACGGTTTTGTAATATGTGCGGTTTTGCTGGATTTACAGGATACCTTGAGAATGGTAAAGATGTTCTTACTGATATGATGAATAAAATTATCCACAGAGGTCCCGACAGTGCCGGTCAGTATATAGATAACAAGGCATATATGGGCTTTAGAAGACTTTCAATCATCGACCTTGATAACGGAAGCCAGCCTATGTTCAACGAAAATAAAAAAATTGTCATCACTTTTAATGGTGAAATATATAATTACCAGGATTTAAGAAAAGAGCTTATTGAAAAGGGACACACTTTTGCAAACAACTCCGATACAGAGGTTCTTATTCATGCTTATGAAGAATATGGTGAAGATATGCTTAATAAACTTCGCGGTATGTTCGCTTTCGTTATCTGGGACAGCGAAAAAGAAACTCTTTTTGGTGCAAGAGATTTCTTTGGTATTAAGCCTTTTTACTACACAATAGTTGATGGAAATATAATATATGGTTCAGAGATTAAGAGCATACTGGCACATCCTGCTTATAAGAAAGAAGTTAACGATGTGGCTCTTGAGAATTATCTCACTTTCCAGTACTCAGTACTCCCTGAGACATTCTTTAAGGGTGTATACAAGCTTATGCCTGGACACTGCTTCACTTTCCATAACGGACAGATTAATATAAAAAGATACTGGGAACCTACTTTTGAGGCTGATGAAAACAAGTCCCTGGATGATTTTGTACAGGAGATTGATGATGCCATGCATGATTCAGTAGAACATCACAAGATTAGTGATGTTGAGGTTGGCTCATTTCTTTCCAGCGGTGTTGACTCAAGCTATGTCGCTGCCACCTTCAATGGTGATAAAACATTTACAGTTGGTTTCGACTACGAAAAATATAACGAAATAGATTATGCAAAGGCTTTATCTGAAAAGATTCAGATAGACAACTATTCAAAGCTTGTATCAAGTGAAGAATACTGGGCTGCTATCCCTAAAATCCAGTATCACATGGATGAACCTTTAGCAGACCCTGCTGCCATCGCACTTTACTTTGTAAGCCAGACTGCTGCAAAGCACGTCAAGGTTTCTATGTCTGGCGAAGGTGCTGATGAATTCTTCGGTGGATACAACATTTACAAGGAACCTCTTGATACTGCAGGTTACAGAAAGCTTCCAAAGGGTCTTCGTAAGGGACTTGCTAATGTAGCACAGGCTATTCCATTTAAATTTAAAGGTAAGAATTTCCTTATAAGAGGCAGCAAGGATATTGAGGAGCGTTTCATCGGTAACGCATTTATGTTTAATGAAAAAGAACGCGCAAAGATATTAAAGAATCCTACTGGAAAGTACGACCATAAAGAGCTTACAAAGCCTTTCTATGACAAGGTTAAGGATAAGGATGATGTTACGAAAATGCAGTACATTGATATCAACTTCTGGCTTATTGGTGATATTCTGCTTAAGGCCGACAAGATGAGCATGGCACACAGCCTTGAAGTACGTGTTCCTTTCCTTGACAAAGAGGTATTCGATGTAGCAAGGACTATACCTACTAAGTATAAGGTAAACAAGTCCAACACAAAATATGCTATGCGTATGGCTGCTCATAAGTATCTTCCAGATATGGTAGCTGAAAAGAAGAAGCTTGGATTCCCTGTACCTATAAGAATCTGGCTCAAGGATGACAAGTATTACAATATGATAAAGAAAGCCTTCACAAGTGAAGCTGCAGAAAAATACTTTAACACTAAGGAGCTTGTTAAGTACCTTGATGATCACAAAGAGGGAAAAGCCGATAATTCAAGAAAGATATGGACAGTATATATGTTCCTTGTATGGTATAACGATTTCTTTGGTGATTCTGAATATGCAGCATAGAAATATTGGTGTTTAATTGAATATTAGTTGATGACGAACGGACGACAAATATAAGCTACAGGCA
>OGIO01000989.1_pt1 | contig 27902 bp, 24 predicted proteins | sample 1571841 | NCBI WGS metagenome assembly OGIO01 (sample SAMEA2582111, study PRJEB24529) | metagenome | biome: Human gut stool | place: China | collected 2011
TGCTGTTGGCGGTGTACATGCCGGAGCAGCTGCCGCAGCTGGGGCAGCAGTTGCATGTGCAGTCTTCCAGCTGATCCTCGGTGATCATACCGGCCTTGTAGGCACCCACAGCCTCGAACATCTTGGAAAGGCTGACCTCTTCGCCGCCGTAGGTACCGGCCAGCATGGGGCCGCCGGAGCAGACCACAGCGGGCACATCCATGCGCACCGCTGCCATCACCATGCCGGGCACGATCTTATCGCAGTTGGGCACCAGCACCAGACCGTCCAGCTGGTGGGCCATGAGCATGGTCTCAACGCTGTCGCAGATCAGCTCACGGGATGCAAGGCTGTACTTCATGCCCACATGGCCCATGGCGATGCCGTCGCACACGCCAATGGCGGGGATCAGGATGGGCGTGCCGCCTGCCATCTCAACGCCGGCCTTGACGGCATCGGCGATCTTGTCCAGATTCATATGGCCGGGCACGATCTCGCTGTATGCGGAAACCACGCCGATCAGCGGGCGCTCCAGTTCTTCCTTGGTGTAGCCCAGTGCGTAAAACAGGCTTCGGTTCGGGGCGCGCTCCGAGCCCTTGGTCACATTGTCGCTTCTCATTTCAAATCCTCTTTTCTGACGATAAAAACGCCTTCTCGGTCAAGCGGCTCGCCCTCTCCGTCACGCCTTACGGCGTGCCACCTGTTCCCCACTTTGTCACCTGCGGTGACATTTCTCCCCGATGCGGGGAGAATCTTTCCCAAAGTGGGAGGCTTTGGCATTGCGGATAAGTTTCCCGTTCTGCCAAGGGCTCTCCCTTTGGGAGAGCTGTCGAGCGAATGCGAGACTGAGAGGGCGAGGATGTCAAACTTTTACTTCTTCAGCCAGCTCATCATGCTGCGCAGCTCTGCGCCGACCTTCTCGATGGGCAGCTCTGCTTCCATGCGGCGCTTTGCCAGGAAGTGCACCTTGCGGCCACCGTTGGGGCTCATCTCGGTCAGGAACTCGGAAGCGAAGGTGCCGTCCTGGATCTCGGTCAGGACCTTCTTCATCTCCTTGCGGGTCTCAGCGGTGATGAGGCGCTTGCCGGTGCGGTAGTCGCCGTACTCAGCGGTGTTGGAGATGGAGTAACGCATCTTGGAGAAGCCGCCCTCGTTGATCAGGTCAACGATCAGCTTCATCTCGTGGCAGGTCTCAAAGTATGCCATCTCGGGCTCGTAGCCAGCTTCCACCAGCGTGTCGAAGCCGGCGTGGATCAGCTCGGAAACACCGCCGCACAGCACTGCCTGCTCGCCGAACAGGTCGGTCTCGGTCTCCTCCTTGAAGGTGGTCTGCAGGATGCCTGCACGGCCTGCGCCGATGCCGGAAGCGTATGCCAGAGCGATGTCCTTGGCCTTACCGGTGTAGTCCTGCTCCACGCAGATCAGAGAGGGGCAGCCCTCGCCCTCGGTATACAGGCGGCGCACGATGTGGCCGGGGCCCTTGGGAGCGATCATGATGACGTCCACGTTCTTGGGAGCGGTGATGGTCTTGAAGTGGATGTTGAAGCCGTGTGCAAAGGCCAGAGCCTTGCCCTCGGTCATATAAGGAGCAACCTGCTTGTTGTAGATGTCGGCGCACAGCTCATCGGGAACCAGCATCATGACCACATCGCCGGCCTTGGCAGCCTCTTCCACTTCCATGACCTTGAAGTTGTCGTGGGTGGCAGCGAACTCGGAAGCCTTTGCCCAGTGAGCAGAACCCTTGCGCAGGCCGACGACGACGTTGACGCCGCTCTCGGCCAGGTTCTCGGAGTGTGCATGGCCCTGGCTGCCAAAGCCGATGACCGCAACGGTCTTGCCGTCCAGCACGCCGAGGTTGCAGTCGGAATCGTAGTATTTCTTGATAGCCATAGTAGTTGTTCTCCTTTTTATTCTTCTGTTGCGGCTAATAATAAACGATCTTTATTTTTTTCGCTCACCGGGGAGCGGAAAAAACATTCAGGTGCGTTCCGGGCAATGGGTGCCCGGCAGAGGGAGCTGGGCCGCGCGCACTTCCTGCGGCGGCTTCTGCATATGCTGGTGCATTCCGCCGCGTTCCAGCGCCGTGACGCCGGTGCGGCACTGTTCCAGGATCTCGTAGTCCTCAAACATCTTCAGGAAGGCGTCGATCTTGTCCGGCTTGCCGATCAGTTCAAACACCATGCTGTCCGGCGACAGGTCAATGATCTTGGCCTTGTAAATGTTGGCGATCTCCCGCAGCTCGGCGCGGTTGTGCACGTCGGACGCCACCTTGAGCAGCAGCAGTTCCCGCTGGAGGGTCTTGTCCTTGTCCAGCACGAACACCTGCCGGGTCACTTCCAGACGCTCAGTCTGGAGGATGAGCTGCTTCAGGGCCCGGTCGTCACTGGTGATGGTCAGGGTGATGCGGCTGACGGCCGGGTCGTTGGTGGCCGAAACGGTCAGGGTGTCGATGTTGAAGCCGCGGCGGCAGAACAGGTTGGACACCCGGGCCAGAACGCCGCTCTGGTTGTCCACCAGCAGGCTGATGACCCTGCGCTGATTGGATTCCATGTCGCTGTGTCCTCCTTATTTCATGATGATGTCGTTGATGTCGCCGCCGCCGGGGATCATGGGCAGGACCTTTTCGTCCTTGTCGATGATGCACTCGATCCAGGTGGGGCCTTTGCGCTGGAGCGCCTCGGCAAATGCCTGCTGGAACTCCGGCAGGTTGGTGCAGCGGTAGCCCTTCAGGCCAAAGCCCTCGGCCAGCTTGACGAAGTCGGTGTGACGGTGGGGATCGGTCTGGCTGTAGCGCTTGCCGTAGAAGGTGGTCTGCCACTGGCGCACCATACCCAGCACGGAATTGTTGAAGATGACCGTGATGATGGGCAGGTCGTAGCTGACGGCGGTGCAGGCCTCGTTCAGGTTCATATGGAAGGAACCGTCACCGGTGAACATGACCACACGCTGGTCCCGGCCAAGGGCCATCTGGGCACCGATTGCGGCACCGTAGCCAAAGCCCATGGTGCCCAGGCCGCCGCTGGTGATGAAACCGCGGCTCTTGGCGTGGCGCAGGTACTGGGCCGCCCACATCTGGTGCTGGCCCACATCGGTGACGTATACGGCCTCCGGGCCGCACTGGTTGCACACCTCACCGATGACCTGATGGGGCATCAGGCGGGTGGGGTCGGACACCGGGTGGTAATCCTGTGCCTGCCACTCATGGATCATCTTCATCCAGTCGGGATGCTTCTTTTCCTCGATCTGCGGCAGCATGGCGTTCAGCACGTAAGCGGCATCGCCTACGATGGAAAGGTCGACCTCCACATTCTTGCCCAGCTCACTGGGGTCGATGTCGATCTGGATGATGGTGGCGTTCTTTGCAAAGGTCTTGGGGTTCAGGGCCACACGGTCCGAGAAGCGGGTACCCACCGCGATCAGCACGTCGCAGTCGGCCACGGCACGATTGGAGGTGTAACAGCCGTGCATACCCACCATGCCAATGTTCATCGGGTCGCCGTAGGGCACAACGCCTGCGGCCATCAGGGTGTAGGTGGCCGGGATCTCTGCCTTGTGCAGCAGATCACGCAACGGCTGGCAGGAGGCTGCGCTGCGCACGCCGCCGCCAAAGTAGACCAGCGGTCGCTGGGCCGCATTGATAAGATCCGCTGCCCACTTGACCTGCTCCGCGTTGAAGGTGGTCACGGTGCGGATGGGCTCCGGCTTTTTGGGGGTGAACTCGCATACCGCCGCTGTCACGTCCTTGGGGATATCCACCAGCACCGGGCCCTTGCGGCCGCTCTGTGCAATACGGAAGGCAGAGCGCATGGTATCGGCCAGCTCTTCCACCCGGCGCACCGTGAAGTTGTGCTTGGTAATGGGCATCGTGATGCCCTCAATGTAGGCTTCCTGAAAGCCGTCCTTGCCAAGGCCCGCCGTGGCTACGTTGCCGGTGAAAGCCACCATGGGCACCGAGTCCATGTAAGCGGTGGCAATGCCGGTGACCAGATTGGTGGCACCCGGGCCGCTGGTGGCCAGCACCACACCGGTGCGGCCGGTGGCACGGGCATAACCGTCTGCCGCGTGGGCCGCGCCCTGTTCATGTGCCGTCAGCACATGGGTGATGCGGTCCGAATTTTTGTACAGCTCATCGTAAAGGTTCAGCACTGCGCCGCCGGGATAGCCAAAAAGGGTGTCCACGCCCTGCTCGCAGAGGACCTCCACAAAAATCTGAGAACCATTCAACTGCATGGTGAGTTTCTCCTGTTTTCCTAACCTTTTTCCACTTTTTACACGTTCCCGGGGAGCTTCTTTTTAAAAGAAAAGGCCTTTGTCCCCTGTTAAACCAAGAGACAAAGACCTTGTGATCATCAAGCTCTCTGCGGTACCACTCTCGTTGGCGTGCTGTGCACACCCTCTCACGGGCTTCCAACAAAGCCCTGCACGGTAACGGCTGCAACCGGCGCTGCTTACAAGGGTTTTGCACCCGTTGGGCAGGCTGCTCCGGGATGATTTTCCGCACGAAGCACTGACTGCCTTGCACCAGACGGCAGCTCTCTGAACAGTGGGGATCGTGTGGTACTTTTTCCCATCTGCGCATTTGTTGATGTAAATTATACTATAAATCGGCCTTTTGTCAATCGACAATTTGTAACCTGAATCACCCCAAACATGAAGTTAATTGAACACCTCTTGCGCCATGGCAGAATGCGCTGTATACTTCTGATATGCGCGCCTGCGCGTTTAATTTAAGACCAACCAGAGGACAGGAATATGAAATTGAGAGAATGGAATGCCCGGCTGCACGGGCTTGTTGTTTTCCGCAGCCTGCTGGACGACCCCGTTGTGGCAAAGTTTGTGGACCTGACCGACCGCATGGAAGCCGGTGCGCCCGGCTATGGCCCGGTGTGCGACGCTGCGGCCCAATTTGAAGCCGCACTGTTCGAGCACACCACCAACTGGGGCAGCTACCTCAGCGCCGCTGTGCTGGAAGCCGAGACCGTCTGCGTGCGTCAGGCTGCATCGGGCACCCTTGCCCCTGCACTGCAGACCGCGCTGGACAGTGAACTGGCTTTTCTGCAGGCTCTGTGCGGCCTGACGCTGGACGAGCTGCTGACCGCTGCCGGTTCTGCCACAGGGCAGGCGCAGGAGCTGGCTTTCCTGCCCCGGTGGGAGACCTCCGGCATCGACCTGCCTGCCGCCTACGCCCAGCGCATGAGCGAGGTGGGAAAAAAGGGCTATGGCATGTTTGCCAAGCACCATGTGTTCACGGTGGAGAACGGCCAGCTGGTGCCGGTGAAATACCCGGACCCTCAGCGCCTTTCCGAGCTGCCCGGCTACGAGAAGGAGCGCGAAAAGGTCATTGCCAACACAAAGGCCCTGCTGGCCGGGATGCCCGCCAACAATGTGCTGCTGTACGGCGATGCAGGCACCGGCAAGTCCAGTGCGGTGAAAGCCATTGCCAATGAGTTTGCACCTGAAGGCCTGCGGCTGGTGGAAGTGAAGAAGAACCAGCTCTACCAGATCCCGGATCTGATGGACAAGCTGGCCGCGAACCCGCTCAAATTCATCCTGTTCATCGACGACCTGAGCTTTACCGCCAACGACGACAACTTTGCCGCCCTGAAGGCCATTCTGGAGGGCAGCGTGGGCGGCAGAGCCAAAAACATTGCGGTATACGCCACCTCCAACCGCCGCCACCTTATTAAAGAAACACTGACCGACCGCACCGGCGACGACATCCACGAAGCCGATACCCGGCAGGAGCTGATGAGCCTTTCCGCCCGATTCGGCCTGACGGTCACTTTCCAGCGGCCGGAGAAGGCCCGGTTTGAGACCATTCTGGCCGAACTGGCAAAGCAGCACGGCATCGACATGCCGATGGATCAGCTGCTGGTCAAAGCCGAAGCCTTTGCCATCCGCGCCGGCGGCCGCAGCCCCCGCGTGGCAAAGCAGTTTATTGAGCAGTGCGAGGCGGGCGTGCAGAAGTAATTAGTTTGTCTTTATTTTAACATCAAAGTCTCTGATAAATCTTTCACAAAATGCCGAGAAGTCGTGAATTTTTTCACCTTCTCGGCATTCTTTGTCTATTTTTTATTTATCGGTAAAAAGCCTTGCATTCTATGGAAATTCAGGCTATAATATGGCCAACATCAGCCAATTGATATATCAACTGAGCACTTCTGGAGGGCAACTATGGGCTTTTTAACGGGTAAGACCGCTATCATCACCGGCGCAGGACGCGCCGTACTTTCCGATGGCAGCTGCGGCTCCATCGGCTATGGCATTGCCACCGCCTTTGCAAAAGAGGGCGCAAATCTGGTCATCACTGGCCGCAATGTAAAAAAACTGGAAGAGGCAAAAAACGAGCTGGAAGCCAAGTATGGCATCCGCGTTCTGCCGGTGCAGGCAGATGTGTGTGCAGGCACCGACAACGAAGCCACCGTGCAGAATGTCGTCAAGCAGGCTGTGGATACCTTTGGCGGCATTCAAGTGCTGGTGAACAACGCACAGGCATCCGCTTCCGGCGTGCCGCTGGCAGAGCACACCACCGAGCAGTTTGATCTGGCCCTTTATTCCGGCCTGTACGCCGCATTTTACTATATGAAGGCCTGCTATCCCTATCTGGCCAAGTCCAAGGGCAGCGTGATCAACTTTGCATCCGGTGCAGGCTTGTTTGGCAACTTTGGCCAGTGCGCCTACGCTGCCGCCAAGGAGGGCATCCGCGGCCTGTCCCGCGTGGCCGCTACTGAGTGGGGCAAGGATGGCATCAATGTCAACGTGATCTGCCCGCTGGCCTGGACCGCCAAGCTGGAGCAGTTCCAGCAGGCATACCCGGATGCGTTCAAAGCCAACGTCAAGATGCCGCCCATGGGCCACTACGCCAACCCCGAGACCGAGATCGGCCGGGTATGCGTGCAGCTGGCCATGCCGGACTTCAAGTATCTGTCCGGCGAGACCCTCACGCTGGAGGGCGGCATGGGTCTGCGCCCGTAATTGCTGTTCTCATTCTTCCTCATACATGCAAAAGGGGCTGTGCCAGCGGCACAACCCCTTTTGTGTTTAGGCCTGATTATTCGCGCACGGCGATGCACTCGATCTCCAGCTTTGCGCCCTTGGGGATGGCGGCCACCTGCACGCAGCTGCGGGCAGGGAACGGCTCAGCAAAGGCCTTGGCATACACGGCATTCACAGCGGCAAAATCGTTGATATCGGCCAGAAAAATGACAGTCTTGACCACATTTGCCATGGAAAGGCCAGCCTCGGCCAGAATGGCCTTGAGGTTTGCAAGGCTCTGTGCAGCCTGCTCTTCAACCGTATCGGCCATCTTGCCGGTAGCAGGGTCTACCGGGATCTGGCCGGAAACAAACACCATATTGCCCAGATCGATCGCCTGGCTGTAAGGGCCGATGGCTGCGGGTGCGTTGGAAGTGGAAACGACTTTCATGATAAAACGTTCCTTTCTTTTTTCTTCTATTATACTCTTTCGCTCACAAGCTGGAAACCCTCTTTTGCAAGCTCTGCGCGGATCTGCTCGATCTGCTCGGCATCGCGGGTCTCAAGGGTGAGCTTGAGGAAGCAGCTGGAAATGGGCATATTGGGATCGGAGCCATCGTGCTGCACCGACACCACATTGCTGCCGCAGCGGGACACGATCTCGGCCACCTTCTTGAGCTGGCCGGGCTTGTCCTCCAGCGCAATGGTCATGTTCGCCTTGCGGCCGCTCATGACCAGACCACGGGTGATCACGCGGTTGAGGATGTTCACATCGATGTTGCCGCCGGAGACGACGCAGGCCACCTTTTTGCCCTCGACCGGCAGCTTGTGGAACAGCACTGCAGCCACCGGCACGGCTCCGGCACCCTCGGCAACCAGCTTCTGGTTCTCCATCAGCGAGAGGATGGCGGCAGCGGTCTCATCCTCGCTCACGGTCACGATGTCGTCCACATACTGCTCACAGATCTGGTAGGTCAGCTCACCGGGAGTCTTGACCTGAATGCCGTCTGCAAAGGTAGAAACGGCTTTCAGGGTCTGGTACTTATGCTCGTGCAGGCTGCGGTACATGCTGGGGGCACCCTCGGCCTGTACGCCATAGACCTTCACCTCCGGGCGCAGACTCTTGATGGCAAAGGCCACGCCGGAGATCAGGCCGCCGCCGCCCACCGGCACAACGACCGCATCCACATCCGGCAGCTGATCCAGAATTTCCAGACCAATGGTTCCCTGCCCCGCGATGACCTGCTCATCGTCATAGGGGTGGATAAAGGTCATGCCGGTCTCTTCCTGCAGCTCCACAGCCTTGTCGTGGGCATCATCGTAGGTGCCGGGCACCAGACACACCTCTGCGCCCAGATTCTTGGTATTCTCCACCTTCATGATGGGGGCACCGTCCGGCATACAGACGATGCTCTTGATGCCGCGGCGGGTAGCAGCCAGCGCCACGCCCTGTGCGTGGTTGCCGGCAGAGCAGGCGATCACGCCCTTGGCGCTCTCCTCCTCGGAAAGCTGGCTGATCTTATAGTAAGCACCGCGCACCTTAAAGCTGCCGGTGGCCTGCAGGTTTTCGGTTTTCAGGTACAGCTGGCAGTCCTTGGAGAGCTTGGGTGCCTCGATGAGGTCGGTCTTGCGGGCAACATCCTTGAGCACAAAGGCTGCATGGTAGATCTTATCCAGAGTCAGCATGGTTTTCTCCCTCTATTTTTATCGTTCCCTGCTCTGCGGCTTTTCCGCCCTCAGAGCCTTTATTTCTGGCTTATTATGCATGTTTCTCAGTATAGGTTAGCAAAGTTGATTTGTCAAATGAATTTCCTTCACACCTGAAACCGAAAAAAAGAACTGCCGCAGGCATACCGCCCACAGCAGTTCTCCGTGTTTTTGTGTTTTTAACGGCCGCGGCCACCGCCGCCGCCGTGGCTGCCGCCGCCGCCCATTCCACCGAAGGAGCCACCACCGAAGCTGCCGCCGCCGAACGAGCCGCCACCGAAGGACCCGCCGCCAAAGCTGCCGCCCATGGGAGGCCGGGGCGGACGGCGGTTATTGTTCCGGGGTGGGCGGGGCCGGTCATTGCGGGGGCCGGGGCCATAGCCCGGGCCGTATCCGGGGCCGAAGCCGGGGCCCGGAGGGGGCGGCGGGCCGGGACGGTGCCGACGGGCCGAACCTGCCATGTAGCCCCATGCGAAGGGACCCCAGTTCCAGCCTGCTGCGTGGCCGATGGGTGCAATGAACACCCGGAACACGAACAGTACGATGATCAGCATCACCATCAGGGACATGAACAGGATCACGATACCCAGAACGACATCCTCAAAAGTGGTGGGGCCGTCGTCCGGATCCGCGTAGCTGCCATTATTGCCCGAAAGGCTCACACCGTAGATATCCGCAATGGTGCTGGCCACATTGTTGGCACAGGTGATTACTGCATCGCTGTAATCGCGGTTAACAAAATCACCTTCCATGGTCTGAGCGAGGGCACTGGCCTGACTTTCCAGCGTGGTATTGCGGAAGCCGTCGCCGTAGGTCACGTAGTAATCGCCATCCTCGTAGATGGGCGACTCCATCACCAGCAGGATCAGCACACCGTTGTTCTCGGAAGCCGAGCCGATGCCCCAGGCGTTGAAGGCCTGTGTTGCATAATCCTCAGTGGAATAATTACCCGTATAATCTACAGTCAGTACGCCGATCTGTGCTCCGTTGCAGCTGGACTGCAGCTGGTTGTTCAGATCAACGATGGTCTGGGTAGTGCTGTCGCTCAGGATGTTGGCATCATCCACCACACATTCGTCTTTGGGCAGGTCCGGCAGGCTGGCGGCGGCAAGGGCCGCCGGGCACAGGGCCGCTGCGCCCACCACAAGGGCCAGCACCAGAGCGCTTACGCGTTTTGCAAAATTTTTCATGCGAAGGGTTCAACCTCCTTTACACCGGCAATGGCTCCCAGCACGCTGGCCGGGAAGCCGCCGGTCTCTTTCTGGTAGTTGTAAACGGCATCGTTGTATTTCAGGGTGCCGATAATGGTAGCCGCACTGTTGAACTGGCCGTACTGCCCCTGCACTGCGCCCATCTTCATGGGGTCTGCGGCCTGCTCCTGCAGCTTTGCGTAGAGCTGGTCGATCCGCGACCCCAGCACCTCGTTGGCCTGATACAGCGCATGCATCGTGCTGCCCTGATAATAGGGCAGCGAGGTGAGGGCCTGCGCTTTGCCGCCGTTCTGCACGGCTTCCAGACAGGCGGTAAAATCGCTCAGCGCGCTCTGTGCGGCCTGTACCTCGGCACTGTCCGCTCCCAGCGTGCTGCCGGCGGTGGTGATGATGTTTGCCGCCGTGTTCATGCGGGTGGTCAGCTCTTCGTTGAGGTTATAGCCGTTGTCTGCCGCCACACCCACCGTGTACCATTTGCGGACTTCGTTGTACCGGCTGCGCAGCTTGGCGCTGCCAAAGCCCAAAAAGGCCGCCAGCATCACCACCACGCTCAGCGCCAGTGCAGCTGCGCGGGTGGAAAGGGCTGCGGGCAGCTTTGCTTCCAGCCCTGCCAGCTCCTGCTGCAGAGGTGTCAGCGGCACGGCCTGCTCCGGCTGCTTTTGTTCGCGGTAGCTGCCCGCGTCAAAACCGCCGGAAGTGCTGTTCTGTTTTTGCGAAAAATCTGCGTTTGCCATCTCAGCTCCGGATCTCCATCATTTTTGCTTTCAGTTCGTCTTCGATACGGTTCAGCTCCTGCTCGGCGGCAGCGCGCTTTGCGCGGCCCTCGCTCTGGATCTTGTTCAGCTCGTCCAGCGTCTCGATCAGGCTCTTGTTGGTCTGCTGCAGGGTCTCGATGTCCACCACACCGCGCTGAGATTCCTTTGCGGTCTCGATGGTACCCATCTTCAGGGCCTCGGCGTTCTTCTTGAGCAGGTCGTTGGTCATGTCGGTCACGGCACGCTCGGCCTGCATGGCCTGCTGGCTGTGGGCCAGACCCAGTGCCAGCACCATCTGGTTCTTCCACAGGGGGATGGTGTTGACGATGGTGGACTGGATCTTCTCTGCCATCATGGTGTCGTTGTTCTGCAGCAGGCGGATCTGCGGCCCCATCTGCAGGCTGATGTTGCGGGTCAGCTCCAGATCATAGAGCTTCTTCTCAAAGCGTTCGCACTGGTCGGCCAGATCACGAGCCGCCTGTGCATCCTCCGGCAGGCCGGAAACCTTGGCCTTATCCATGGCCTGCTGCAGCTCGTTTGCGCGCACATCGGCCAGCTTCTTTTTGCCGGCAAGGATATACATGCTCAGCTCCTTGAAGTAGGCCATGTTCAGATCATACATCTTATCCAGCATGGCGATGTCCTTGAGCAGCTGCACCTGATGGCCCTCCAGCATGGACTGGATCTTTTCCACATTGGTCTCGGCCTTGTTGTACTTCATCTTCATGGCATCCAGCTGGTCGCCTTTCTTCTTGAAGAAGCCGAGGATGCCCTTTTTTTCTTCCTCGCCTGCATCAAAGCTCTTCAGCTCACCGATCAGGCTGGTGATCATATCGCCCACTTCGCCCAGATCCTTGGTGGCCACCTTGGAAAGGGCGGCCTCGGAGAAATCGCCGATCTTTTTCTGACAGGCGGAGCCGTACTGCAGCACCTGCTGGCTGTTGGTAATATCGATCTTTTCAGCAAACTGATCCACCATGGCCTGTTCTTCCGGGGTCAGGTTCACCTGCGGCTGTTCCGGTGCGGCTGCTTCCTGCTGGGCGGGTGCTGCCTTTTCCTCTTCTGCCGGGGTGGGGTCCAGCGTCAGGGTGGGTACTGCGGGTGCATCGAGGTCAAAGTTGAATGTATTATCAGCCATAAGAGATTCCTTCCTTTCCAAATACCGTTTACCTTTTTTCTTAGCTCAGGCCCTGCCCTTTGAGCATGTTCTGCAGCACCGTGATATCTGCAGAAAGGTCCATGCTCTCGGCGGCGTACAGGGCATCCAGCTGGTTTTCAAACGCCGTGGCAATGGAAGCAGCATTGTGCTCCACCTCGGTACGGATGGCTGCGGCATTCTCGCCGCGCACGCCCTGCTTTGCCAGCTTTGCATACTGCTGCAGAACGTTCACCGCATCCGGCAGGTAATAGTTTGCGAACCTGCGCACCTGCTTTGCCTTTTCCGGGTTTGCCTCCACCGCTTCCACAATGGAGCGGCCCGCCTTTTCCATGCGGGTCATGGCGGCAGAGAGCTGCGGGTCCGGCAGCTGCTCGTTGAGGGTGTGCAGGGTATCCAGTTTCTGCTGAATGTCGGTCAGCATCGCGTCCACATCCTCCACACCGGTGTGGAAAGGCACTTCGTGCTCCACCACCCGGGGCGGGCAGACCTTCTGTGCCGCACCAAAGGCCACAAATGCACCGCCCAGCGCCGCCAGAAGCGCCCACAGCTTATACACCGGCAGTACCGCGCACAATACCAAAAAGACCAGTGCCATTGCATAAAATGGCAGAACGCTGGGCTTTCTGGTGCGGATGATCTTGCTCATGTTTCTTCTCCTTGTCCGGGGCATTGCCCCTTATGTTACCCATAATACCGCACCCCGCGAAAAACGCAAGGCTTTCACGGATAATTTACAACCTTGCCATCATTTGTTGATCCACGGCAAGAGAGCCGCGCCCCAGATTTCGCGCAGCTTTTCCGGGCGGCAGGCAGCGTTTGCCGGGCTGGTGCTGGGCAGCTTTACCGCTGCAATGCCGGACACCGGCTGCAGATACTTTGTATAGATTCGGTATGCGGTGGCTCCGTTGCAGAATACTGCTTCGATGGGTGCCTTTGCCAGCAGAGCGGCAATATCATTCGGCACTGCATCCTTGATGGAAGCGTCCGCTGCGCCGGTGATGGTGCAGCGTTCCAGCGTGTCCCAGAGGGCCAGCCCATGGCGCAGGATGATCTGCTTTTTGGCTTCAATGTCCTCACGGGCAGGCACCGGCTCCCCGGTCAGCGCGGCCAACACGGGCCAGAAGCGGTTCTGCGGGTGGCCGTAGTAAAAGGCCATCTCCCGGCTTTTGGGGCTGGGCCATGTGCCAAGGATCAGTGCCCGGCTGTGTTCGTTATACACCGGTTCAAAGCTCATTGTCCGCCTGCACTTTCAATTTTATCCCAAGGCGAGCCAAGGTCGCGGCCGGACGGCTCTGCTCTGGGGCCGTCGAACCACAGCTCATCGATCAGGTCGGCAAGGCCGTCCTCCCGCACATCGCCAATGATGCGGTCGGCGGCAGCCTTTGCGTCCGGCGTGCCGTTTGCCATGCAGCAGCCAAGGCCCGCTGCCTTCAGCATGGCCACATCGTTGGCAGAATCGCCTGCTGCCACGGCATCGGCCAGTGTCAGGCCCATCTTTTCGCACAGGTCGGCAAGGCCAACGCCTTTGTCCATTCCACCGCGCACGATGTCGTAGTAGCACAGGCCGTCGGCATTCTGCGCGCCCACCTGCATCCAGTGCAGGCCCAGATGGCCGTACTTGGCGTTGAAGTCCGCCACACGCTCCGGCGGCATGGCCGCAAAGGCCGCATGGGGCATGTCGATCAGGTGGCGGTCCTGATCTTCGCCGTCCACACAGTCCAGCCCGATGCTGTTCATCTGCTGGTAGCCCCTGTGCAGATATTCATACTCGCAGTAGGCGTAGCAGGCATCCCTGAAATTGAACTGCAGCGGATAGTTATAATCCTCGCAGAAATCCACCAGCGCGTACATTTCCTCGGCAGTGAGCGGGTGCTCTGCCACGATGCGGCCCTCGCGGTCCACCACACAGGCACCGTTGCAGGTGATGGCATAATCGAACCGGATGCCGCCCAGCTGGCCTTTGAGGTTGACGCACGGATACGCACGTCCGGTGCTGAGCACAAATCTGCCGCCTGCGGCCTGCAGCTTCTTTACCGCCTTGACCACCTTCTGACGCGGCTTGCCCTCGCCAAAGGGCACCAGTGTGTTGTCGTAATCGCTTGCCAGAATCTTATATTGCATTCTATTCTCCCCTATGGAACTGAGTTTTGTACCAGTATACCATACTTTTTTAAAATTGGGGTGCATTTGGGCATAAAAATAAGGCTATCGCACAGAATTCCATGCAATAGCCTTATTTTGTTTCACGATGCCGTTTTCTTTGCAGCTTCTTCTCGTGATCACGCAAACACGGCCACGACCACCTGCATTGCCACGCCGAGGAATGCGCCTGCACCCCATGTCAGGCCGGTGATGAACAGGTTCTGCTTCCACGAAGGATTGGTGCGCCACAGCACCGCAAGGCCCACGCCTGCACCGGTGCAAAGGCCCGCCACCAGACTGGAAAAGCGCAGGGCACCCTCCACATACAGCTGGGTCAGCAGCACGCTGGCGGCGCAGTTGGGGATCAGGCCCACCAGTGCGGCCACTACCGGCTGGAAGAAGCCCATGCTGCCCAGAAGGTCTGCAAACACATCTTCGCCCACGCCTTCCACAATCAGGCCGAACACCAGACTGAACGCAAAAATGAACACAAAGATCTCCAGCGTGTGGCGCAGGGCCGCTTTCCAGATGGGGGCGGGCTTGCCCTCTTCGTCGCTGTGCTCCTCGTGACAGTCCACTTCATCCGCATGGCCGGTGTAGCCGCCGCGCAGCGATTTGGGCAGTACGCCGCGCAGGACAAAATCCAGCACAAAGCCCACCACAATGGCGTATACCACCTTGATGACCATGAGCACCGCCAGCTTGTCCCAATAAGCCGGCATGGATACCAGCAGCGGGATGGCTTCGTCGCTGGTGGCAAGGTAGACGGCCATCAGGGTGCCCAGTGTGATCACACGGGAGGAGTAGAAGTTGGACGCAATGGCCGAGAAGCCGCACTGCGGCACACAGCCCAGCACCGCGCCCGGAATCGCGCCCCAGCGCCCGCCGCCTGCCAGCAGTGCTTCAATGCGCTCACCGTGGCGGGTCTCGATATACTCGATCAGAAGATAAGCCAAAAACAGGAAGGGCAGCATCTTGGCGGTATCCACCAGAGATTCGCCCAGAACATCCAGAAACAGTTCCATATACGCTCCTAAAAACGACCGTTCGTCGCTTCATTTTAGTAAATTGCAAATTGGTTGCATTTTCGAACAGGGATGATTATACACGATATCCTCTCCAATTGCAATACCAAAATGCAAATTAGTTGCAAATTTATTTTTGCAGTATTTTTGAAGCCTGTGCCGCAGCGGTGACACTGCCCATAACAGAAAGGACCCCAAAAAAATCCGCAGACTTTTCCGGGGTTCCGTAAAAACTATTTTAAATATCAGCCCTTCATCGGTACAAAGCCCACAAGGTCTTTTACCACCTCGCCGCCGATGATCAGGCCGGCCACCGAGGGCACAAAGGCATTGGAGCCCGGCACCGAACGGCGCTGGGTGCACTTGCGCTGGGTGCCCGGAGGGCAGATGCAGTGATACTTGCAGCTAATGGAGTCATCCTCGATGGGGGTCATGGCAGGCTCCTTGGAGTAGACCACCTTCAGGTGCTTGATCCTGCGCTTGCGGCACTCGGTGCGCATCACCTTGGCCAGCGGGCAGACCGAGGTCTTGTAGATATCGGTCACTTCAAAGCGGGTCGGGTCCATCTTGTTGCCTGCGCCCATGGAGCAGATGATGGGGGTGCCTGCCTCCTTGCACTTCATCACCAGCGCCAGCTTGCCGGTGACGGTGTCAATGGCATCCACCACATAGTCGTACTGGGTAAAGTCGAACTGGTCCTGTGTTTCCGGACCAAAGAAGCACCGGTGGGTGGTCACCCTGATGTCCGGGTCGATGTCGTGGATGCGCTGCGCAGCCACATCTACTTTATATTGCCCTACCGTACTGCGGGTGGCGATGATCTGGCGGTTGAGATTGGTCAGGCAGACTTTATCGTCATCGATCAGATCCAGTGCCCCCACGCCGCTGCGTGCCAGCGCTTCCACCGTATAGCCGCCCACGCCGCCGATGCCGAACACCGCCACGCGGGAATTGTGCAGTTTTTCCATAGCTTCCGCGCCCAGCAGCAGCTGCGTGCGGGAATACTGATTTTGCATTTTGTTCTCCTTGTTACTTTTCCGCTCTCGTAATGGTGCCGCCGCCCAGCACGGTGTCGCCCTGATACAGCACCACGGCCTGACCGGGCGTAGGGGCGCGCTGGGGCTGGTCAAATTCCAGCCGGAAGCCGCACTCCGCCGGGTAGACGGTGGCGGCCTGCTCCACCTGATGGTACCGGGTGCGGGCTGTGACCCGCAGCGGCCCGGTCAGCTCCGGAATGGCGATCCAGTTCACCTCGTCCGCATACACGATGCGGTCGAACAGCATCTCCTCCGGCCCTACCGTGACGGTGTTTGCCTGCATGTCCTTGCCGCAGACGTACACAGGTGCCCCCATGGCAAGGCCCAGCCCCTTGCGCTGGCCGATGGTGTACCGCACCGCGCCGTTGTGGGTGCCCACCACCCTGCCGCTCTCGTCCAGAAAATCACCTGCCGGGTAGTGTTTGCCGGTGAAGTCCTCCATAAAGCGGGCATAGTCGCCATCCGGCACGAAGCAGATGTCCTGACTGTCGTGCTTGCGGGCATTGACAAATTTGTGCTGCTCCGCGATCTCGCGCACCTCGGTCTTGTGCAGGCCGCCCAGCGGCAGACGGATATGCGCCAGCTGCTCCTGAGTGAGATTGTAGAGCACGTAGCTCTGGTCTTTGCCCTCGTCCAGCCCCTTTTTGAGCAGGAAACGGCCGGTGGCCTCGTCCTGCTCCACCCGGGCATAGTGGCCCGTGACCACATACTCCATGCCGTGTGCCCGGGCCCAGTCCAGCAGATGGCGGAACTTCATATATTTATTGCAGTCGATGCAGGGGTTCGGCGTGCCGCCCGCCTCATACACGCGGACGAATTTTTCAATGATCTGTTCCCGGAAGTCGGCCGTGAAATCCAGCACCTCGTACGGGATATCCATGGCATACGCCACCTCTGCCGCGTCCTCGATGTCCTTTTCCGAGCAGCAGGTGTGAAAGCCGGACTGTCCCAGCGTTTCGTTGCGGGTGAGCCGCATGGTGATGCCGGTGCAGTCATAGCCTGCCTGCTGCATGAGCCATGCCGCCACCGAGCTGTCCACGCCGCCGCTCATGGCAATGAGGGCACGCGGCTTTGAATCAGGGGTCTGTGTGGTCATAAGTTCTCCTTCGGTGCATTCAACACACTAAAACAGTAGTATAATAGTAACTCTGAAAAAAGAGCTTGTCAAGACGCAGCGAGCTGCTGCACTGCGGCCAGCAGGGCTTGCCGCTCGTTGGGATATTCTTCCCGGATCACACCGTCCAGCAGCGCTTCCAGCACTTTGCGGATGCCCGGCCCCGCCGGAACGCCTGCCGCCATCAGGTCGCGGCCATTCACAGCCAGCTGGCTGACGCGGCAGCATACGCCGTCCGCGTCCAATTGTTCGGCCAATTCGGAAAGTGCAGCAAAATCAGCCGCATGTTCCGGCTGCAGGGCTGTGCCCAGTGCAGCAATGCGCTGCACGGTACACAAGTTATATCTGCCCAGTAGTCGGCGGGCGTAGATGGTAAAGCCGGGTGTGACGGTAGTTTCTCTGAGGACCGTCCGCTGGGGTGGGACCCTGTTGCCGAAGGCAATAGGGCGGGCGATGGAATGGCCCGAATCGTGTCCGAAGAGAAAGCTACCGTCACACCCTCTGGCTTCCCGCACCAGCACCGCCGCCTCTTCAATCAAGGCGTTGGAGCAGCGCAGGCGCTTGAGGGTGCGGCGGATGCCGTCCTCGCCAAGGCTCAGCAGCAGCGCCGCCAGACGGACGGGCAGGTTTTCTGCACCCGCCGGGCAGGCATCCACCACCGGCTTTGCCGCCGCCAGTGCCTCCGGTGAAAGCTCGGGTAAAACAACACTGAGTATTTTTTCGTTAAGATATGCCGCAGGGGCGGGTGCGCTCAGCAGTTTTGCAAGCTCTTCCTCGATACGCTCCACCGATACACAGTCCAGATGGGCGCACAGCTCCTGTGCTGCCTGCGCCGTGGGCGGGTCGATGGCAAAGCCGAACCGGGCTGCGAACCGGTACAGCCGCAGGATGCGCAGCGCGTCCTCGGTGAACCGCTGGCGGGGCACACCCACCGCCCGTACGATGCCGCTTTGCAGGTCGGCCTGCCCGCCAAAGGGGTCCACAAGGCCTTCCTTTTCATTGTAGGCCATGGCGTTGATGGTAAGATCCCGCCGGGCCAGATCCTCCCGCACATCCGGCACAAAGTGCACCTCGTCCGGGTGGCGGCCATCCGTGTAGGTGCCTTCTGTACGGAAGGTGGTGATCTCGTAAAGGGCACCGCTCTGCTTCACCGTTACCGTGCCGTGCTGCAGGCCGGTGGGGATGCACCGCTGCGCGCCGAACAGCTCCATCACCTGCTGCGGCAGAGCACTGGTGCACAGGTCCCAGTCGTGCGGTGTAAGGCCCAGCAGACTGTCCCGCACGCAGCCGCCCACCACGTAGGCTGCATAGCCCGCCCTGTGCAGGGTGTCCAGCAGCTCTGCCGCACCCTCGTCCATCCGGATGGTCATGGCTGTGCCTCCTCGTACTGCAGGGTGATGCTTTTGCCGTCAAAGCCGCACTCCGCCGCCGGGAAGATGCTCTGTGCCTGCGCGGCATATTCCTCCGGGTCGGTGATCATGGGGGAATAATGGGTCAGCCAAAGCCGCTTTGCTCTCGCCTGCGCAGCAAGGGCCGCGCTCTGCCCAAAGGTGCTGTGCCCCCACTGACGGGCCTGGTCTTCCTGCTCCGGAAGGGCATAGGTGGCATCGCATATCAGCAGGTCTGCGTCATGCGCCGCCTGCAAATAATACGGGCAGGAGGCCGTATCGCCGGAAAATACCACGCTCAACCCCTTGCGCGGTGCGCCCAGCACCTGCGCAGGCTGCACCGTTCTGCCCTCCACGGCAACGCTCTGCCCTTTCTGCAGCAGCTTCCATTGCTGCACCGGCACCCCCAGCGCCCGGGCCTGCTCCGGCGAAAATTTGCCTGCACGGGGCAGCTCCAGCCGGTAGCCAAGGCTTTTTACCCGGTGCTTTGTGGCAAACGGCACCAGCCGCGCACCGGCAGGCCAGCCCTCGCTCAGCGCATCCAGCGCCAGCGGCTGGCCCGGCATAAGCACCTGCGGCTTCACCGGATAGGGCAGCGGGCCGGTCAGTGCCCGCACCGCCGCCCAGATATCCGGCAGGTCCTCCGGACCCAGCAGCGCAAGCGGCCTTGTGCGGCCCTGCGCCCCCAGAGTCTGCAAAAGGCCCGGCAGACCAAAGATGTGGTCGCCATGGTAGTGGGTCAGGCAGATGGCATCTGCCCGCATCAGGTTCACGCCCGCACGGCGCGCTGCTGCCTGCGTACCCTCGCCGCAGTCCCACAGCAGGCCGTGACCGCCGCAGGCAGCAAACGCCGCCGAGAGTGCCCGATCCGGCAGCGGCATGGTAGCCGCAGTGCCCAGCAGTGTAATGGTCAGCATAAAATCGTTCTCCCTGCACAGTAGATTTCGATATTTTATTGTACCACAGCCGGGCCGGTTGCACAATCGGTGCCTGCGGCGCATAGCATGGGCCAGCACAGCAAAAAAGGGGGCAGCGGGATGAGACGCAAAAAAGGGGATTCTTTTTCCGGCAGGCCGCACAGCGGCCTTGGATGGGTGCTGCTGCTCGCCGCACTGGCCCTGTTTCTGCTGGCCGGTGCGCCCGGCTGCATGGCCCAGCGGATGGCGTGGTCTGCCCGGGGAACGATGATCTTTCTGCCCAGCGGGTTTTGAAAAAATGGGAGCATCCTGCTGCACAGAACGCTCCCATTTTTCTTTTTATTTTCCATCCGAATAGGGCAGCTGACCGGTCAGGGTCAGCGTTTCGGCAAGTTCGTCCTCCGAGCGGAACCGCCACGCCGCCGCTCCCACGGCCACATAGCAGGCATCGGCACGACCCTCCGGTGTAACGGCAAGGATCATCGTTTCACCGTCGCCCACCGCCGTTACCATGCCATCCGCACTCACAGTTGCCACGTCCGGATTGCTGCTGAGCCATGTCATCGTTCCGTTTTTGGCGCCTGCAGCCTGCGCGGTCAGCTTCTGACTGGCTCCCACTGCCTGCAGCAGCATGGCGTTTTTGCTCATCTGCACCCGTCCGATCTCCGATGTGACCGTTACCGTGCAGCGCAGCACCTGCCCGGCTGTGGTCAGTGCGCTGATGACGGCCTTGCCGGACCCCTGCGCCTTTACGGTACCGTTTGTGCTTACCGATGCCACCGCCGGGTTGCTGCTGACCCACTGCCGCACATAGGTGAACCCGCCTTTGTTCTGTTCCAGCTTCAGCTGCTTCGTCGGGGCAGGCTCCTGCTCTGTAATGATAAGCGTCAGATCGCTGGTGTTCAGCACCAGGCGGCTGGCTGTGCTTTTGCGCACCGTGATGGTACAGGTGGTCTTTTCTCCGCGCTCATTGCGGGCCGTGACGTCCGCAGTACCCTCGGCATGGCCGGTCACCTTGCCGGTGCCGTCCACCGATGCCACTGCCGGATCACTGGAAGCCCAGATCAGAAAGAAGTAGTCGTTGGGTGCCTGCACATTCAGGTAGGCCACCGGGGCCGGGTCTCCTTCGGTGATATCCAGCGTCAGTTCGGCAGTGTCCAATGTCATGCCGCTGTCCGGCAGCGGCTGCTCCTGCGCAGCATAGGCCGACAACGCCCCGGCTGCAAACAGTTCTGCGCACAGCACCACTGCACAAACACACGCTTTGAACCCCTGCTTCATGGGCTTTGCCCTCCCCGCCTGCTTTGCTGCAAGATCCTTTAAATATTCCTGTCTCCGTATTATTTTACACGCAGTGCAAAACCGGGTCAAGTTTTTTGCCCATTCTGCCGGGCAGCTGAGCCTTATTTTGTGGAGAATAATAAAATCCGCTTTTCAATTTTGTACAAAACGCCGTCGCACCCGGCAAACCGGATGCGGCGGCGCTGTTCTGCTTTTGAATTTTCAGCTTAGTAGTTAATCTTTTTCAGCTCAAAGTAGCTCTGCGGATGTGCGCACACCGGGCACTTGAGCGGTGCGGACTTGCCGATATAGGTGTAGCCGCAGTTCCGGCACTGCCATACCTGCTGCTCCTCGCGGGCAAAGACCTTGTTGTTTTTCAGGTTTTCGGCCAGCGCACGGTAGCGCTCCTCGTGCTCCTTCTCGATCTGTGCCACCATGGTGAACAGTGCTGCGATCTGAGGGAAGCCCTCTTCTTTGGCCTCCTTGGCCATGCGGGGGTACATCTCAGTCCACTCGTCGTGCTCACCGCCTGCTGCCATATCCAGACAAGTCAGGGTATCGGGGATCGCGCCGCCGCACAGCAGCTTGAACCAGATCTTTGCGTGCTCCTTCTCATTGCCGGCGGTCTCCTCAAAGATCGCGGCCAGCTGCTCGTAGCCTTCTTTTTTTGCCATGCTGGCAAAGAAGGTGTACTTGTTGCGTGCCTGGCTCTCGCCTGCAAACGCTTCCATCAGATTTTTCTCGGTTTTGGTACCCTTCAGTTCCATGATGCTCTCCTTTCAAAAACGGATCTTCTGTCAGGATCGACCGATCCCGGCTCTATCATTCAGCCCGGCGGTAATTTTTTCGCCTGCGGCTCAGGTTCTGAACAGAGTATACCATATTTTTTGAGAGAAATCAAGAATAATTCCTATTTATTCTGAGAATATTTCTCAGTTATGCTGCTTCAGTGCACACACAGCAATGCTCAGGGCGCTCCACGCTGCCTGATACATCAGCACCGTTGCCACCGAAAGCTCCCAGATGCTGCCTGCACTGGTGAGCAGCGCTGCAATGATAATGGAGAACAGCACCGAGACCATCTGTACCGTGGTGGCGCTGCTCTCGGCGTTCTGGGCCTGATCCGCAGCCTGAAGGCCGCCGGTCAGGCTGGCAAACGCCTTGAGATGGATCATGCAGCAGGTGTCCTCCGGGTCTTCCGGTGCGGCCTTGATGGCGTTGCACTGCTCCTGATCCAGCACGGTGATCATGCCTTCCGGCAGGCGGTATGCTTCGGTAATGTGGTGTGCAGTCAGACTGGGGTCCTGGCATGTGACCAGCAGGCGGATGTTCTCCTTTTGCAGCACGGCAAGGCTGCGGGCCACATTGCGCCCGCCCACATATTTCAGCACGAACATAGCGTGCAGATTGCCGGACACAGCCAGATACAAAATTTGCAGCTCGCCGTTCTTCGAGTGCTGCATCTCGTATTCCTCGTCCGGCAGCGGCACGCCCTCCTGCTCCAGATAGCGGCGGGTACCCATGAGGATGCGGTTGTTATCGCACCAGGCGGAAAAGCCCAGCCCATGGTGCTGCTCCAGATCCTTGACCGGGAACAGAATGTCTGTGCGTTCCTCAACGATCTGGCGGAACAGCCCCTTCAGGGTGCCGTGGCTCTCGTTCAGCACGCTGGCCGCGTACAGGATGGCGCGGTCGATGCGGCCGCCCTTGAAGATGCGGATATCCTCCAGCTGTGCGCTGTCGGCGGTGAACAGGTCGTCTGCATCGATCTGCAGCGTATCAATGCCGCCCAGCTGCTCAATGGCCTGCCAACCGGGTATGACTGCGCCCACAGCCGCAGCCGCACGCTGCAGCCGCAGTGAGGCAACGCCCGCGATCAGGGTAGAGGAAAGCGGTGCACCCATGCACAGCACAGCGGCCATGGCAGCCGCAGCTTTGTTCCAGCCGGCACCTGCCAGCAGGAACAGCACACCGCTGAGCAGGGCAACGCCCAGTAGGATGTACGAAACTTTGCGGGCACGGCGCTCGCTTGCGCGCTCGCTCAAGCTCTGCTCCACAAAGCCGTCAGCTTCCTTCATCGGGCGGCTCAGCAGCACCCAGGGGTCCTTCTGTTCCAGATCCCGTGCAAGGGCGCGCAGCAGGTCTTTGTCCTTGGCGCGGTAGGCGCCCTCGAACTCCACACCATTGGTCACCAGCTCATAGCCGCCCTTGACAGCAGCCAGCATCACCCGGCTGCCCAGCAGCGCAAGGAACAACCCCAGCGCAGCCATGCCGCTGAGCAGCGAGATGCCGGTGGTGCCGCGGTAAACATTTGCGTTCAGCATGGCTGTGACCGCCTGCACCAGCGCTGCTACTGCGGCCAGCGCCGGCATCGTCTCGGAAGAAGGCCGTCCGCGCAGGCCGTTCAGGCCGTCGCGCAGCACCGGGAAGCCCACGCACAGGCTTGCTGCCAGCAGCAGCAGGTTTGCACCATAGAATGCCGCCGGGGCAGCATCCGGGTCCAGCGCCGCCATGGCGGGCAGCAGCCCATCCGACACCAAACCAAAATGCAGCAGCACCACAGCCAGAATGCCGCCCAGCACGCAGCGCAGCGTCAGCTCTGCACTCATACGGTGCAGCTTATCCGCCGTAGCCTCCGGCTCGGGCAGCTCCGTTTCAGCATGTTCCTCCGGAGACACCGCGTCCTCCGCCTCAGCTTTCAGTTCCGGCTGTGGCGCAGCGGGTGCCTTCTCCGGTGCCTGCTGCGGCTCTTCACCGTCCAGCGGCAGCAGCGGCAGGCTCATGGTGTCCTCTTTTGCGGCAGGCTCCTCTGCCGGGGCCAAAGGTGCCTGCGGTGCGTCCTCGCTCTGTGCCTTGCCAAAGAAATCGGCCACCGGCTGCTTTTCCGGCTGCTCCGTTTTTTCCGGCTGAGGCACAGGTTCCGGCTGCAGCTCCGGTGCCGTCTCCTTTACCGCTGCAAACACAGCCGCGGGCAGCGGTGCACCGGACGGTTTCTTTTTGCTTTCAGCCGGTTCAGTTTCTGCTGCCGGGGCTGCTTCGGCTCTCGGTGCAGGCTTTTCCGGCTTCTGGTCGCTCAGGCCGTTGATCATCGCCTTGAGCTGTGCCATCTCCTGCTGCTCCTGCTCTTCCTGCGGCAGCAGCACCTCCGGCGCATTCTTGGGGTGCCGGAGAGGCTTTGCCGTGCTGTGCTGCTCTGCGGGTCTAGCCGCCGGGACAGCGCTCTGCCGAGGTGTTTCCGGCTTCACTGCCGCCGGGGGTTCTGCCGTTTGCGGTGCAGATTTTTCCTCCGGCTTTTTGGCGGGTGCTTCCGGCTGTGCATCCTCTGCTTCCTTCTCCAGAAAAGGCCACGGGGCCAGTTCCTGTTCCGGGTCTGCCTCCGGCTTCAGCATCAGTTCCAGATCCGCTTCCGGTTCCGGCTGCGCATCCTCACCCAGCCGCACCTCACCGGTAGGCATTTCCTGCGGCTGCTCTGCTGCAGCTTCGTCAGTCTCCTGCTTTTCCTTACCACGGCCAAACAGGCCAAACCGTTTCTGCAGCTTTTCCTCCGGCTGGTTTTCGTCTCTCCGGGTCATCTCCTCCGGGATATCCACCGCCGTGGTGCTGAAAAAGGAGCGGAACTTTTCATCCGGGGTCATTTCCCGGCCATTATTTTTATCTTTCGGCATTCTTGTCCCTCCTGTAATTCAAATTGAGGTTCCGGCCCGAATGCCGGATCATGCCTGCTGTGCTGCGCGTTGGGACTGGATCTCGTACAGAATAATGCCCGCAGCCACCGACACGTTGTAGCTGTCCACACCGGTGCCCGGTGCTGCCATATCCAGCCGCACCACGCCGTCGCACAGCTTTTTCACCAGCTGCGAAACACCGCTGCCCTCGCTGCCCAGCACCAGTGCAATGGGGCCGGTCAGGTTGTTCCTGCGCAGAGACACGCCGTCCATATCGGCGCAGTAGACGAACACGCCCTGCTCCTTCAGGCGGCGGATGGTCTCGCCGATGTTGGCCACACGAGCCACCGGCAGGCGTTCTGCGGCACCTGCGCTGGACTTGATGACGGTAGGCGTGACCGATGCGCCGCCGCGCTTGGGGATCACGATGCCATGCGCACCGCACAGCAGAGCACTGCGCATCACGGCACCCAGATTGTGCGGGTCTTCAATGCCATCGCTCAGCACCAGAAAAGGTGCCTCGCCCTTGTCCTTGGCTGCTGCCATCAGGTCGTCTACCGTCACGTATTCGATCTCGCTGGCAAATGCCGCCACACCCTGATGGCTCTCGGTGCCGGTCATCAGGCGCAGCTTGTTGGGGTGCACCCGCTTCACCGTGGCACCCGCTTCCTTTGCCAATGCGGTATAGTAAGCCGCCACGGCCGGAGCCATGCCCTCAGCAATGAGCACGGTGTCCACGCCGGAACCGCTTTTCAGCAGTTCGGTCACCGGATTTTTGCCATAAACAAGGCTCTCGTTCTTCTGCAGCGGCTCTTCCGGGCTGCGGCGCGGACGGCGCGGCTGGTTCTTTTCTTCCATGATGATTTTCTCCTTCCGTTGTATCACCGGAAGGTGCTGTGCACACCCTCCAAAAGGCGCGCCGCACTCTGGGCCGCGCACCGGTATGATCTGAAGCTGATAACTCATTTTGAAGTATAGCATAAGCCGACCTTGTTTGCCAGCAAATTACCGTTTTTTATCCGCGTCCTGCAAAAGTTTTTCTGTTCGTGGTGCCGGAGACCGTTTCCGCTTTTTTGCAAAAATGTTCTGCCGCCCTGCATCAGCTTTACCCGGCTGCTGAATAGATATCCCTCTGTTTTGCCGGAGAAAAAAGTTTTCCACAAAAACGCGGTATACAATCCGTAGAAGAGCGATTATTTTTCCACATGTTGAAAACCCTGTGGAGAAAGTTCAAAAGTCCAGCTTTAAAGCCTGTTTTGCCTGTGGAATTCCACACTTTCCACAAGGTTTTCCACTTTTTGGTTCGACCTTTTTTGATTTCCTGCGTACAATTTGTAGAATACAAGTCGGAAATATGACAATTTTTTGAACTGCATCCTGTCCGCTTTTGCCAAATTGCCCAATATCATTTTGACGAATGTGGATCTGTGTTGAAAATCCGTCCTTTATCAAGCTTTCTGTCTTCCGGCCGCTTGTTGCGCATTATATGGAAATTTGTTGTATTCTATCGAATATACGCGCTTCTGGCAGTATCCCCCTGCACCCTGCCAGAAGCAGAATTCCAGCATTGTTACAGGAAAAACACCGGTTTGGATTGATTTTGGCCGCTGTTTGGGGTATACTAACTCTGTAGGTTCGTTAAACCGTGCACAAAGCGGATATGAAACGAGCAAGACCCCAATGATTTTGTGGAGGTAATGAATAATGTTGGTAAATGCAACCGAAATGCTGATCAAAGCACGTGATGGCCACTACGGTGTGCCTCAGTTCAACATCAACAATCTGGAGTGGACCAAGTCCGTTCTGACCGCCTGCGAGGAAATGAAGAGCCCTGTGATTCTGGGTGTTTCCGAGGGTGCCGGCAAGTACATGACCGGTTTCAAGACCGTCGCTGCCATGGTCAGCGCAATGGTCGATTCCATGGGCATCACTGTTCCCGTTGCCCTGCATCTGGATCACGGCACCTATGAGGGCTGCAAGGCCTGCATCGAGGCCGGCTTCTCTTCCATCATGTTCGATGGCAGCCACTACTCCATCGAGGAGAATGTGGAAAAGACCAAGGAGCTGGTTGCTCTGGCACACGCTAAGGGCCTGAGCATCGAGGCCGAGGTTGGTTCCATCGGCGGTGTCGAGGACGGCGTTGTGGGTTCCGGCGAGATCGCAGACCCCGAGGAGTGCGCAAAGATCACCGCTCTGGGCATTGACTTCCTGGCTGCCGGCATCGGCAACATCCATGGTGTCTACCCGGCAAACTGGAAGGGTCTGGACTTCGAGGCTCTGGACCGCATCCACAAGGCCACCAATAACATTCCTCTGGTTCTGCACGGCGGCACCGGCATCCCCGACGAGATGATCGCAAAGGCAATCAGCCTGGGCGTTTCCAAGATTAACATCAACACCGAGTGCCAGCTGGTGTTTGCTGAGGCCACCCGCAAGTACATCGAAGAGGGCAAGGATCAGCAGGGCAAGGGCTTCGACCCCCGCAAGCTGCTGGCTCCCGGCGCAAAGGCCATCGAGGCCAAGTGCAAGGAGAAGATCGAGCTGTTCGGCTGCGCAGGCAAGGGCTAAGCGGAAGCTCGTATCGTAAGGGGAACTCCACCCAATAAATATGCGGCCCCGTCACGTTGAATGCTCAACGCGGCGGGGCCGCTTTTTCTACTTTTATTCAGATATGCGGTAATGTCCGACGATGTCTGTTCGTTTTTCCAGAATGTCCTGCTCGTAGGCAGTCTGCCATGGGTCATTGTGGTGAATGATATAGGGCACTCCGTTTTTATTTCGCCGATCGGACACGATGCCGATATGTCTTTCAAAGATCACAATATCGCCGCCCTGCCATTCTTCAATTTCCGAGACATCTGTTGTCAGGGCAGCTGCCGTGTGTGAAAAAAACACCTTCAGATTTCGTACCCGTCGGAAATCAATGTTTGCATCCGGTTCTGCTACCATATAATCCTGTGGCTGCTCCCGGATATCTGCGTTCACAAGCACCTGCAGATCATATCCGGCATTTTTCAACGCGTAAGCAACTACATCAGTGCAAACGCCATAACCATCGTCAGGATAACCGGCCTTATAATAGCGGCTTTTATATTTTGGATGTGTACTCACATAGGCCAGTGCACCATTCAGAATATCCGACTGGTCATCTACCCCGTCATCATCCCGATCCACGCAGCTATGAAACTGCGGTATCCTGCCCTTATAATCATCCTCCGGCCTGATTGCCGAGGTGTGCTGGTAATGTGTCTGCACATAAAATACGATTCTGCAAAATATCAAAAGTGCTATTATTATTGCATAAGGCCTTGCTGAATCTTTGCGAGTTCCGTCCGAACGCATATTCTCACCCCTTTCTGTTCTGAGAATACCAACTTTTTCCCCATTCTGCAACCCTTTGACATATATAGCGCAACAAAAAAGCCCCGAGATTTCTCTCAGAGCTTTCTGTTCAAGTCGGCGACTACCTATTTTCACGCGCCGTTTCCAGCGAACTATCTTCGGCACAAGTGAGCTTAACTTCTGTGTTCGGAATGGGAACAGGTGG
>OGIO01000997.1_pt1 | contig 27668 bp, 20 predicted proteins | sample 1571841 | NCBI WGS metagenome assembly OGIO01 (sample SAMEA2582111, study PRJEB24529) | metagenome | biome: Human gut stool | place: China | collected 2011
TATAGCACATTTGCTTTATTTAATAGCGTTATATCGCGAACGTTATACTAGTCCCTTCATCTTGATTCCGGCGGCCTGATCACCCGCCTTCCCCGTGCAAACGGGGGTGTTTCGAAAGCCTTCACGGGCATTTACCGTCCCCGAAGGCACCCGGGCTCTCCATGGTGCGAGCCCTTCCCCGCCCCGGCGGGGTGTTCATCAAGCAACGGCCCGGCACGTCCGGGCCGCTTTTCTATCCGCATTCCGCGGCAGGATCTCGTCAGCCTCGCGCACGCTCTTATCGAAGTCGGCTCGAGCCAACCCAAGCAAAACGGCTCCCACCCCGTCGGAGTGAGAGCCGTCAAAGAAAGAGGATTCAGGAACCGATTCTAGATTGTCCTTCTCACGAGAGAATGCAACTTCTCTTTAAGCGAACAGTTTCTTGTGCTTTTTCAGAAAATCGCGAATGGCTTCCGTGTCGGTACGTCGTCCCGACTGAATGTCGTCGAAAAGGTCGAGGATTTCCGAAAGCAAAGCGCCCTTCTCCAGAGAGCCGCGCGGCAAAGTGACGTCGCACCGAAACTCCGTCTTGCCGGAGTTATTCGTCTTTTTGCCCTTCCGCACCTTAACGAACCCCACTCTCATGCTTTCATTGTCGGAGCTCCTGAATTCCGAAAGATATTTCGCCATGAGAATAGTCAACACTACATGTGCGCTCTCAATTTTGTGAAGAGCCTGGATGAAGTTTCTCAACTGAAGATAAGAAAGCTTACCTTTCCACATTTTCAAAAAAGGCCTCGTTGCAAAGTACATACGGGGGAGGAAAACCATCCCGGTTTTCCTTTCAAAAGACGCGGAACGGCCGGGGTCTCATGAGCCGACATTCCGCACAAGTGATCACATCGATCAAAAAGTCATTTTTATTGATATCAACCAAGAAGGCCGTCTGCAGCTCCACATAAAGTTTCAGTTACCAACGGTAAGCGGCGCTTACCAAACTTTTACCACCCCAATGCTCGGACTTATCCCTTAGGTAAAACCGAGTGGGGCGAGGAGGAACGAATCTTACCGAAGCCGGGAGATTTTGTCAAGAGTCGCATTGTACACCGCACTTTTTTGTCTAGCTAATAACATAGCCACATATCTTTTTCAGAAAGATTCATAAGCTGAACCAAAACAACCTCTCGACTCGGTTTGAAAAAAGATATGAGAAATCAAACAGTCTTTCACGAAACATCAGATCCAGCTCCAACCCCGACTCGAGGGCATACATTCTGCCTGAAAATTTCCCGCTTCCGTTCAACTCCAACCCCGACGCAAAGAAGTTTTTTCAGGGCAAATTATTAGGAAATACCCTTAAAGAAAAGTCATTTCCGCGGCCTCGAAAGTGGACCCCATGGGGTACCTCGGGTTTTCCGCACCTCATCTATTTATATCCCTTGTACTAAGCGGCATACATGCAATTTCAACGACAAATAAATTTCAATGAATTTTCCCTACATTTCCCCCGAAAAACCGCTCTTGCGCTTCAAGCCCGGACCCGCTAGAGTTCGTCTTCCCTGCCCCCCCCCCCCGTTCCGGATTGAGTCGAGCGGGACGGGAACGGAAATTCCACACTCGACCCACAACAAAGGAACAACATGAAAAAACTGCTTCCCCTCGCCGCAACGATGGCGCTCGCAGCCTTCGTTTCGACCGAAGCGGCCGCCGCCACCTCCATGGCCCCCGACGCCTTCGACGCCCTGTACGCCACGATCGCCGGATGGTGCAAGGGCACGCTCGGCAAGTCCATCTCGCTCGCCTTCCTCGTGATCGGGCTCTCGCTCGGGATCATCCGGGGCTCGATCGTCGCGGCGGTGACCTGCATCGCAGCGTCCTTGTCGCTCATGATCGCCCCGACGATCCTCGAAGCGATCTTCACGGTCTCCGGGACCTAAGAGGAGGCCGCCGATGAAGCCAATCCGCGTGCCCCGTGAACTGGATTCCCATCCGCGTTTTCTCCTCTGGCGCGCGGATCTCGTCTTCGTCTGGCTCACCGTCACGGCGATGGGCGCCTTTTTGGAAGAGATGCTTTACGGCAGTCTTCTCGGCGCCTTTCTCGCCTGGCGGTGGCACCGCAAAACGCTCGAGGAGGGCCGCGGTTTTCTTCGCGCCCTCTCCTACTGGCATCTGGGCGACGCGGGCCTCAAAAGGCTCCCTTCGTCCGCCCGCCGCCGCACCGTCGGCTAACCCGTTTTCTCCATAAGACCGTCCGAGAGAGACCATGACCGCAACGACCGAACCGCTTCGTTCCGAAGCCCCCGCCGCGCAAGCCTCCGAAGGCGTCGCCGCCACCGTGGCCGCCCGCCTGGGTCTGCGCCGCGCCGCCCTGGTCGCGCTCGGCGCAAGCCTTGCGACCAACGTTCTCCTGGGGGTGCACGTCGCGACCTGCCGTCCCGTCGTGACGACGGTTCTTCTGCCGCCGGGAGGCGGCGCCTGGAGCGTGACGGACGACCGCGCGGACCGCGACTATCTCGAACGCATGGCCCTCGACCTCGCGCAGCGCCTCGGAAGCCTCACGCCCTCGACGGCCAAAAAGCGCCTTTTGTCGATTCTCGACTACGCGGCGCCCGAAACCCACGCGGACCTTTCGGCGCAACTGCAGAGGGAAGCCGCGCGTCTCGCGAAGGAACACGCCTCGACGGTCTTTTTCCCGGAGCGCGTGACGGTCGACGTCGAACGCCAGGCCGTGTCGGTGACGGGCCTCTCCAAGACCCTGATCGGCTCGGACGTCACGTCCTCGGCGCCTGCGGTCTGGCACTTCCTCTTCCGCGTCTCGGCGGGACGGCTCGAACTTCTTCGCCTCGCGAGGGAAGACGGGGAGCGCTCCGCGGTCGATCCGAACCCCGGCCGCGAAAAGCTCCTTCAAAAGGGAGACGCCTCCTAGGCCTCTTTCCCGTCTCAAGCCCTTCCCGAAGGGCGTTTTCCGGTGCGTCGACGCCGATCTCCTTTTCACTTCCGCACCCTTCACGGCCGTTCGGAAAAGCCGGCCGGCGGAAGCTTTTCGGGGTCGGCGCACCGGAAAACCAACGCAAAAATCGCCCCCGTCCGCGGGGGCGGCCCACCCACGAGAACCGGAGACCGCCATGCCGGAAAGAACGACACAGACGATCCGCCGCCACCATTCGCATCCAAGCCTTCCACCCTCCGCGAAGCATTCTTTGCGCCCGCTCGCGGCCGCGCTCTTCGCGCTCCTTTTCTTCCCGCCCCTGTCGCTCGCCGATCCCGCCGAGCCCCCGACCGCTCCGTCCGAGCCTTCCGTCGAAGTGCCGGCTCCCTCTTCCTCCACGCCTCTCCCCGCACAGCAGCCTTCCGCCCCGGAAGAGGCCGAAGCGACCCGCACGAACTACGACCAGGCCTTTGCCCGACGACAAGACGGGGACTTCCGTCAAACCGCCTTCGCCCGCCGGACTGCGGAGACCAATGAGACCGACGAAAGCCTCTTTCGCGAGGCGGACGACGTGATGCCGCTGCGGCTCACGGTCCCGCCCTTGCGGCCCTCGCGCATCGACTTTCCCGACGAGCGGATTTTGTCCGTCGTGGTCGATTCGAGCCACGTCGAAGTGCGCGGCGAATCGGACCGAAGCGACTTCTTTCTTCTCCCCAAGTACCCGGGATCGACGACGCTCTTCGTAACGCTCGCCCGAGGCGATACCGTCCCCGTCGAAGTCACGGTGCGCGAGGACGCGAAGCCCCGAAACGTCGTGCTCCACTTGAAGGACCGCAACGCCAAACCCGCCGCAAATCTGCGCGCCGATCTCCCCGCCATGAAGAGCGTCCCCTACTCGGACCTCTTCACGGGGCTCTTGACGGACTTGGAAAACGGCAAACTCTCCCGCGGCGTCATGACGGTCGCGAACGGCCCCGACGCGCCGCTCACGCCCACCGTACGCACCGTCGTCTCACGCTTGTCGCCCCTTGCCGTCACGACGGACGCCGTCTGGCGCACGCGCGAACTCACGGTCACGCGTCTCATCGTGCGAAACGGCAAGCTCAGAGAGGCGGTGATCGACGAGGCGGCGCTCTTGACGGACGGCGTTCTCGCCTTCGCCGCGGGGAAGCCCTCCTTGAAGCCCGCCGAGGCCATGCGCTTCTATGTCTTTGAAGCGAAGTGAGGTGCGGCGTGAACTGGCAGAAAATCCTCAACCCCAAGGCCCACGACCTCACCACCTCGGAGCGGCGTCTGCGCCAGACGGCCCTGGCGGGCGCCCTGCTTGCGGCGCTCGGCGTTCTCGTCTACACGTCCGTGCGCCTTTCGGAACCCGTCGTGGTTTCCAAACCTTCTCCCGCCTTTACCGAAGACTTCACGCTGCGGGCCGACAGTTTTGACCGCGAAGTATTCGTCGCGAAGTACGACCGTCGACTCAAGGACCTGGAAGCCCGCTGGGCCGCCTTCGAAGACGGTCAGGAAAAGCTGATGGCGGCGGTCGACACGCTCGCGCGCCGCGCCGAAGAAGCCCCGGAACCCACGGTTCTCGCGGGCGGATCGCCCGTCGAAACCACCACGACGAAGCCCGTCCCTTCGGACGCGGAGCGCCGTCTCGCGGGCGACTTGAAGCCTGAACTTCCGCCCGCCCCCTACGCCCCCTACCCGCCGCCCGGAGCGGACGACGCCGCCGCGGCCTTCCGCACGGGCGCCGACGCCTGGGCGCGGGACGCCTTTGCCCGTCCCGGTCCGACGGCCGCACCCACGCTCTCGGTCGTGACGTTTACGAAGAAGACCCCGACGCCCGAATCGCGCACGCCCACGGTGGCGGACGCGGTGCTTGAAAACCGCCCGGTCCTCAATCCCGACGATCCGATCGCCGCGAACCGAGCGCTCGGCGCCACCGCCCGCGAGTACGTCACGGCGGGCTCCATCGTGCGCGGAACGTTGCTTACCGGCGTCTACGCCCCGACGGGCGGCGCGGGGGCCGGCACGCCCGTCCCGATTCTGATCGACGTCGCGCGCGAAGCGCTTCTTCCGAACGGCTATCGGGCCGACTTGACCGACTGCCGCATGACGGGAAACGCGACGGGCGACCTTTCGTCCGAGCGCATTCTCGTGCGCCTCGAGCGTTTGGCGTGCGTCGGCGAAAAGGGCGAGGCGCTCGACATCCGCATCCGCGGCTACGTCGCGGGCCCCGACGGCAAGGTGGGTCTTCGCGGAAACCTCGTCACCCGATCGGGCCAGGCGATCGCCAGAGCCTTGTCGGTCGGGATTCTCTCGGGGCTTGGGAAGGCCGTGGCCTTGGGGGCGTCGGAGACCACCACCTACGCGTCGGGCTCGCAGTCGACCGTCTACCAGAACTCATTGAAGGCGGGTCTCGGCGAAGGGACCTCGAACGCTTTGGACCGCATCGCCGACTACTACCTCAAAGTCGCCGAAAAGATCTTCCCCGTCCTCGAAGTGGACGGCGGCCAGCCCGTCGACGTGATCCTCTTGCAGGGCGTTCTTCTCGAGACGCCCAAGAGCGGCGCCTGATTTCCACCCGACTTCCGACACCCCACACCATGACGAAATACCCTTCTTTCTCCGGGGGCGAAAAGCGCCTCCCTTGCCCCCGCTTTGCCCTGCGCACCGCGAATTCAACGGCCGCGGTACGCCGAACGCTTGCGCTCCTTGCGCCCCTTTCCTCTCTCCTTCTCACGGCCTGCGGGTCGCTTACGGGCCTCGACGCCGGAAGCACTTTCAACTGCGGCAAGGGCGAAGGCGTTCCCTGCACGAGCGTTGAGACGCTTTCCCTCGAACACGCCGCACGGACTCTTCCCTATCAAAAGGAAGAGGAAGCCCGCGCCTCCCAGGCCGCGTTCGAGGACGCACTTGCCGCACCTGTCGAGGCCTCCGCCCCGACGCCCTTCAACGCCGACGCAGCCGCTTCGAAACCCTCCGCCCTCCCCGCCGATCCGGCCGCGGCCGTGAAGGCGGCGGAAGCTTTGGATCCCCGCCGCGTCTCTTCGGCCGTGCGTCTCGACGGCAAGACCCCGGGGAGCTTTCCCCGCCGCATCCCCGAAGTGATCCTTCGCCTTTGGATCGCGCCCTGGACGGACGACAAGGGGACCTTCCACACGGCGGAAACGCTCTACGTCACCGTCAAGGAAGCCCGCTGGGCCGAAGCGCGCGAACGACGTCCCGTGCAACGCCCCGCCGTAAGGCTCGGGAGCCGCCCGTCCGTCGAAACGTCGTCCGACGCCACGGCCGACGACGACCGGGAAACGAACGTCAAGACCGAGTCGGGCCGGCTCCTTCGCGAAGCCAAGGCCGCCTTTGAAAAGACGATGGAGAACGTCCGATGACGGCGGCGCAGGAACCCGCGTCCGAAACCCCCGAAACGAAGTCGAAGAAAAGCCTCGGATTCTTCGGCGCGGACGCGCTCAAAAAGCTCTTCGGCTTCGGAGGCTACCGACCGAATCTTCGCACCGCCCCGAACGCACTCGGGCCCGAGCGCGGCACGGCTGAAGAGGCGCTCGGCGCGACGCTTTTCGAGCGCTTCGGACCGCTGCTTCCTCATCTGACCGTGGACGACGAAGGCTTCGTCGTCCTCGAAGCCGCGCGCCCGGGCGAATACGAGGGGCTCGGCTTTGTGCTCGGCTTTCGTCCGCAGACGGGTATGACCGAAGCCATCCGCAAGGGCCTCGAAGGACTGGTGCTCGCGGCGCTACCGATCGGCTCCACCGTCGCCGTGACGCTTTTTGCGGACCCCGACGTCGAAGACGCCCTCGCGCTCTTTGAAGAGAGCCGATTGTCGAAGACGCAGCGGCTCGCCCCCGCCGTCCGCGAAGTCCTCGGGATCATGACGAAGGAGCGCGCCACGCTTCTTCGCCGGGCCTCGCGCGAGCAGATCCGTCCGCAGGCGCCGGTCTTTTGCCGGCGCTTTCGCGGCTGGATTTCGGTCGTGCTTCCGATCCGCAATCCCCTCACGGAAGAAGCGCGCAACGCCGCCCGTTCGGCGCGCGAAGCGATGCGCGTGGCGCTCGAAGAGTCCTACCTCGCCGACCGCGACCCCGACGCATCGGATTTGCTTACGACGCTCGCCGCGCTTTTGAATCCGCAGAAAGTCCGCCGCGGGACCTTCATGAAAAAGCGCTTCGATCCTCTGAATGAATTGCGCCTGCAGGCGGTCGCGCCCGACACGGAAATCCGCATCGAAAAGGACGGGATTCTTTTTGCCGACGCGGACGACGCCGAACTTGAGCACGCCGTGCGGGCCGTCGGGTTGTCGGTCGCGGGGATGCCGCCCACCTGGACGCTCGCCGCGACGTCGGCGCTCGCGGGCGACCCGGGGCGCTCGGGCTCGCAGATTCCCTGTCCCTTCTTGACGACCACCTGGTGGCAGGTGACGGACAGCGTCTTGGAGAAAACCAAGATCGAGTCGGAACTCGTCCGTGCGCGGCAGATGAGCCGCACGCCCGTCTCGTCCTTGACGCCCCACTACCACGACCGCGCGAAGGACCTCGCGATCGCCTCGGAAGGCTTCTCGCGGGGGCTTCCCGTCTACCCTTCGCAGACGGAAATCCTGCTTTTCACGCCCGTGCGGCAGACGGCGCTCTGTGTCGAAGCCGCAAGAACGCTCGCGCGCAAAAACGGGATCGAACTGCGCCCCAACGCCGCACTGCACATACAGTCGCTCTTCGCGTCGCTTCCCTTGACGGCGGGACCGTTGCTTGCGAAGGACGCCCGCGCGCTCGACCGCTTTCCGCGGCGCACGGCCGAGACCATCACGGCTCTGTTGCCCGTCGTCGCCGACTATTCGGGGACCGGACGGCGCGACCACGAAAAGGCGGAGACGCCGCTTCTTGCGCTTCTCTCGCGCCGAGGGCACCTCTTTTACGTCGACCCCTTCGCCTGCCGAGCGGGGAGCTTCTCGGGGACGATCGTCGGAAAACCCGGCTCCGGGAAGTCCGTCGTCATGAACGAGCTTGCCTTGGGCGTTCTCGCCCAGGGCGGGCGCGTCTGGGTGATCGACGTGGGCCGAAGCTACGAAAAGCTCTGCGGGCTTTTGGGCGGCGACTTTCTCACCTTCGACGACGAAAACGTGTGGGATGCAAATCCGCTCCGATATCTCTCGGACGAGTCCGAACGCGTCGAGCGCGTGACGGCGATTCTCGAAGAGTTTTTGGGCGACGGCGAGCGCGACGCGCTCCTCCATCAGTGGCTTCTCCTCACGCTTCCGATCCTCCACCGCGAAGCGCGGGCGCAGGGCCGCACACCTACGCTCCCCGAGCTCATCGCCGCGATGCGGCGGGTGCGAAAGGCGGACGGCACGCCCGACCAGCGCTTTTTCGACGCCGCGCAGAAGCTCGCCCCCTACGCCGAAGGCGGTCCCTTGGCGAAGTGGACGGACGGCTCGGGGCGCCCCTTCGACTTTTCGAGCGACTTCACGGTCCTTGAAATGGAAGGGCTCTCGGGGCATCCGACGCTTCGAAACGCGATGCTGCTGCAGGTCATGCTCGCGATCGAGGCGGAAATGCAGAAGGACCGGCGTCCTCCGAAGCTCGTCTTGATCGACGAAGCCTGGGACCTGATGAAAAGCGGCCGCTCCGCGGCCTTCATCGAAAAGGGCTTTCGACAGGCGCGAAAACTGAACGGCGCCTTCTTTACGGCCACGCAGTCCGTCGCCGACTACTGGCAGTCCGAAACGGCCCGTGCCGCCTGGACCTGCGCCGACACCCGCATCTATCTCCGACAGGATGCGGAAACGCTCGAGAGTCTCGCCGCAGACGGAAAGTTTCCGCAGGACGCCTGGCTCAAAACGGCGGTCGCATCGCTCACGACCGCGCGCGGCCTCTGGTCGGAAGTCCTCGTGCAGGTGGGCGACCATCCGCCCGCGATCGGAAGGCTCGTTTTGGACGACTTCACGCGCGTCGCCGCGAGTTCCCACGCCCGCGAAGTGATGGGCGTGCGCGACTGGCGCGCCCGCGGCGTCTCGCTCGCCGAAGCCGTGAGGCGGATCGCCCGCAACCAGTACCCCTCGGACGCCCCCGAAACCCGTTGACCGACCGCCGAACCGAAAGAAGGAAAACCTCATGACCACCGAACACCAAGACACCGCCGCCGAAAAGGCGGCGACCGAAGGCGCGCCCAAAACCCCGTCCACTCCCGCGAAGAAGCCCGCAAGGAAACCCGCGAAAAAGGCGGGGAGGAAGGCCGTTCGCCGCCCCGCCGACGCAGCGGCCCCGAAGAAGGAGACTTCCGCGCCCGCCGCCCCGCAGACGCCCGAAGTCCCGGGCGAAGCGTCGCGCAGTGTCCCGCACGAAGAGCCGCACAAAGCGCCGGTCGAAAAGCGGGCCGTTGCCCCGTCCGAAACGGCGTCCGAGACGTCCTCCCAGAAGACGTCCGCGCCGGCCGATGTAACGACCGACGTTTCGGCGCCGGTCGCCGGAGAAATGTCGGTCAACGCGGGCGACCCGGTCCCGCAGGCGCCGGAGCTTGCCATCCCCCCGCTCGACCCGACCGTTCCGCCTCCGGGCGGCGAAAAGCCGATCGCCCTCAATCCCTTCGCCCCGCCCGGCGCGAAGGGGCCGATTGACGACGAACCCATCGAGGCAAACTTCCAAAGGGCGATCCTGGACTCTTCGAGAGTCATCAACGACAACTATCCGGCCCTCTGCGAGCTGATGAAGAACGACAGGACGCAGTCCCCCGTATACGTCCCGGCCGCTCCGCAGCACCGTCCGTCCGGGGAGGCGGGCGCCGCGACCCCGAAGGCTTCGGCCTCCGAAACCGTCTCGAAGGCGAAACCCGCCGGGAAAGCCGGGAAGGCGAAGAAGACGGCGAAGGCCGCCCCGACCCCGTCGTCCGCGCCTTTGTCTCCGGTCGGGTCGGAAGGACCGTCGGAGAAGAAGACCGGAGGAAAGACCGCCGCGGGTCCCTCCCCCAAGGAGGCTCCCAAGACCGCGTCCAAGGCCGCGCCCCGTCTGCGCTTTCGCGTGGAGGACGCGCCCGTTTCAGAGGAGAAGAAGCCCAAAGCCACGAAGGGCCCGAAGCCGCCGCTCACGAACCTTTTCGCGCTCCCCGAAGGCGACGCCGAAGTCCTGACGGCCGGGGAACCCGTCGTTGCGGAAATTTCGGTCACGGAAACGCCGATGCCCGAAGCGCCTCTCTCGACGGACGTCCCCGGAGACGACGTTCTCCCGACGGAGGACGCCCCGGAAGCCGAACGACTGCTCGGCCGCCGCGCGGCGCTTCCCCGTCAGAGCGAAGCCCGCGACGCCGAAGGCGAAACGCTCTTGTCTCGTCCCCGCGTCGCCGACGTCCCGATGGGGCGCATCGCCCGACGGGGGCTCGAGCACTCGATCGAACGCCGCGCCCGCGAGGAAGGCCGCCCCGTTCCCAAGACCGCGGGCGAAGAACGGGCCGCGCGGATTCTCCGCGCGCCCCACGACGTTCGTCCCGAAGACCCGCACTCGCTCGAATCGATCCGCCGCGCCATGCGCGCGGAGGAAGAAGTCGACGCCGTCCTGAACGAAATTCTCGAGTCGAGCCGCTCGATCGAAGAGGCGAACGCGAAGATGAACAAGCTTTTGGCGGAGCTCACGGCCTGCGACCCCGTTCAAGCCCCCGACGGAACGACCCACTACAAGATCCGCGACCCCGAAGCCTTTCGCCGCTCGATCCTTTTCTCGAAGCTCCTTCTGCTTCCGGACCTGCGCACGGGTCCCACCTGGATGCGAAGCGTCATCCGCGCGCGCCACGAAGCGGGCTGCGCGTTGCGGCTCACCGAAGCCTTCACGCTCGAACTCGACCGCGACGCTTTGCCCGACGATTCGCCCCTTCGTCTCGACGACTCGGGGGCCTTCGTCGAGCGCACGACCGAAACGCCGCCTCCGCCCGACCCCGCGGTGACGTACCTTTTGATGCGGGGCGACACCCGTCGCGCGGACCGTCCCCAAGGAGCGTCGTCCGAAGCGGCGCGGGGAACTTCGTCCGATGTCTCGAACGCCCCGTCGGACCCGTCGGGCCGCAGTGCGGTGCGCACGGCGCCGCTCGGCGTCGTCCCGCGCGAAGCCCTGATCCGCACGCCCTGGGATGCGGGCGTGCAGCTCCTCAAGGTCTCGGTCTTTCTCGGCGTCGCCTTCGTGGGCGGACTCTTGGGCGGGCGCACGGCGCTTTCCGACCCCGGACTCCTGCACACGGACCGTCTCGCCTTCGTGGATCTGACGAGCGTCGCCAAAAGCGGCTTTCCCGACGCGGAAGGCTTTCCCGAAGCCTTTCGGGCGGTCCTCAACAAAATTTCCGAAGAGCGAGGTCTCGTCCTCGTCGCGAAGAACTTCCTTTTGACGGGACCCGCCCCCGAGACGCGGGACCGCGACCTGACGGTCGAAGTGATCACGGGCTTGATCGACCGGCTCGGGATGCCCGGCGAGCGCGGCATGCGCGTTCCCACCTGGGATCTGCCCAAAGAAGTGGAGCGCGTCCTCATGCCCTCCTCGACCGAGGCCGCGAACGAGCGCGTCGGGAAGTCGGGAGCCTTTGACGACCCCGTCGCCCGCGGACGCGGGACGGACGCGCTCGGCGTTCCCTACCTGAAGCCCCTCCCCGAGGACGCCTCGAGAACGCTCTTTGCGACCGAACACGCGGCCCGCGCGTCGCGCCTTTCGGCCTTGGAAGCCGAAAAGTCCGCGCGGGAGGCGACCCGCGCCGCCGAAGACCTCCGACGCGAAATCGAGCGGCGAAAGGCCGACCGGACCTTCCGGGACACGGCCCAGGAGCGCCTCGAAGCGCCCTGATGCGGCCGGCAACGCAAACCGCAGCGAACCCTTCCGAAACCCATTTGCACCCACATGACGATGCCCAATCACTACCCCGAAACGCCCGGCGCGGACGACTCCGCCCAGGCGACCCGCGCGCCCGACGCCGAAAATTCCGAAAAACCCGTGGTGCGCCGCGCGCCGCCCTCGCGCGAAAAGAGTTCCGTTCCGATCATCGAGCGAAAGGGCCAGTCCTTCGAGGCGGCCCGCGTCTTTCGCGAGCGCTCCCGCGCGAGCTTCGGCACCGACAATCTCGCCGACTGGGAGCTCTTTCTCGCCCGCGCCGAAGCGCACGTGCCGCTCTCTCAGGTGGAGCTCGCCGCCTACGCGCAGATGAAGCTCGCGCTCGCCGACTATGCGCTCAAGGTCCTCTCGGGGCGCGTGAAGCCGGGCGAGAAGAAGGACCTCCCCAAGCCCGAAGAGCTTTACCGCGCCGCTTCGGCCGAGAGCCTCGACGCCGTGCGCCGCCGCATTCTCGAGGGGATCCGCTTTCACCGCAAACGCGCGCAAAAGCGCGCGAAGAAACTCCCCGAGGGCGACGCCGCGCGCGAAGACCTCGAGAGGATGCTGGACTCCCCCGCCGCAAACGAGCTCCTCCACACGGGATCGATCCCCTGGGACGCCGCCGAAGACGGCCACTTTCTCGGGCGCAGCACCGCCTGGCGCCTCGGGATCGTGCGCTGGGCGCGGCAGATCGCGCCCGAGCGTGCGGCGCGCATTTCGGATGCGCTGTGCCGCACGGAGGTCCACCACGCGGGAACGCTCGACGGACGGCTCTGCTGGGAGGACGGGCGCCCCATGCTCTTCATCTCCGAGTGGACCCTTCTTTCCGTCAAGCTCGTGCACGAAGCGTGGCTCCACGATCCGAGAATCGTCGTCGTGAACACGGGAAAGCCCTTGGGAAAGAACCCCTTCGCCCCCTTCCGGCTCGCCTTTTTGGACGACCTCCACGGCCACGTCTCGGCTCTCTTCGGCGTGACGCACACGCCCGTTCTCGTGGAGCCGCGCTTTGCGAGCGTCACCTACACGGCGGCGACGGGCTGGCTGGATTTGACGAAGGCCGACGCCCTTCGCGTCCCGTCCTTTTACCGCACCCTCGCCGAAGCGGCCTTTCTCGCCGAAGTTTCCAAAGACCTCGAGAAAACCTCGATCACGGAGCTCTCGCGCTCCTCGATCCTGCGTCTCGCGAACGCCCGCACGACCTTCGAGGCGATCATCAGGGTCGCGATGACGGAGCCCCGTCCCGCGCCCGATCCGGTTCTCAAAGACCTGCTTCGGAAAAACCGCGAGGCCTTGATCGTGATCCGCGAAAAGGTGCTCGCCTATCTCGCGACGGCCGAAACGCGGGCCCGCCACGCCAAGGCCCGATCGGTGCGGTTGCGGGCGGCGGCCTACGCCGAAGCCCGGGGAGAAGAGCCGTGAGAATGCCGCGGTTTGCCCAAGGATCCCCGAGCCGGCGCGTCTTCGCAGGGTCCGCGAAGAAGACCGCCGCGGTTTTCGCGTCCCTTCTGCTCATGACGGGGACGGCCGCGGCCGAGCCCCACTGTCCCGGGCGCTTTCCCAATCCCGTGACCGACGTCTGCTGGTCCTGCGTCTTTCCGATCGTGGTCGGAACGAACGTCCCCCTCGGAAAGGTGCTCGACGACAGCTACACGCCCGACACGGACGCCTCGGCCCTCTGCGTCTGCGGCGAGAACGTGAACGTGGAAGGAGGCGTGAATTTGTCCTTCTGGGAGCCCCTTCGCACGGCCGAAGTCGTGCGGCACGCCTGGTGCTCGCCCACGCTCGGGGGCGTGACGCTCGCCGACAACCAAGGGATCACGCGCAGTCCCGACCATGGCCGCGGTCAAAACGGCCGAAACACGCGCTTCGCAAACGTCCACTGGTTCGTCAGCCCCTGGTTGTTCGTTCTCGAAGCGGTCTCCGACATTTCCTGCCTCGAGCAGGCGCCCTGGGACCTCGCCTACCTCTCGGAACTCGATCCCCTCTGGGACGACACCCTCGCGGGCTTTTTGCTCGCTCCCGACGCCGCGCTCTTTGCGAATCCCGCGGCGCAGGCCGCCTGCGTCGCGGACTGTCTCGCGGCGAACGTGAAAAAGCCCGTCGAAACGCTTTACTGGTGCTCGGGCTGCCGCGGGGGCGTCTTTCCGCTTTCGGGCTGGTCCGCGTCGGCCTCCACCTGGGCCGCCGAGTGGGAGCTTCTCGCCCACCGCTTCGCCTTGAAGCTCTCGCGAGAAGGCGTGCTCTGGTCCGCCCACGGGAAGAAGGGTCAGTGCGGCCCCTACTGGCGGCCGATTCTCCAGAAGGAGCACTGGAAGACCCAGTTGATGTATCCCTCGCGCGCGACCGACAAGACGGTCTTCGGGACCTGCTGTCAGCCGCTCGGGCGCTCGACCCTCTTTTGGGACCGCTTCAAGACCTATGCGCCGGGCGGCGAAGACGGCGCGCTCCTTCTCTTCCGGCACCGCGACTGCTGCGTACGAAAGTCCTTGACGAGCTTCGTGATTCCGGGAAAGCCCGGCGGCTGAGGCCGACGGATTCCGACCCGATTTCTTTTCCAACCCTCTTTTGACGCCAAACCCTTGCAATTTTGACGCCATGACAACCGACAACCGCTCCTTTTCCGACGACACGTCCTTTCCCGCCGTTTCGACCGCCGCGCTTCTCTTTGTCGCCGCGACCGAACTCGCGGCGGGGACGCTCACGATCGAGCCCGCCCCCTGCCCCGCCTGCTCCGCAAGCGTCTCCGCTTCTTCCGAAGGACTCGGACGCGTGACGATGCACGGGGCTTCGGGCCCCGTCTACGAAGCCGCGGAAGAGGACATGCTCGAAGCCCTCGAAGAAAAGGCGAAGGAGAGCCTGCGCTCGGGCGAATGGGGCCGCGAAATGGCGAAGATCCGCGAGCGCGCAATGCTCGCCGCCGACCGCCCCGAAGGGCTGCCCCTGCCGCGAAGCACCCGACGCACGAAAACGGTCGAGCCCCTTCCCGACCGCCTCCCCGAAGGGCACCCCCTGAAGGCCGCGCTCGCGGACTTCGAGCGGCGCTACCTCCTCGTCGACGCGACCGACCCGCGGTCCCTCCGTTGGGCAAAGGAAACGCTCGCCGGGACCGATCCCCAAAGACTGCGGACGCTTCGCGTCGTGCTTACGAACGGCTCGGTGCGCGAAGCGGGTCAAAGCTTGGGCACCCGCGTCTGGTTCGACGCCCGCGGAGCCCTTTCGCGCCGCTTCGGGCTCACCGCCCAACCCGCGCTCGTGACGCTTTCCGAGAAGGCCATCACGGTGGAGACGCCCGACCTTTCGGGCGTGAACGAAGAAAGCTTTTCCGAACGCCGACCGGACTTGGGCTCCGCCGCCGTTTCCGATCCCCGTCCCGAAGTGCGTCCCGAAAACGCCCGCCGTTCTTCGGCGCGCCGCTACGGGGACGTCGGAGCCGAAGGAAGCTTCGAAGGAGCGGGCGAATGACGCGTCTGCGTATGCTGCGTTTTGCCGCGGTCCCGGCACTCCTCGCTCTCGGGGCGGCTCAAGCGGTCCAAACAGCCCGAACGGCCGACATGCCCGCGTCCGTCGAAGGGACGACGTTCACCGAAGCGCCGCTTGCCGCGCCGCCGAGTCGGCCCCTCCCGGCGCTCTCCGCCGGAGAACGACCGCAGGATCCGCAGGCAAGCGTGCGGCCTCTTGGCGTTGAAGCGCCGGGAGATGCGTCCCTTTCCGGGAACGATGCCCCCGTCGGGACGTCTTCCGAAGGCGGACGGGCGCCGCAAAACGCCGAGCCCGCGCTTCGCCTCGTCTACCTCGGCACGCTCGGGCTTCCCGAAACCTCGCTCGAACGCATTGCGGCGGATTTGGCGAAGCTCGGCCTTCCCTACACGATCCGGGGCCTCCCCTGGAAGACCGTCCCCGTGGACGTCGAACGAACGGACGTCGCCAGGCGAGAGACGACTTTGGAAGCCCTCACCGAACCCTTCAACCGCGAGAAGACGCCCGTCTACGTCGATCCGCGTCCCTTCCGGGCCTTGGAAGCTTCGCTCAAGAAGGACGGTTTTTCGGGGGCGCTCCCCCTGCCTCTGTGGCTCGTAACGCTCGAAGGCGACGTCCCCGAAACCGAAATTCTGCCCGGCGACCGGCCGCCCCTTTGTGCGCTCGGCGAACTTCTCACCCGAACCGAGTCTGCGCGTCTTCGGGAACGGCTTCGCGCCGAAGTGCGCTCGCGCCTCGCCGCCGCGACTCCGGACGACGCCGACGCGGCTTGGGACGAGCTTCTCGTCTGCGCGGACTTTTCACCCGACGTCCGGCCCGAAGGACGCGACCGCACAGTCGCCGCCCGACCGGACTGAGACCGTCCCGAACCCCGAAACCGAACCCAAATCAAAGACAACGCATCCCGCACGGACATGACGAAACACTCTTGCGCCAAGATCCTCGCCGAGACACAGGCCCTTTTCCCGGACGCCCGGCAACGGACCGACTCCCTTGGGCCCGTCCCGAACCCCGGCCGAAAGACCGCAAAAACCATGAGCACCCGACTCGGCGGCCCCGTCGACGTTCTCCTCGCCCTCACGACGGCGGGCTCCGTGTTGGCGGGGTCGGCCCTCCTCGCGATTCTGCTTGCGCCGGGCACGGCCGAGGCCGCGATGAACGCCGAAGAGGCGGCGGCGCTCGCCTGGGAGACGCCTTCGCCCGACATCGGAAGCCTCTCGGAGGACGCTTCGCAGAACCGCGACGAAGTCTGGGCGTCCTTCGAGCCCGTCACCGCGGAGGGGTTCGAGAAGGAAAAGGCGCCCTACCGGGACGGCTACGGCGCGCTCTTCGGGCCCGCCTCGAGCGAAGTCGTGCGCTGCCGCGACAAAGACGACACCACCTGCCGCGCGATCCAGGTGCTCGACCGAGGCTTTCCCGAGCGCCCGTCAATTCCGGAAGAGGATCTCGCCGGCCGCGACGAAATCGTGGAGGATTCGGGCGGAGCGTCGGGGCCTTCGGGCGACGGCTGCCGCCCGAACGTCGTGACGACCCCGGAGCGCGTCGAAACGGAAGTCTGCTCGGCCGGAGGCTTTTACTCCGACCTCGTCTGCCGCAAGGGCTGGGAGGAAGGCCCCGCAACGACCCTCACGCGCTGGCGCTGTCGGGATTCCGAGTCCTCCGACTCGTCCTTCACCTGCCGCGTGACGGCCTCCTTTACGACGACCCCGGTGTGGACGTCGACCTGTTCCTTCGGGGAAGAGGCCGCGACGCCAGCGAAGAGCTTCAAAAAGGTTGTCGAAGCCACGGCCCGCGCGACCTTTCCCGCGCTCTGCACGGCGCCGCAGTACGCGGTGTCGGAAACCGTCTGCGAAGACGTGCTCACCGTCGAAAAGGAAACGAGCGCCTGTACGCCCGGAAGCGTCTCGACCGCGACCAACAGCGGGGGCGCCGACCTCGCGAACGACCCCTGCCCGGGCGGCGTGACGCTCACGTCGGAGAAGACCTGCATTGCAAACGAGCAGCCCCGCCGGACCACGGTGAAGCTCACGCTCGACGGTTTTCCCTCCGTCACGCTTCGGGTGAGCGGCTTTCGGGATGTGGAGCAGCCGGGCACAACCTGCCGTTGCCGCTACAAGGTCCTGTCGGTCACCTGCGACGGCGGAACCTGCTTTCTCGACGCGAGCGCCACGGTCTATCACCGAAGCGGAAGCACCAACAGAGAGACGGGGACCGTAACGATCCGGCACGTCTACAACACCTCGACCACGTCCTGGAAGGAAACCTGGACCTCGACCTGTCCGGGCGCAAAGGCCCGCCCCGCCCGGACCGAATCCGACCCCCCGGCGACGGGCGGCGCGAACGGTTTTGTCAAGACCGCCGCAGAAAAGGAGGCGCCGTGATGCCGTTTCGTCTTTTCCCCGACCAACCGTCCCCGCGAAAGAGCCTCGCCGCGGCGGTCTTCGCTTGCTTCTCCTCCCTCGCTCCCGCGGCGGAGCCCGTCTGCGTCGAGTCCGAGGCCGTCTGCGTCGACACGGCCGACCGCATCATCGACGGCGAAACCGTCTCGAAGCCCTGCTGGCGCTACGAAAAGCGCATCCGCTGCTTCACGCCCCACGCGGACGCCCTCGCCTGCACGGGATCGAATCTTCCCGCTTCGTGCACGGCGGACGAGGCGCGCTGCACGAAGGAGGACGAAGCCATGGGCTGTCTCGAGACCGAGACGCCGCTCACCTGCAGCGCCCCCGTGGGGAAGGTGACTGCGGCCTTGGAAAACCGGCGGGCCGCGGGCCTCTCCGAAACCGACGCCCCGTCCCGCGTCGGTCCGGGCCGCGGGATCGCCGCGCTCGAGCCGGTCGTGGAAGTGTCCTACTCCGAATCGATCGAAGGGGACGCTTCCCTGGGCGAAGGCTGTCGGATCGAGTCCGAACGCTGCCTCGATTCGACGCCGCGCGAAATCGCCGTCGAAAACTGGCCGGGGCACACGGCAACAGCCTCTCCCGCCTGTTGGGAAACCGAAGTGACCGTCAGCTGTCCGACGGCCGACGGGGCGGAAAGCTGTCAAAAACTCGTCGACGCGGGCTGCACGCAGTCGGGCGAAACCGTCTGCGCGCAAGAGCGTGACGGCGTGTGCATTCGATGGCGGCAGACCTACCGCTGCGGCAACCCCGTGACCGGAGACGGGATCGTGACCGAAGGTCCCGTCGACGAACCCGACGGGGGCGTCGTGACCGACGACTCGGCCTGCCGAAAGGAATTGGACGAAGCGCTCGACACGGGGCTTTCCTGCGAAGCCGTGTCGTCGACCTGCGTGAAGCCGGGCGACACCCTCTGGGTCGACGGCCGTCCCGTCACGATCGACTGCGCCGAAAAGGAGGTCGTCTACCGCTGCCGGGGCGAAGGCGAAAAGGGCTGCAAGGCGCTCGAAGCCCTGGCGGATGAGGGCGTCTGCCGGCGCGAAACCGAGCCCGTCTGCGAAAAGGAGGACGCCTCGGGGTGTCTCGTCTGGTCCTCCGTCTTTCGCTGCGGCCCCGACGCCTCGCCCCTCCCCGACGCCGCGGAAGACCTCGGCACGGTCGAGGAAGTGACGATGAAGCCCGCCGACGGCTGCGCTGAAGAGGAGGCTTCGGGGGTCTGCAAGGAGACCTCCCGCGTCTGCACCGAGGGCGCGGGCGTCAAATTCGTGGACGGAAAGTTCGTCTACCGCGACTGCTGGGCCTGGACGGTTTCCTACACCTGCCTCACGACTTCGGACGACGACTGCGCGAAGTGGGAAAAAGACCCCGAGTGCCGGCTCGTTTCCGAAGTCTGTCCCGAAGGGGACGACTGCCTTCGGCCCCTTCGGACCTACGAGTGCACGCGCCCGGGCGAGTCCTTCGAGTTGGGCGAGACCTGCAGCGGCGAAGTCTGCGTAGGGGACCTCTGCCACACGACGGACGGTCCCGCCGACGAAGACCTCGCCGACGCGATCGTGCAGATCGAAATCGGACGGCAGCTCGGGCTCTACGGCGACGTGACCGGAAACCGCTTCTTTTCGGGCGAGGCGCTTCAGTGCAAGGATCGAAAAGGGGCGCCCTCCTGCTGTCGATCCGAAGTCGTGGCGGGGATGAGCAATTCCAACTTCACGGCCTACTTGGTCTGGGGCGCGGCGGGGGCGGCCTGGGAGGGGATCAAGTACGTGGGGAGTCCCTACGTCTACGACCTTCTCGCCTGGAGCGAGCACACCGAGTGGCTGTTGAATGCGCTCTACGGCTCGGCCGCGTCGGGGGCCTACAACCCTTCGTTCTCCTTCTGGGGCGCGTCCGTCACGATGGTCGAAGGGGAACTGCAGTTCAGCTTCTCCGTCGAAGGCTTTCTCGCGGCGGCCGCTCTGCAGTTCTGGGAGCGCCACAAGACCTGCGACGCCGAAGACCAGAAGGTCGCGATGGCGCGGGGCCAGGGCCTCTGCCACTTCATCGGGACGCACTGCGTCGACAAGGTGCCGGGACTCGGCTGCACGAAGCGCGAAGAGGTCTACGTGTGCTTCAACTCGCTGCTCGCCCGCCTCATCAACGAGCAGGGCCGCGCCCAGATCGGGCGCGGTTGGGGCTCGGTCGAAACCCCCGACGCGCGGGGCTTCACGATCGAGGAGATCGAAGAACTCGACTTCACCGAAATGAACTTCACGGCCTTCGTGCAGGACGTTTTGCGGGAAGTGCAATCGAAGGGCGAATTCACGGACGAGGCGACGCTCGCCCGCATCCGGGAGCGCCTTCAGGAAATGCTCTCGGGCGAAGAAGGGATCTTCGGCCCGATGAAGAACCCCGAATACGCAACCGACACGCCGCCGGGCGGAAAGAAGAGCGCTACGGGAGCGCAGGCCTTCCGGAGGGAGGGTTGGGAGCGGCCCTCCCCGCGCATCGAGGCCTATCTCCGGCGAAACGGCCTTTACGGCTACGACGGACAGGAACGACAGGAGGAAAACGACCGATGACAAAGAAGATTTTTGCGCCCAAAGAACGATGCGCGCTCGGGCGAAGCCTTTTTCTCGCGGCGCTCGCCTGCGCTCTCGCGGGCCCCCCTGGAGCCACAGTGGCCGCATTGACGGCGGAGCCCGAAAAACCGGAACTCGCCGGAGAGAACCGCGGACGCGCGCCGCAGAGCTTCTGGGAGGCGGACGTCTGGGAAGACCCGAACCGTCCCTTTCTCTACTACGGCGAGGATCCCAAACCCGCGAAGAAGGCCCCGGAAAAGCCGAGGCCCCGCTACGACGACTTCTCGCGCTTCACGACGGTGGAGGCGCTTCGAAAGGAATACGACCGGCGAAAGGACGCCGCGATCATGCACCCCGAAGACGAAGGGACGATGCTCGCCTTTCTCGCGCTCTCCGACCACCTGCAGAGCCGCTCGCAGCGCTTTGCCGAAGGCTGGGAGCGCGTGCGCCTCGCGCACCCCGAAATCGACTGGACGGCGACGCATCCGCTCGTCAATTCCGTCGCGGGGACGCTTCGCACCGAAAGGGACGGTCTCAACCGAAAGCTCCTGCAGACGGTCGCGAAGGAAGCGGGTCTTCTCTGGATCGCCGACGCCGACAACCCCGTTTCGCACGCGGCCGCGCCCCTGGTGCGCGCGTTTGCGAAGACGCACGGGTTTTCGCTTCTGGTCGTCGAAAAGAAGGGGCGCCCGATCGGCTTCGATCCGGTCGTCTTTGCGGCTCCGAAACCCGACCTCGGGATCGGGGCGAAGCTCGGCGCCGCGGATCCCGCGACGCTGCCCGCCCTCTTTCTCGTGCCCGATCCCAAAACGCCCTACCCGACGCTTCAAGAAATCGTGAAGAAGGGCGGGGCGCTTCGCTTCGCGACGGGCGCGGTGTCGGTGACGAAGATGGGCGAAAACCTCCTCTTTCTCCTCGTCCCGGACCTCAAGAAATTTCCGAAGGCCCTTCCCTCCGAGCGCGCGGCGGCGCTCCGCACCGAGTGGTCGGACGCGTCTCCCGACGGTTCGCCGAAGGCCGGCGAGCTCGAGGCCTCCGCGGGGCCAAAGGCGGGCGGAACGGTCTTGCGGGAGCGCGCGCCGGGTCTCCCGCCGTCCGGAACCGCGGCGCGGTCTTGGGGCGAGCCGATCCCGCCCGATTCTGCGGCGGGCGTCGCGCCCTTCGATCGAACCGTGCCGGCGGGAAGGCTCGGGCGGCCCGGAGCGCTCCCGGCCTTCGGCCCGTGAGCGCAGGAACGGGCCGCTTTGGGATTCCCCCGCGCGCTTTCGCGCGAGAAAGGGGCCCGTCGGGAAAGACTTCCCTTCCCGATCCCGAGGCCGAACCCGTCCGGCGCCTTCGGAACATGCCGTTTCTCCCTTTGGAAGATTTCATCTTGAATATCGTAAACAACACTCTCCCATGACCATCGACCAGACTGTTCTCTTTTCCGCGCCGCGGCGCGGGCTTCCTTCGCCGCGCAGAGCGGCCCGAAAGGCCTTCACCCCGGCGCTCTGTTGCACCCTCCTTGCCTTCGGCCCCGCAGAGGCTTCCTATCTCGAAGACTTTTACGACGCCGCGGGCGCGCAGGTTGCGGCGACGCCCGCGGGGCTCTATCAGTCCGCGAGCCTCGGACTTGCGACGGGCGGCTCCTTTTCCGTGCGCGTGCCCCCGAAGGACCTTCCGCTCATGCAGATGAAGGGACCGACCTTGTCGGCGGGCTGCGGCGGAATCGACATTTTTCTCGGTGCGATTTCCATCCCGAGCCGCGAAGAATTCGTGAGCTTTCTGCGGGGCATCGGCACGGCCATGCCGGGGCTCGCCTTTCAGGTGGCGCTCCAGGCCCTCTCTCCCGATCTCAACGAGCAGGTCTCGGCTTTCAGAGACTTGATCCGCGACTACACGGAAAAGTTCTCGGACAGCTGCACCGCCGCGCAGACGATCTTCGACGCCACCGGCGCGACCGACGCCTTGAGCGAGGCGGGCTACCGCGCGAAGAACGCGCTCCTGAGTTCGGGGGAAGCCTCGGACGCGGGCGAAGCCGACCGGCTCGTGCGAACAGACGGCGAAAAGCGGATCGAGTCCGTGCCCGAGCGCACCGACTCGGGCGGAAACGTGGTCGACGCGGGCGAAGTGAACTTGACCTGGAGTCTTCTGCCGGGCGGGACGTCGGGGCTCGAGACGGACCTGCGCCAACTCATGATGACGCTCGTTGGAACGCGGATTTATCGCAAAGTCGGCTACGGATCGAACGCCACGCTCGAGGCCGTGGACCTGGCTCCGAAGGACATTGCGCTCAGACTCGTGACGGGGCCCGTGAGCGGCGGAAAGCGCGTCTTCGACGTCTACCGCTGCGACGAAACGAAGAAGTGTTTGAAGCCCGTCGAAGACGAAACGTCCGACCTCGACCTCACCGCACGGGTCTACGGACTGCTCTCGGGCTACGTGCGCGCGATCGCCTCGAGAACCGAAACGATCCCGAACGAGGCCGACCTCGCGGCGCTCGCGGGGATGACGTCGCTTCCGATCCTCCGCATCGCCGAACTCGCCGCCCATCCGCGCTTTCAGCACGTGGGCGAGCGGATGCTGCAGACCTACTCCGAACTCGTCGCCTGGGAGATCGTGATCGCGGCCGTGAAGAACTTGACGCACGAAGTCGAAACGGCCGTGACGGGCTCCGCCGCCCGGGGCGCCGCGAAGCGAAACGACGAGCACGCGGCGCGGATTCTCGCCCGTCTCGCGATCGTCCGCGAGGGACTCGCGGAGGAGGAAGGCGCGCTTCTTGAGCGTCTCACCGCCGCCACGAACTTTGCGGCAAGCCTCGAGCACATCGAGCGGAGTCTCTACGGACAGAGCGCCGCCCGCATGGTCTCCACCCTCTCTCCGGACCTCCCCCGATAAGGAGTCGTCATGGCAAAACAAACCTTGGAATACGTGGCCTTTTGGTCGGGCGACCAAGTGGCCGAACTCTTCGAAGCCGCGGCCGCCCTCATGAACACGTCCGACTATCAAGGCCTTCTGCAGACCTCCGCCCTGATCGGCTTTCTCCTCATGATGGTGGGAGCCGCCATTCACTATCGGCTCAAAGACCTCTCCGTCTGGGCGGGCGTGATTCTCTTCTGCGCCTTTGCCCTTCTGATTCCCAAAGTTCCCGTGACGGTGTCGGACCCGAAGGCGGGAACGGTGCGCGTCGTGGACCGCGTGCCGCTCGGACTCGCCTTTCCCGCCTGCGCCGCAAATGCCGTTTCGGTCTGGGCGGCGGAATCCTTTGAGACGGCTCTCGGGGCCTTGGATGCGGAGCGCTTCACGCTATTCGGGGCCGCCTTTCCGCAGCGGGCCGTCGAAGCGCTCTACGCGGCGGGGCCCGTGGACCCGGCGGTGCGGGAGAAACTGAGGGCCTTTGTGGAGAGCTGCGTCGCGACCGAAATTCTCACGGACGAAGGAAAGATGACGGCCTTGACGAAAGCCCCGTCCCTCACCGACCTTCTCCTCTCGGGCACCTGGGTGAACCCCGCCCGACGCGTCTTTTTGGACGGCCAACTCTATTCCTGCAAGGCGGCGGCCGGGGTCGTGAAGGAGGCCCTGGAGACGGACCTCGAAAAGGTGGAGGAAAAACTTCTCCTGCAACTCTCGGGCACGTCCGACGCCATGATGCAGGAGGCCGTCCGCAAGGCCACGGCCGAGAGCGAAGCGATCTTTCTCGGGACGGCCAAGGGGCTTCGCGAATCGCTTCGCCACGCCGTCCTTTTGAACGCCTTGCCGGAGGGGCTCGGGGACTTCGCGAAGCGGAGCGCCGCGCCCGTCGCGGCGGCGGCCGAGATCGCGAAGGCCCAGGGGAATCTCGCGACCGAGATCAACTACCGGGCGAGTGCGGAACTTGCCGAAGCGGCGCTCCCGAAACTGCGCTCGCTCCTGGAAATGCTCGTGATCGGGGTCTTTCCCGTGATGATCGTGATGGCGCTCGCCTTGGGGATCGGGGCGACGGCGATGTTGCGCTTTTACGTAGTGCTCCTTGTCTGGCTCGCCCTCTGGGCCCCGATCGCGTCGGTGGTGAACTTTTTGTCCCTTGCCGACGCCGATCCGGTCTCGACCCTCGTGAAGCTCTACGGAGGCGTGACGCTGGAGGCCGCGGACGTGATCCGCAAGGCCGGCACGACGTCGGAAGCGATGGCGGGGACTCTGATGATGCTGGTTCCCGTGATTTCCTTTGCGATCGCGAAGGTGAGCGACAACGGGGCGGCCGCATGGGCGGGATCCGTCCTGGCTCCGGCACAGAGCGCCGCGAATGCGCAGGGCGCGACGCTCTCGGCCGGGAACATTTCGGTCGGAAACGCTTCGCTCGGGAACACGAGCCTGAACAACACGACCGGGAACAACCACGACCTGAGCGTCCGCACGACGGCGAGCGACCTCATGGCGATGTCGACGCCCTACGGGTCGGCGACGGTCGACATGTCGTCGGGAACCGTAACGTCGGCGAGACGCCTGACAAGCGACCTCGGCGTTTCGGTGACGCGGGGTGAGACTTACACCTCGGGCGGCGCGGAGACTGTCGGATCGGGCATCACCTACACGAACACGACGACGGGCGGAACGAACTACAACGACTCCCGCGGCGTGAATGCGGTGGACGGCTACGGACACGCGACTAGCGAGTCGGTCGGGAACACGCTCACGAACAGCGTCTCGTCGAATACGAGCCGGGACGGATCCTACGGGACGACGACCACGGTCAACGAGGGAGCGAATCTCACCTTGGACGCGTCGAACAGCGAGGGCGTGGGGTTGAGACAGGGGATTGGCGTACGTCTAGGTCGCGGTTTTAATTCCGCGGTCGACGAACCCACCGCTTTTGGTGACTTTGCGCCATTCCCGGCGGAAATGAATCTTATTAATCAAGGATTCCCAGCATCCTCTGTCATTGACTCACGAAACAACGCCTCAAGTAATTCCGTATTTGGAAATCCGCAATTGCTCGATCTGCCCCTTACACTTTCCACCAATGGGAGCCTTACTGGAGGACCAAGCATCAGAAAACAAGACAAGTCTGTCTCAATTCTTAGTGCTGATATTTCACCAAACCTATCCATTCAAACGGGAAATTCGATTCGCGATTCCGCTGCTTTCACCGAAAGCTCCTCTCAGAATGAATCTGCGAGCCTGCGCAATAATTTCTCCTATCAAGAAGGAAGTTCAGAAAACATTTCTGCAGGAAACACCGAGACGACTTCGGAAACGATGAATGTCGGAAAACAAACAGGCGGAAATCTCACCAAGACATCCGGTCATATGGAAGTTGATGTGTCTCATCAGAATGCCATCAAGAATAAAACACAGACAGATACAAGATCGAGAGCCATCTATTACGACGAAGGAGCGTCCGTCCTGTCGGAAGCCGTCGGCCAATTTGACAGCGTCCAATCCGTATTGCGATCCGCAACGATGTACGGAGGACAAAGCATGGCGACGGAATTATCCCAAAAGATTGCGGACGAAGAAGGAAAGAAAACCCTTTTCGACAAGGCCGACATTCCTCAGGTGCGACGCGAAAATCTGGACGAAAAGTACTTGGCCAGGGAAAGCGAAATTCTCAGCAACTACGCACCGGCACATGTGAGCAAGCCGGCCCTGCAAGAACCGCAGGACGAGGTGGACAAGGTTCAGGAGACTCAGGATCGTCTGAACGCTGAACACGCTCGGCGCGTTGAAGTGGCCAACGAATACCGCAACGAGGAAAGCGGTCTCGATGCGCTTGGAAAGAACGCCCTTTTGGGCGGATACGGATACAACGATCCGCACGAACGACTGAAGGAAAAACAGGAGAAGCCCTAATGAAAAGAGGGAGCTTTTGCTCCCTCTCTCAAAAGTCATCCGATTGTAAAAGGCCCAATTCCAAAGCCCATCCATGCAGGGAAACTGTCCCAGTCTCTACGCTTAAATTTCCATCTCATCATCTTTTCATAGTCAAAATGTTTGTCGATTTCCTTAGGGATAATCAAAGGCGTGGCCCAGAACTTAGGATACTTGCGCATCCAGTCTTCAACTCGAGCCTTTTTCTTCAGGATTCCCAACTTTCGAAGAATCCAAGCTCCGGAGATGATGTTGAAAACAGAATACAAAACATAGGCCATCCAGAAGAAATCCCATTTAATCAGATTGACTTGCCAGTAAATGACGTGATCTTCTTTCTCTTCGCGCAACCAAACCAATAGAAGCTTTCCTCTCATTGTGGCATCCTCTGTTATTTATTTGACATACGCTAATTATACACAAAGACGGAAACGATCGCCAACAGTAGACAAGAATAAGATTCACGCAGATACGTTAAACAAATTCTATTACGCAAAAATACGATGAATTACGAAGAAGCAAAAATCGCCGCCAAACAGATCGGTTTCAGCCACATCATCCGTTGTGAAGGGAAACAAAGCATTCTCACTCCCTACCGCTCCCTCTCGAACAAAATGTCGGGCTGCTATCTCCAGTTTCGAGCGGACGACATCCTTTACATCGGGCAGAGCAAGAACATTCCGAACCGTTTTCTCGCGCACCGCTCGCACGGACACGTCATCAACTTCATCGCCTTCAAGCCATGCGCTCCGGAGGCCCTCGACGAAGTCGAAGACGAAATGATCTTTCGGGCGGAAGCCCTGGGTTTCCGACTCGCCAACCGCGCCCCCAAGTCCGCCGAAGCGGATCCGCTCTCCTTCGATGAAGTCGTGCCCCCGCACCAACAGGACGCCTTTCTGGAGCGCTTCAAGACCGAGATCCCTTTTCAGACGCAGATGAAACAGCTCGCACATGGAGCGGGCGACTCACACCGTGCGGACTGGCTTCACTTTAAGCATCTCCCGAAGGCGGTCGACATCATTCGCATCGCGGGCGGTTACCTTCGCACGGTTCTTCCCGCCGAAGAATTGGCCGGCGTTTTCTACCGCGTAACGCTGGGTTATCGACAGAATCTCACGTCTTTTCAACCGGCCCTGCGGCTGATCTTCGGCGTTCACACGCTCTTTGTGGCGGGTTTTCTGCGGCAGCTCCCCACCTTCCCCGTCGCCTCCGTGACGGTGGCGACGGAGGTGTTACTCAACGGAAAAACGAAAGAGGAGTTTGAAAACGAGTACACGTGGTTGTCCGTAGAGTGGGATACCGTGCAGACGGACCGCGCCTTTTCGCCCACGCACAAGAAGGTGATCTATCCGAGCCCGTTCGCGCTACGCGAGGATGCTGAACGCGAAGTGAGTCAGGCGCTCGCCAAAGGACTCTCGAAGGTCACGATGCCGCTTGAAGTGCTTCCGGATCTGTTACTCGACCCTGCCTTCGCTCGGGCGGCGGCCCTGGCGGCCATCGCCGCGATGCGGTGGTCTTCGCCCACATCGGACGAGCACAACCGTCTGGCGAGTTTTGCGCTCGACACCGGGTACATGCCATAAAGAACGCCCTGCTTCTTCTTCGTCACCTGAGTTTTGCAACAGTTTTGACTAACAACACTCAAAGAAACTCGAAGAACCTT
>OGIO01001006.1_pt1 | contig 27461 bp, 22 predicted proteins | sample 1571841 | NCBI WGS metagenome assembly OGIO01 (sample SAMEA2582111, study PRJEB24529) | metagenome | biome: Human gut stool | place: China | collected 2011
ACCTGAAACATAAGGCCATGATTGCTACGATGTATTCAGGTGGTCTTCGGGTATCAGAAGTCACGCACCTTCACTATGATGATATTTCACGCACAAACAAAACAATACACATCCGTGATGGCAAAAGTCGTTTTGACCGTTATACCCTGCTTGCTGACCGTACACTTGAGATACTTACGGAATACTGGTTTAAGTGCGGCAGACCAACAGGGATTCTGTTTCCAAGTTCATGGACTGGCGATTATCTTGTGAAGGACAGTGTCATTCAGTTCTTCCATAAAAGTGCAAAAAGGGCTGGAATTCAGAAACATGTCTCTACACACTGTTTGCGCCATAGTTTCGCAAGTCATCTGTTCGAAGCCGGGTGTGACGTGAAATATATTCAGGCCCTTTTGGGACACCGTGATCCAAGATCAACAGAGATTTATCTTCATGTAAGTAATAAGACTCTGCTCGGTATTAAAAGCCCATTTGATGAGATGGGTGGTGAGTAATCGTGGAAAAATCATGTACGATACAGGATGTCTTTGAACGGTTTTATCCTGTTTATAAAAAAACACATGAGATTCCTGCGCACCACAGAAAAACCGCTTTTCACATCATGAACTGTAAAACAGGGGCTTTTGGTGTGAATATCAGTGTCTGTGAGGAATGTGGCTGTATCAGTGTTCACAACAATTCATGCAGAAGCAGGTGTTGTCCCATGTGCCAGGAGTTTCCGAAAGAAAAATGGATTGATGCACAAAAGGAGAATGTATTGGATACACCTTATTATCATGTTGTTTTTACGGTTCCGGAAGAATTGAATCCAGTTATTTATAGTAATCAGAAACTTCTGTATGATGCACTGTATCATGCTGCATCTTCCACTCTGAACGAACTGGCAAAAGATTCAAAGTATCTGGGAGCTGACATCGGATATATCTGTATTCTTCATACATGGGGTTCTGCAATGAATTATCATCCTCATATACATACCATTGTTCTTGGTGGTGGACTTGATAAGGACAACAAATGGAAAGATACCGGTGGGAAGTTTTTTCTCCCGTATGGGGTCGTTGCAAAAGTGTTCCGTGGGAAATATTTGTGCGAATTAAAAAGCCTGTGGAATGATTCAAAGCTTGAGTTTCATGGTACAGCGGAGAAATATCAAAACCACTATTGCTTCAAAGAACTTCTCGATGAGTGCTATAAAAAAGACTGGGTTGCTTATTGTAAGGAAACATTTAATGGAGCACAGTCAGTCATAAATTATCTTGGGAAATATACTCACAGGATAGCAATCAGTAATCATCGGATCAAGTCCATGACGGAAACAACTGTTATATATGCTGTAAAAGACTATAAAAACAAAGGTCAGTGGAAAGAGAAAACAGTTCCAGGCGAGGAATTCATCCGTCGATTTTTAATGCATGTTCCTCCAAAACGTTTTGTTAGAATCCGGCACTATGGTTTGCTGTCGTGCCGAAACAAGAGCAAAAAGATGACGCACTGTAGAAATCTGCTTGGATGTAAAAAATATATTTCTGCATTGAAAAATCGAAGTGCCGCTGAAATGATAAAGCTGCTATATAACATAGATGTATGCATGTGTTCTTCCTGTGGCGGAAAAATGGTTCCACATCTTCCAGATAAGCATACACCATCTGTTTTAGCGTATATGAGATGTTAAAATATACAACTGAATACTTCAAAAAACTTCCGCAAAGGGAGTCTGTTTGTCATGCCTAAAAATAATTCTTTTGGCAAAAACTAGCTGTCAATAAAACACGAGACATGATAAACTTATAGAAGAGAGTAAAGATTGAATTCCCATAGATAGTGGCGAAAGGGACGCGACTTTGTTCACCAAGGAAAAATCGAAATTGATGTAAACGAAAGGGCAGTTTGATAAAACCGCAAGACTGCTTTTTCGTTTACAACAACTCCGATTGTTTCCTTAACAATTTGGGCAATGGCGAATCACATGGTTTGCCGGCAGCGGTATTCCTTTGGCGTGCATCCGTATTTTTCTTCAAATTTTTTGAAGAAGAACCCAGTATTCTCATATCCCACGGCAATGCTGATATCGCAGGTCGGCAGCGTGGTGGTACGCAGCAACATGGCGGCCTGTGATAACCGCTGGTTCTGGATGAGTTGTTTATATGTATAGTTTGTATGCTTTTTGATATACGAAGAGAGATAGTTCGGATGCATATGGAAGAAAGCCGCGGTCGATTCCAGCGTACAGTCTGCGCAGTTGGTTTCTATATAACGCAGGATGGCGTAAATATGGTTGGAGGAAGAGAGGCTTGCCAGTTCCATGTTGTGCTGGAAGTAATTGATTAACTCGCAAATCAATAAAGTCATCTGTGCATCAAGGATGGCGACGGACGTAACGGAGGGCGAGTAGAATTCACACAGAAACTGGTTGACAAATAATGTCAGCCGGTTTCTTTTTTTTGCGGAAAACAGGATATAGTTATCCCGTCGGGACTGGCTGTTGAGCGCCTCAATGAGAAATTGCGTGATAAAATTCTTTTTTGCGAGTTTCTCAAAGAAGTTGTTGTTTAAATATTCTTTGGTAATCAAAAAATTAATCATAATATCTTCTTCATTACATTTTATCGTGCGGTGAGGCGTATTCGGGCTGATTAAAAGAATCTCTCCGGCAGATAAAGTGAGGGATACGTCATTGAGTGTAAATGTACAGCTGCCGGAATAGACATAGCAAAGCTCCAGCCATTCGTGAATATGCAGGGGAACCGTCTCAAAGCGGTCCTGCTTGATGACTGCAAAATTTTGGTAATTGGCCAGAACCTTGTTCTCCGAGAGCGCCATCTGCATACTGAGCGGGGTAGGCGTGAAACAGTAGCAGAGTTCCCCCGACGCCGTGGTGATTGTCTCGATACCGGGATAATCATTGGTAGCTCCCAAGAGATTCTGTTCTTCCTGTGCAGTGTGTTTTCGCAGATAAGTATCCAGTCCGGAATCCGTCAACATTGGTATATCCTCCCATATTTTTAAAAATATTTAAAAATCCGCCTTCATCGGCTGCCTTCGCATGTTTTTCAGGTTTCAAAGTCATGGCTTTCATGCAAATGTAAAGGTATGCTCTTTGGCACTTTGCATTTTTATTATTATACAAAACATTTGCGGATGCATCAATATAAATCTTAAGTTTGGTAGGTAAAATGATGAAATTCCGTAAATGATTTTATGAGGCAAATCCATTATACTCGAATTACAGTGTACACAATGAAAAAAGGAAGGAGCTTGGAAAACAGCAATATGAATCAGATTTACGCAGCAAAAACAAATCATATCACGAATCCGGTGGGATTTTTACTGAATCCGGTGGTTTTTTCGTGGAAGGTCAGAGAATGCAGGGGAAAGAACCAGAGATGTGCCAGAATCCTTGTGGCAAAGGATGAAACCTTCGCGGATGTTCTTTGGGACACCGGGGAGGCAAAGCTCGACAGTCTGGCTGTAAAAGCGGAGATGAATCTGGAGCCTTGTACCAGATATTACTGGAAGGTAATCGTTACTACGGACGCAGACGAAGTGCTGGAGTCCGACGTACAGTTCTTTGAGACGGCAAAGAGGGACGAGCCGTGGGTGGGAAAATGGATTACCTGCGACAGCAGGATGGAACGCCATCCCATTTTCTCAAAGCGAATCATTCCCCGTGGAAAGGTAAAAAAAGCCCGTCTCTATCTCTGCGGACTGGGGCTTTATGAGGCATATTTTACGGATGGAGAGAAAACCGAAACAGATATTTTAAAATCCGCGAAAATCGGGGAAGAATATCTGACCCCGTACTGCAATAACTACAATCAGTGGTTACAGTATCAGACGTATGATGTGACCGCGCAGATGCAGCGCGAAGGTGTGTTGTCCGTTCTTTTGGGGAATGGGTGGTACAAAGGGAGGTTCGGGTTCAATCAGACAGAACAGAAAGGATTTTACGGCGACGAGTGGAAACTGCTGGCAGAGGTGCATCTGGAATATGAGGATGGCACACAAGAGATAATCGGCACGGATGACACATGGGAAGTGACAAGGAGCAATCTGTTTTTTTCCAATATATATGACGGGGAGAAACGGGATGATACCTTGGAACCTGTCGAACCTGTCAGCGCGCAGCTTGCGGAGGCGCCGCAGGGACGACTGACGGAGCGGCTGTCCCTTCCGGTGACTGTGCATGAACAGTTTACACCGAAGGAACTGATTCACACCCCGAAGGATGAATGGGTGTTTGACTTAGGGCAGGAGATTACCGGGATTTTCAAACTTCATGTCCATGAGCCGAAAGGAAAAGAAATCAGAATCCAGACAGGTGAAATCCTGCAGGACGGATGTTTTTATAACGAAAACTTAAGAACCGCTTTGTCGGAATATGTGTATATCTCTGACGGGGAAGAAAAAGACATTGTTCCGCATTTTACATTTTACGGATACCGGTATGTAAAAATCAGCGGGGTAACCAATGTCTCCTGTGAAGATTTTACGGGAATGGCACTCTACAGTGATTACGAAGGTACCGGTAGTATACAGACAGGAAATGAACTGGTAAATCAGTTGATTTCCAATGTGGAATGGGGCATGAAGGATAATTTCTTAGATGTGCCGACAGACTGTCCTCAGAGAGATGAGCGCATGGGATGGACAGGCGACACACAGGTGTTTTCGGGTACGGCATGTTATCTGGCGGATACCTATGCATTTTACAGAAAATATCTGTACGATTTGTATAAGGAACAGCTGATTGCCGGAGGGATGGTTCCGGAGGTGGTGCCGACCTTCGGTCCGTCGAAATGTTCCTGTGCATGGGGCGATGCGGCCTGTATCGTTCCGTGGAATGTCTATCTGTTCAGCGGGGATGCTGCCATATTGGAACAGCAGTTTGACAGTATGAAGGCTTGGGTGGACTATATCCGTAAGGTGGACGGAGAGCACCACGGATGGAGACATTCCTTCCATTACGGAGACTGGCTGGCGCTTGACCGGGTGGGAGCCGCGGTGGGAAATGTATACGGAGCGACCGATGAAGGCTATATTGCGGATATTTATTATGCGGCAAGCGCGGAGCTTACAGCGAAGGCAGCGGCGGTTCTCGGGCGAAAGGAAGAGGAAAAACAATATCGGGAAATCGCCGAAAAACAATGGAGAGTGGTAAAAGAAGAATATTTTACCCCGACCGGAAGATGCGCGGAAAAGACACAGACGGGTCTTCTGCTGGCTTTGAAATATCATTTGTCAGAGGACGAAGAGCTGACCAGAGAGATGTTAAAGAAACTTTTCCGCGAGAGCAGAAACAAATTGAATACCGGATTTGTGGGAACCTCTCTTTTGTGTAATGTGTTGACCGATAACGGAATGACGGATACCGCCTACCGCCTGCTTTTGAACGAGGAGTATCCGGGGTGGCTGCACGAAGTGAAACTGGGAGCCACCACAGTCTGGGAACGATGGAATTCACTGGATGAAGACGGTAAGATATCCAGTACCGGAATGAACAGTCTCAACCATTATTCTTACGGGGCGATTCTGGAATGGATGTTCCGCCATGTGGGAGGAATCCATCTTTTGGAAGAATCTCCGGGAGGCAGAAGGGTTGCAATTTGTCCGAATGTCCATTATGATTTGAGACAGGTAAAGACCGTGTATGACTCGGCAAGCGGACGGTATGAGTGCGGCTGGGAAATCACGGATGATAACAGAATCAAAATCAGCATCACGATTCCGTTTGGCGGAGAAGGCGAGGTGCGATTGCCGCATGCTCCGGAGATTCTGTTTGAAGATAAGACAAATCCACTATTCGCAACAGTGGTGAACGGTATTTGTTATATCACTGCAGGAAACTATGAAGTCGTATATGAGGCAACTGAGAAGTTAAAGAAAATATACAGCGTGGAGTCAAAGCTGGAAGATTTGCTGAACCATCCGCAGATACGGGCATTTTTATCGACGATGACCGAGGTGGATATGATACCGGATGCGGTCTATGGATTGTCGTTTCGGCAGGTGGCGGAGATGTTTTCAGGACCGATGGATGAAGGACAGGCAGAGATGTTGAATACAGCATTATCACAATATTAAGGCGGAGAGAACAAATGAGTGAGAAGAGTAAAAAACAAAAGGTTAGTATCGTGGAAAAAATGGGCTTATTTATGGTATGTGCGGGAAATATTCCACTGATGGGATTATTGTCAGGATTCTTTATGATTTACTATACGAATGTGGTTGGTCTGGAACCGGCAGCACTGGCGACCCTGTTTTTAATATCCAAGGTGGTGGATGGAATCAGCGACCCGATTATGGGATATTTTCTGGACAAATTTCCGGTAACAAAAATGGGAAAATTTCGCCCTATGATTATTCTGGGAACAATCATCTGTGTTATAAATTATATTTTACTGTGGTTTGGCGCAGTCTGGATTCCGGTCGGAAAATATGTGATTGTGTATGTGACGTATCTTCTGCTGGGCTGGACGTTTGATATTATGGATATCTCCAAGAACAGTCTGCTCCCGGTCATGAGCGCGGATGACAGGGAGAGAAACAGTCTGTCGATTTTCAATGCGTTGGGAACAATGATAGGTGGCGCGGTACTGGCTGTGGCAGCACCGATTCTTGTGGCGGAAGGAACGTTACAGAACTATTACGTGTTAATTTTCGGTTCCATGGCCATGGTGTTGGTTTTATCTATTGCAGGGGCTCTTTGTGTAAAGGAAAGAGTAGCTTTTGAAGGAAAAAAAGAAGAAAGTTATACATTCAGGGAATTGTTACAGTTTTTGCGGTATAAACCTGTCTGGGCACTGTTTGTACTGGCACTGGTAGTCGGGGTGGGCAGTAATATAGCAGGAGGAGCCGGCGCTTATTTTTACACATATATAATGGGTGATATGACGCTTATGTCAGGGGTGTCACTTGTTTCAATGATAACTGCTCTGGTGGGAATTTTCCTTGGACCAATTCTGGCAAACCGGTTTGGAAAGAAACAGATTTTTGTAATGGCAATCGTCGTATCCATCCTGTTTTCCGCACTGCGTTTGATTGATGTGAGATCTATGCTTTTGATCTATATTAGTACAGTGGCAGGAGGTGTGGCAGGCGGATGTATAGCACCGCTGTCAACCAGTATACAGGCAGATAATACTACTTACGTGCAGTATAAAACCGGAAAACGTGCAGAAGCGGCGATCGCATCGCTTACATCTTTTATTACAAAAGTGGCGCAGGGACTCGGAGGAGCGATTCCGGGGTATGTATTGGCAGCTACAGGTTTTGTTACCGGCTCGGTTGCCCAGCCGGAGAGTATCAATACAGGAATTATCCTCTGCGTACTGATACTTCCGATTATCCTGAATTCCGCAGGGGCGATTCTTTTTGGTACACAGTATACGTTGGATAAAAAAGCAGTAGAGGAAATGAACACGGCAATCGCAGCGCGCAGCAATAAGTAACATATTGAAGGAGAATGCGATGGAACTGTCAAGATTAAAAGTAAACAACCAGTATTGTCCTTGCGTGGATGAAATGCCTTATTTTTCATGGGGCATTACCAGTAAAAAGCAAAATGTGATGCAGAAGTCCTACCACATTACGGTAACAGGAGCGGAAGGTCTTGTATGGGATTCGGGTGTGGTGGAAAGTGATGCGAGCGTTTTTGTGGAGTATAAAGGCAAACCGTTTCAGAGTTTCAGTGACTACCTGTGGACGGTGACAGCGACGGATAACACCGGTGATACCGCCACCGCCACATCCTCCTTTGAAACAGGTTTTATGGAAAAGGAGTGGAGTGCGCAGTGGGTAAGGTCTCCGTTTGCGATGAAAAAAGCCAGGAAAGGGAACGGCGGTCAGAATCCGGCAGAATATTTCCGCAAGGAATTTGTCGTAAGACAGGGAATAAAGAGAGCGCGTGTTTACGCGACCTGCCATGGCGCCTATCAGCTTAGTATCAATGGAAACAGAGCGGATGACAGAGAACTGGCGCCGGAATTTACGCTCTATGAAAAGTACCTGTGTTATCAGGTGTATAACGTAACATCTCTTTTGCAAGAGGGACACAATGCCATAGGAATGTTGGTTGGTGATGGCTGGTATGACAGTAAGAACTTTAAGTCGCGTGACAGGAAATTTAAGATGGAGCACGCAGTGTTGTTTGAAACGAGAATTGAGTATGAAGACGGCACATTTGAGACAGTTCTCTCTGACGATAAGTTGAAAGTTGCCGAAAGTCCGGTTCGTTCTTCGGATTTGTTCGCGGGCGAACTCTACGATGCGCAAATGGAGCAGGAGGGATGGAATTGTGCCGGATTTGATGACGGTGGATGGCAGAATGGAATTCTCTCAGGAGCATACTATGATAATTTAGTGGTACAGTATGGTGAACCTGTGCGGCCGGTGAAAGAAGTGGAGGCGGTCGGTATGGAGGTAAGCCCAAAGGGAGAGACCATTATCGATTTCGGTCAGAATCTGGCAGGTGTACTGCGGGTAAAGGTGGATTTGCCCGCAGGAACAAAGTTGATACTAGATCACTTTGAGACCAAGGATTCTCAGGGGAATTATTTTAATAATATAGCTGGTGCTGACATGACAGGTCATACACAGACGGATGTATATATATCTAACGGGAAACCCGCAGAGTACAGACCGCATTTTACATATCATGGTTTCCGCTATGTGAGAGTGATATGTGATGCTCCGGTAAAGCCGGAAGATTTTACGGCCGTGGTGTTGTCCTCCGATAATGAGGATTTGGGAACCTTTGAGACATCTCATGCAGATATCAACCGGCTTTATGAAAATACCAGATGGTCGCAGCGGTCCAATATGATTTCGATTCCTACGGATTGTCCGCAGAGGGAGAAAGGCGGGTGGACCGGAGATATTCAGATCTATGCGAGAACTGCCATACTCAATGAGAATACGACGCCGTTTTTGACCAGATGGTTGCGCAATATGACATGCAACCAACAGAAAAACGGTGCCATTCCCAATGTAATACCGCTTACCGGAATCTATGATTTCTTTGAAAAACTGAATCGCTTAGTTTACCACAATCATGGACCGGTGGGAGAGGCAGGATGGGGAGATGCGGCATGTATCATCCCATGGAGTATGTATGAACTGACAGGAAATACCAGAATCCTCAAAGAGCAGTATGGCACCATGAAAAGATGGTGTGATTATATTATTAATACTGCAGAAAAGTACAGAGGAAAAATGAAACTTCCCAGGGAAATAGACCGTTATCTGTGGAATACCGGACATCAGTACGGTGAATGGCTGATTCCCAGTCAGGTTGTAGATGGGATTGACCGCAGTGCGTCAAAACGCATCAATTCCTCTGTTTACTGTGCACCGATTTTTGGGTGGAATTCCTGCCGGATTATGGCCGATGCGGCAGCACTTTTGGGGAATCCGGAAGACGAGTTGTATTACCGTGACATTGCATCAAGAATGAAGGAGGCAATTCAAAAAGGGATTATCGGCGAAGACGGAATTATGCCTCTGGATTTTATGGGTGCGTATGTGCTGATTATAGCGTTTGATCTGGCACCGGAGGAAAAGAAAGAATGTGTGGCGCGGCATCTGATTCGCAAAATAGAGGAAAATGGAGATTGCCTGGACACTGGTTTCCTGACGACACCGTTTCTTCTGGACGCACTTTGTAAGATTGGGCGGACAGACAAGGCGTATCGGATTCTTTTGCAGACAAAATGTCCGTCGTGGCTCTATGAAGTAAAACAAGGTGCGACTACAATATGGGAAAACTATATTGCCTATGAACCGGACGGCTCGCCGGTTACAACAAGTTTGAATCACTATGCGTTTGGCTGTGTGGATGACTGGATGTTCCGCAAAATCAGCGGTATCGATATGGCAGCGCCTGGTTTTAAGAAAATTGTGATTAAGCCGGAGCTGACGGAGACTTTTACATGGGCGAAACGTACTTATATGAGTGAATACGGACGAATCGGTACGGAGTGGCATCTGGCTGACAAAAATTTCAGCATAAATGTGGAGATTCCCTGTAATACTACGGCTGTTGTGTACCTGCCGGATGGAAGTTCCAAGGAAGTGGGGAGCGGGAATTATGAGTTTCACTGTATCGTTTGAATAGAAAAAACGGGGGCAGAGGATGCTTTGCCCCCTAAAAACATAACAGAGTTGGAGGATGTGTATGCAGCTGGAGCAATATGAAAAAGAACACATTGAAATTATGCGGAGACTGGCACCGGAATGTATGGTGTTGTTAAAAAGTAACGGTGACTTTCCACTTGCGGCACCGGAAAAGGTGGCTCTTTACGGCAGTGGCGCACGCAGGACAATTTTGGGCAAGAGATAAGGAGGAAAAGAACATATGAAAAAATATATGAAAATTCTGGCAATGATAATGCTCGTGCTGCTCATTTTGGCAGTCGGCTTTGTGGGGTATGTTTATAAGAAAAATGCGATGTTTCTGCCGGCACTGTTTGGCATCGGCGGTTTTCCGAATATAAAAAAGGAAGATTATTATCAGGCAGACGGAACATTCCGGAAAGCGGAAAAAGATGATAAAATGGCATTTTTTATGCAGCATCCGGTGTTTGGCGGCTATAAGCATATGTTTTTTAATGTTGAGGATAACGTGTTAAAAGCGATTGCCCCGGCAAAATATGCAGATTTTCTAAAAGCGCAGGGCAGAAGTGATCAGATGGAAAATGCACTGGAGGCTTTTAATTACCTGACCCGGCTTGTGGAAAGTGGAGAGGCGCAGTTGATTTCCGATATTAACTCGAAAGAAATGATAGAACAGAATCCATATCAGTCTCATTTGACCGGAATGTTTTACAAAGGAAAGCAAGGAAAACCGTTGGCGCTGGTCGTTCCCGGAGGTGGATTTATCAGTAATGTGACGGACTGCGAGGGATATCCCGTGGCAATGAAATTACACAAGTTGGGGTACTCCGTATTGGTAATCAGTTACCCGATTGGCAAACAGCTGGGAGAAACGGAACATGAAAAACAGGGGCAGGCAGCGGTCAGGGAGCTGGTGCAGGTAATCCGTTATCTGAAGGAGCATGAGCAGGAACTGTCTGTGGATATGGATGACTATGCGATATTCGGTTTCTCGGCAGGCGGCATGATGACTACGGCATATTCCTTCGCAAATTACGAGGACTGCTGTCACAAAGTAAAACTGCCGAGACCGAAAGTGATTTTCCCGATGTATGGTCTGGACTGGAATGTGAAAGCGCTTGAGCAGGATAAGGGACTGGCGGTATTTTCCATCGCAGGGCGCGAGGATGAATACGGATTCGGAAATGTAGAGAAGAGACTTCCGCAATTGAAATCCGTGTTGGGTGAGGACAATGTGTCTGTACGGATTTACGATAATCTCGGACATGGATTTGGTATTGGTTCCAATACCATAGTACCTCATTGGATTGAAGAGGCAGTGGAATTCTGGGAGGCACATCGGAAATAATTTTTTCAAGAACAGGAAGAGTGAATTTTGAGAGGTCAAGTGTTTTATAAAATTATAAAACATCTGACCTTTTTAAAAGATGTTGGGGTCAAAAGCCCCCAACTATGATGCCTACGGATTGTTCCGTGCTTTGCACTCCCACAATCCTCCCAATTATTCGCAGAGTAGTCTCGTGTTTTTCAAATTCATGGAAAGCTACCAGAAAACTGACAGAATCATGTCTTTTGGCACTGGTAAACCGCAAAAGGAGTGGAATATCAACGTGTAGTGAATGGTTATGGCAGGACAGCTGAAAGAGGGTATATCCGTAATAGTATTTTTCCATATCGCTGTCCCATCCCCATGAGGCATCGGGGTCTGAAAAATGGCGAGGAACATCCGGGTTGTATGGTTTATCGGGGTCAGGATTTAAACGGTGTCCCCTCGGGTTGGCATGAGTATGGACAGCGGTACCGTCGCCGGAAACCGTAAGGTTTTCAGAAGAAATCCCATAGAAATGAGCAGAAAAAACAGGATAAAGGAACGCAGGATTTGTGGCTGGTTAGAAGCCGGTCTGCCGGTGTTTGAATAGGACGCAGAAAGGACATCAAAGGCCTTATCCATATCAAAAAGCCGGAGTTTCTGCCAAGGCATCCAGAGTTCAGAGTGGAGTCTGGCTCTTTCGGAAGAGTCAAAAGTAATTTTACAGTTATGGAGGAAACGAAAAAAGTAACAAGTACAAAAAGAGCGGAGATTCGGGCTTTATGGAGTTTCCGAGGCCGTTCTGAAATAGATAAGGAGGAAAAAAACATGGGTAAGTACAAAGGACTGTTCTGGCCGGCAATCTTAGGCGTCAAGCATATGCCGAAGGTAAAGGAATCGGAGTTTTACAATGACGCGGGAGGGTTCCGCAGGGCTACGATCAATGACAAGATTGCGTTCTTCCTGCAGCATCCCGTATGGGAGGGCAGGCCGGAGCTTTTTATGAAGACCGGGTCGCCAAAGGAAATATATGCCATGTCAGGCATGAGCGTCCATGGTTTGTGCAATCTTATCGGGCAGCCCGCACAGGCGCAGAGCATCGTGGATGGTTTCAACTATGTCGTGGAGCAGAAAGGGCTGAAAAAGGTGCATTTCATCAGCGGGCTTTATGCGGAGGATGAGGTAAGGCGTGATCCCGACAAGGGAAAGGTACAGGGGATCCTGTTCCAGGGGGAGCCAGGGAAGCCCGTGGCTGTGCTGATTGCGGGCGGCGGGTTTGACGGCGTAGCCTCTTATTTGGAGAGCATCCCGGCAGCCATGGAGCTGCACAGGAGGGGATACAGTGCGTTTGTGCTGGTCTACCGTGTGAATGTGGAGCTGCATGAAACCGAACCGCAGGCCAAGGGCGGGGAGGCATCCAAGGATGTGCTGCCGGCGGTAAGGTATCTGATAGGGCATCAGGCAGAGTACGGCTATACGATGGACGGCTTTGGTATGTTCGGGTTCTCCGCTGGAGGCCTGATGACGACAGCCTACGCATTTTCTGATTATAAGGACTGCTGCCATAAACATAATCTGCCAAGGCCCGCCGCCATCTTCCCCATCTATGGCCTGCACTGGGAGCTTAAGGTTCACGAGGAGGACAAGGGGCTTGCTATATTTTCCAGGGTCGGGCGGGATGACCCTACCGGTTTTGCAGCCGTGGAGAAGATCATCCCGGACATCAGGAAAGCGCTGGGGCAGGAAAATGTCGATATCGTCATGTATGATAAGCTGGGTCATGGCTTTGGTCTGGGGATAGATACTGCGGCAGATGGCTGGCTGCGGGATGCAGTCGCATTCTGGGAGGAGCATCGGAAATGTTGATTTGCTCTTCACGGATTTCAACTATTGTTTGTGCCGCGGTGCGGCATGTCCGAAAGCGTGGGAGAACAGGAGAAATGACAGTATGGGACAGGTAAAAAACAATGATTCTTTTTTGGGCAAGGCTGAAAAATTAAAGCCTGTGCTGAAGCACAGGATGCTCCGGCCGGTGGGCGTTGTGTCCTTTGAGCGGAAAAAGGCGGACAGCGGGGCGGATGAGATGATCTGCAGCGGTACAAGGCCGATACAGGAACTGCCGCATCAGGTCCTGGGGAAAGGGCAGAAGCTGGTGCTGGATTTCGGAGACCATCAGGTGGGCTATGTAAGCTTTACGATTGATGCCAGGGGAAGCCATTTTGACGCGCCGGCCTATATCCGGCTGAAATTCGCGGAGCGTCCCTCTGAGCTGTTTGACAGAATGGAGGACTGCGAGAGCTGGATCAGCAAGTCCTGGATTCAGGAGGAATTTCTCCATATAGATGTGATGCCGCAGAAGATATCCCTGCCGAGACGCTATGCTTTCCGCTATCTGCAGGCGGAGGTCATAGACACTTCCAGTAAATATGGGATTGTCATAGACGGGGTTTCCGTGGACGCGGTGTCCGCTGTGGATATGGCGGATATCCAGCTTTTGGATTCCGGTGATATGCTGCTTGACAGGATAGACAGGGTGGGCGCAAAGACCCTGATGGACTGCATGCAGTCTGTCTTTGAGGACGGTCCCAAAAGGGACAGGAGGCTGTGGCTGGGGGATTTGAGACTGCAGGCACTGGCAAACTATGAGACCTTTAAGAATTATGATATGGTGAAGAGGTGCCTTTATCTGTTTGCCGGGAGTACGTTTTCAGATGGGAGGATTGCGGCCTGTCTGTTTTTGGAGCCGGAGATTGCAGCGGATGACTCTTACCTCATGGATTATGCACTGCTTTTCGGGGCAATCCTGTGGGAATATTATCAGGAGACAGGGGATGCGGAAACCTTGCGTGAGCTGTATCCTCGTGCCATACAGCAGATTGACTTATGTATGGAGCTGTTTGTGGAAAATGATTTGGTGAAGGAACAGAAGGAGCCGCTTTGTCTGCTTGATTGGACGGTGGAACTGGACCGGCAGGCCGGGACCCAGGGAGTGCTGATTTATTCCATGGGATATGGCGTGAAACTGGCCGGAGAAATGGGGGACGGTGAGACGGCCCGCAGGCTGGTGGTATCTATGGAACGGCTGCGGCAGACGGCGCGGGAAAGCTTCTGGGAGGAAGAAAAGGGGGCCTTTGTCAGCGGGAGCAGTCGGCAGGTCTCCTGGGCGACGCAGGTATGGATGGTTCTGGCAGATGTCCCCGGCAGGGAGGAAAGCTGGAAGCTCCTCCTGCACATGGCGGAAATGGGGTCTGAACTGCCGATGATTACGCCCTATATGTACCACTATTATGTGGAGGCCCTGCTGCACTGCGGCATGAAGGATGAGGCCGTAAATGTGATAAGGAACTACTGGGGCGGGATGGTAAACGAAGGTGCAGATACCTTCTGGGAACTGTATAATCCGGCGAACCCGGATGAATCCCCCTATGGGTCTGTGATGCTGAACAGCTTCTGCCATGCGTGGAGCTGTACACCATCCTATCTCCTGAGGAAGTTATAGAGGGTCACCATGTAAAGAAGAAAATGGAGGAAAGGAAAAATTGGGGCGGGTCCCAAGGCCTTTCATGCACTTATGAGCAAGCTCATGTGGATTTAGACCTTTTGACCCTGGCATCTTTAAAATAGAAAAGCAAAATATGGAATAAAAATCAAATTCTCGGTTCACTTCACAGATTTTTCCCGTTAGAATATATGTCAGATACAATGTTGAGGTACAAAGTACATAATAAGTTGTGTGTATCGGGAAAACAGACGAGCGATATGGTGCAGTTAATTTAAAATTGCTGTACCAGCAGAAAGCAGGACATAAGGAGGGTTATAACGATGAGTTTTTCAAAGGATTTTATCTGGGGCGCGGCGAGCGCGGCTTATCAGGTGGAGGGCGCGTATAATGAGGACGGAAAGGGCATGGGCATCTGGGATGCCTTGTCAGACGGTCATGTCAAGCATGGCGATAACGGCAATGTGGCATGCGACCATTATCACAGATACAAAGAAGATGTGGCACTTATGAAAGAAATGGGACTGAAGGCGTACCGCTTTTCTGTAAGTTGGCCGCGTATTATTCCGGAAGAAGGTGTGGTAAATCCGAAGGGAATTGAGTTCTATCAGAATCTGGTGCAGGAACTTCTGGATGCGGGGATTGAGCCAATGTGTACGATTTTCCACTGGAATCTGCCGATGTGGATTTACGAGAAGGGTGGCTGGTACTGTGAGGAAATCAGCGATTATTTCGCGGAATATACCAAAGTTGTGGTGGAGGCATTGTCAGATAAAGTGTCCTACTGGATGACGGTCAATGAACCGGCGTGCTTTATCGGCGCGGGATATATTGCGGGTGCGCATGCGCCGTTTGAAAGTCTGATAAAGGGGCTTGATATGAGCAAGCCGGAGGCAAGAGGGCAGATTGCGCAGAAGATGGCAGTGCTTACAAAGAATACGCTGTTGTCTCACGGAAAAGCCGTGCAGACCATCCGCAAATATGCCGTGAAGACACCACAGATTGGGATGGCGTTAAACGGCAGCATCTATACTCCGTGGGAGAATACGGAAACAGGGGTTGCGGAGGCAAAAGCACAGACATTTACGGAGAATCCGATGGTATTTAACCTTGGATGGTGGGCAGACCCGATGATACTTGGAACAATGCCGCCTGCACTGGCGCCGTTTGTAAATGCAGAAGAGTTGGAGATGATCAGACAGCCGTTGGATTTCTTTGGCTATAACTGCTATAACAGTAATAACTATAGTGAAGATTGGGGCTCAAATGAACATGTATATGAAGGACAGCCGCGCACTGCCATGGACTGGCCGATTACCCCGGATGTGCTGTACTGGGCGGCGAAGTTTATTTATGAGCGTTATCAGCTGCCGGTATTGATTACGGAAAATGGTATGGCAAATCTGGACTTTGTGATGAGTGACGGTAAGGTGCATGACCCGCAGCGGATTGATTTTCTGCAAAAATATATAGGCGGACTGGAAAAGGTGGCGGAGGAAGGCGTACCGCTGGTGGGATATATGTACTGGTCGATTCTGGATAACTTTGAGTGGGCGGAAGGATATGATAAGCGTTTTGGATTGGTGCATGTGGATTATCAAACCCAGAAGAGAACACGGAAGGATTCGTCTTACTGGTATGCGGATGTAATCAAGAGAAACAGTGTGGAGTGATGAGACTGCGGTAAAATGTTGTCGCTTTCTGAAAATGGAATAAGGAAGAAAAATAGCTGTTTTGCGGTGTTGAAATCGTGAAACAGTTATTTTTATGAATTATGAATTGAGAAAATCGGTTGACTAAATACAGCTGTAGAGGTATAATGATACTACCACAGATGTACAAGAGGAGGGTGCATAGAAATGGTATTTCAATACATAGAACATCAAGAGACACATCTTGCCATGCAGCGAAGAATGATAGGGTATACGCAGAGACTTTTAGCTGAAAAGTCAGGTGTGAATATCAGACTGATTCAACAGTATGAATCGAAAGCCCGGGATATTAATAAAGCGGCAGCAGGAACTTTATGGCTGTTAAGCAAAGCACTGCAATGCAGGATAGAAGATATCATAGATATTGAGGTGGATACGGTTACAGATTGTATTGTGAACAGAAAAACAAAAGAGACATTGGATACCGGATATGAAGAGATTAAACGTATCATCACGCCGGCAGAGGCAAAGAACGATCTTGCTCACGGGTGGAAGTTTAATTGGTATGATATTCAAAAGCAAGGATATACCATTATTGAATTGTTTACGTTATCTGACAATAAATTACAGGGACGCATAGCATTTCAGAGAAAAGAAATGTATTACTATATCGGATATGTGGAAAACGCACCTAAAAATGTTGGCTCAGAAGGGATATACGAAGGTATTGGAGGAAATCTGTTTGCGATTGTATGTGCAAAGAGTAAGTCAGAAGGATTTGATGGAGTTGTGTCTTTTATAACAAAAAAAGATCCAAAAGTAATCGCAAATTATACTGAAAAATTGCATGCAAAACAAATCGGAACAAGTCAATTGATGGTCTTAGATGAAACTGCGGCTGATTATCTGATTTCAAAATACGGATTGGAGGAAGAAGATGAACAGTAAAGAAAATGTGATTATGGGATTTGATGAAGTGTTTGAAGACGGTATTTTTGTAAATCGGGAAGATGCAAAAGCATTGGATGTAAAAGAGCTTATGCAACAGTTTTTCAGAGAGAATGAACACAGGAAAAACTATAAGTGACAAGGGAAGATAAGGGAGGAAGAAGATGCAGTACACAACAACTTACACATCCCCCATCGGCAAGATGAATCTGACATGTGATGAGACAGGTCTGACCGGTCTGTGGTATTCGGTGTGAGCAAATCTCTTGAAGAGGCAAGAGAAGTTTCTAAGAAATATGCAGACCGCGAGACAGTGGAACAGGAATACGAGAGTACACAGCACAATGGTGTCAGGCACCAATGTGGTCAACTTAAGTAGGGAGAATCAGGAGCGATATGAAGGAAAAGTCATTGAGATCACAGCCAGAGTATTGAAGCCGAAGAGTTTCCCAAGCAAATTCTTCATGCCGGGAAGAATGGCGATGACATGCTGTGCAGATGACACTTCATTTTGGGGGTATGTCTGCAAGAGCTCTTATGCACCGAAACTCAAAGCAGGACAGTGGGTGACAATCCGGGCGAAAGTCAGCTACGAAAATCTGTTGATGTATCGGGGAAAAGGACCGATATTGAATGCAGAGCATATTGAATCTGCAGAGCCGATAGAGGAACTGGTATATTTTAACTGATAGACAAAATGTTAGTGTAAAGTTTTCCTGTACTCCGTCGGCGTCATCCCGGTCAGTTTCCGAAAAACAGACGAAAAGTGGCTTGGAGTGGAGAAATGCAGGGATTCGCTGATTTCCTGAATATTCATATAAGGATTATTTAATAACGTTTTTGCATAATCAATGCGGCGTGACATCAGATATTCTGAGATGGTCATGCCGCTTTCTTTTTTAAAGCGGGTTGTGAGATAATACTTTGTATAGCCAAGTTCTCTTGCGAGTTGCTCAAAATCCGGTGCTTCTGTCAGATGCGAATCGATATATGCCTGGCAGTCCCGCACAAGAGAACTTGTGGCGGTGCTTTGGCGTATTGCCTGGATATGGCGTACAATATCAGAATACATAGTTTCAGTAATCTGGATTACCTCAGTAATAGTTCTGGCAGCTTCTACAGACTGGATGTAATAATCACTGAGATTATAAGCAGTTTCCGCCGGAACACCACTGCGGATAGCGGCACGGGTAAACAGAGTGGTACTGCTGATTGCTTCATCTTTTTTCTGGCGGGTCGGGTCGCCCGGGCACATAAGTCCGATTTGTGCAGAGGCAAACAGAGACGAAAAATTAGAAAATAATACACCGTCTTCAATATTTTTCAATAGCTGTGTTTCCAAAAAGTAAGAATCATGCTTCGCTGAAGCTTCCTCTTTTTTTTTGTGTGCAACAGGCATTGCTGTCTGAGTCTGCATACAGATTTGGTCTGTGGAAAGTGAAATTCCGTTTAATGTATAATAAAGCTGACAGATATAACGACTAAAAAAGGCAGTCGGCATCACTGGAATTTGTTCTATGATGTCGAGAAGCGTCTTTTGAGATTTTACGGACATGTTCTGGATATCCATTTTTTCTTTTACGTAACTGTCAGATGTAGTAGAACTGAATACCGGACCCAGAAGATATACAGCATGAAGGGAATCATTTACGGATTCTGGGACTGCTGCCCATAAAAAGAATAAATCATCAAATAGAAAGACAGGAGTGTTTTTTTCTGAAAAATGCTCCTGCATGTATTGAAAGCTGGAACTTAATGTGAAAATATTTTTCAAGGGGGCGACGGTCAGACTATTGCTGTATTCCAACTCAAAGAAAGGTGAAAACCTCCACAGGCAGAGTGAAGCAGTATGTAAAAATAAGTCTTCCAGAAAATTTAAATCAGAATGATGTGTCATAAAAAACCTCCTGCAAAATGTCCATGTAATCAAATGTTTTGAAAATAAGTCCTGTCACTAATTACATAATACTATCAAGAATTTGTTTTTACAAGGAAAGAAAACAAAAATATGACAAAAAAATGGAATATTTAACGGAAAAGAGAATCGTTGTCTGTTAAACTCAGCTCAGAAACAAGCAAATGAGTCAGAGAAGAGGAGTTTATCAATGGAACGAGATGTAAAAGAACTAATATCCCAAATGACTTTGGAAGAAAAAGCTGGGCTGTGTTCAGGGGCAGATTTTTGGAATACAAAAAGCATAGAACGCCTCGGCATTCCGAAAGTAATGATGTCAGACGGACCTCACGGACTGCGTAAGCAGGCAGGAGAAACCGATCATCTGGGATTGAATGAGAGTGTGGAAGCGGTCTGTTTCCCTGCGGCATGCGCTACGGCTTCCAGTTTTGATGTGGATTTGATAGGGAAAATGGGTGAGATTCTGGGTGAAGAATGTCAGGCAGAGAATTTAAGTATTCTGCTCGGCCCGGCAGTGAATATCAAAAGGAGTCCGCTGTGCGGAAGAAATTTTGAATATTTATCAGAGGACCCATATCTGACAGGGAAGATGGCTGCTGCCTATATTCGAGGGGTTCAGAAATGGAATGTGGGAACCAGCATCAAACATTTTGCCGTAAACAATCAGGAGTACCGCCGTATGAGCAGTTCCTCAGAACTGTCTGAGCGGGCATTGCGGGAAATCTATCTTCCGGGCTTTGAAGAGGCGGTGAAGACGGCGCAGCCCAAAACGGTTATGTGCAGCTACAATAAAATCAACGGTGTATATGCGGCGGAAAATGAAAAACTTCTGACAAAAATCCTGCGTGATGAATGGGGATTTGAAGGTTATGTGGTGACAGACTGGGGGGCAGTCAATGACCGGGTAAAGGGACTGAAAGCGGGATTGGATTTGGAAATGCCTGCATCCGGAGGGTACAATGACAGAAAAATCGTGAAGGCTGTCCGTGAAGGTACACTGGACGAGGCAGTGTTGGATAAAACAGTGGAAAGAATATTGAAGGTTCTTTTCTCTTATGTGGATAATCGTCACCCGGAGGCTGTATTTGACAGGGAAGCAGATCACAAAAAAGCTATAGAAGTCGAAACAGAGTGTGCGGTTCTTTTAGAAAACAATGGCGTGCTTCCGTTGAAACCGGAACAAAAAGTAGTCTATATCGGTGAGTTTGCAGAAAATCCTCGATATCAGGGAGGTGGTTCCAGTCATATTCACGCAAGCAGAGTAAGTTCGGCATGGGAAACAGCGATGGAAAAAGGACGCAATATTACATATGTAAAAGGTTTTCCGTGTGACAGGGATGAAGTGGATGAACAGCAGCTCAAAGAGGCGGCAGAAGCAGCAAAAGCGGCAGATGTTGCAGTGATTTTCGCAGGACTGCCGGATGTGTTTGAGTCGGAGGGATATGACAGAACAAGCATGAAAATGCCGGAATGTCAGAATCGGTTGATTGAAGAAGTTGCAAAAGTACAGCCGAACACGGTCGTTGTGCTGCATAACGGAAGTCCGGTGGAGACCCCGTGGGTAAAGAATGTGGCTGCGGTTCTGGAAATGTATCTGGGCGGACAGGGCGTTGGCGAGGCATGCGATATGCTGCTTTATGGCGAAGTAAATCCGAGCGGACGTCTGGCGGAGACGTTCCCGTTGCGACTGGAGGACAATCCAAGTTTTCTTACTTTTGGCGGAGATGGGAAAAAAGTGAATTACCGGGAAGATATTTTTGTGGGATATCGGTATTACGATACAAAAAAACAGCCGGTACGTTGGGCATTCGGACACGGACTTTCCTATACGGATTTTTCATATGCAAATCTGCAGGTATCCGGGGAAGCCATGAATGATACAAATAAAATTACGGTTACAGCAGAAATTTCCAATATAGGAAAATGTGCCGGAAAAGAGGTTGTTCAGTTATATATCAGTGATAAGAATGGTACACCGGACCGCCCGGTAAAGGAATTGAAAGGTTTCACAAAGGTGATGCTGGAAGCAGGAGAGACAAAGACCATATCTCTGGAAATCTGTGCAAGAGACCTGTCGTTTTATCACGAGGGACTCCGGGATTGGTATGCTCCAAGTGGAAGGTATGAAATTGCGGTAGGACATGCAAGCGACGATATCCGTCTTACGAAAGAAATTTCGTTTGAAACAAAGAAGCAGCTGCCATTTCGAGTAGACGGGGCAACGACGGTGGGCGAGATACTGGCTGACCCGAGAACCGCCGGGGTGATGGCTCAAATGCTGGAAGCGATAAACAATGCAGCGAAGACCGAAGAAGGTCAGGAAGCTGTCAGCGCCTCGGATTCAGAATCGGATGCGGCAATGATGAAAGCACTTCTGGATGGTATGCCGATGAAATCATTGATTAGTTTCGGCGTTCCGGGAGAGCAGGTAGAGGCTATAATCACACAGTTGGATGCGCTTTGCAGATAAAGGTGAAGGATAAATTTGGAAAGAGGGTAAAAACATGAATCACGATAAGATTAAAATGAGAGAAAAGCTGTCTTATGCGGCAGTAAACTTTGGAAATATTCCGATTATGACACTGATTAACGGATATCTGTTGATTTTTTATACCAACATCTGCGGGCTGAGTCCGGCGGCGTGTGCGACATTGTTTTTGATTGCACGTATTCTGGACGGGCTCAATGACCCGTTAGTAGGATTTGTAATCGACCATTTGCCGAATACAAAGCATGGACATTTCCGGCCAAGTCTGATTGTAGGGACTGTTTTGTGCAGTCTAAACTTCCTCATGCTGTGGTTCGGACCAATGCTTGCACCGGGTGGAAAGCTGATTATCGCATACATTTCCTATCTGTTGCTTGGCGTACTGTTCCCTGTAATGGACATTTCTTTAAATAGTCTGCTCCCGGTTATGACGGCAGATATGAATGAAAGAAACTCTCTGAGCTCCATTAAGGGATTGGCATATGTAGTAGGAGCACTTGTTATTGGTGTGGCTGCTCCGCTTATTCTGGGAGATGCTTCCAACAAGCAGGGATACATCCATATGATTTTGATAGGTACAGCAGTTGTATTTATTTGCTCTATTCTCGGTACAGCAGGGGTGAAGGAACGTATCAAACCGCAGAAGGGAAAGAGCTATACAGTAAAAGAACTGTTTAGAATCCTGAGTCGGAAGCCGGTATATATTACTTTTTTGGCAATTCTTCTGTACACAATCGGAGGCAATATTGTCAGTGCGGTAAATACATATTATTATACATATGTTCTCGGAAATTTGAGCTGGTCTGCAATTCTGACACTGGTAATGTGTATTACAATCTTTCCGGCAACCATGTTTGTAAGTAAACTGATTGGAAAATACGGAAAGAAAAAAATGTATGCAATCGGCCTTGCCATTGCAGGCCTGACGCCGCTGATTCGTCTGATTGATGTGAGAAGTATTCCGATTCTGGTCATTTCAGCACTGATTACCGGTATCGGAAGCGGATTTGCAGCACCGTTGAATTACGGAATACAGGCAGATAATACAGATTACATTGAACTGTCTATGGGAATTCGAGCAGAAGGTGCGATAGCATCACTTTCCAGCTTTATTTCAAAATGTGCAATGGGTATCGGTGGTGCAATCCCAGGGTATCTTCTGGCACTGGCAGGATTTGATGCCGCAGCAAAGACACAGCCGGACAGCGTAATTACCGTAATCATTTTGTGCTTGATCGGACTGCCTGCTCTGGTGGATTTGCTTGCAATTGTGATTTTTGGCAAGGGTTATCCGCTGACAAAAGAGAAATTAGAGGAGCAGAATCGGATTCTTGCAGAAAAAAGAGGTACAGTACAGGCAGAGTAGACAATGCATTCCATATAATAAGGATAATAGACAATATAGGTGTACAGAGGGCGGTGTGTCCTCTGTACATGGACGTTTGAGAAATAATATTTAAGAAAGGAAGGGAAATTATGGAGTTTCAGATACCTACAACCGGATGGATATGGGGAAACGGCTGGCAGGAAAGTGCCGGAAATAAAACACAGCTTGCTTATTTCAGAAAGATTGTTTCTGTAAAGGAGATACCGGATGAGCGGAAGATACAGATTTCGGCAGATTCCAGATACAAGCTGTATATCAATGACCGGTTAGTTTGTGTAGGACCAAGCAAGGGCGACAGAATGGTCTGGTATTTTGACGAAGTCGATGTTGCACCATATCTGGCAGCAGGAGAAAATGTAATCGCAGTGGAAGTGCTGCGTTATCCTCCGGTTCATAAAAAAGGAAGTCATTCTGTATTTCGTACGGATATTCCGGGACTGTTTGTCAAAGAACTGCATGCGGAAACAGAGGAAGCTTTCGGATTTTCTACGGATGCTTCGTGGAAATGTAAATTGGAAGAGCATTATGAAATCGTACCGGAGTCATTTCTATTTTCTCCGCTGTTTATCTTTGAATCACGCTGTGGAATACCGGAAAATGCAGGCTGGAAATCGATAGAGTATATTGCAGATGCATGGGAAAATGCGGTGGAATATAATATTTTGCAAATGGATAAAGCAGTCAGTCCATACAATTTGCTTCCTCGCACCATCCCACATATGAAATTGGAAAAGCGGAAGTTTGCAGGACTGTTTGGAAACTTCCAATCATCTTCTGAAAAGAAAATATGGAATAACATGCTGGCAGGAAAAAGCAGGGTATGTATTCCAGCAAACAGTCACGAAACGGTGGAAATCAGTGCGGGAGAACTGACAACAGGATATCTTTCTTTAAGAATGCAGGGAGGAAGCGGAAGTACAGTGAAGCTGCTGACTTCAGAATCTTATGTATCGAAAGACAGTCCAACAAAAGGATTCAATCCAACACCGATTAAGGGTGACCGCTGTGATTATGAGAATGGATACCTTCATGGCTTTACAGATTCGTATCGGGTGGGCGGTTTTGCAGAAACAGAGGAACGGTATGAGCCATTTTGGTTTCGTACATTTCGTTTTTTACAGGTGGATGTTACAACCGGAGAGGATCCGCTTTACATCACAGGACTGGATTATCTGGAAACAGGATATCCTTTGGAAGCATCTGCGTGGGTGGAAACTTCGGATGAGACATTAAAACCGGTGTGGGATATCAGCCTGCGGACACTGAAACGCTGTATGCATGAAACCTATGAGGACTGTCCGTATTATGAACAGCTTCAGTACGCAATGGATTCCCGCAGTCAGATCCTGTATACCTATATGGTGTCTGCGGATGACCGGCTGGCGCGAAAATGCATGGATGATTTTCGAAGGTCACAGCGGTATGACGGTATGATAAATTGTTCCTATCCATGCTACGGACCAAATGTCATTCCGGGATTTTCTATTTACTATATTATGATGCTTTATGATCATATGATGTTCTTTGGAGATAAGGCGTTTTTACGGCAGCATATGGGAGCTGTGGATGGGATTCTGGAATTCTTCAATCGAAACCTGGAAGAAAGAGGACTGGTAGGAAAAGTGGGCGGTCTCAATGTATTTGATCGCTATTGGTCTTTTATTGACTGGACAAGTCAGTGGGATGATACAACCGGAATGCCGAAGGCAGGATTGTCCGGACCGATTACAATGGAGAGTTTGTTATATATTATGGGACTGGATTCGGCGGCAGCGGTAATGGACTATCTTGATAGAAACGGCATGGCAGAAGAGTACCGAACACGGGCAAATACAGTGAGAGAGGCAGTCAATCGGTATTGCGTGGATGAAAACGGTATGTATACAGACGGACCGGGAGTGCCGGAGTACAGCCAGCATTGTCAAGTGTTTGCAATTCTGACAGATACTGTAGACATTGTCAAAGGAAAAGCATTTCTGGAAAAAACACTGGATGCGCCGGAGGAATATGCACAGTGTTCTGTGGCAATGGCATATTATCTGTTCCGTGCAATGGAAAAGGCGGGACTGTACGCACGCACAGACCGGCAGTGGAATCTCTGGCGGGATATGATCAAGAAAAACCTGACAACCTGTGTGGAGGACAATGTCAACGAACGCAGCGACTGCCATGCATGGGGTGCGCTTGCACTTTATGAACTTCCGGCGGTTGTGCTTGGAGTAAAACCTGCTGCACCGGGATTTAAGAAAGTATCCGTGAATCCGAATCCAGGGTACATGACATGGGCGAAAGGCGATGTGGCAACAAAATTCGGTATGGTACACGTGGAATGGGAGAAAGAAGAGAACGGAGAGATAGAAGTAAGCTATCAAGTGCCGGACGGAATGGAAGTTGTGAAATAATCTGAAGATATAACATGAGGCGGAAAGGAACCGGGAGGCTATATCCCTGCCCGGTTCTGATTCCGCCATTCCCTCGGCGATATCTTCCACGGAAATCTCATTCTGGAAATTCTGTTCAATGAATACTAACGCTTCGTGAATATAAAAGTCCTGCAGCTTGCTGCCGCCTGTCACCTGCCGTGATGCACAAGAGCGGGTAAAAGGCATCGATAAACAGGTAAAAGTGCCCATATATAGCAATACCAGGCAATGCCATTAAGCTAGGTGTTCGAGGTTTTGTTCGAATTTGCATTGAAACATGTGCAAGAGGATGTTTTGGTGCTTGGAAATACAGATTCAGAAAAAAGTGCATGCTGATAAGACAGATGCTGTTCATCTGTTAAAAATGACAATCTTCAGTGGTAGAGCCTAAGGCTATCGATATCCGAAATGAATCGCACTGATTCCACGGAGGGAACGGTCAAATTGTCGGAATTTTTCTTTTACAGCATGGACGCATTTCAACATCAACTTAATGATATCAATAGGTTTATCGGAGTCCCTACGAATAAAGAACTTTCTTGCTGTTTTCAGAGCAGAAGAAATGTCGATTTCGTAAAGATATTTGTTATCATTCTTCCGTTCTTTTTTTCTTGTTTTCTTCCATAGTAAAGCTGTAGGGCAGATTTGTGATGAGATACTCATATGTATTTTCTGCAGTTTTTATTTTTACGACACGAAACTGCATGAAGTAAAGATGTCTCCTATCTCTGTCAAGAAGCTCATAAAAATGAGGTGTGTTTTTACTCGGATTAATATATCGGTACACATCCGACTGATCTTTCATAACCACGATCAGCGGTTACAATATATTTCTGCGGATTGTCCGGACTAAAATGGTCGAGCATCATGTGAAAGGCTTGCCTTTCATCAGGGTTCTGACCTGGCTGAATTACAATATCAAGAAAAGCTTTGCTGATCACATCAACAAACCCATTTAAGTGCATATGGTTGTATCCTTTATAGTCGATGAGACGAGGCTTGTTGTAATCCTCAATAATTTCAGAATTAGTAGTGTAGACAATATGGCAGCCATCACAGGCAAGGATACAATGATCCTTGAATTTATTTGTAGTAGCCGGAAACGAAGATGAGAATTCCGAAAAAAGGTATTCGAAAGCAGACAGTGAAATCTGACTGCGTCGTTGATTGAAAGCGGACTGAGATGGAATAAGATCAGGAACCATGTCAAAGTAATTTATAATTTCATCATTGGTAGTTCCTTTTCCCATGCCGATAATAAGACGTATGGTATCGTAGAAAGAGAGTTTGCCCTGATGCTGACGCATGAAATCGTGTTCAGGATTGTTTGAGAAGAGCCAGTGATGTTCCGACATGTCAGCGATGATAGAGTTCAATTTTTGTTTTACATTTGATGGATAATCGTTCATAATAAATGTGTGCCTCCTTAGTATGGAAATAATTGATTCGTGGGGAACCAATTCCCTTGATAAACTAAGGGTCACCTTGTTGTTCCGATGGACAACAAGGTGACCGTACATTTTTTGTTGCATGTCAATAGGAAAATAAAAAAAGATATATAAAATATGTTACAAAGATGTTAAGTAAGTGTCAGCCTAAAAAATAGTATCAAATGAGAACTCCTGATATTATAAGGGATAGCAGGCTTGGAAGAAAAAGGTGTTAAGCTAGAGAAGCTAACTGGCATTGACCACATTGATGGTAGGCACCATTGAATTTTTATAAACTTT